>WNFQ01014662.1_pt1 | contig 13106 bp, 14 predicted proteins | sample 5400171 | NCBI WGS metagenome assembly WNFQ01 (sample SAMN13153356, study PRJNA577476) | soil metagenome | isolation source: 20 cm soil under Madrone tree | place: USA:California | collected 2016-06-14
AGGAGCTCGCGAAGAACCAGGCGCTCGCCGTGGTGTTCATGCCGGCCGGCCCGCTCCTGGAATACAACCCCGACAAGGTGAAAACCCCGCCGACCACGCCGCCGCAGCTGCTCGCCTGGTGCAAGGCCAACCCGAACAAATTCATTTACGCCCGGCCGGCCAATTCCGGGCCGGGCCGCACCTTCCTCATGGGGCTGCCCTATCTCCTCGGCGACAAGGACCCGAAGGATCCGGTGAAGGGCTGGGACAGGACCTGGGCTTACCTGAAGGAGCTCAACAGCTGCATCGAGTATTACCCGACCGGAACCGGCGTCACGATGAAGGAGTTCGGCGAAGGCTCGCGCGACATGACCGTCACCGTCACCGGCTGGGACATCAATCCGCGCGCGCTCGGCATCGTGCCGAAGAACTACAAGGTCGCCGCCTTCGACAACATGACCTGGGTCAACGATACCCAGTATCTGATGGTGCCGAGGGGCCTGTCGCAGGAGAAGCTGGCAGTGGTCCTCGACCTGATGGCGTTCCTGCTCAAGCCCGAGCAGCAGGCGCTCACCTATGACAAGGGCTATTTCTATCCCGGGCCGGCGGTGAAGAACGTGTCGCTCTCGATGGCGCCGAAGGAGAGCCAGGACGTAATCAAGGAATACGGCCGGCCCGAGTACGACCAGTGGCTCGCCAGGTTTGCGCACGCGCAGCCGCTCGACGCCAAGGCGCTGGTCGATGCCTTCCGCCGGTGGGACCAGGAGATCGGCGCACAGAAGGCAAAATGAGCTTCAACGAGCTCCAGTTGAAGGGGGTTTCGCGGCATTTCGCCAACCCCGCCGGAGCTCGGGTCCTGGCGCTGAGCGAGCTCACCGTCACCGTGCCGCGCGGCGAGTTCGTCGCGTTGCTCGGTCCTTCGGGCTGCGGCAAGACCACTGCGCTGAATTGCATTGCCGGACTGCTGCCGCTCACGAGCGGCAGCATCTGGCTCGATGAGCTGCGCATCGACATCCTGCCCTCGGAGAAGCGCGGCTTCGGCATGGTATTCCAGAACTACGCGCTGTTTCCGCACATGACGGTGCGGCGCAACGTCGGTTTCGGGCTGCGCATGCGCGGCATCGCGACCCCTGAAGCCGAACGGCGGGTGACGCGGGCGCTGGAGCTGGTTCAGCTCACCGGCCACGAGGACAAGCTCCCCGGGCAGCTATCGGGCGGACAGCAGCAGCGCGTTGCGCTCGCGCGCGCCATCGTCATCGAGCCGCCTCTGGTGCTGATGGACGAGCCGCTTTCCAACCTCGACGCCAAGCTGAGGCTGGAGATGCGCGCCGAGATCCGCCGCATCCATCGCGAGCTGGGACGCGCCACGATCTATGTCACCCACGACCAGGACGAGGCGCTGTCGCTCGCCGACCGGATCATCGTCATGCAGGACGGCGTGGTGCAGCAGATCGCCGTCCCGGCGGAAATTTACGCGCAGCCGGCAAACCTCGATGTGGCGCGTTTCATGGGATACCGCAACGTCCTCGAGCTCGATGTCATGGAGTCGTCGGGCAGCGCGGTCGTGGTAGGCCGCAACGGATTGCGGCTGGAGGGCGTGGCGAAGCAACCCGTGCAGCGGCGCGCCGTGGCGGCCATCCGGCCGGAAGATTTCATGGTTGAAAAATCCAGCGTGAACCTGATCGACGGGCGCATCGAAGCGGTGGAGTACTGCGGACGCGATTCGCTGGTGGATGTACGGACCGCATCAGGCGTGCTGCTGCACGCGCGCATGCCGGCGTCTGCGGCCCTGGGCGAGACCGTACGGATCAGCGTTCCGCCCGAGCGCGTGCTCGTGTACCCCGCCGAAGCGGCGTAATGGGCACCTTCATCCTCATCGTGCCGGCAGTGATATTCATGCTGCTTTTTTTCATCTACCCGTTCCTCTACGGACTGGTCCTGTCCTTCCAGCCGGCGCAGGGCGACTGGCTGGCGAATTACGCCAAGTTCTTCGCCGACAGCCACCTGTGGCGCACCATTACGACCACTTTCAATCTTGCGCTTCCGGTGACGATCATCAACGTGGCGCTGGCGCTGCCGATCGCCTTCCGCATGCGCCACAAGTCGCGCTATCAAAGGTGGGTCACGACGATCCTGGTGGTTCCGATCACGCTCGGCACCGTGCTGATCGCCGAGGGCATGCTCGCTTACCTCGGCCCCAAGGGCTGGCTGTCGCAGGCGCTGCAGTTCGCGCACCTCTACGACGGGCCAATCCGCCTGACGCATAACTATTGGGGCGTGCTGCTGTCGCTGGTCATCTCGGGATTCCCGTTCGCATTTCTGCTGATCCTGTCCTACATCACCGGCATCGATCCGGTGCTCGAGCGCGCGGCCGCCACGCTCGGCGCCAGCCCCTGGAACCGGTTCCGGCATATCTACCTGCCGCTGCTCGCGCCGGGCCTCGCGATCACGTTCTGCCTGGCTTTTGTGCAGGCATTCTCGGTGTTCCCGTCGGCCGTGCTGGTCGGCGCTCCGGCGGGATCGACGCGCGTCATCTCGCTTGCCGCCTACGAAGCGGCATTCGAGCAATACGACTATCCGATGGCTTCCGCGGTGGCGATGATCATGGGGTTCGCGCAGCTTGCGGTAGTGGTGGCGGTGCTGGCCCTGCGGCGAGGTTTCTATCGCGGCCCGGTGACCGGAGGCAAGGGATGAAGTGGCTGGAGCGCGCCTGGAGCGGCCTGCTCCTGGGAACAATGACACTGTTCGTGGTCAACATCGGCCTGATGGTGGCGGCGGTGGCGACCAATTCCCTTGCGCGCCGCTGGCTAGGCACCTGGCTGCCCGAAGGCTACACGACAAGCTGGTACCAGGCCGCATGGAAGGAATTCCAGCTCGGCTCGGTGCTGTGGGTCACGCTCGAGGTCGTGGGGGCCGTGGTGTTGCTGTCGATCCTGATCGGCGTGCCTGCCGCCTACGTTCTCGCGCGCCGCGACTTCGCGGCGAAGAAACTGGTGGTGCTGCTGTTTCTTTTGCCTCTCATCATCCCGCCGATCACCTACGGCATTCCGCTCGCGACCGTGATGTACCAGGCGCACCTCGCCGGCACGCTGGGCGGCGTGATCCTCGCCAACCTGATCCCCGCGCTTCCGTTCGTGATCCTGGTGATGACCCCCTTCATCGAGCAGATCGACAGCAACCTCGAGTCGGCGGCGCGGGTTTTTGGCGCCGGCACCGGGCGCATGTTCATCTACGTGGTTGGGCCGCTCCTTGCGCCGGGCATCCTGGCCGCGGGCCTTCTCGTGCTGGTGCGCACCATCGCGATGTTCGAGCTCACTTTCCTCACCTGCGGCGCCGATTCGCAGACGCTGGTAGTCGCCTTGTATTACGCAGTGTTCGCGGCCGGAGTTCGAGCGCCGCAGTCGGTGGACGCCATGGCGATCGTCTACATGGCCGTGACGCTGGTCTGGCTGCTGATCGCGCTGCGCTTCGTGAACCCGACACAACTGGTGAGCCGGGTCAGGGAACACCCGCGTCCCGCATGATGGGCATGCTCTCCCTCAATACGGCCACCACGAAGAAGCAGTGGACGCTCGCTCAGGCGATCGATGGCTGCGCCCGGCATGGCATCCGCGGCATCTCGCCCTGGCGCGATCAGGTCGCGCAAATGGGTTTGAAGGAAGCTGTGAAATCCATCAACTCGCGTGGCCTGACCGTGACCGGCCTGTGCCGCGGCGGCTTCTTCACTGCCAGGAACTGGAGGGACGACAACCTGCGCGCCATCGAGGAGGCGCATGCGCTCGGCGCGCAATGCCTGGTGCTCGTAGTGGGCGGCCTTGCTCCCGGGTCAAAGGACCTGGCTCTTTCAAGAGAAAAGGTAAAGGAAGGCATTGCGGCGATCCTTCCTGAAGCGCGAAAGGCCGGCGTGCCGCTGGCGATCGAGCCGTTGCATCCCATGCAGGCGGCCGAGCGCGCGTGCATCAATACGCTGGAACAGGCTTTGGATCTTTGTGAACTATTCCAGGATGGAATCGGCGTCGCGGTGGACGTCTACCACGTCTGGTGGGACCCGAAGCTCGAGCAGCAGATCAGGCGCGCCGGAAGGAAGCGCATTCTCGCGTATCACATCTGCGACTGGCTGGTGCCGACGCGCGATCTGCTCAACGACCGCGGCATGATGGGCGACGGCGTGATCGACCTGCCCCGCATCCGCTCCTGGGTCGAGGCTGCGGGCTACTCCGGCTTTCACGAGGTCGAGATCTTCTCCGAGCTCGACTGGTGGCAGCGCGACCCCGACGAGGTGCTGCGCGTGTGCAAGGAGCGCTATGAGCGGTGCACTTAAAAACAGGGACAGACCACCTTTTTCGCTGCCCGCATGATGAAAAACGTGGTCTGTCCCTGATTAGGAGGAAGGATGCGAGGAGCGGTCTTTCTCGGCAATCGCAAGATCGAAATCCGCAATTTCCCCGATCCGACGCCCGGACCGGGCGAGGTGGTGATCGAGATGAAGGCCTCCGGCATGTGCGGCAGCGATCTCAAGTTCTACCGCTCGCCGCCTGGTGCCGCGCAGGCCACGCTCGGCCTGGGCGGCAATGCCGGGCCGTTCATCGGCGGCCACGAGCCCTCGCGGCCAAGGCGTGCCGGAGCGCGAAGCTCCCATCGGCCAGCGCGTCATGGACCACCATTACTCGGGCTGCGGCGTGTGCAAGCACTGCCGGGTCGGCTGGTCGCAGTTGTGCCGCGCGGGCATCGTCGTCTACGGCGTGACCGCGCATGGCGGGCACGCCGAATACCTCAAGGTGCCGGCGCGCACGCTCGTGCCGCTTCCCGATGAGCTGAGCTTTGTCGAGGGCGCGGCTGTCGCCTGCGGCACGGGGACCGCCTATGGCGCGCTGCGGCGCATGCATCTCACGGGCGGATCGACCCTCGCCGTGTTCGGTCAGGGGCCGGTCGGATTGAGCGCCACGCTGTTGGGGGCGAAGATGGGGGCGCGGGTCATCGCGGTGGAAACCAACCCCGAGCGCCTGGCGCTGGCGAAGCAATTCGGCGCCGATGCGGCCGTTCATGCCAATGATTCTGAAACGGCATTGAAGGACCTGACTCGCGGCGAAGGCGTGGATCTTGCGCTCGATTGCACCGGGATTGCCGCCGCGCGACTCGCCGCAGTTCGCTCGGCGAAGACCTGGGGAACCGTCTGCTTCGTCGGCGAGGGTGGCGAGGTGACGCTCGATGTGAGCCGCGACATGCTGCGCAAGCAGCTCACCCTGATCGGCTCGTGGACGTTCAGCGCGATGGGGCAGGCCGAATGCGCGCGCTTCGTGGTCGACAATCGCATTTCGCTCGAGAAGATCTTCACGCACCGCTGGAAGCTCGAGCAGGCAGAAGAGGCCTACCGCGTGTTCGACACCCAATCGACCGGCAAGGGCGTAATTAGCTTCTAATATCCCAGGACGCGCGGCAGCCAGAGCGAGAGCCCCGGGAAGTAGGTGACGATGAGAAGCGCGGCGCACATGGCGCCGTAGAAAGGCCATAGCTCCCGCGATACCTCCTCCATCGTGACCTTGCCGATCGCGCAGCCGACGAACAGCGTCGGCCCGACCGGCGGGGTAATGAGGCCGATGCCCAGGTTGAGCAGCATGATCATGCCGAAGTGCACCGGATCCACGCCCATCGCTTTCACGACCGGCAGCATGATCGGCGTGCAGATGAGGATCATCGGCGCCATGTCCATGAACGTGCCGAGCAGCAGCAGCAGGACGTTGATCAGCATCAGCATCACGTACTTGTTGTCGGTCATCGACAGGAACAGCGTGGTCGCCTTCGCCGGCAGCTGCATGATCGCCATCAGGTAGCCGAAGGCGGCGGCGAAGCCGATCACCATCATCACCATCGCGACCGTCTTGGTGACCCGATGAACCAGCTTCGGCAGCTCGCGCCACTTGTATTCCTTGTAGATGACCATGGTGCAAAAGAACGCGTACACGCAGGCGACCGCGCCCGACTCGATGGCAGTGAACATCCCGGACAGAATGCCGCCGAGGATGATCACGATGGTGATGAGCCCCCAGACAGCGTCAAGCGCGATCTTCAGCCCTTCGCGCAGCGGCACCACCCGGCCGGCGGGAAACCCCTGCCTGCGGGCCTGCCAGAGAACCAGGCCGATCAGGCAGGCGCCGAAGAGCAGGCCGGGGAACACGCCCGCCATGAACAGCGCGGCGATTGACACGGTTCCACCCGTGGCAATCGAATAAATGATCGAGTTGTGCGAGGGCGGCACCAGGATCGCCTGCACCGACCCGCAGATCGTCACGTTGGTGGCGAAGACCTTCGAGTAGCCGTTCTTCACCATCTCCGGGATCATCACCGAGCCGATCGAGGCGGTATCGGCGACCGACGAGCCCGACAGGCAGCCGAACAGCGTCGAGGCCAGCACGTTCACCAGCGCGAGCCCGCCGCGGATGAAGCCGACGAAGACCTTGGCGAGGTCGACCAGCCGCCGCGCCACGCCGCCTTCCGACATGATGGCGCCGGCCAGCACGAAGAACGGGATGGTGAGGAGCGCGAACTTCGACATGCCGTCGGAGATCGCGATCATGATCGCCTCGAGCGGCATGTCGATCCACAGCGCGGTCACGAGCGTCGCCAGGCCCATGGCGTAGGCCACCGGAATGCCGATGAACATGAACACCAGGAAGGCGACCAGGAGAATCAGGGCATCCATGATCAGTCGAGTTGCGGCTGGTCGCGGAACGTGAACGACGTGGGCGGCGGGTCGCCCAGCCAGAGGCGCTCGATCACGAACAGCAGCGTTATGGCGCCGGCCGCCGGGATCGGCAGGTACGTCACCCCGACCGACAGCCCGGGAAACTCGGCGATCGTGTTCTGCCAAGTGATCTGGACCAGCTGCACGCCCCACTTCATCATGAACAGCGCGATGATCGCCATGCCGACGTCGGCAGTGCGCTGCATGCGGACGCGATTGGTTTCGTTCAGCATGTTGAGCAGCGTGCTCACCGCGATATGCGCCTTGGCGCGGTAGGCCGCGCCGCCGCCGATGAAGGAGAACAGCACCATCAGCAGGATGCCTGCGGGCTCCGGCCAGCTCGCCGGCGACTCCACCCAGTAGCGCATGAACACGCCGTAGGGAATGATGATCGTCATGATCAGCATGGCGACGCCCGACAAGCTGATGCAGACGATGTAGAGCCACTCCATCGCGGCCCGGTAGGTTTTTCTCATGGCAAAAAAAGGGCCGCCGCAGTTTTCACCTCGGCGGCCCTTTGCTCCGTCTGTCGGTGGTTACTTCGTGTCCAGGATGCGCGTCAGCAACGCGCTGTACTTCGCGCCGTACTTGTCGCGCACCGGCTGGGTGGCCTTGAAGAAGGCCTGCTTGTCCGCCGGGACGAACTGCACGCCCTTCGCCTTCAGCTCCTCGGTCGCCTTGGCGGTCTTCTCGTCCCACAGCTGGCGCTGCTCGAGCTGAGTCTCGCGCGAGAGCTTCTTCACGAGCGCCTGGTCTTGCGGCGCGAGGGTCTCCCAGGTGCGCTTCGAGAACACGAACATCTCCGGAATGATCAGGTGGCCGGTGAGGCTGTACACCTTGGCGACCTGGTAGTGGTTCTGCGCCAGCACGGTCGGCTCGTTGTTCTCCGCACCGTCCACCACGCCGGTCTGCATCGCCGAATAAAGCTCGTTGAAGCCCATCGCGACGCCGTTGCCGCCCATCGCGTTCATGGTCTCGACGAAGATCGGGTTGCCCATCATGCGCACCTTCATGCCCTTCAGGTCGGAGGGCTTGGTGACCGGCTTGTTCGAGTACACGTTGCGCGTGCCGGCGTCCATCCAGCCCAGCGCGATGAGGCGCGTGGCCGGGTTGGCGCTGATCTTCTCGAGCAGCTCGGCTCCGATCGGGCCGTCGATCACCTTGCGCATGTGCTGCTCGTCGCGAAAGATGAACGGCATGTTGAACACGTTGAGCTCGTCGATCACCGGGCCGAGGGCGCCGACCGAGATGCGCGCGATCTGCAGCGCGCCCACCTGCGCCTGCTCGATCATCTCCTTCTCGCCACCGAGTTGCATCTGCGGGTACATCTGGATGCTGATGCGGCCATCGGTCTGCGCCTCGAGCTTCCTGCCCATGCGCACGATTGCCTCGACCGTCGGGTAGCCGAGCGGGTGAACGTCGGATGCTTTCCACACCTGCTTCTGCTGCGCGATCCCCGCCGCGGGCGCGGCGAGGCAGGCGGCCGCGAGCGCGGCGCCGAAGAAATGGCGGTAGGACATGGAATCCTCCTCTGGTAAGATTCGTCAGTCATCATACAACCATGCAGCCTCCCCTCGTCAAGATCCGCCCGCTGGCGACCGAAAGAAAGCTGTCGCGCCGCCTGTCCGAGCAGCTCGCCGAGCAGATCAAGAGCGGGCGCTTCTCGCCCGGAGCGCGCCTGCCCACCGAGCAGGAGCTGACGCGCGCGGCGCGCGTGAGCCGCACGGTAGTGCGCGAGGCGGTGGCCGCATTGCGCGCCGAGGGCCTGGTCGTGACTCGCCAGGGCGTAGGGGCGTTCGTGTCGGCGGAGCCGCAGCGCGCGCCCTTCCGCATCGATCCCGAGCGCATGCAGTCGCTCGACGACGTTCTGCATGTCATGGAGCTGCGCCTCGGGGTGGAGATCGAGTCGGCCGGACTCGCCGCCGAGCGCGCCTCGCGCGCCCAGGTGCGCGCCATTGCCGCTGCCCTGGAGACGATCGATCGCGCGGCAGCCGGCGGCAAATCGGCGGTCGACGAGGACCTGGCCTTTCATCGCGCCATCGCCGAGGCGACCGGCAACGCCGAGTTTCCGCGCTTTCTCCAGTTCATCGGCCGGCACCTGATCCCGCGCCGCACGGTGAGCGGGCTGCCAGAGCAGATGGGCGGCCGGCGCGCCTACCTTGCCCTCATTCAGGAAGAGCATCGCAGGATCTGCCAGGCGATCGAGCGCCGCGATCCGAGAGGGGCGCGCGAGGCGATGCGCCGCCACCTCACCCGCTCGCTCGAGCGCTACCGACGGCTCGCGGCGCAACGCAAAGCAGCGTAGTGGCCCGCATCCTCCTCACGCACTCGCCCGAGGCGCTTGCCCTCTATTACGGCGAGCGCTCGCTCGCGGGCCTGATGGCATTGGGCGAAGTAAAGCTGAATGAAAAAGAAAAGCCCCTGGAAGGAGAAGCATTGATCGCTGCCGCCGCGGACTGCGATCTGATCGTCTCCTACCGGCAGTCGCCAGGGCCGGCCGAGGTATTCCAGCGCCTGCCGAAGCTGGTGGCGTTCGTGCGCTGCGCGATCGACATCCGCAACATCGACGTCGCCGCGGCGAGCAAGGTGGGCGTGCTCGTCACGCAGGCGAGCGCCGGCTTCGTCACGTCGGTGGCCGAGATGGTGCTCGGATTCATGGTGGATCTGTCTCGCGGCATCACCCGCTCGACCATCGACTACCGCGCGGGCCGGGCACCGAAGGCGGCGATGGGAAGGGAATTGCGCGGCAGCACGCTCGGCGTCATCGGCTACGGCGCCATCGGCAGGGAGGTTTCCAGGATGGGGAAGGCTCTCGGCATGCGGGTGCTGGTCAACGATCCTTACGTGAAAGACGCCGAGCAGACTTCTTTCGATGAGCTCCTGCGGCAATCGGATTACGTGGTTCCATTGGCGAGCGCCACCGGCGAGACGGAAAATCTGATGAATGCGGCGGCGTTCGCGAAGATGAAAACAAGCGCCTTCTTCATCAACGCGTCGCGCGGCAACCTGGTCGACGAGCAGGCGCTCGAGGCGGCGCTCGATGCAGGGCGCCTGGCCGGCTGCGCGATGGACGTCGGCCGCGCGCCCGACCAGATGCCGACGCCGCGGCTGGCGGCGCGGCGCGACGTGATCGCCACGCCGCATGCCGCCGGGCTCACCCAGCCGGCGATCGAGCACCAGTCGCTCGAGACCGTGGCGCAGGCGGGCGAGATACTGAAGGGACGCTCGCCGAAAGGCGCCGTCAATGCCGAGCACTGGACGAGAAAGGTCAAGGGATGAAAACCGTACTGATCACCGGAGCGACGGGAGACGTCGGCACGCACCTGCGGCGCGAGCTGGCGGGAAAGTACAAGTTGCGTTTGTCGGACCGCAGGCCACTAAAAAACAAAAGCAAATCGGAAAGCTTTTTAGGCGTCGACGCCATCGTCCACCTCGGCGGCTACTCGGTCGAAGGCCCCTGGGACGGGATCCTCAAGGCGAACATCATCGGCTGCTACAACGTGTTCGAGGCGGCGCGCAGGAACGGCGTGAAGCGCATCGTGTTTCCCACCAGCAACCACGCGGTCGGCTTCTACCGGCGCGACCAGACGATCGACCATCGCGTCTATCCCAAGCCCGACAGCCGCTACGGCGTGTCGAAGGTGTTCGGCGAGGCGCTCGGCAGCCTCTACGCCGACAAATACGGCATGGAGATGTTCATGATCCGCATCGGCAACGTCAATCCGGCGCCGATCGACAAGCGCCGGCTCGCCATCTGGTTCAGCCCGCGCGACCTGGCGCAGCTCGTGTCGATCGGCATCGATCATCCCGGCATCCGCTTCGAGATCGTCTACGGCGTCTCGGGCAACACGCGCAGCTGGTACGACAATTCCAACGCCGTGCGGCTCGGCTACCGCCCGCAGGACGATGCCGAGACCCACGCCGCCGAAGCGCTGGCGCGGGAGAAGCCGGGCGATCCGCGCGCGGAGATGTACCAGGGCGGCGTCTTCGTGCACGTGGAGGAAGTGCCGAACCCGGCTGCTCCGAAAAAGATGAAGAAAAGGAAAAAGAAATGAAGGTTTCCGTCCCCCGGGGCGCGTGCGACACACACATGCACGTCTACGACTCCGCGGCACCGGCGGCGCCGGGCACGTTCATGCCGGGCCATTTCCCGGCGTCGGACTACCGCGCCATGCAAAAGCGCCTCGGTCTGGAGCGCGTGATCGTGGTGCAGCCCAACGCCTACGCGGACGACAACAGCGTCACTTTGGATGCCATGAAGAAAATCGGCAAAGGCGCGAAAGGCGTGGCGGTGGTCAAGCCCGGCGTTACGGACGCCGAGCTCGAGCGCCTCACCAAGGGCGGCCTCTGCGGGCTGCGCATCATGACGCTGCACGGCGGCACGCTCGGCTTCGACGTCATGGATTCCCTGATGGCGCGCGTGCACCCGTTCGGCTGGCACGCCAACATCCAGCTCGACGGGCGCGAGCTGCCGAAAGTCGAGGCGCAGATCAAGCGGCTGCCCGGCAGGTTCGTCATCGACCACACCGGGAAGTATCTCGAGCCCGTGCTTCCCCAACATGAATCCTTCAAATCATTGATGAGGCTGGTAGACACCGGCCGCTGCTGGGTCAAGCTTTCGGCTCCCTACGAGACGTCGAAGACCGGCGCGCCGAAGTATGAGGACGTCGGCCGGCTGGCGAAGGCCCTGGTGAAGCACGCACCGGAGCGCATGCTGTGGGCGAGCAACTGGCCGCATCCCTCGGCGCGCAAGCCGGCGCCGCCCGACGATGGCGATCTGCTCGATTTGCTGCTCGACTGGGCGCCTGACGACAAGACGCGCAAGAAGATCCTTAGCGACAACCCGGCCGAGCTTTACAGCTTCCGCTAAATCTTGTCGCCGACGGTCGGACGTCCGCCTTCGACCTATTCCGTTGAAAAACTCGAAATCGCGAGAGCGACAAATTTCGGTTGGATAGGCAATCAATCGCGATTTTGACCACGCTCTTGCTTTTAGATCGCTCAGAAGGCTTTACATCGCTACATCGCGACATCGCGTCTTCCACGTATCCCCCCCAGCTTAAAGCGCGCGCCGCATCCGATAACGGCTGAAATTTTTTCACGGTCGGTGGAAAAGGAGTCTTTCAACGGAATAGACCCGAAGCGGACGGCTCGGCCAAGCTGAGACCGACAGAAGCAGGGTCAGAAGCTGGCTCAAAATCTCCTGATTGCTGTCGAATTCGGTCCGCCCCGTTCGCTCTTTGGTCCGAATTGCGCTCTGTTCAGAGGTTCGGGAGCATGTTATTGGTGGCGTCCACGAGCGTAGAATGAATCAGCACCCTGAGAGGAGGGATCGCCATGCAAGCGCAAAATTCGCTGACGCACCGTGGTGCATTGACAATGGTCGTAGGAGCGGCAATTTTCCTGATCTACGCGATCGTATTTTTCTTCCGAGCCTTTTCGAGCACCGGGTTCGAACTAGGGGTCGCGACGCTAAATGGCGTGACTCAGGCGCAGCTCAATCAACTGAACCCGGCTATCACGGGTTACATCACGCACCTCCATCTGGCTACCGCCGGATTCATCGCGGCAACCGCCATCGCAGTGATCGGGCTAACATGGTATGGAGTGCGCGCCGGCGCATGGTGGGCGTGGATAACCGCAGTGATTTCCCCGGTCGTGGGTTTGGTGGTTGCCCTCCCGATGCACTACACGGGAGCTTTCGAGCACGATTGGGTAAGCCACCTTGGACCTATATACGTGGGAACCTTGATATTTGTGGTTGGGGCCGTGATGGCGTTGACAGGCTTGATGCGCAAGGCCTCCGCGACCGCTTAAGCGTTGCACCATGGCCCGGTGGGCAAATGCTTGCGGCGGAGCTGCAAGCGGGCGTGCGAGCGGACACTACGGGTGTAGGCTAACTCCAACTAGGATTGACTGGGCTCTCGGCCGCGCGATCCCGGTGCTCGCGCTGCTTCGTGACGACTGGAGGGGAGGATCAGATGAACAGGCGTGACGAACCGGCCGCTGACATAGATCTGAACGAGGTCGCCAGAATCGTCGGCGCACTCGAGCGCGACCTGGCCAAAGTCCGCAGCGGATCGCGCGACATGCAGCTGTTGAGAGACGAAGTGGAAACGCTGAAGAACGTCTTGAACTCGCCCATACGTCGGCACCATTGGGTTCGGGAGGCCCTGCAGGACATGAAGCAGAGCATCGAGGACGGATTGGACGCCGCCAAGGCCGAGGGATTGAAAGCAGGTCAATATCTCGCGGAGATCGGACGAATTCTCGGGATGTAATGCTGGAACCCGAGCCTCTTATTAGAATGTGGTCTTGTCACCCGACGTTGGCTACCTGAGTGACCGCTTGTGGGCCGGAAGCAGACGCTCAGACCGAGACATGA
>WNFQ01002578.1_pt1 | contig 13101 bp, 14 predicted proteins | sample 5400171 | NCBI WGS metagenome assembly WNFQ01 (sample SAMN13153356, study PRJNA577476) | soil metagenome | isolation source: 20 cm soil under Madrone tree | place: USA:California | collected 2016-06-14
TGTACCTACAGATAGAGTATAGTATATAACGAGGCTGCTGACAGAACAATAAGGACACGGAAATTAAGCAAGCGAGGGGAAGTAAGTCTTAGGGTACGGCGCGTTTGATAACCTGTGTAGCAGCGATGAAAGGGAACTGGCATAGATGAGTAAAGTGGTGCTGTAAGGTACTGGAACTGAGATGTCAGATATGTAGGCTGTGGGCACGAGGCACGGTACGTGCAAAATCCAGCAGCCCTATCGTCATAACTCGTTTTGCTTCGGCTCGAATAAAACGTGCTGTATTCGAGCACAACGGAAACAGATCATACGCCCGCCGACGCCGAGCGATTTTCATACCTGGCTTCGATCCCACTCGGTTGTGCCACCGCCGCTGACGGGGTTTAATTTTTTTTTTAGAAAGTATTGCGGTAGAAGCAGATCATATGATACTAGGTTGTATTGTCGAAACGTGCAGTGTCACGTAAACCGAAGAACAAGTGAAGGGGCCAGTTCATGTATGAAAAATAGACGCAACGTGAACGGCCTGAAAGCCCAAGCCCGGGCTTTGTTAGACAAATTTAATTCATAGGGTAGAACTCAGAGCCTAGACATGCGATTGCAAAATCGGTTTGAAAATGGCGCACAGCAGAAACGGGAAGGCGGGAGGCTATGAGGGCGGAGTGTGGTTCGTCCGCAGGGGTCTTGCGCCGGTGGTGGAGAGGGTGGCGATGAGCAAGAGGCAAGAAAAGCGCTGAAAAAAGCGATGAAATTGAAAATGAGTTGCATTTGCACTAGATTGACCGGTCCAATCTGCCGGCCGCATACTGTGACTTATCTGTGACTTATTATACTATTATCCGTTCTTTCGTTTCGCCAAGTTTCTTCTTTCCTCGCCGACTACAGTACCCACCACTGTTACTGGTGAAGTTAAAAGCCTCCGAATTTCTAATTCAAGACCTAATAGCGAGAGCCGGTTCAAGTTGTCGAGTTCCTTGTGCATTCGTGCCTTGGCCCATTCCACATACAAGTACACACGTTGTCCATTGCCTCGATGAATCTCCCCTGTATTTGTGGAACTGCGTATAAGAGTACCCCCTACTCTAGCGGTCTGACCTCATTCACACATGACGGTTATCGAGACTCCCCACTCCCCCAACGTCCTCACTTCCCGCATCCCTCCCGGTACTCTCCCTCACAACTATAAGGCTCTTCTTCTCTGCATAAGCTATAATTTCCGCCCAGACGGTTCTGATCTAGGCAATCGCCTGAGACCCCTTGGGGGTCCATTGAATGACGCAAAGGAGATGAAGACCTCTCTGATTGGTGGGGCTTAACGTTTACTCTACTGCATTCTCACCTTTAAGTCGGCCGCGGCCATAGACCTCTTCCACTATCGCGAAGAGGATATCTTCGTGATGACTGACGAGGAGAAGAACGTGGGCACCGAACACTGGCCATCCAAGGAAAATATCGTGAGTTCTTTTTTTTCGCGGGGTTCTCGCGTTTGCACATTCACACATACTGGAAAATTTGACGATTCAGTTGCGGGCCATGGACAATCTTGTTAGAGATGCAGCTCCCGGAGATGTCTTCGTCTTCTATTGTGAACTTCTGCACCACTTTGTCTTCCCTTGTTGATCTTATCTCCTTAGATGCCGGCCACGGTGGCAGGAATGACGCAGGGGACAAGCGTGCATGTGCGTGTAAATCCAGTTTTAGCCACTCCCCATTGTTCTGACCAAATAACTGACTACTATATTAGACATCGTCACATGTGATGATGAGGAGATCTTGGACTACGTGAGTATCACTCGTTCAATAACTGTGCGACACCAATAAAATCTCGCAGGACATTCGCAAACACCTCGTCAACCCACTTCCCAGGGATTGTCGCTTGACTGTAAGGTTTTTTATACCACTCGCCATCGAGAGCTGCTAGAATCTTCTATAGGCTATCCTTGACGCCTGCTATTCTGGTATGCTCCTCAACTTGGAGCATTACAACAGCCACTGCTTCATACGCAGGCGCTCTCAATGTATGCCTCTCACTCGGTTTCACCTTGCGTCCATCTCATCCTCCAACCCTCAAGCTTACTCAGAGAGAAAGAAGAAGCCTCTGAAAACTCATAATGCGGGGAAACGCCGTCACAGCGAATCAGCATTACAGCCCTGGGTTATGCCTGATAACCCACATCTCCGCTCGGTCTTCAAGCGCGCCTCTACCACCACGCGTGTGGTCGTACGTCTGAAGTCTCTCGTGGCGAACAAACCAAAGAGTGTCCGGAAAGCTCATGGGCCACCTACCCCACGTCCCCGTTGCGGTGGTTGTTCCTGCACCAACGAGCTGCTGAATAGTCCTCTCGTGATCTCCGTCTCAGCATGCTCTTTCAACGAGAACACGTGGGAAGACAAAAAAATGAATGGACAAGGGATGACCGCAGTACGTGTTTTTGCTTGCTTTGAAGTAAATGGATCACATGTTTACCACATTATTCATAAGGAATTGATCAAAATATTGAGTGGGTCTAGATGGTGGCTCTTGTGATGGTATGCTAATATTAAATAGAGAAGAATCCGTCTATCCATGTGGGGGACCTGGATCAGCAGTTGAGGTAGGTGCCTGTAGTTCTTGATCCGATGACATGGCCAATATGTCCATTGTAGGAAGCGCCTTTATAAGTTGGCTTTCATGCGCGTGCGGGAGGCTCGGGCTGCGTTCAAGACCTACAGTGCGGAGCTGCCACATGAGAAGAGAATCAAGTTGGAGCAGGAGTATGCGTCACAGGGCATCTTTAACTTCAAGTCTCAGACAGCACAGGTACCGTCGTCGGTTGGCTCTACTAATTCCATCTTTTGCTGATGCTATTTTTGTTTATCCCAAGTTTGGGAGTTTGCATCCTTTGGTAAGTCCTACGTTCATACTCTTGCCTGTCATATTTTACTGACTGCGCATGCTAACAGCGCCTGACCGATCAGTTCATTCTTGATCGCAATCACTGTAAGGTGGTCGACCTGGCTGCGCTCGCACAGACCAGTCCATCGCCCCTAACCACACAATCTGAGCCGTCCGGCTCATCCCAGCCTCGATCTCTCCTCCGACGCGTCGGATCGTTCTCACTCGGGATTGCTGGACTTGGTTTGGCTGCCCTAGTGCTGTGTATACCTTTCTACTTTAGTTTCCCGTCGTGTTAGCGGTTACTCTCACTTCCTGAGTTTCATTCAGTCTAGTAAAATTTCGACGACTTCACTTGTTTTCTATATGTCTCGGACTCTCGGACAATTTTCGGTCTCCTCGGGCACACTGCGTCAATACCTTGCAATATTTAGTGTTATCATAGTGCGATAGGACTGTGATTGCCGTTCGCGCGATCGCCGTGTGCACGGACGCAGCGATTCTACTATACATAATGAAGGATTCACTTCGCTGGTTTTCCTCCACCTTACCCGTACTCGCGTGCATGGGCAAGTTGCTATCCGATGCAGGGTGCGAGCAACGTTTTCAACTAGCCATTGTTTGTTGTGTCGTGTGTCGATCGGTTTTCCTGCTGTCCCCTTTCTGTCAGCAAGCAGTTGACATCTCGGTCATACTACAGTACATCACGATACTACAGTGGGGAAGATGGCGAGAAGGGCCCGGGGGAAGCTGATCGTCGACTCATGCACGCCAGATCGTTGTGTCGAAGAGAGCGAGGGCATATATGTGTGGAGTATGTCTGAAGAGACTGACACAGGGTACTGTAGGTTCTCACTAAAGATAGTATCGTATGAATCTCAAATGCGAACTTGAGAGTCTCCTGCTTGGGATGGCAAGGAGTGTCGAATCTTCACACCGGGGGTGACTGCCAGGAGGAATACACTGAGCGCGGACTCGGAGTCATGGAGTCATGGCCTGGCGGGTGTGCGTATTAGCCTTCGTATAGGTGTGGCACGCCCGCAGGCAAAGCTGGCGTACGTTTCTTCGGGATTCTGAGTTCGACCCTGATCTCCGTCGCTCTTCTGTAAGTGCCATGTATTGTATAAGTGATTGTCAAAAACCTTACCTACCTTTTGTTCAACCTGTCGTCGACTCGGACCAGGCCACAGATCTACAAGCACGACGCAGTCCTCAGTATCTCGCTCACTTTCATGGCCGTCGGCCTTCTCGGCGGCATCTTCTCGATCCTTTTTTCTGCCCCAGATTAAAGTCATGCGACATTTTGTCGCTCGGACAGGTCATGGATGGACTCTTGCTCGTGTTGGTCATGATTCTCAACCCACGCTCCAAAAGCTGTGCAGCTTGGAGAACGGATGTCACGCGATGGTGCCAGTGATGATGATGGCGATAGTACGGCCCGGGTGACGAGAGCCTATAATCGTAAAGTGCAACACTGTCCGCAGGTAATTCTTCGACAATTAAAATTAATGTCAAGCATTGAAACCTCCTAGTTACCGTTACCGATCACTGTCCATGTTGAATATTAATTGACTTTCCAGTACAATTAGACCACCGAAATGACCCATGAGAAGAAGGGTAAGCGAGAATCTAAAAGAATCCCTTGATGGTACACGTGCGCCACTTTGTCTGTTCGCACCCCCGAGGCACCCAGGGCAAACACTATGTTTGCACACGACTCGTCCCAGTGCCAACACTGCTCGCCTCGTCCTCCTCACCCTCGCTCGGCCCAGTGCTACTGCTCCCCGCTGCGCTCCCCGAACTGCTAGCGGTCCTCGTAGAGCCGCCAGCAAGCAAGCTCCCGCGCGTGCGTCGTGGGCGTCGCGGTGGTGGTGCGCTGACAAAGTCAGCGAAGGATCCCGTACTCCCTGCACAAGTGGATCTACTACGATGGGCGGAGGATATACTACTGTTGCCGTTGATGGGAGGAGATGGAATGCTATGCACGGGTAGTGCGGGTGCCACACCATATGAGGAGCCGAGGTCTATGTCCGCATCAAGGCAATCACCGCCTTCATCTGCGTCGAGGGCAGGGAGGGTGGAGAAGGAGTCTTTCGCGAGAGGCGTGCCGCCTGAACTCATGCCGTACAGATTTAGGCGCGTGAGGGGGAGAGAGCGATAACTTCCTCGGCGGAGATGATGCGCGAAGGAATATAGGAGAGCAGCGAAATAAAACTTGCACCCAGAAACGAGCAATAAGAACAAGAACAGGGGAGATTGTCGGGTCACGAGACGGACCTTAATAAGCCATCCGAGGACTATGATCGTAAGTGCCTGTGCTTTCTCAGCGCGCCACACCTGCTCGGCTACTGCGGTGCGTTCTGCCTCCGACATTGTCTGGTGTTCGCCGATGTATCCATCGATAAGCGCCTGCTGCGCTGGCGAGTTTGCGTTGCGCCGGCCGTCATGGGGGGTATATAGCCACCAGTGGACAGCGAAATAGACTGTCCAGATGGTATTAAGGATATGATCGGCGAAGAATATGTGAGCAAAGTAAAGCATGTGTTTCGGATTCTCCTGTATGGTGAAAAGTGGGTTGGGATCATAGAAAGGAAATGAGATGAGGTAGCGAACCTCGTTGACGGCGCGGATACCCCATGCGAGACCGATAAGAGCAAGGGCAGAGTAGATGTAGAGCGTAAGTTGAGCAGCGTTGCCGCCTGCGCCAGTGAGAAGGGCAATGAGGCCGTAAATACCAGCGACCTTGTTGAGCACCTGAGGAAAGGGTGAGTAGAGCGGGGATAATCGGGGGAGGTTCCGCACTGCAAAGAGGACGACGAGAACTACGCCGGTCTTGAGATCGAGAAACCCGAGCATGGAAGCGAAAGGCCTCGGCCTGAGTTGATGTTTAAGAGTGAGTTTCATGAGGAGCACATGTAAAGATGCAAATGGGCCAGAAAGGAGTGGAATGGGGGCACCCAAAGAGACGAAAGAACGCGAGGCGAAACGGAAACGGACTCGAAACGCGGCAGAGCATTCGGCACGCGCTAGCAACGCCTTGTCGGAGTTTTGATTCGCGCGGCATCTCACGGGTTGGGTGTCTCCGTCTCGGGCTAGTCGCAGCTCTATTCTAAGTTATGGCCAATTATTTCTCAAACCTCTCTGCAACCTCGACGCAATCTCGCTTTCTCTCAAACAAAGACAAGGACTCCCAAGCATCGTCCACGACTGTAGTAACAACCACAACTGCCTCTTCATTCTCGGGCGCAACACCACCGCCCGCACGCGTGCCATCAAAACACTTCTCGACGACCCTCCCGGATGAGCAGAAGGGCTCCGCCGTGAGAGAAAAAAGCCCCGCGATATCGTCGTCAGGGCTCCCCACCGTGTCTGTCCATCCCCTCCGCAGCACGTACGTACGTCCCTCCGTCAAGGTCATCTGACAACCAATCGAGAATCGCGCATACCATGTCGTGATGACTGCTCCGCACACAGATGGGTCTTCTGGTTCCGCCAGCAGCGCGCGCCAGGAAATAAGATCACGAACTACGAAGAGGGCATCAAGAAGATATCCGCCTTTGCCTCGGTCGAGTCTTTCTGGTCCCTCTGGACGCACCTCCATCCACCCTCTGCCCTCCTCCCCACGACGGACTACCTCCTCTTCCACCAAGGCGTCCGCCGCCCCGTGTGGGAGGACCCCCTCAACCTCCCAGGAGGAAAGTGGATCCTGCGCCTCCGCAAGGGCGTCGCAGATCGCATTTGGGAGGACCTCGTCCTCGCTCTTGTTGGGGACCAGTTCGCAGGTGTCGCTCCGCCGCATAAGGACGAGTGGCCTGAGATATGTGGGTGCACGATTAGTGTGCGTCAGAGCGAGGACATTCTTAGTGTTTGGAATCGCATTGATGAACCCAAGCTACGCGAGCGTATCAGGTGCGTCAGGTCAGGCTTCCTCTTACTCAGCGTCCTGACGTCTGTCTGGTGTGTGACTTGCGTGTAATAGGGATAGGATACGTGCCGTATTGCATCTCCCGCCATCAACCATCATGGAGTACAAATCAAACAATGGTGCGTACCTAAATTCTCCTCTATCTCTACTCTCTCTGAGACAGATGCACAGACTCCATGGCCGACAAGTCCTCCTTCCGCAATTCAATCATCGACCGCACGCCACTTTCATGACCATAATTATACCTTTTTTTGGGTGGGAGGCCAGACTCCAGAGTGTGTTACCATGTTCTTTCTGTATCCTTTCTTGTAACACGCTTCTACGTCCAATGCTCGACATCATGTAAGAAAAGGATGCGAGATCACCAAAAAATACTAGTTGGAACATGGGCAACAACAAAACAAGGCAACACATAAATTATACATGGAATAGTTACCCCGCCGCGCTGACGACTATGTCGCCTTCTCCATCCGCGTCTGCATCACCCTCGCCGTCGGCATCGACATCGTCCTCGCCTTCCGCATCGACTGAATGTAGCAAATACATTGGGTCGCGTACCTCCGCGACTGCTTCGGCACGCTCTTCTGCTTCCTCCTGGCTCGGCGGTACATGCGCGACACGCACAAGAGCCCACTTGTCGCGGAAGCGCTCGATCGGCTAAAGCACATATTGTAAGCGAAATCTTGTCTTACCAAAGGGACGACGGGGTGATGGGGGTAAAGTTGGCGGCAACGCACCTCGGTCCGCTTTTTCTTGAGCAGCATCTTGCGCTCGATCATCTTGTAACATGCGCCTGCGCGCCTGGTTTCGCCATCATTTAGACCGTTGGTGGTGGACGCCGTTATGTCGCCGTCGTCAAAAACGAGAAGAAACTCGTTGGGCACTTCTTGTTCAACTTTGACCACTTCGTAGTCGCGCACAAAGTGGAATTCGGTCGCCTGTTGGTGGGATATCGTAAGATTAGAGTGCGCACGAGGGGAAGGTATGAAGAACCAACCTCTTCCTCCTCTTGTAAAGAGTCGATACCGCGAGGGTCTGCTCGTGAATCTTTGAACTCTTCCGCTGCATCGTCGTCTTTCGTGAGATAATACGTGAGGAAGTGGTCCCCATCCGACTCCATTGGACGCATAATTGCACAGTCTAGTCGTGGGTCGTCCAACTATAGCATAACCAGGAATGAAAAGAAAAAAAAACCTTTGGTCAGTTATTCAAACGACGGGGCTAACCGGGAAACGCACCTCGGGCCCGCGCTCGCCTGGCCGCTCGCTGAACCGGAATAGGTCGTAGGCGTTCGCCCATACGTCTGCATCCGGGAGGACCTCGTACGTCGCAGCGGCACGCAAACGCGGTTTAGTCGGATGCCGCAGTGAACCGAGCTGTTCTGAGCTGTGCGCCGCAGCGAATGAATTCTCGATGGATGCGAGTTGCGCCTCGCGTGATATGTCCACCGTGTCATTTTGAAAGTTCGTTCTGAGAGCACTTTGAGTTAGGGAAAAAGGAAAGGAGATCACGGGGAAAGACGAACATGTCGGCGGCTGCGGGGCGGGGTGCGGGGGCAGAGCTGTCGCGTGATATGTACTCTGTCTTGCGTAGCCATGAGACGCTCGCTGGTATGGGCGGCGTACCAGGCCCGTGATGGCCGTGACCGTGATGTCGTCCATAGTCGGGCGCGCTGCTTGCAAGATCAAGCAGTAATGCTTGGTCTTTAGGGTCGAGTACTGGCGGGTTTCGTGGGTCCGGGTTCAGGCCGTTCAGAACTAAAGGAGGCGGAAAATAATGGGAAACGTGTCAGAGAGTGCCCACTTTCTATAGGTGGGATTTTTGAACGCAGGAGGGCGTACCATATACCTCCGCGCTGTCTTCCCAGAGTGCCTCCCATTTCCCGAGATCGAGAGGCATGCCGCACTCGGCGTCGACTACCATTGGCAGCAGTGCCTCATTGGTGGCAGCGTCGAGAAACTCGGGTCGCGTGTAGCGTTTTGGGTTGGTGGGGATGTCGAGGAGTTTAGGTGGACATGGAGGAGCCGGTAGTGGGTTCTGGTAGCGGACCTTGGCCAAGAGATCAAGTTTGCTGTTATTGTTAGAGAGTCAATAAGTGTTGCGTGATGAGATGATTTAATGGGACGTGCACCTCTTCCGTGAGCTCATCGTGTGCTACACTACGCTAATGGCCCGGTCGGTGGGAAATACAAAGCACGGGTTGCCCACGCTGTCACGTGATGCAAGATCCAGTTATCAGATAGTCATGGAAGCGAGTCCGAGTCAGGTCGTTCGTGATACGGCCTCGTTGCTTTCTTCGCTTCCCACCACTATGTCCTCCCCCGTGCCCGCCAATTCAGACATTAAAACGAAGCCCTCTGGGCCAGAAACAACAGAACAGCCACATGCTGACACAGATAAAGAGCCACAGAATGCCCTCACTGAAAAGTTCACCGAGAAAGAGTGGGCTGCGCTCAAAGAGCTTCGTGTACGCGCCATCAAGATTCGCTCCACACGTCATTTCCGGTACATCGACCGCTCATTTTTTTCTCAGTCTCTTCTTCCAGATGTTCTAGAGAAGGCATATGATGGTAGGGAGGGCGCACGGACCACACCCATTGTCATATGGGGCGTTACACTTGACCCAAATGAAAGCAAAGACGCACGCGCAAGCGTTGTTCTCATGAAGTGGCTTCGCGCCAGGTGCGTTCTTCTGAAGTGAATCTCGTGCATGTTCTCATGTCCGTGACCTAGGGGCTTGAACGTGAACGATGCAAAGACGATGATGATCGAAACACTTCGCTGGCGCGAGGAGTTCAAGGTCGAAGAGGCCACGAAAGAGACGTATCCTGACGTCTTTAATGGTTTTGGTCACCTGTATGGACGAGATAAAGAAGGGCGGCCCATCATGTACTGTATCTCGTTCCTTGATCATTGGCCGTTGGACCGGACGAGACACACAGGTATAACATATACGGTAGGAACAACGACCTTGCAACTGCTTTCAGCGACGTGCAGCGATTCATTCGGTACGCTTTTGGAATTCTGTTTATCTGACGCAATCATTGACCCGATTTTCTATCAAACGTAGATGGCGTGTTGCGTTCATGGAGGAAGGCATCAAATTAGTAGATTTCGAAACCGTCGACCAAATGGTCCAAGTGCATGGTACGATTTTAAATACATGCACATGCGATTGACTGACTTTGTGGTAAACAGACTACGAAGGTGTCACCCTCAGCAGCCGCACTGCAAACTCGAAAGCTGCAGCCTCTGCGATCTCGGCCATATTTCAGAACCATTATCCCGAGTTCCTCGTACGTAAACCTCGACGTCATTTTTAACCCTCATGTAACTTAACTCTGATCGTATGTATGATGCCAGGCACGCAAGTTCTTCGTGAATGTTCCCTCGCTTATGACGTGGATCTTCTGGCTCTTCAAGCCTGTTTTGTCTGCTGCGACGCTTGCCAAGATGAAAGTCGTCGGCCATGGTCCGAGCACGGTCGGGAAGGAACTTCTTCCGCTCATTGATAGTCAAGAACTGCCGGCGCAGTATGGCGGAACAGTGGAGAACGCGTGGTGATCGCCGTTAACCCTAAATGCTTGTTATGCCTACTTTTCAATTTTTGCATTTTCCTTTGATCCACCACTCCCTAATTTTCTAGTAATACCTATGTGCTCCCTCACACACACCCCTTCTATAAACGAATATCCTCCCATTGTGAAGTCATTCAAATTTCGTGTTTATGGCTCAGTGGGATATGCCACAGAAGCCCAAGAACACTCGATAGTACACTATGATCAACACGCGTGCATAGCGAGCACTGGCTCCATCTCTTTCTATCGCCACTTTACAAAGAAAATGAAGCTGTGACGCAGTGTGAAGTCTCAACTGGAAGGAAACAGCCGTGAGCCATGAGATCATGAGACGGGATGCCGAGTAACTAATGTAAGCGCTATGATAGCTTGAGTACCGTGTCCTAGCTCTCACCTTCAGCAAGATAAGAATGGACTAGACTCAGCGTGTCTGAGAAGGGGAGGAAAGGGATGGTGCGCCAAACGCAGATGAGCCTATCGTAGAGACTTCGGTGTGGCACGCAAGGGATCTTTGAAAACAACACTGAGGGCACGGGAAGGTTATGTGTGCGGATGTATTCAACTTGAACTCGGAGTTCGAGAATAGAGGGGAAGAAAAGAGACAGATGGGTGTCAAAGGACTAAGATGAAAGGGAAGGATATAGACCTCGCGGCGAACGCCCCCGTCCGAGTTATTTCCAGACGCGGATTCGGACGACGACGACGACGTCCCAACAGAATTGCACTACAGTGGACTCCCTCATGATGCGTATTCCTTTCGGGGCATTTGACGAGCTGCCCAGAGTCCCGCACTAGATAATTATTACGGATTGGTCTATTTGTAGAATCTCCCTATCCAGGCACACTCCCGGACCCTTGAACGGTAAACATAAACCTTTGTGATGCTCCGGAGTGGGTATGCCTTATGAGGGAGTCGACTGTACCTGGCGGTCCCAATTGAGAGACAGACACTGGCAAAAGCATGCTCGATCGCCCAGCTCAAAAGGTACCCTGGCCCTTAAAGCGGACCTTTTCTCCCTTCCCGCTGGCAAAGTTTATATGACAAGCCTGGGGGCGTTCTGTTTACTCATTTTGTCATGATTATTGTCCTTGTAGGTTGACAGTTTTGTGCTAGTGGCTCGCATGTGGGGTAGCCCGCGTGGTGTTTGCCCCTGAGAATTGTGCGGCGTATCTGTGCGGCGCCGTACGTCTCTGATACTGTGACCAACACACAAGTGCGCTCTGTCCCCATCCTCACCAACAACCCATCATGACCTCACTCTACGGGTTCGTAAAGCGACTCTACCTCGTACGACTCCTTTCCTCCCAGTTCTCTTAGCGCATATATTTTTGCTGATGCTGTATCGTCATGTTGCAGGTCTTCAACCCTCCCGCTCCAGAAGCGCCGACTGAGTCCCCCTTGCGATTTGGTATCCTCGGCGCGGCGGGAATCGCACCTATCGCGCTCATTTATCCAGTTAAGAACCACCCTGATGCGGTGGTGAAGGCCGTCGCTGCGCGGGATCAAGGGCGTGCGGACGCATTCGCAAAGAAACATGGTATCCCCAAGGCTTATGGCGGCCCCGGCTCGTACCAAAGTGCGTAGGCTTATGTATTCCATCAACGCAAGCGCGTTGATTACAACTGAAGAATTGTTGGATGATCCGGAGATTGATGTCGTGTATAATCCCGTGAGTCGCACATTTCTCAATTCTGAATGAAGCAACTTAAAGCCCTCCGATTTCACAGTTGCCTAATGGCCTTCACTATGAGTGGACTATGAAGGCACTTGCGGCTGGAAAGCATGTCCTGCTTGAGAAGCCGAGTGCGAACACCGCTGAGGAGACACGCAAGATGTTTGCATTTGCCCAGGATAAAGGTCTCGTGCTCCTGGAAGCTTTCCACTACAGGTATGCTTCGCCACACATATATTATTGATGTGTTTCAAGCCTATGGTATGCAGGTTCCATCCTGCAACACGTCGCTTGAAGGAAATTGTCGACAGTGGCGAGCTCGGTACCTTGACGAAGATTGAGGCCAATCTTGCTGTTCCTTCCGGCTTCGTCAAGGATAGTGACATTCGTATGGTATACGACTTAGGTGGAGGTGTTATGATGGACATGGGGTGTGAGTTTGATAGTACAGTCATCGGCCTGTGAACTTCACGATGTCGTTCTTCACAGGCTACACACTGTCCATGTCGCGATACCTGTCGGGCACCGATCCCACAAAAGTCATCAGTGCCAAGTCTGAGGTACTTCCGAAGTACCCTCAGATTGACACAGCCACCACCGCCACGCTTGCTTTTCCCACCGCGGGGAAAGGTACTGGGACCGGGCCTGCCGATAGGCTGACCGCGATGCTCAACATGAATTTCCGGCTCCCCGGATGGCTCGGCTTCCTTCCGCGGTGGCCAAACGTATCCGTGCGTGTCACGGGGACACGCGGAACCGCTGAGCTGAGCAGCTTTTTTGCGCCCTGGATATATCACAACATCACGGTTGAGAGTTCAGAACAGGAGGGTGGACGGTTACGGAAGCGGACAGAGAAGCGGTATGGGAACCTTGGGTGGAGCACGTGAGTATCTTTCGTGTATTTCATCACACTTCTGACGGTGTATGTGGGTGTAAAGATATCGCTATCAGCTGGAGGCATTCATCGACAAACTGCGCGGCCGCGATCCTGAGCACTGGTTTGATGCGCAAGACTCTATCACCAACATGGAATGGATCGAAGCAGTTTAC
>WNFQ01002579.1_pt1 | contig 13098 bp, 14 predicted proteins | sample 5400171 | NCBI WGS metagenome assembly WNFQ01 (sample SAMN13153356, study PRJNA577476) | soil metagenome | isolation source: 20 cm soil under Madrone tree | place: USA:California | collected 2016-06-14
CACATGCCCCAACTTCGATCTCTTACCAACCCGCAGAGCTCAAACTGGACCAATTCCGACTCGCCTTATGGTACTTCAATTTCTAGGCATTTGAAATGCTCGAACCAATACGCATCGCCAAGAAAATGATTTTGAGGCCCCGCAAAGAATGGACAGCAAAGAAGAAGAACAAACATTCTATATTAGAGTGCGACCCCGAGCCTGAGTCCAAAGCATTTGCCCATAGCTACATCCAAGTGTACAGTAGATTATCATAGATGCCCGGAAGATAAGCCAAAATACCAGTCAGCTGTCATAAAAACGCTTCTGCCTGCATACGCCAAATCCGAGCATAATCCGAGCCCTCGCTCCTTAACAAGGCCTCGTGTGTGCCCGTCTCAATAATAACCGAATCGTTCATATATCTTGCAGAAGTTATCAATCCGGTGGAGACGAATACAAAGAGAAGACAGTAAAAACTTACAAAATGAGATCAGCATGCCGCGTAAGATTTCCGAACCTATGCGTTGAAAATATCATCGTCTTGTTCCCTCGTAACTCTTGAAGTCGTGAGAATAGATCTAAGTAGAAAGCAGCTCAATGTCGATGAATAGACGTCGCGAGGATATAACGTACCATGTTCAGCAGTGGGATCCAGCGAAGCGCTTGGCTCATCAAACAGCAACAATCCGACACCTTTCTCCGTTGATGAAGACCGCATGAAGGTTCTTGCGACGGCGAGCCTTTGCATTTGTCCCCCACTTAGGCCATGATCAGTGGGGGTATCCACGTAGCGCCGCAAGCGTCCAATATCAGCTTTTCGACCGAACAGATCCGTCGTCCCATCCGGCAACCCTGAGAAGAGATCGCGCACAGGCCGCTCAAGATAGGTGTCGAAGCCATCTGGGAGATGTGCGATAAGTTCAGACGCGCCTCCCAAATGTGCTGCACGTTCAATTGCGGCATCATCGTGAATGTGAGTTGGATCGCCAAGAGCAATGTTTTCTCTAATCTGTATTCATACGTCTTGAGTCAGGATAAGAGGAAGATAAGAGTACTGGACTTACGGAGAGGGGAAAGTGAGTATAGTCCTGGAATAAGATTGCAATTGCACGGCGGAGATCCCCCAAACACAACGTCTTGATATCACGTCCATCGACGAGAATAGTTCCTTCAGTTGGGTCATATATACGAGCAACAAGCTTCAGAATTGTGCTCTTTCCAGATCCGTTCGAACCGATAATGACCTATTGAGAAAAAATATACCAGATCAGTTTGTTACAGAATATCCTGAGCGCAACATACACAGAGCTGACCTGGCCCAACTCTAAAGGAAATGTTGCGTAGGGCATATTCCTCACTACCAGGGTATTGAAACGAGACGTCTCTTCAATCCCGAATCAGCACATGGGAAAGGACCAACAATATACCAAATACCTGAATTCCAGCGATATTCCATCACGTATTGATTGCTCATTCTCCGGAAATGGAACGGTTCCATCTGTTACCTGGTTTGGGATGTTCCCAGCCTCGTAGAGCTTTCGCAGCGCCGATAATCGCTCGGAAACATTCCCTGTTTGTTGGAGAAGCGTTCTGAAATTGTCCATAAACGAGCTTGATGTTCTTTGTACAAGATGAAGAGAAGCCAGGGAGACCGGTATCGACGATGGTTGTTGAACTGCTCGGAGGGTAAAGACAATCTAAAACAGTTTGGGATCTGAGCTTAAGCAATGACGGGATGCTGTAGTCGTACCTGCGGCAATTCACTCAGTGGAAGCTTAAGTAGGTGCACGGGTTGGTAGACGCGATCACCGCAAGCGTCTATGTGTGTAGACCAGAAGTCACTTGCGCGGCTACCCAATCGATCAACAAGGTTGCAATATTCTGCGAAAAAGTCAGTACGGCCTCATCCTAAAAAGGGGCTCGACGCGCCTGCGGTAAGGTATGCTGTAAGCCCGCCTGCAACAAGTTCCTTTCGATGTTTCGAGCTACCGACTAGACGTTTCAGGCCCTCCATTCTAATGTAATCCTTATTGCGCGTGGTGGCAGCCCAAACTGGGAACCGTCTAAGCATAAGTCAACGACAACAGCAGACAACATCACTCACCGCCACCGATATCTCCCGTGAAAGTGAAATTGAAGCAGGTAAAGGCATCGCCAGCGAACGAAAGCAAGGAGAGCAACAACCCATCTCTCTGCTCCCGCAAAACGCCCATGAGGACAGCAGCCTGAGAAAAAAGCCTCACGAAAGTTGACCCGGTTTGAACTAGGCTCGTAATGGCCGCCCAAGCGATGGTATTCGAATCCTTCGGTATTACGGCCTCTATCTGCGCAGAGACCATGGGGTCATCCCAGGTGGGCACGTCGAGGCGAGCCACAGAGTGGAAGATGTGTGCTGAATAGAACCGCCTGATACGCCCGTTGAGGGTTGTCGAGACCCTCCACGAGGCGGACTCGAGTATCTGCTCAACAGCCGCACAGAGAATGCGTCCGCCTGCTATTCGCATGAGATGGTTCGTGTCCACGGCGCGTTTATCAACTGCGACCTGAACCTGCAAGACAGAAAAGACAAGGCTCAGCGCCACTGGTATATGGAAAGTATTGCTCGGTCTGCACGCACGATATTGAGGAGCTGCCCCGATAGCCTACAGAGCCATCAGTTGTTCAACATCTCAGAGAAGAAATGGTATGTGCATTCCACGTACCATAAGTTTAAGGCCGGAACTAAAGATTTCATCAATGTGATAGCCACGTAAAGCACCAGCAGTGGCCATGCCACAGAACCCACGTCACGAATGGTTCTCCATAAATATGGTAGGTCATTCAAGAGCCCCACATACTGTTCAATTCTCCATGACGTAGGAAAATAGGATAGCTTCGGGTCGCGCTCGATGTAGAGGTCCCATACACCGAATTGACGGTGCTCGACGAGCGTTCTATTTTGTGGATCAAACGCGGCCCCTTTTCCTTCCTTTGAGAAGCGACGGTCTTTTCTCATACTTGAGGTTGAAAGAGGGAAGGAGAACGCGCAATGATGTTGAGCATTACACTGGGGGCCGAGACGCGTTCAGTTGACACGGCGGGCAGGAATGGATAAGTATGGGACAACTAATATTAGGGCGCATATTTTAAGTGAATATAGTCTGCTTAGTGACAAATTGAATTAAAAAGCACATAATCAGACCATATGTATTTAAATTTTTAAACTAATATTGTTTATCAACCTATTGGACATTGTTTGATACCTTAGTCGACCATAAGCGTGCTCCGTTTATCCGCCACTCCTTGTTCCAAACGGACATTCCCCGGCCCGTCTGCCGGTGACACTCACCACTCATTCCTACTCGAAGATTGTCGAAATGTTCATAAGGATGAGCTCGCCACCCTCATGCTTGACGGAATCTGAGGGCTTGCTTTGTTCGGCCATGTGGACGCAACTATGGGTATACCACATTTTCTCCCACAAACTGCATTTACCGGAACGGTAGACCTTACTCGTAGACAAGGCAACGCAACGGACAGTGGCATAATCGGCCTGACCCAGGTACATGCGTGCCACGAACTATCCCGCGGAAGAGCGGCAAGTAAGAAAATCCACGCTATGCCCCGGTCAGGCTCAGGTGAGGACAGAACAATCTCGGTGAATGTTATGGAAGCACACTTCGTGAGGTGATTTGCTACCACAGCGACCTTGGCCTTCCCACCTCAACATCACGATGTGGCCGGCAGAATGACACCGATTGATTGGTGATTGATGTCCACAGCCTTGACACGCATATATCAAGATAAGGACATGTCATCTCCCGACGTTTTCTCTGGCTTCTTTGCTCAACGGGGTGCTGGATAGTGCCTGTGCCTCAGGCTCTTTCCCTCCGCTTTCAACTCACTAATCCATAACCTTTTCTAATTTAGCCCGCTTACGTTCGTTCTGGACTTTGTCTCCTTTCGGTCGACAATTCAACACACTCCTTGACTTCTCAACTCAACAGACAGCGACATCTAATCCACTTCACAATTCCCACAACAATGCATCGATACATGATCGTTCCTCGGATTTTTCTTGTCCTTTCCATCGTCGTCTTTGCGCGAGCGGCTCCTGCAGTACTAGTACGAGAGATGCATGAAGTGCACATCGATGTGGTCAATATAGCCGAAGACGGGACAGCCGCATCGCAGAAGCGGTGGGAGCCACGGGATTGGCTGGCGAACGCGGCGGACCAGGCAAGTACGCCAACGACTCCGGGGTTGCCAGACTTGAACAATTCGTGGGAGCTGCCGAGGCTACATAGCCCAAGGTCGTCAATAGCGTCAACTCGGCATGATACGCCTTCGGGCTTAGGACCTTCAACATGGCAACACTCGAGCTTGACGGACGAGATTCCTCCACCGAACGCGTGATCGTCGCCAAACTTCTCTCCGCCGAACTTGTTGTCTACACGGTCTCCTCCAACAAGCTCAGACCACTCTGCATCGAACTCGTTGTCGACAGACCACTCCCTACCAAACTCATGGTCGACAGACTACTCTCCACCGGACTCGGGGTCGACAGACCGGCCAACAGCGTCAACAGGATCAACAGGGTCCACCGGGTCACCAGCATCAACAGCGTCAACAGCGTCAACAGGATCCACAGGGTCCACCGGGTCACCAGGGTCAACAGCGTCAACAGCGTCAACAGGATCCACAGGGTCCACCGGGTCACCAGGATCAACTGGGTCAAAAGGATCAACTGGGTCCACCGGGTCACCAGGTTCAACAGGGTCAACATCAACAGGGTCCACCGGGCCAACAGGGTCCACCGGGTCAACAGGGTCCACTGTGTCAACCGAATCAATAGGGTCCACCTGATCAACAGGGTCACACCCGTCTACAGACAATCATCCTCCGCCAGGCCCGGAGCCGGCACGTCCCGTGGAGCCCAAGCTTGGGGATTTCCTTGACATGCTATTAAAGGGAAAAATTAAGCGTCGCACTTCTGGCTCCAGCGTTGTAAGTTCGGCCCAGAGGGGGTTGCAGGTTACTCACAAGAGACGAGAGTACCATGCTCAATCACTACACCAAAAGGCAAGGTTAACGAATGGGTAACCATTCGCTAATCCGGCACTATGTAAGCTCTGACCTTACACTACCATTCACTCTTTACGTCTCTGCTTCTTCTCCGAGTCCCTCTTCTGCCGACCCTGAAACGATCCCGGTCACAAACATTCTGACTTTGATCTTTTTTAATTTAAATTTTAGGGACCTTTGGAATTTTTTTGAATGCTCCTGTGACCTCCGCATGTAGTGGTGTCATTCGCCATGGTGCAGGCGCATGCTTTCACGGTCTACCAGAGCACCTTCAACACCGAAAGGAGCCCGTGTCATGCAGTCTTACTGAGTTACTTTGGGGCAAAAGGATACTCAATTCCCGTTTGTTTTGGCACACAGGACATTCGAAAGCTTCGATTAGGCGAGTGCCTCTGAGAGCAACGTGCAAGAGTGATGTTGTCTCAGTCATGGTGTTGACCAAGATGGTCTTCGCTAATCACTGGCAGTTTCAAGTTGTAATGTTTTGCCAACAGATTTCGACCCTTTGATGCTGGAATCACCAATGGGGACCGGACCAACACCACATCGTGCCAGGAATAGAAACTGGTGTGAATGACATCTGGCAGGATTGTCTAGTACGGACATAATAAATAGAGATACGTCTAAGATTACTGTATCTTGTATGTTGTTGCCTCGTGTGACGCGAAGAATGACTTCTAATGTGCTCTGCTTTGGATTTTGCATCGGTTGGTGGTTGAGGACACATTGGAGACCGGTCGCTGCACTGTAGTCCTTAGTCCGCAGTAACTGGCCGATTCGAAATCAAAATCAAGTCCCAATTGCCGTCGCTTACCAGCACCTTAAAGGTTCACCTTTTCGTAACCTCGTCGTTGCGGGTATTGCAGACGTTGTGAACTCAACGCAGATTTGTTTTATCTGTTCAGTTCAGAGTCGGGACTCGTCTGGAGCAAGCTAAGGGTGACTAATGTACGTAACGTAACGATGCAAAATTGTGGCGCCGGGCCGAGAGAGACATCTTCGCCCTCACCCACCATGCGTGCATACTATTTCGACAATCTTCCCGGAGACCAACGTCTTCCGCACGATTCTAAAAGATCTGTAGATAATGCCGACCTTCGCAGGGTCGGAGTTCTCTATTGGACCATCCCACTGGATCAGGAGAGTTCGGGAGGGTGGGAATCCGAGATCGATAGGATCGCGGAGCAACAAGGCTATAAAAATCGCGACAGGATCAATGTGACAAAGGACGGACTGGGGGACCTATATGAGTCGAAGATAAAGGCGTTCTTCGATGAGTGCGTGTGAAAGAAAAGAAAAGATGTCTTGTGTATTTGGCTGACTTTGACCACGTGTAACGTTTCATTTATCTATCGCTAGGCACATGCACGAAGACGAAGAGATCCGTTACATCCTCTCTGGTTCGGGATTTTTTGATGTACGCGGTGCGTTTTTATTTTTTGAAATTTTTGAAACGGCTTCTAAGTGCCCACTTGTCTCAACTGCCGTTACTGACGGATGCGTGTGCGTGTATGCAGATCATCCTTCGGACGAGTGGATTCGGATTCATACCTTGCCGGGCGATCTTATCGTCATTCCGGCCGGCATCTATCACCGCTTCACGCTTGACGAATTGAATCAGATAAAGGCACTGCGTCTGTTCAAGGTCTGTTCAAAATTTTCTTCATTGTTTGTTATTCTCTTAAGCTTCCGACTTGATCCGACTTGATTAGGAAGAGCCAAAGTGGACCCCTTATTCGCGTAGTTCAGAGACCGAGTCCAATGCCTATCGCGTTCAGTACATCAATTCCCTCCAGGCCACTACAGTCGTATAAGCATGAATATCTGCGATGTTCTATATGTCGAGTGATGATGACGAATAAAGTAGGTGTACAGTGTACGAAGCAAGTGAAGCTCGGTCATCGAACGAAAAGGCTGGGATACTAAGGTAGTGTACATTGTATATTAAAGGTCCAGCACATTGGTATTCGGGACGAACAAAATTGAAGGGAAATGAACCAGTGAGGGGTAAACACAGTAACAAAAACCATCCAGTAACGGTCGTAGGGAAAAGGGTAGGGTTGCTATATGGGTATTATTCAGGGACCCGATGTTATTCCAGTTTTCTTCCATCCTTTAGCTTGTGCCGGTTTATTAACTTGGCACCTCCGACCCATTGTGACGACATAGGCTGTATCGCCCGTCCGCAGTTGTTCGCATCAACGGGGATATCACGCTGATGTCCCTCGCACCAGGAGAGAGAAAAGGATCCAATCGAATTTAACGTGCGCAGTCTCATATCGCGCGGAGGCATTAGTGAAACCCAACGAAGGATAATTTACAGGAAAAACCGAAGGACAACCACCACACACGATCCATCACGTCGACTCGGCTGGGAGATACGGAGTCACTATCATCGGACACTGACTGCCTTCCTTGAACCTTTTCTTTATATAAGGCCTCGTGAGCACCCTATGTCAATGCGTCTTCAGCCCCGGACGTCCCCCACAGAGGAAAATAATGATAATAAGGGTAATATTTACGCACACGTTCGCCTTGACGACTGTCTCATCCGTCTCAGCGAACACGAAGTTCGTGATCAGGATATAGAGAAACGTCTTCAATTCGATCAGCGAGAAGCGTTGGCCTATGCAGGACTACAAGGCAACGGGTTTGTCAAAGTGCTTGGGCAAAATGACAGCAATATCGTACGCGAGGTCCAGCGGAGAACGTCAGCGTGTTGGCGTAGACACCTGGTAGAGATTTGACCGCCTCTGGAAGGTTGTCCCAACGATCCGGACTGGGTAGCAGCGAGTCATCAACTTTCTCTCTGACCGGATAGGATGCGATTAGCCAAAATCGACTTACACGAATTTCCATGCATCTTCCCCCCATACCTCGCGATCCAGGTTCATTCCCTCTATAGGTACGTGTATAATCGTGCCCTTGCGGATGTAGAAACCCCCACCACCTTTCGACTCTGGGAGAACATCGTCTTGCGTCGCGACACGGAGCGAGGAATGTACGGGGGGCACAAGGCGAAGCGTCTCGCGACAGACCTTGTCGAGCATCGGCGCCGCAGCGAGCTCTTGATAGTGTGCTAAGACCGCGTCTTCACCAAGATTATCTAGGCGAGGCAGGCCGCACAGCTCCTCACGCAACTGGTCTTGAATCGGAGGGTATTTTGCCAGGAGGAGAAGCGCCCACGTGACCGCTAACGAGGTTGTATCGGAGCCAGCAAACATGAAGGTATTGATGTTATGAAGAATATCCTCATCAGATATACGCAGTTCGGATGGGAGATCGGTCGCAGCATTAGATTTAACTGTCGAGAGTCAAAATACGATGAGATGATCGATAATGTTGAATACATACTGAGGAGCGACAGCAAGTCCCGGCCGTCATATCCTTTCCCGCTGTACTCACCCTCCTCGACCCTCAGTTTCTTCTCTTGGATGAGTCGCCTTGCTATACGATTGATTGTTTCTTGACCCTTACGCACAACATTTGTAGCCTTGTCCGGCTGGTGGGGAGTCAGTGGCGTATGGTTTGTCAGAGAATAAACCTACGAATAGTTCCTTCAATATCGGGGCGTATGTATAGATTGCACTTTTCAAGCTCCCAGGCTGGGAAATCGCATACTCGAACATGTCTTTGTATGCTTTAAACAGTTCGTTGTCTTCGTTTTGGATGGCATTGAAGTGATAGTCGAATCCTGAAGATAAGACGAGGTGAACGCCATAGGCCGATGGGATGATGCAAAGTGATGACAGAAACGCACCTGCCAGCCCTATAACGTCGAATGTAGCCCGGCTCACCCAATGACAGACGTCAAGACGCAAACCCGTCGGATCCTTCTGTGAATCTTTGATTGCATGTTCTTGGATAAGCCCCATCCACCTGTCTTTCAGTTCCTCCCCTTTGTTGAAAACAAGCGGGACGAATGCGCCCATGTTCTGAATCGAAAACGCCGGAGTCGCGACGCGGCGTTGGCGTTTATGCACATGGCCCTCTGCTGCGAGCATGCCACACCCAATAAGCCATTCAATCAGTCTCCGGGATATATAGGGTTTCTCGTAGATGGCCGGGTTTTTCAAGACGTGAGCTACTGTGACGGGGTCCAGTGAAAGAAGTCGGGGTTCCCACTATAGGAATGATGGGTCCGAGTCACTCAGGCATGCCGAGCTGCATAGACCAGGATATTTTACGCACAGGATGAAACCCTCGTAAACGTACATTCCTACCCAGCTCTTTGACATATTTCTCGTGAAGGGTGGGGGTGCGACGAGCGCTAGAGAAAAAGCACCAATAAGACAATACGAAATTCGAGATGTGGCCTGTGTCACCCACTCGATGACAATAAGCGCGTGCCCGCCGAACCAATTTCCTCCCGGGGCTACCGGTAACTTGACCATCGGGTCGGGAAAAAGCCATGTGTAGACCTTGTGCAGAATTATGAGAACGCAGAATGTGGCCGCAATAGGGTGGTATTGAAGCCAGTAGAAGACAGAAGTAGGGAAATTTGTGGGCAGAGACATTTCCATTAGCCAGAGTGTTCCATAGGTGATAAAAGTAGGAAAAGTAGGTGCATCATCTTTGTAACTAGCGATCTTATCCATTCACATGGCAGGCCACATGCACGCTAGGCCAGAGTGGGAGAAGTGCAAGACAATAAACGTCGGCTATTTTCTATCCCTATTGTCATGGGAAGTAATAGAGTTGCTGAATTTCAAAGTTAAAGTTGCCAGAAACCCAATTGGTTTCACCGGAGCCGCGCTCCACTTGGGGCGGTCATTTTCAGTCGAATTTCAGGCCGAGACTGGCCGAAAGCAACGATTATGCCGTTTGCTCGAACTTTTCCTGACGCACGCATATTACAAGGCCGAAAAAGACACGTCAAGTATCAACAGGAGGATGCTTTTTCCGCAACCTCAAACCTCAGACCGTCAACTGCGGTGCTGAAGACGCTCTGCGCCCTGCCAACCCTAACAGGCCTAACCCCCGACTGATGACTGGCCCTAATGAAACTTCGATCTCGGAGATCAGAGATGTCGACGTGCTGCTGGCCAATTTGTCCTCGATAAACGGTGGTCGCGGAAAATCGCCAATGTCTATTGTCGTAAAGCTTACTCCCGAGGCACGGTTTGAGCACGATGAGAGGGCTTCGGATGCGACTGAGGAGCTCGAAGAGATCACCACGCGCGGAAGATCGTAAACATCCAGAGGTAATTTCTTGTCCTCGTCGCAATCAGCGTCTGTCCAAGGTCCAAGTGACACAGTGATATCACGTTTGATTTCATTGGCTTCCTCAGAGCCGCTGCTTTCCGTGGAGAGCCTACATCCCACCGAGTCTGAGGCAAGCGAGTCTGCGGATGTGAACTCCGTGTTCTCAACCACGCCATCCACGTCACCTGGGTGCAATTCAAGCGCGGCAGCCAGTCGAGGTGACGCAAGCGTGCTTTGCTTAATGTCATCGCCACCCTCCATGGCCAGACCGAGCGCATTTGATACCTCTATTCCACTGTTTGTGGCTCTGTGGCAGATCTTGAAACAAGGGTCGAAGTTACAATCTGTCATGTTGGGGGGTAGAGTTGTTTGGGAACGGCTGGTAATAGGCAATGCTTCAATCGCGAGTGGAGAAACTGCCGGTGTTGATGGACCCGGAATATGCACTTCTTCGCCTCCGGGGCTTGGCAAGCCAGACTCGGATGGTGAGGGCACGTCCTTCCGCATGTACTTGGCCGGCGGGCCCCATGCCGAGTTGTCGTACTCGATGAACACAAAACCCAAGTTATCTTCCGCTTGGCGATGTCGCCGAAAGCTCCGGAGTAGCAAGGAGCGTCTCCGGTAGGCGAGGCGGCCCATTATTGTGCACGCTGCTAGTCCCACAAGGACACAGACAACAATGAGCACAGGGGTGATACCTGTTGCACGAGCGCGCGCGGCTTGAGACTGTGGAAACGATAGAGTGGACTCTGATACTACGCTAGGAGTCGCCGGCATGTCAGTCGACGGGAGTATGGGGGAGTGCTGATCGACCATGGGTGAAGATGGCAATGGTGTGCCGTCGACTACAGATGCAGACATGACGGCGGTTGAATTGTCTAAGAATTGGCGGTAACGGAAACGATGCTTGTGGGCAAGAGATATGCGGCGAAAGGTAGAACAGTGAGGGTGCCTCGTAACTGGGAGACGGGGCGGCGATAGTATGGATTGTACGGATCGAGGGCCGCGAAGTATGTGGGTGTTCTCCTGAGAGGAGATTGCTGGAGCCATAGCCTGGACCAAGGAATAGATTGTGGGCGCAAGAGGAGAACAAAGTGTAGTGGAATACATAACAGTAGACCATAGATATGAACGGCAGACATATACTTGGTCAGTCGAGCAGCGACAGACAAGCGACCAGGGTCAAATATAAAAAAGGAGGACAATTCGACTGACCATTCTCATTGACCTCTGCGTGACGGCCACAAGCGCAAGGCTGAGGTTCAGTACTTCAGTACTTCAGTTCCTGTTCCATCATGATTGTGTCTTCATACCCCTAACCTAGGGGTCCCTGACTTGACTTTCCCCGATGCCTCCGCGCCGCACACTCCTCGATGACGATGAAGACGTTCCCATGGCAGGCGCGCCTGCAGTGCCTGCGGTCGCGGCCCCAGATCCCATCGCGCTAGACTTTGGCGCACCACCGGAGACGCTCTTCCAGCAGCTTGTGCGGCACTGGCTCAACGAGCGGCACTCACCTGACATACTCCCTGTGCAGGCCGATGTGCTCGGTGCCCTTCTCGACCACATCCGCAGACAGGTACGCTATTTCTGCTTCTCCCTTACCTGGGAGGTAGTAGCCGTGCGAATCCTCTTGTTGGCTTTTTCTGCAGACGGATACGGTCCAGGCGTTGCGCGGGGACCCCGACTCGTCCGAGGCAGAGCACATGCGGATCATGCTCGTTCAGACAGAAGTCGAACGCGTCAAGTTTGTCGTGCGCTCTTATATCCGTACACGGTTATACAAGGCATGTACATCCATTTATCCCAACGTTCCGTTTGTCTGGTTGATAACAGTGATCTAATAAAGATCGAGAGGTTTGCGCGATACATCGTAGCTACACCCGAGCTTCAGGAGAAGTTGTCCCAGGCAGAACTGGACCATGCAAAACGGTGCGCATCCCTGTTTTGCTGTCACTCTCGTGGGATAACGGGGGGATTTGCGGTGGGTTTCGTAATACAGGTCCTCTCGGTTGACAGAGAACCACTTTCGTGTATCAGTCCTGCAATCTTTACCTCTTCATCAACAAGGGCTAGACGATAGCACGCCGTTCACGCCGCCGATGAGTACGTCTCCAGCGTCTTCGCTTCTGTGCTCGGCATTATATGTGATTCGTGCCCGGACGCAGTATCGGAACCAGATAAATCACACCCAGTCATTGTGCATGCACGGGAGGAATGTCCACCAGTACGACTCCCCGAGTACGTACTCACATAAGTTTCAAATCACTGACAATTAACTCATAAACGTAGTGGGACAACTATGCAAATGCAGAAGGGTCAAATTGTTCTTACGCCATACGCCGTGGTCGAGCAGCTCCTCGCGATGGGTAATGTAGAACTTATCTGATGCTTGGTAGGTCCATGAAATCGGAAAATTGAGTCCTGTCTAATCGTAGTCAATATCATGTAGAACGGACAGTCCGAGCCAGTCACCGCACTAACCAACATACCTGACGGGAACGTCGCATATCACCTCACCTCGACCCCCGTCTATGATACCTCTCCCCGCCACGCATGCCTTTTCCATCTTCTCCTATTTCTGTCGCCTGAACGGTGGTGCAGGCCTTTCTTCCCACCGCCACAACTGGCAACACTAGCAACAGCTTTCTTGTCATTGTAGCGAGAGACAGCGGGTTGCCCCTCTTCTGGTACAACGAACGGGATGGTGCCCAGTTCAGGCATGCCATCAGATGGCTCCTTGTATTGCGGTTGTCTCGGTTGCGTGTTTCTGGGACAAAGGTTAAGAGGGGAGGTGTGCACGGGCCAGGTGGTATGATGGGCATGTTTAATTGTTGATGAGGTTCG
>WNFQ01002580.1_pt1 | contig 13098 bp, 8 predicted proteins | sample 5400171 | NCBI WGS metagenome assembly WNFQ01 (sample SAMN13153356, study PRJNA577476) | soil metagenome | isolation source: 20 cm soil under Madrone tree | place: USA:California | collected 2016-06-14
GGAGTTGCAAGCTGCCGCTGGTTCGCGCGCTCTAGTCAACATCGCCAGTGGCTCGATTAAACATGTGCTGACCGAGCAGGCGCGCCGATTGCGGGCAGATGTGCTCATGATCGGAAGAAGCCCGCAGTCCGGCGCGTTGGGCCGCCTGCGGGATCTCAGCTATGCCATAGCCCGTGAAGCCCCTTGTCCTGTGCTGAGCGTCTGACAGCGCGCGAGCGCCTGTCTCGCCTGTGAAACCGAGCACAAGGCAGTGAAGAATAGCCGCTGCGCTCCAGGGCCGGTGGGCCGACCTGCTTCCAGAATCACTCAAGCCACTGTATGGAAAATCAATTCCTAGCACAATCAGACAGAACGAGCGGGCGTAGTTCAGGGTAGAACAGCCCCAAGGTTCCTCTAGCAAACCTTAATTTACTGAGCTGGCTACTTAACTAAAACAATATTCCTAGTAATTGGAAAATGATAGAAAACGGACCTGTCTCTGGCGAATTGCTATTTCGCTCATCATTCCTGAGGATTTCCCGTCCTGCTACGATTCTGCGAAGCGCAATCTGGTCGTTCTTTTCATCCACTTCAACGCCCTCGTCCGGTTGCTCCCCGCGAGTCGAGCGTCTGGTAGACAGCCAGACGCTCATGCATGAAGTCAATTTATTTAAATTGTTTCGCATGAGATAGATAACGCACCCAGCGATTTCTCACAAGCGCCCAGAATGAGCTAAAACTCGAGGTTGAAATCGAAGAAGAACTTGCCGTAAACTGTTGACAGTGAAGTGTTTCGCTGCGCGCCCGTAGCTCAGTTGGATAGAGCGTCTGGCTACGAACCATGGCAGTGCCAAATCTAAGCTGTTGAATTGGCTCAAGTTCCCCTGTGCAGCCCTCTCATTAAGTGCGCTACGATTTGCGATACAAAATGTCCCATGTTTCTTGTGTGTCTCAGAGCGCGGATGTTTAAGAATTCACGATTCCACTGGTCCGCTTTGTGTACGGTCTTCGCTGCCTCGGCACTGGCTCACCGCTTAGGAAACACTCGGCCAAGTGGCCCGCCCCAAACCGGCGAAAGTGGGTCCGTTTTAAACTGGCGCTAACAGACGCCGTCATTCAATCAAGATTCGTCTCAGGATTTATCACCCAGGCCTACCCGAGCGCCCGCCGCGTCAAGGTTTTTTCGCGTTGCCCCACCCGCGGGGCTGGGAAAAGGGAAGCGCGGTTGTGGATTTATCGTGACCCTGTGCCTACCGAAAACCCCGCCCTAGACTTTCAACGCAATGTAGCATTGTGACATCCTGAGTTGTGCAAGGGAGGTCTACGTTTCACTTTCTTGGATGTCGCTGATTTCAAAAGCATTCGCGCCGGATAGACTTTTCGGTAGGCACAGGTGCCTTCCAACTTCGCTTAGCGTCGCGTAAATTTCGTAAGCGTTAAACCAGATACACGCAGGATGACGTTGTGAAATCGCTACGAACACGATGGTGCGCCGACACTCGTGGGTTCACACGGTAGTGTGGTCACGCTGTGTTTTGTTTCTATGGTTCCGGTAAACAAGAATTGGAGTTCAGCTGGTGTTCGGGGGAGAAGGCTTCCAGTGACCTGGCAGTAGTTGGTGGATTTCGGTGATTTTAGTCGAAGGCAGCCGGTTGAGGACATCGCTGAGATAGCTCTGCGGGTTGATGCCGCGGCGCCGGCAGCTGAGCAACAGGGAATAAATTACCGCACTTCCCTAGTGCAACACCTACATTACTCCACAACAAGGAGCTTCGATCGCGGGCTTGGTACGAAATACTCAGGATGGAACGGAAGATTCCAGTAGGTCTCCGTAAGTGACGTATTGTATTCATAAAAGTTTTCCTTTAGAGTTTCGCTCAGCTTGTAGTCCTACTTCCGGCGAACCGTCCATCCGAACGCGGAGGGAGTCCCAGGAGGGCCATGTTCAACCCTACCCTAGCCCTCAATGCATCGATGCGTTGGCGCGGTGCTTTTGCAGGTCCCAGCGCTCTCGAAAACTTGCAGCCGAAAATGGTCTCAGAGACCGACCAGCAGCGCGGGGACCGCCTGGCGCGACTGAGCATCATGGCGAGCCGCGAAAGAGCCGGAGCCTTAGCGCTTGCGGCGGACACGTCGCCCCGCACAACGGCCTCGCAAAGCGACGTGATCCATACCATCGGCCTCGAGCGGGTCCTCGGGTCGAGAAATCTGTTGGACATCAATTTTCTGGAACTAGCAATCGGAATGTCGCGGGCCGTCGGGCGTCTACATAGGCCAGGTGAATTTGCGACCGGATTCCTGGTTGGGCCGCGTCTCCTCATGGCGAACAATCATGTATTCGGAGACGAGAAAGCGGCTCTCGACTGGATTCTGGAGTTGGAATACCAGGATAACTCGAGCGGAGAACTTCTGCCGGTCCATCTTCAGATGGACAGGACGCGTCCGCTCCAATCCGTAGTTTGGAAGCAGCAAGACTCCCGGAGATGGAATTGGCAGCTGTCGAGAACGCACGTTCACCTGTAGGGAGCGCTTCAGACGGTGTTCTACGCCTCCAAGTGATGTCAAAATGTCGAAATACACATCATCACTCCTAGCAGCTCAGACGGTGATCTTCCCAAACGGTACACGGCTGACAGCTCCGTTCGGTGGTGACGCCACTCAGTGGTTGAACGGCACTGGTGAATTCCGTGCCGCTCGGCTTCCCGCACAAGAGGACATGGGATCAGCTCTGCAGTCGGCGTTGGCAGAAATGGGATTCGTTGAGCAAGAAACCATTCACCTCGATGCAACCTCATTGCCAGTAAGTGGGAATCTGGGTTATGTCTTTTGAGGAGCGGCAACATGTTGAAATCTGTTGATGTCCTAATCGGCCTCTCGGTCGTCATGCTGATTGGGAGTTTCGTCGTTACTATGTTGACCCACGCGGTCACCACTCTTGTCAATACGCGCGGCCGTCATCTCTTTCGTGGTGTGGCCGACATGATCCGGCATCTCGACCCCTCGATGGAGCAAAAAATTGCCGAGAAGATTAGCAGCAGCGTTTTGAAAAGTCCGATGGTCAGCGGAATCTCCCAACATTTCGCAAGCGTGGTTTCGCGCGAGGAATTGACTACTCTCCTGCTTGATTTTGCCGCTGGCACCGGGGTCCAGAAACTGAGTGAACCCTCCCTCGCAGCTTTGCGCGGCGCTCTTCAAAAGAATCAGGTGAGCGACCCCGAGCAAACGCTGAGTAATATTCGTGACCTCGCTCTCCGCCTCGAACAGTCGAATCCGGAACTCGCCAACAACACCCGCTTGAGTATGGCCATTCTTCACGAAGCTCCCAGCGCTTTCGTCGCCAAGATCAACACCTGGTTCGATCAGACGATCGAACGCGTACGCCTTCGCTTTACGGCGAGCACACACACCATCACTTTCGTTTTGGCTCTTTTCACGGCGGTAGCCGTACAAATGGACACTCTTGCTATCGTTAACCGGCTGTACGCCGACCCTGCACTCCGTCAAAAACTCATCGAGAATACACCAAAGTTGAGTGCAGACCTCGCCCCGGGGACTTCTCCCACCACCACGACTGCCAAGAGCACCGCTTCCCATGCGCCTTCCACTGACCAGGGTACAACGCTCAATGATCGTGTTCTCTCTGATGTCGATGTGATTCTCGGCCAGAGTGGTGTCTTTTCTGTTCCGGCTTGGAAGTGGGCGCAGTTTGGCGGGTTTCTGCCGCTGCCTGCATGGTCTTCGTTCACCGTGCAAAAGCTTCTTGGCGTCCTTCTCTCTGCTGCGCTTCTCAGTCTCGGCGCGCCTTTTTGGTATGAATCTTTGAAAACCACCCTCAAACTGCGTTCCTCTCTCGCCGAAAGTGACGACGCACAGCGTCTTGTGCGCCAAACCACCCAGCAGCCCTCGCCGTCCACAGATGGCGGTTCAAACGGCGCAGCCGCTCCTTCAGTTCCCAGTTTAACCGAAGCCGGAAACCTCAATGCTGTCGGTTAGTACGAGCACGGGAGGCCGTCATTATTGATCGCCAATGGATTGGTTGCGCGCCTGGCAATTTCCGGTCCGGACGTCCTATGGGTCTCACGCCCACCGGCATCGTCATTCACGTCATGGACGGCACGCTGAAGGGCACGGACACATGGTTCCACGATCCGAGCGCCAAAGTTTCCGCGCATTACGGTGTCGGCGTCGGTGGTAACATCCATCAATATGTTACTGAGAACGATACCGCGTTCCATGTTGGCATCGTGGTTAATCCAACCGCGGTCTTGGTGCTTGCCCATCCCAACGTCAACCCGAACTTCTACACCTTCGGCATCGAACATGAAGGCCATGCCGAGGACGCTTGGACGCCTCAGCAGAGCGCGGCAAGCGCCGCTCTCGTTGCGGACATTGCCGCTCGTTGGAACATCACCCTGGATGCGGACCACGTCTTCGCGCACCGCGAAGTGCGCGCCTCGAAGACATGTCCGGGCAGTGTGGCGAAGGCCCGCGAAATCCTGAATCTCGCCACCGCCCAGGCTCTTCCGACCCTGACACCTGCTCCGCCGATTCAAACGATTGCCAACGTGCGCGTGCGGGCCGGCTCGCCCAGCATCATGGTTCCCGTCGTCACCATCATTCCGGCGGGTACGACCCTTGTGCCCAAGGGCAGCGTCACAGGTGATTGGATCCAGGGTAATGCGAATTGGTATATGACTGCCGACGGGAATTACATCTGGGCGGGCGCCACTACGGTGCCAAATCCGGCATAGTCACCGATGATGGTGGTCATTGCTGTATCTGGCCGAATCAGGAACAACTTACTGTAGGGGATAAAATGTGAGCGTCATGAAGGGAAGAAAAAATTGGCTCGCCAGGTGCACGAGGATGAAACGGACCTGCCCACAGATGCACCATTGTTCAGAGGTCGAGCGCTGATCGTCTCCTCGTTGTCAAGTTCTATTGACAGCTAAATCGTTCAATAGTAGATAGAGTCTGATTTCAGGAACGGTCGGTTCGGCGGCGCAAGGTTCGGTCAACTGTGTTCGGCCCGGCACATCTTCTCAGACGGCGTGGGAGCCGCGTACTTCTTCACGATTGAAGAACGAGCTAACAGGAGTTTGAGTTGTCCCGTTAAGGTGGTTGTTGGCCGTGGCTCAAGCAGTTCTAGGTGTTGCACTGAGGAACTGACAATAGGTCTTCCGTTGGGCAAGGGTGGCTCGACAGCGGTTAAGAGAAATCTTGTTGATTGCAAACGACTTTGCCCGCCGGCGACTCCAGTCTGCCGATGGTGATTGACGTCTCTCAGAGCGTGGCCCCTGAGGAGATGGCTCGTGATAGCGCGGACGATCGTATTTGGTGCAGAGGATAGCTTCGGAAGCTCTCCACTTGGCGAGGCGCTACAACGATGTGGCAGCGAGCTGTTGGCTGCAGACACCAAGGAGCATCTCCTGGGTCTGCTGGATCAATTCTCGCAGGACTGCGCGGTTGTGCTTTGTACGGAGCAGATAAACCAAGAGATCCTGAGGATCGTCGAAGAGGTGCGGCGCAGCGCAAGACACCGCCTTTTGCTGGTGTTGACGCCGAGAGTTTCACCTGAGAACGCGATCAACACGCGGATCAGCAGCGCCAGCGGTTTGGCTGAGCCGGACGTATCCTCCCCCAAAATCGTCGCTTCCATGAAATCTCCTTACGCGGCCGCGGGACTGTTCCGGACGCGGCAGACCGTGTGCCCGGAGCTGCTCGGGGGCGATCGCATGGTGGGAGGCGGGGCAGCTATAGCTCAGGTGCGAAGCCAAATTGCCAAGATTGCCGCGACGGACGCCAACGTACTGATTACGGGGGAGAGCGGGACAGGGAAGGAACTGGCTGCTGAGCTGATCCACCGCAACAGCAATCGGAGCTCCCATGTGTTCGTCGCGGTGAATTGCGCGGCGATGCCTGAGACCCTGTTGGAAAGCGAATTGTTCGGTTATGTGCGGGGGGCCTTTACGGGAGCAAACACTTCGCGGCCGGGCAAATTGGAACATGCCGCGGGGGGCACCCTTTTCCTAGATGAGATTGGGGATATGTCGCTGGTGGCGCAGGCCAAGATTCTGCGAGCGGTGGAGAGCCGGGTGGTGCAGAGGCTGGGGAGCAACCTCGACAGGCCAATTGAAGTCAGGCTGTTGGCGGCTACTAATCAAGATCTCGAATCCATGATGCGGGGGAAAAAATTTCGCCAGGATTTGTATTTCCGGCTGAATGTCGTGCGGCTCAACCTGCCACCCTTGCGGGAGCGGCGCGAGGATATTCCGGAGCTGGTTGAGCATATCCTGCATGAGCTCGCAGCACATCGACCCACGCCCGTGCCGCATGTTGAAAGCGACGTCATTCAGCGACTGCAAGGACACGATTGGCCGGGCAACATTCGTGAGCTGCGGAATGTGCTGGAATCGGTTTTGGTATTTTCATCTTCGCGGTCGATTGGGATGGAGGATGTTCCCGTGGAGATTCGCCGGACCTTACGTTCCAGCTTGCCACCTGTTCTCGATGAACGCACAAAGATACTGACAGCACTGGTATCCACGGGCTGGAATCGAAACCGGGCGGCAGAAATTCTCCATTGCTCCCGGATGACCCTGTATCGAAAGATGGTGCGGCACGCGATTGCGGTGGGGCAGCACTAAACTGGCGCGACAAAATTGCTCGTGAATGCACCATTGCAGAAGGGCGGGCACATGCCTCGCGGCGCTCTTAAAATTGCGTAACACGGCGTAACAGAGTTGCGTGTTACCTTCTTTAATTCCTCTCGCATTTCACATTGTGAGATAAGGCCTTACTGGATTCTTTGATTGGCCCTCATTTTGCGGATAAGGAACTGGCGAAGTCTTGTGTGTCGCCGGGAAGGGCAAAGTGTGCAAGCACAATGCAGCTTCGGAGTCCTCAAAAGCGGGCGCAGGCACAAAACGTAATGGTCAATAAGCCATTTGCCGGAATCAACCCAACCCCAGTGAATCACTTCAAGCTGTACTTTTACGCTGCAGTCATTCACTTAATGGAACAGTTGGCGCTCTCGCTGGGATCGGTAGATGCGGTTACGGAAAAGTTTTCGTTCCTTGCACACTACCGAGACGAAATTGAGACACAAGGTGCCGGGGACATTGATTCCGGAAGGGCCGGCGCCTGGTGGTCCAGTGCTCTTGCGATTTGGGAGCGGAGTTCGCGGGGCCACCTGCCGCTGCGCGCCATTGCGGAGTCACGCGGACTTGACTACCCAACGCTGGTGATGTTGTTCCTTGCGGGGATGGCAGAGGAAGATCCCCGTTTTGGTTATTTGTTTGAGACGGCGCACGGCGTAAACGGGCAGCATTCGATCACGCAGGGCCTTCTGCATGCCTGGTTCAGTGAATTGGAAAATGCGCGACGGCGAGCGAGGCTGCTGGAGGAACTCGGCCTTCTTCGCACGGTTGCGTCGGGCGGAGCAAATGCAATCTGTGGGTTGCAGGTCCCGCCTATGGTATGGGAGGCAATGCGCGGCGAGATTGTCCGCCGACCCGCGCCGTGGGCAATCCACGAAGCTTGTGATGAACTTCCCCGGATCGACGACCTCATTCTATCCGAAGAGACCGAAGAGCAGGTTCGAGCACTGCCCCTGCTGTTTGCGAATCACAAGGTGAGTTCGCTGATTGTGAGAGGGCCGCAACACAACGGGCGCAGGACGTTGTTTGCCGGGATCGCTGCTATGCTCGGACGCGGGCTGCTCGAAATTAGCGCGTATAAGGCGGAGGACGAACGGTGGCGCCTTGTGGGAGTGCTGGCAACTCTCTTGCACGCGATGCCTGTCCTGCGCCTGGATCTTGCACCGGGTGAAACCGTTGAAGTGCCTCCACTACCGGCCTATGAAGGCCCTGTTGGATTCGTCCTGACCCGATACGGAAATGTGATCGGGCCCGTGACAGAGCGGGCGATGACGTTGGTGCTGCCCATGCCTGACGAAGCACTGCGCCGCCGCCATTGGGAACGAGTGTTTGAAGCAGAAGAAGCCAACGATGAACCAGCGACCCGTGCCGCAGCGGAACGGCTGCGTATGACAGGCGGGAATCTGCGGCGGACCGCGCGATTGGCGATTTCCTGCGCGCGGCTGGAACAGCGCACTCATGTCTGCCCAGCCAACGTGCAGCAGGCGGCCCGAATGCTCAATCGGCACGCTATGGAGAGTCTTGCGCTGAGGGTGAATGCGCATGGCAACTGGGAACAGTTGGCGGCAGCGCCGCAAACTTTGGAGGACCTCCAAGATTTAGAGAGTCGTTGCCGCTATCGCGAGCGCCTGTGCCTGAGCACTAGCACAGCACTGACGGCAAACCTTAACGCCGGCGTGCGTGCCCTTTTCAGCGGACCAAGCGGCACAGGCAAGACACTGGCGGCACAAGTCCTGGCAGCGCGTCTGCAGAGGGACCTTTATCGACTAGACCTATCCACGGTGGTCAACAAATACATCGGTGAAACGGAAAAAAATCTGAATCAGGTCCTTGCACGTGCGGAAGACTTGGACGTGGTGTTGCTGCTCGACGAAGGGGACGCGCTGCTCACCCAACGCACCGTGGTGCAATCCTCCAACGACCGCTACGCCAACCTGGAAACCAACTACCTGTTGCAGCGATTGGAATCGTTTGAAGGAATCCTGATTGTTACCACCAACGCGGCCGACCGCATTGACCGGGCATTCCAGCGGCGCATGGACGTAGTGGTGGAGTTCCGCCCGCCGGAAGGCCCAGAGCGATGGAGCATTTGGAAGATGCACCTGCCGGGAGAGCATCGGGTGGATGATGTGGTGCTTTCGGAAATTGCGGGGCGATGCGTGATGACCGGCGGGCAAATCCGAAATGCCGCTCTGCATGCATCGGTGCTGGCTCTTGAAGATGGAGGCGCACTGACATCGGCACATGTGGAAACCGCCGTGCAGCGCGAGTACCGGAAGTTGGGCGCGGTGTGCCCTTTGCGCCACCCGGCAGCTGCAATGATCCTCGAGCGCCCTTAAAATGGCCAACGGAGCCGCCGTTCGGTCTTTAGCTCCAACTACCGCCGCAACGGCTGCGTCACCGGTCGCCGAGCATACTCTTCGCAAGAGAAACAACGCCGGCCCTCAAGGCTTAGCGCTGCAGAGGGCTCCGGCTCTCGTCAAACTCAGCACCTCAACTGAAGTTCCTGTGGCCACGATGGGGGGAAGTGAATCCCTTCGGCCGGAGGTGCAGGCGCCGATCGAGGATAGTCTTCAGGTGAACCTGGATGCGGTCAAGGTCCATACGGATGTGTCCGCGCAGGCCGCAAACAAGAGCCTCGGAGCTCGCGCGTTTGCGTTTGGCAGCGGCATCTTTTTGGGAAGAGGTGAACGGGCAACAGACCTGGGGCTGATCGCGCACGAAGCAGCGCATGTGGTGCAACAGCAAAGCGCGCCCACGGTGCAGCGTATGGGTCTCCTGGGAGGCGATTCGTTCGAAGGCGAAGCGCATCGAGCGTCCGCCGCTGTGGTTCGCGGAGAGTCTTTTCAAGTGCGCGAACGCACCAGCCAGCCTCGTGTCCAACGACTCGGCCTCAGCGACGTGCTCGACTATTTTGCTGACAAGGCAAACAACATCCCCGGCTTCCGTATGTTCACCATCGTTCTGGGCGTGAACCCAATCAACATGAGCAAGGTGGACCGCAGCGCGGCCAACATTTTGCGCGCGGTCGTGGAGTTCATCCCGGGGGGCCACCTGATCACGCAGGCGCTCGATAACTACGGGATTTTCGAGAAAGCCGGCAAGTGGGTGGAAGAACAAATTCACACCCTTGGCGAGATCGGCGGGAGCATCAAGAGAGCCATCGGCGATTTCCTTGACTCACTCGGCTGGAGAGACATTTTCCACCTAGGTGACGTCTGGAGCCGGGCGAAACGGATCTTCACTGACCCAATCGACAGGATCATCAGTTTCGTAAAAGGGCTCATAACCGGGTTCCTTGGCCTGATCCGCGATGCGCTCTTGCGTCCGCTGGCAAAACTTGCGGAAGGCACGGCGGGCTGGGATCTGCTGAAGGCCGTGCTTGGCCAGGACCCGATTACCGGCGACCCTGTGCCGCAAACCGCTGAGACCCTTATCGGCGGATTCATGAAGTTAATTGGCCAGGAAGAAATTTGGAACAACATCAAGAAGGCCAACGCGCTCTCGCGCGCCTGGGCCTGGTTCAAGGGCGCGCTGAGTGGCCTGTTGGGATTCGTCAAACAGATTCCTTCGCTCATCATCCAGACCATTCGCTCGATCGAACTCATGGACATCGTGCTGATTTGGCGGGTGTTCATCAAAGTGGGCAAAGCATTCGGCGGATTCCTGCTCAAGTTCTTTTCCTGGGCTGGGGACACCATCTGGAGCCTGCTGCAAATCATTTTTGAAGTGGTGGCACCCGGAGCCGTCCCCTACTTGAGAAAAGTGGGGGCCGCGTTCAAGAAGATCCTGCAGAACCCGATTGCGTTCGTTGGAAATCTGGTGAAGGCAGGGAAACTCGGATTCCAGAACTTTGCCAGCAACATCGGCACGCACCTCAAGGCGGCCTTTATCGAGTGGCTGACCGGCTCCCTGCCGGGCGTGTATATCCCCAAGTCCTTCGATCTTAAGGAGATTGTCAAATTTGTGCTCTCGGTGCTAGGGCTTACCTGGGAAAACATTCGACAGAAGCTGGTGAAAGCGATTGGGGAGCCTGCAGTCAAAGCTCTGGAGATTGGCTTTGACATCGTTGTAACGCTGGTCAAGGAAGGACCTGCCGCCGCCTGGGACAAAATTAAGGAACAGCTTGCCAACCTGAAAGACATGGTGATGTCAGCCATCATGGACTACATCATCGAGACAGTGGTGAAGAAGGCCGTGTCGAAGGTGCTGAGCCTGCTGATACCAGGAGCTGCCTTCATCCAGGCGATCATTTCGATTTACGACACCATCATGGTGTTCATCGAAAAGCTTAAAAAGATCATTCAGGTGGTGATGGCGTTCCTCGATTCGATAATGGCCATTGCCAACGGCGTGATTGCGGCCGCGGCGGCGAAAGTGGAAAGCACCTTGGCGGGCCTACTGGTCCTTGCCATCAGCTTCCTTGCCGGCTTCCTTGGCTTGGGCAAGATCGCCGACAAGGTGATGAACATTATCAATACGAAGGTCCGCGCGCCCATCGATAAGGCGATCGACTTCCTCATCAGCTGGATCGTGAAGGCGGCAAAGGCCGTGCTGGCGAAGCTTATGGGGAAAGGCGACAAGAAGGACGAACGCACCGACGAGCAGAAGAAGGCCGACCTGGGTAAGGCAATGCAAGAGGCAACAGTGCTACAACTGAACGAGCAACTGTCCGACGATCAGGTCAAACAAGGTCTGCTTCCCATTAAACAAAAATACAAAATGCTCTCACTCGACCTGGTTGTGGACAACGAGAGCGAGTCTGAAGAGACGGTTCACATTGAAGGAAGGGTTAACCCGCCTGACCAGACGCAAAAGTCAAAGCGGAAGAAGGAAGTTGCGCTTTACGACGTCGGCACACACGTCGTTGATCCTCCCAAAGGAGGAAAGGAAGGCGCGTCGCACCATGTTCCCGTCAAGGTAATGAAAATGTGGTTCGGAAACACACTACTCGATGCTAGTAAGAAGGCAGACGACACGGAATTGAGGAAGAATCTTAAAGACAAATCTGATCAGTGCCTTGGCAATCCGGAGGGCACCGGATTGCCGGCCATTTGGCTCTCCAAGGACTATCACGTGACCATACACGGTGATAAGCCAGACATGGGCGACATTCCGTTTATCGCAACTCAGACACCCGATCCTGTAACGAAGGAACCCGTGCCCGCAACGAAGCCTACACAGGCGACCCTTCGCGCCTATGCGCCTATGCAAAGGAGCCCTGATACCAAGAAACTGCAAGCTACATTCAATGATGTTTTTGAGAAGCTCTTGGCGGTGGGACTGAAAACGGTGGAGATGCTGAAGCTCAAGGCACAGCCGGGCAAGGGCAAGTCGGAAGATCGTTTGAAGAAAATTGCTTTGAGCGACGTCGGCCCAAAGTCCTGGCAGCATTATAAGCAGGTACCGAAGAAGTGAAATCAGAGCGGCATTGAGCAGTGCGTCCAGAATGGCACAGACCCAACCTTCGGACGCGCAACCTACGATCATCCTCAGAAGTTCCCATTGAAACACCGCATCACGCGTAACACGACGTAACAGCGCCCCTGTTACAACGGCTGTTGCTCATGAGCAACGTTCTCTGAAAACAAAGAATTTGTGAGACCGAGTTAACTGGCGTGCTTCGTGCTTATGGCAGGTGGGGAGAGCGTGCTCTGGATACCACAATTGGGCAAGGTGTACGTGACAAGACGGTGGAAGGCCGCTCAGCGAATCATTTTGAGATGGCGTTCACGGAATCCGAGTTTCTGGTCGACTTCGGCCAGTCGTATGGCGAGGAAGGCTCTCCTTTGATTCACACGCGGATCATTATGTCGCCACGTTCCGCCAAAACGCTATCGCTGATGCTGCAAGACCTGGTGCAGCAATACGAGCACAACGTGGGCCCGATCACGGAAAGGAAAGCCTGAGAATGGCGACGGCCAACGCTATCGCGTCAACCGGGAAAGCAATCCTCGGGCTGATTGCCGCAGGCGTGCCCAGCGCAGAGTTCAGCACCGCGAAGTTTGAACTCTATCAGGCGCGCGACTTCCAGACTCCGATGGCGGAGGGTATTTCCCTCTACCTATACCGCGTTACTCCCGCAGGAGAAATCAGAAACTATCCACCGCGGATCGCACCTGACGGCAGGACGTACAAACAACAACTCCCGATCAACTTGCACTACATCCTTTCCTCGTGGGCCAAGGATGCGTTCAAGCAGCAACGGCTGCTCGGATGGGCGATGCGGATACTGGAGGACACGCCCGTACTTCCTGCAGGCCTGCTGAACCAAAGCGGTCCGGAGACAGACATTTTCCGTCCGACGGAAACCGTCGACCTGATCATGGAAACGGTTTCCATTTATGACATGGGGGCGATCTGGGACGTGTCCAAACCGAACGTGCAGCCATCCGTTGGCTACATGGCACGGATGCTGGGCCTGGAATCGCAGTTGGAGATCACGGACGCCGCTCTCGTA
>WNFQ01002581.1_pt1 | contig 13097 bp, 18 predicted proteins | sample 5400171 | NCBI WGS metagenome assembly WNFQ01 (sample SAMN13153356, study PRJNA577476) | soil metagenome | isolation source: 20 cm soil under Madrone tree | place: USA:California | collected 2016-06-14
TTTCATTCGTCCTGGAAAGCCGAATGAAAACGGGCACATAGAATCGTTCAACGGACGACTGCGCGACGAATGCTTGAACGTCAGCCAGTTCACCTCGCTGGACGATGCGCGTCGACAGATCGAAGCTTGGCGGCAGGACATACAACCATGCCCGGCCTCACAGTTCGCTGCGGTACCTGACCCCGCACGAATTTGCTCGGCAAGGTCAGCAACACCGGATCGACGAAGGCGGCGCTCTCCAGCTTTGAACTGTTTTAAAACGGGGCCAAGCGCAAACGCAGCGGAAACCCCACTTTGAAACTGTCTACTTGACGGGGGAGCTTACGTCACGGCTTCTGCTTGGGACTCCAGCCGGCCAATGGCTATGGCGTTTCCGCAGGTGTCCACGAGGTTGGCCGACGACTCACCGGCCTACTTGCTAACCGGATCGCGAGCTGCGAACCAACTCGACGTGATCGGTGGTGTTCACCACGTCGTCTCGGAGCTGTCTCGACGCGGATCGATCCCGCTGCCGACAAGCCGCAACTAAGTCCGAGGTAGCGAAGCACCGTCAGGAACAGGCCGAGGCGATCAGACAGCGCTACGCTGCCGGAGAAAGTTCTTCTCGTCGCCCCCTGTTGCGCCGAAACCCGGGCGGCACGCAGATGCTTCCGGAGGAAGTGGGAGAACTGGATCCCATAACGCACGGCCGGCATCAAAGTTGGCTGTGGACAACCTTTCCAAGCGCCTGATTCGCTGGCACAATTTGGTCTGTCTAGGTATTGCAGCGCCGGCATCTGCTGGCTTCGAGCGCCTAGCACGAAACCAGGAGATCGCGATGTTGAAGCTCAAGCCCACGGGCGTCAGCGCAAACGGTAAGCGTCACTACGAAATCGGCGGCCTACCGGGCGCGCCGAAGGAGATCCCAAGTATCCGGAAACGCCAACTCCCCGTCCCGATGATGAGCGGCTACGGCCCCGACCTGATCGCACCGCGGCCTCCGGTCGTCGGCGAAGCCATCACCGTGACAACCGATGCGGGCAGCATTCGGATTCGCGTCGGCAAAGTCAGGGATGATGGCGCGATGATCGGCACGGTCGAAATTTTGAATACGCCGAGGGGGACTGCCATGGACATCCAGGGCATCAAGCATGGCGATCCCGTTATCGTCCGGGGCATGGATTTCGTGACGCTCGTTCACACGGATCGAGCACGCACCTAACCCACACCGACAGATGAATGCAGCGGCAGAACCGCCCAAGCTGCTCACGGAGCTTCACACTCACGAAGCGCCGGATGTCTATCGCAGGTTCGCCGCGGTGGTCGGCGAGCAGCACTGGCAGCGCCGCGTTTCGCAGATAAAGGCAGACATCAAGGCAAATCCGTTCCTGTCGGAATACCTACTGGCAGAGAACGGAATTGCCTTTACGCTCGACCGAGCCGGGGAGCTGTTCGCGCGCTACGGGGGTTTCCCAGACACCTCGCCTCAGACGCAAGCGCTCTACCCGGCCCTCGCGTTTGCCGGGCAAGTGCTCTCGATGATGGTGGATGGCACCCGCGACCAATTGCGCGGGAGGGTCGTGGGTGCGTTGAAGAATCCCGATGACATGCGCGGGTTCCGTCTGGAACTGGGCGTCGCGACCCACTTCGTGCGTCGCGGACACAAGATCGAATGGCCTGAAACGGTTGGCAGCGACACCTTCGATCTGCTCGTGCCCAGCCTGGGGAGAAACGGCCTCGAAATCGAATGCAAGTCCATATCCGAGGTCAAGGGCCGCCCTGTTCATCGACGTGATGCACTGGAATTCTTTCGGCTTCTGTGGCACGAACTGGCAGCGCCTCGCAAGAATCTCGCGACCGGCCTGGCGGTAGTCGTGACCGTGCCGAATAGACCTCCGAGTCGGTATGCCGACCGGGCGCAACTGGCAAGACAGGTCAAGCGGCAAATCCAAATTGGGCAAGGTGCGATGCTCGGTGACGGGACGGATATTCGCATCGAGGATTTCGATGTGACGGCAACGGGAGCCCAGATCCTTCAACATGACAAGCGGCTGGAGACGCGGCGCAGGATCATCGACAGCGTGACCCGGACGAGCAACCGCGAGGGGATTGTCTTCGGGACCGATGCGAAAGGAGCGCTCGTCGTGGTCCTGCAGAGCATTCGCCCGGACGCCGTGCTGGATGCAACGTACCGCACGCTGAGCGACGCAGCAAAGAATCAGCTGACAGGCACGAGAGCAGGCATGCTCATCGCCGGACTCGATGGTCTCGATGGCGAGCAGCTTCTGTCCATCGCAGCGCAGGACTTCGACCCACGGCAGCCTGCAACCGGATTGGCAATCGCGATAAGCAAGTTCCTGTCCTCGGAGCGTCGCGACCATGTAACGGGCATCGGCATCTTCAGCCGCAGCGCTCTTTCGCCGACGGTCGATGCCGTGGTCGACAGCGGCGGCACGGCCTATTACTTCCCGAGGAAGGAGAGCCCGTTCTGGCGCGATGATCTGAGCGGCCTGTTCGATGCATGATCTAGCCCGATCCCGCGACGCTGATGCAGCGACGAAACGATCGCGGATCGTGTATGACCTGATCCGCAAATTCTTCCTGATCATCGAGGGCCGGGATTACGGGACTGTCGAACAACAATTGCGCAAGCCGCGGCGCATCGCGATATCGGCCTTCGTCCTGGCGATCGATGGCCGGCCAGTCCTGTTCACCGCAGGCCACGTTATCGAGCGCCTAAAGCTGGCGCAGAGCCAGGGCGCGCAGCACCGCGAATGGCGAATCAATGATGGCAGTGCCGGTAGAGGGCACCTGCAGATTCCGTTCGAACTGGAACTCGAAAAGTGGTGGGTGCAAGACGAGCGAGAGGCAGGCGTCGATCTCGCATTTCGGATATTGCAACCGATGATCATGCGAAACCTCCAGGCCGGCGGTGTGCGACCTCCAGATGACCGCTGGTGGCTTGAAGGGCAGCCGCAGCAATGCACGCCATGGTTTCTATTTGGTGTTCCGGAAGAAACCGTTTGCGGCGATATCTCAAGTCTGGCGATGATTCCCGTTCAGCCGCTCGCTTCGCTGTCGCCGGAAATTCGCGCACGTTATGCACGCCTAGGTAACCGTCTCGTCTTCGCGCAGCGCATACCGATTCTCCCTGCGCCCGGATCCGTACCAGTCGAAGATGTGGCAGGCATGAGCGGCGGCCCAGTGATCGGATACCGCGACCCTACAGTGTCCGGTAAACGTAATGCCACCCTACACCTGATCGGTATACAGAGCGGTTACCTGGACCGAGAGAAGATTCTCACGATCTTCCCCCTGCAAGGCGTACTCGAGGAAATCGAGGCAGCGCTGAAGCGGGATTGACGCTTAAGAAGGCGGCGCCCGCGATGCCGACGCAACAACAGTTAGACGGTGCATTGAGGGTCATCGTTAATCTGGTGCGAACGATTGCACTCAAGCGCGCGATTGCCACTGTTGATCCAGACCCGCACCTAAATTTCTGGCGCGTGATTCAGGGGAACAACATGGACATGGCCGCTATCGAATGGTGCAAGCTTTTCGGGTCGGATGACGAGGAACATCAACAGGTACACTGGAAGAACGTCTTCGATGATCACGATGCATTCCGAGCTGGACTGCTGCAATACATCGGCGTTGACCCGGAAGGCTGGGCCACGTATTGGCGGCAAGTGAAGGAGTATCGGGATCAGAACGTCGCACACCGGGACCTGAACAGGCGCAGCGTGGCGGAGTTCCCTGTGCTAGACAACGCGCTCAGGTCGTCCGCCTTCTACTATCGACGGCTTCTGGATGAACTGCACCCGGACGAAGCCAACCGATATCCGGCTGACCTGATGGAATATTACGAGCGCTTCCTTGACCTGAGTCGTGAAGTAGCGGAGCGCGCTCTTGGCTGCACGCACGAAATCCGTGAGCGTGTCCGATAGGAAGTGCGGAACTTACGACTTTTTCCGAAGGAAATCGACCATCGATCCTGCGGGCGTTTTCCTTTGCTTAAGTCTGTTGCGAATCGACCGGCCGAATTAATCCGTCTCGTCCACGTAACGCCCAGGTGGTCGCGAATCGCGACCCCTCCAAAAAGCGGCCAACTTGCTGATCCGCGCCCGGGGCATCGGGATGACCATCTACTTCGAGCGCACCTTCGTGAACAGTCCCGCGCGCCGCAGGCGTCTAGGTGGTCCGCGCGCGCATCGATCACCGATCCGCTCCCAAGGGTTGTCAAGTAGCTCAACGCTGCTAAGTCGGTGGGTCTATCTAGCCCTTCGCCGTCTATTCGCCGAGGAAAAACTTCGGCGGTGCGATCCTCGCTTACGTCGACATTGCGGTCGAAGTCACCCCCGACCGGTGCCCGAAGCTCACGGCCACCCCAGGGTTTGACTGGCGAGAAAACGCCCACCTGGAGATCATGCACAACTGGAACATCGGTGTGGCCGATATGCTCACTCCCAAGCTGACCGAGCAGCTCAATTCGATGCGTGACAAGCTGGTCGCAAACATCGACTGCAACACAGCGCGCGCTGAAGTCGCGAAGCTATGGGCGCCGCGAAGCATCCCCGTGGCTATCCCGAACAATGGACAAGTCTTCGTCAACGTCGAACCTGAGTCGATCGGGTTCTCCGGCGTGCAGAGCACCGATACGGCATTGGATCTGGCCCTGATGATCAGCGCAAAAGTATCAGTCGACACGAGTGCCGAGACGATGGCGGCCAAGCCACTGCCCGCGTTGTCGAGAATTCCGCTCGCGGCTGGCAAGATCGTGATCGCCGTCCCTCTTCGGGCGAGCTATGTGAGTCTGAATCAGGCGATCGCGAACGCGGTTAAGGGCAAGGTCCACTCGACGGCGACGCCGGCGGGGCCGGTCCAAGTGACGATCCGCGATGTCGAGGTATACCCGTCCAACGGCAGATTGGCCGTCAGCATTTCCTTCAGCGCCCAGCTTCCTGGCCATTGGCTGGACACGAATGGAACGGTCTACCTAGCAGGAAAGCCTGAGACTGAAGGGAACGCACAGATCATCGCAATTACTGACCTGCAGTTCGGGCGAAATCGTGGACAATGAGTTGTGGACGCTCGTCTCGGCCTTGTTCGAAAAGCAGATCCGGGATGCGATTCGAAAGGCGGCACGGGTCGATCTGACCGGACCGGTGGCTCAAGGCAAAGAAGCGCTGCATGCGAAACTTGCCGAGATGCGACAAACAACCGGTGTGCAGGTCGATCTAACGAACACGCAGATCAGTGCGGGCCCGATCGTGGCTGCACCCTCGGAATTGATAGCAGTGGCCCGGTTCGAATCGGTCGCCAACGTGACGGTTTCGGCGCTCCCATGAAGAAGAGCATTCTTTGCGCACTGCTGGGTCTTGCGCTCATGGGCGGCGCCTTTGGTGCCGGCCCCTGGGTCATCAAGGGGTTCGAGCTGCTGGCGCAGCGCATCGCTTGGGCCGCGCCCCACAGCGCCGGCGCTCAGCCGCGCGGCAGCAGCATCTTGCTGTCGCGCAGCGCGTCGTATTCGTCGAGGAACAGCCGCACGTTCGTCAGCCGGCCGGACGGCAGGAACCAGAAGAGGCGGTATCCCGGCGCCGGTGACTGCGGCTCGGCCTCGCAGTCGCCCTGCGGAATGTCGGCGACGACGCGCCCCTCGCGCGACAACGTGTACGCGCCCGACATGGTCAGCGGGATCCGAGATGACGTCAGCATCGGCGCGTCGCTCATCGCGATCTCGCGCGCAGGCTCTTGTCGCTCTTCTTCAGCTTCGAAGGCGTTGCGGCGGCGAAGCGCTTGACATTGCGATGGTGCTCATGAGTCACGCGGATGACTTCCGCCTTAAAGCTGTTCTTCGATTTCATCGGATGGGCTCGAGAAGGCCTCGTGGAAGGGACGAGCTCACCATACTCCGATGGCGTGAACGTGCCGCCGGGGCGACCGGCGGCCGGGGTTGCTTCGCAGGCTCGACGCTTCACCTAACGCATACAGCCGCCACCCCTCACTCCCCGCCCCGCTCCTGGGGCTTCCCTCGGTTCTACGGACAACTCCGGCAGCCGGCACGAACGGCAGCTCTCCCCGGTCAAGCAGGTCGGCCTTCTGCGAGGCGAGTGGACTGGAACGGGTCGGCTTGTCGAAAAGTGGTCCGGTATCGATGCGCGGGCGCCAGGTCAGCGGAACGATGGGAAGCGGTCGTCAGAGGCTGCAGAAGTCCGGAGTACGCCGTATCGATCAGCGCCTATTGTGCTTCGGTAGATCCCTTGGACTTCGCTTGCTCGGCCCGTAAGCGTTGGGCAAGCTCCGCTTCGGTTTGCCCGCTCGCGGCAATTGCCCGCTCATAGGCAGCAAGCTCGCCGACTCGAATTCCATCGCTTGCCCACGATTGAATGCTTCGGACAAGCTCGCAACTTTGCAAATCGCCACCCGACTGCGTGGACCTGATTTGATATATCGCATCCCTCCGGTCACGAAGCGCCTCTAGCTGATCCCGCGGCCAGCCTGAGCGCTCGGCCAATCCTATCCCAATGCTCATGGTCGACAAGGTGTCCGACCGCTCGGTCATCACTCTGGCCAAGCCGGTGCATATTTGGCGACGATACAGATCGTCTACAGCGTCACCACTGCAATACCTCCATGCGGGTTCATATGGGGGCTTGGTCATGTTCAGGTAGAGCACATGCAAATCAAGCGAGGCCTGAATTTCGAGCGGCTGCGCCTGCAACTCGGCAGACTGAAACAGCTCCGAGAACGCGGATCGGCGCAAATTGCTGGATCGAGCGATGGACGCGCGAAACATTGCCTCGTCCCGCCCCGCAAGGTCTCCCCGCTTCACCGCTGAATCGGCGACATAGAACCAGGGAATCGCATTGTCTGGTTCCAACCTGGCCCACTGCTCCGCGGAAAGCTGCGAACATCGGCTATCGGTCGCTGGCTCGTACAAACTGCAAGCATAAAACCCGAGCGCGTAGACGTCTGGGTTGTCGCTGGTCGCCGCGAGCTGAGCGAGTTCCTCGCGATGAGCGCTACCGGCCTGTGCTTCTATCTGGTGAAACTGCGTTCGGCTTTCTTCATTTTCGAACCATCCAGGATTCCTCGCTTCGAAGTCCATAGCGGCATTGGCAATCGCTGCATGCATCAACAAATAGGTGCCGACAGCGCGGTCTGTCGGCGCCGGCCGCAGCAAGAGTTTCCGGGCGAGGTCATTGAGCATCGGGTCGCTCGTGGAAAAGGCAAACCAAGGTTTGTACACATCTGCAGCGGCCGCACCACGCTCTCTGCATCGCTTGACCTTTCCGCTTCCGATCGGTTGGGAGGACATTGATGGAGGACCAGGCACCGAGATCTCCGGGATGTCAGCGAGCGAGGACTCGGCTTGTCCAAGCCGAGCGCTGAATTCTGAATGCGGGACCGGCTTGAACATAAGCCAACCACCGATCGTCGCGAGACCAGCGATGACGGCGGCAACTACCACGCGGCGAATCTGGAGCCACCCTCTTATGCGCATACTTCGGCTCTCCCCAGATTCGTGCAGGCTAACAATCGAATCTCGTCGATGCAACCGGTTTCAATGGAGCGGTGGCCTACACGCGTCATCGCTCCCGTCCTAGCCGGTGTGTCGTATCGGTACGGGGTGAAGTAGGCGAGCACCGCGAGGGGGCGATTAAAAGCACCAAATGGGCTGGTGGCGTCCAGGTGAGAAATCCACGAGCGACCCAGTCTGGTTGCCGATTCGAGATTGGGAAAGTCTCCCTCGAACTCCCATTTGCGATTCCGCCGCGTGCGTTTGTCCCGTTATGGATAACTGTCGGCGCAACGGCGCGGGTCCGACTGCGGAACGCGTGTCGACGCGGGGACTGGCAGCGTATACAACTTCGAACGCGCCGTGAAACGGTCGGCGTCCTCTTGGGCTGACAAGGACTGCGCCAGCGCTGTCATTCCAAAGGATTCCGGTTGCGTTGACCGGTAATCACCGCTCTCTCAGGCCCAATTTGAGGTTCTGCACCAGCGTCCGCCAAATTGGACGGCGGTTGCCCGGCGAAGGCAGGGACGAACGGCGACGTACGTGCCTGCCGTGCAGACACAAACGAGATACAGGGCTTTCTACCTGCAGCCATGTCTGGCACGACGACGGTCGGCGGTTCCATATCGCTCTTAGAACAGTCTTGCGGATTCCATGGGTGCCGGTCAAGTCCGTATTGCGATCAAAGTGCGTAAAGCGGACTCCGTCGTGGGCTATCTGCTAACTCTTCGGCACGTCAGGTACTTCATCGCGGTCTGAGAGTCGCGAGCAATTACCAGGCCAATGGAGCTCCGCCTTGTGGCGCTTCGGCCTAACCCTGCGACCTCGGCACCCGCGCCTCGTGCGGCCGCTGCCTTCGCACGTATCGTGGCGCCGCGTTCACCACAGCACAGGACGGAAATGATGTCGGCAAAAGAATGTCGATTACGTCTTACCGACATGGAGGCTTCGCGCGACGGACAGGTCCGCGCCGGCACCGCCAGTACTCGGCGGGCAACTGTCGACCAAAATCGGGAGTCCAGCGCTGCCGCTGGAATTTCTACACAGCGGTCCTTGCGAGCGAACGCGCCTGCCGCGCTGTCCGGATCCTTGGCCTGGTAAACGGACAGTTCAGAATGCAACCGCCATGAGGCACCTAGGAGAATGAATATGAACAAAGGCCCAACTCTTTGCACAGTCACTGGTTTGCTACTATCCGCCGCCCTCGCGATGCCGACAGCAAATGTGGCCGCGCAAGACGCAAAGACTCTCGCCGGCACCTACGCCGCCGTTTCGAACCGAGCGTTTGGCGACAATCCGCGCGGCCTAATGATTCTGGGCGCTGACGGCCACTATTCCCTCATCCTCGCGCGTGCGACCCTGCCGAAAGTGGCCGCGGGCACGCGCGACAAGGGGACCGCGGACGAAAACAAGGCGGTCGTCGGCGGCAGCATCGCGCATTGGGGAAAGTACACGGTGGACACGAAGGACAACTCCATCACGTTTAACATCGACGGGTGCACATTCGCGAATTGGGACGGCACCTCGTTCAAGCGGCCGTACAGGGTTTCCGGCGACCAACTGACCTATACCAACACCGCTCCATCGGCCGGCGGGGGTGCATTCGAAGTAGTATGGAAGCGCGTCAAATAGGCCCCAACAGCAAAGGAAGACGGATCTCTTCGAGATATTCCGCGATCACTTCGGATTCCGGCATCACGTCGCCATCAATATTGAGAACCGGAACACGTCCGATCGGAAACCTCTCGCGGAATTTTGGCATGCCCCAATGTTCTGGCAGTTCGAAGACGATATCCGTAATACCCTTGGCGTAGATCTGCATGCGAACGCGGGCGGAATAGGGGCTGAGGTCAACGGAATAGAGTTTCATCATGATTTGACGGTCCCCTGCGCGGTCTGTCGCCTTTCGATCAACATACAGCACACTCGTCGATTGCCGGTGGGGGCCTGAATAATCCGCCCTCGAGCCCCTGGGTATAGCCTGCGTAGGCAGTCACGCGGTCGCCGAGGGCCAGCGCTGCGTCTCCGTAGGCGCGGAGCGGGTGATCCGCGAGTCGCGCGGCCGGGCGGTCCGGGAAAAGTACGTTCTTATCGTAACTTTCCTGTTGGACACCGAACGTAAAGTCTCCGTGTCTCTGCCACTGGGCGCGGTAGGCGACGCCGGCGAACGCCATGCGGGCTCCATAAATATTGGCGCGCGCTCTTTGAACCCGTATAACAATTTCATTTCAAAATAAGTTCACGAATATATTCGTTGCCCAGAACTTTTCTGTATTCACTCCGGGCCACTCTGGCCTTGTTCTGACACTCGGTGCTACAGATTACTTTCTTGGCCACTGCTTCTAGCTCGACGCCTTTATCTAAAGCCGCAGCCGCGTTTTTAAAAGTGATCCAGAGATATATATTGGGCTGATCCGGTGATTTTGGAGTGGCCTGCAAGACCTTGTAATCGATGATTAGCCCAGCTTTCTTCATGGCCTCCATGGTCGGCTTCCATGTCGAATTTAGCCAATCGATGTACTCTTCAAAATGCCCGTACTCAACGTGTATGTAGTCCACCTGAGTGAGCGGGCCGTCGGTATACGCGCGCTCATCCTGGGCACGTGCAGTAAGCGAAAGTGAGGAAGCTGCGAGACACATGGATAAAATAATAGTCTTAATCATTTTCTCTCCACCTGCTTTGATATATCTCTTCGTCCGCGCGCTGCTGAGTGAGTCCCAGGGAGGCGGCCATCCTCATTACTTAGGCTTGCGGAACTTCAGGATGAACTGGTCCGTGTGTCCACGAATCGTCTGGTCGAACACTTTGGCCGTGCGGGGGTCCGCCGGATTGGCGAGAATCGAACTCTCGGAGTCGAACTTGAACCCAACCGCCTCGACCTCTCGGCGCACCGTCGAGGACTCGATACGATGCAAGGTCTCGGTTACATCGGCGGCAGCGCCCGGAGCGGCGGAATGATCGAGAACCACGTAAAAGCCACCGGGCTTCAGCGCTTCGTATACCGCCTTGTTAAACGCGGCGGTGTCAACCGGCCCCATGAACTTGTCATGCAGGTCGTGATAGTTTCGGGAAATCCAGAACAGGTCAAGCTTTTCCGGGAACCTTAGTCCTTCGAGCGCCGCGGCAGTCGTAACCGTTACGTTCGGATGATCGACGGCGTAGCCCTGAAGCTCCGCGACTGCATTAGCGAAACGCTGGAACTTGAAGAATGCGGTGGGCTCCACCGCATAAACGTGACCCTTGGAGCCGACGACGCTGGAGAAGAGACGCGTGAAATAGCCTGAGTCGGCGACATAGTCGGCAACCTGGTCTCCCGGTTTGATCCCCATGAAGACTAGAGTTTGCTCCGGTTTTCGGTCGGCATCCCGTGTGGTGTCAGAGTCCGGGCGCGAGGAGTCGGCGACTGCCGCGGCAAGTGCCGCCGATACATCGAGCAACGGACCCCCCGCAGCAAAGGCGATAACCCCAAAAACAAGAGCGGAGGCCGCGAAGGCGACCGCCATGATTTGCATAGGGGGTCTCTGAAGACTCCGCTCCTTCGGGCGGTGGTTGAACCTCGTGTTGATGACGCCACTAATTATTGTCATGGGTTCCATGTCCTGATGATGCAAACATTTGGTGAACTCTCAAATTACCGGTACCTGCGGTTCACGCGCATGGGGCCACCCTCGACGGTCTATGTCACAAGCAGCGCGGACAGCGGCACCTCGATTTCGCCGCTGGCGATGTAGGCCGTGGCACCACCAACGCCGACAGAGGTCACGACGCCTCCGCTCTTACGCGCCTCCGCTTCGATTTCGCTTCGGCGCCCCATGGAGACACCTTGCTGGATCGAAAGGCGATAGGCCGTCCCGCCAAAATCGGGCTTCGATGCGATTGTTCCGACGAGGGCTGCACAAGCGCTGCCTGTCGCGGGATCTTCTTCGACGCCCAGCGCGGGTGCCCACATGCGAGCATAGAGCTTGCCGCCATCCCGTAGATTTCCCGAGAAGAACAAAGTCGTTTCTCCGAAATTGAATTCGCGAGCAATCTTCTGCATGCTCTCGGTAGAAATGCCGGCCGCGTCAGGCAGAACCGCGAGTTGATTGCCGCCGAACGGTGTCGAACTGAAAACATCGATGATGTGAAATGGGTACTTCATGAGATCAACCTCTGTGTGTTGCCTCAAGCCTTGACGACGAGGTCGATCTCAACGCAGGCCCCCAGCGGCAGCGCGGCCACCGCGATCGTCGTGCGGGCCGGGAACGGCTGACTGAAATGCATGGCGTAAACGCCATTCAGCGCCACGAAGTCACTCATGCTCGTGAGATACACACCGGCGCGCGCGACATCATCAAAACTCTTGCCGGCCGCCTTGAGAACCGCCGAGAGATTCTGGAAGACGCGCTCCGTCTCGGCCGCAATACCTCCCGCCACCAGCTTGCCCGTCGTCGGGTCTTGGCCGACCTGACCGCTGAAGTAGAGGAAACCACCGACTTCGATCGCCTGGGAAAACGGGCCGACCGGCGGGGCGAGTTCCGGCGACGTAATGGCGGTCTTGCTCATGGAAAACTCCTGTGGACAGTGGGTTCGATCGTCAGGACGCTGGAGCCGGAGCTGGCGCGCGCCTCCAAGGCCTTGTGGGCGCCTGCAGCATCCTTGAGGGCAAAGCGCTGATTGACGTTAATGCGCACCTTTCCCGCATCGTTACTTCGCCTTTTCGGTGCTGTTAGCCGAACCGGTGGCAGTTGCGCCGCGGAGCTGTTCAAGACGCGTTTTTTGCCTGGCCAGCTCCCAACGCTCGGTATCAGCCTTGCCGACGTAGTCATCGATGTACAGCCCTGCGTCGATCGTGTTCATCCGGTTGATGTAATGGATCAACGCATCCGGCGTGTCCTGGCGGGCGAGTTCGCAGGCGCGCTGTTCCCGCTGGGTGAGTGACCCGGGAGTACTGCAGCGGTATTCGGCATGTGCCGCGGTCGAGATGGTCATGCCGACAATGATGGCCAGGATCGATCCAGTGGCAAAATCTGCGGCGTCGGAACGAGGCGAAAGTTCGTAACGCTTGTTCATGGCGTCCTCCTGATGTGACGCCGGGTTCGGATCTGGCGGGCGGCGATCGGCCGCCTCACTCTTAAAGGCAAGCTGGCGCGCCGCTTTCGGACATCGCACCGGGCAGTGCGAGTCGATTTCCCGACGGCCTTGCGAACTTGCTAGTCCCGATCGGCCGCAGTTCAATGGGGGGCGGTGCCGGCTCGGGACCGCCGGTCTGCCGAATTTGAATCGCGTGAGGCATCAGGGTTTCCACAAAGGAAAACTTCTTGCTCTTTGTAGTGGAGACCGGACAAGTCCACAAGTTCATTATTCTCACAATGATGGTGCCGTTTCAGCACGATGCTGCTATTGTTTAGAGGAGCTTTTAAGAGTGCTTTAGGAGGCTCCCGTGCTCGATGATTTACGCGCCCTCGTAGAGTTTGCCCAGGCCGGGTCCATCGCCGGTGCAGCCGATCGTCTATTCCGGACGCCCTCAGCGATTACCCGGCAAGTACAAAGGCTGGAGGCTGCATTGGGTGCCGAGTTGCTCGACCGCTCGGTAAAGCCGCCGCGTCTGAACTCGCT
>WNFQ01002582.1_pt1 | contig 13090 bp, 10 predicted proteins | sample 5400171 | NCBI WGS metagenome assembly WNFQ01 (sample SAMN13153356, study PRJNA577476) | soil metagenome | isolation source: 20 cm soil under Madrone tree | place: USA:California | collected 2016-06-14
TCTGATATGTGGTCTATGTTCATTTCAGTTCACGCTTCCCTGCTTTCGGTGTTCAAGCCAGAGAGCTTGCGCAAACGCGACGACGTGCCGAGTGGTTTGCTCCACGTCGGCTTGGGGTTCCGGCGCGCCAGCCAAGTCAAAAACACGACCGGAAAACTCCGTAGCGAGTCCTTGTTTTGTTTCCTCAGCGAGAACGTCACCCGAATAGAGCACAATGAGCCCAGCGGACTGTGCCACGCGAACCACGTCGACAAAGTTGTCTTTGGAGGATTCGGGGCGGCTGAGATGCAATACCTCGAATCCAAGGTCGAAGAGGGAACGTTCGAGCCGCTCTGCAAGCGCCGGACGGTCTTCAAGAAGAACAACTGCGGGAAAATGGCCATGACGGGCGTAGCGTTCCTCCGGCGCAACGGAAGTTCTATCCACAGCGTAGGCGGCAAATTCCTTTTCTCCCGCCGCTGCGGAAATGTCTTCCTGAATCATCCCCGCGCCGACCGTAGCGTTGGTGGCAATGTCGATCAAAATGAAACTGCCCGTCGTCCGGTTACTGGAGTAGGGATCAAAAAACAGGGGCACATGCACCTCGAATTCAACGGAGCCGATTTCATTCATCTCCAATCGAGTGGCCGGCTCTTCGGCCAGGGTATTGACGTTGACGCGATGACGGATATGAAGCGCCCTGATCTTCGTTTGCCGGGTCGTGTGTTTGACAAGGTAAGTGCGGCCCAATTCGAGGGATGTCCCGTGAAGCCAAACGACCCTGGCATGAAATTTCCTCGAGACATTGGGCAAGCGATCAGGCGAAACGAGCATGTCACCCCTGCTCAGGTCGATCTCGTCATCCAACTGCAAGGTTACCGACATCGAGGAATACGCCTGCGGCATGTCGCCGTCGTAGGTCACAATGGAGCGCACGCTGGTTCTTCGTCCCGAAGGTAACGCAACCACGGGATCGCCGGGATGAACGACGCCGCTCGCAATGCGGCCGGCGAAGCCGCGAAACGTGGCGTCGGGACGAATCACGGTTTGCACCGGGAAACGAAAGCTTTGCAGAGAGTCTTTTTCTGGAAGCGGAACTGTTTCGAGATGTTCCAGCAGCGTAGGGCCTTGATACCACAGCATGCGCTTGCTGCGGTCAACAACGTTGTCTCCTTCAAGGGCGCTGATGGGCACACACTGAACGTTTGCGATCCCCAACTGAGTTGCGAGCGCGAGAAAATCGTCCTGCAATTCAAGGAAAACATCTTCGCGATACTCAACGAGATCCATTTTGTTGACAGCGGCAAGGACATTGGTAATTCCCAGGAGCGAAGCAATGAAAGCGTGGCGCCGCGTCTGCGGGAGGAGCCCCTTGGTGGCATCTATGAGAATGACCGCGAGGTCCGCCGTGGACGCTCCCGTCGCCATATTCCGCGTGTACTGTTCATGCCCAGGAGTGTCGGCGATGATGAATTTCCGCCGGTGCGTGGCGAAATACCGGTAAGCTACGTCGATAGTGATGCCCTGCTCGCGTTCGGCCCGAAGGCCATCGGTGAGCAGCGAAAAGTCGATCGGGCCGGTGGAGCGGTTGATGCGGCTCTTTTTTACGGAGGCGAGCTGGTCTTCGTAGACGGCCTTGGAATCATGCAAGAGACGCCCGATCAGCGTTGACTTGCCATCGTCGACGCTCCCTGCCGTCGTGAAGCGAAGCAGCTCAGTGCTTAGGTTTTGTTCGAGAAAACCGGCGAAGGCATCCGCAGACCTGCTGTTTGAGGGAGAAATCATCAGAAATATCCCTCCCGCTTTTTGAGTTCCATGGAACCTTCCTCGTCGTGGTCGATAGCGCGGTTTTCGCGTTCGGAGCGCCGGAACGAAACCATTTCCTCGATGATCTTCGGCACGGTGTCGGCATCGGAACGGATCGCTCCCGTGCAGGGAACGCATCCGAGGGACCTCATGCGGCACTTCAGGCGTTGCGTTTTTTCTCCCGGCAAAAGTTGCGAGAGGTGATCGATCACGACGATCGAACCGTTGCGGAGAACCACGTCGCGTTCGCGTGCAAAGTAAAGCGGCACGATCGGGATTTGCTCCACGTGGATGTAAAGCCAAACGTCGAGCTCGGTCCAGTTGGAAAGAGGAAATACGCGAATGCTTTCCCCTTTGCCGAGGAGGGAATTGAAAATATTCCATAACTCGGGCCGCTGGTTCTTCGGGTCCCACTGGCCCAGCCCATCGCGGAACGAATAGATGCGCTCCTTGGCGCGGGACTTCTCTTCGTCGCGGCGCGCTCCGCCGAAAGCCGCGTCGAAACCGCCCTCGGCCAGGGCGTCCAGAAGGGATTTCGTTTTCAGTAACCCGCAGCATTTTTGCGTGCCAAGGGAAAACGGGTTAGCGCCTGCGTCCAGCGCTTCCTGATTTTTGTGAACGATGAGCTCCGCGCCAATCTGCCGGGGATACGAGTCGCGGAACTCGATCATCTCGGGGAATTTGTAACTGGTGTCCACGTGCAGCAGGGGAAAAGGAATTCTTCCCGGAAAGAAAGCCTTTTGCGCCAGCCGCAGCATGACCGAAGAGTCTTTTCCGATCGAATAGAGCATCACCGGGCGCGCGAATTCGGCGGCGGCTTCGCGAAGAATGTGAATACTCTCGGACTCAAGCGCTCGCAGGTGATTGAGCCGCCGGAGCGCGCGCGTTGCGACCAACTCGTCGGTAGCGAGTTGAGGTTTCCGGACCAAGACTTCTGATGCAGTGGTCATGAATATCCCCCAAAAACAAAAAACCCACCTGCCGGAATATCTGGCGGTGGGTTCGCTTCAATCTTGGAGTAGATAGCTGCTAGAAAGCTGGCTCTCTATCCAAACAAGATGCGGCGGCCGTCACCGTTGGGTGCGGACAACAACAAACGCCGGCCATTTGGACGAAAGTCATTTCGCTGCTCAGAATACGCGAGAGCCTCTCAAATCACAAATCTTCTTTTTGGTTTGATGGCATCAGCAATTTGGATGCTTGCCGCGCGTGAACGGTTACGCGGTGGGCCGGCGAACAATAAACTTCTTCGCCGCGGGGGGCGGAATGAGCGTTGCCATCTTGCGGATCATGGCCAGCACCAGCCGCTTGTCCCCGTCGGAAAGCGTTGTGCTGTACTTCTTGATCTCCGCCAGAAAGCGAATTTCGTCTTGCGAGAGCTCCCCAAGCGCTTTTTGCGTTTCGCGGTCGCGCGGCGTTTCGGTGCCGGGGAAAAAGTCCGCCAGGGAAATGTCCATGGCTTCCGCGATTTTGGCGAGCGTTTCGAGAGATGGCACGGTGTGTCCGTTTTCAACGCGCGAGAGGTAACAACGTAGCAATCCCGTACGCCGCTCGATGTCGCCCTGCGACAGGCTTCGCTGGCTGCGATAGCTTTTGATCACTTCTCCGATGTTCACTCGAGGCTTTTCTTTTGGCATGGTCTCCCCACTAGAGGGGGTATCTTACTCACTAACAGCAGGAGTGGCAAGAGAGATTTTCCAGCGAGTGGTTCCAATCCGATAACGTCTAAGGAGAGCGTGATAGGGATGGCACCGCTGCAAGCGACGAGGGGAAAAGCAAAAAGGCGAGCCGAAGCTCGCCTTTTTCTGAACATTCTCCCAGACTTCAATACGCGACCGCGGGAATCACAATTAGCTTTGCGTTGGCGCCACCGTCGCCGGCTGTTGCAGGCGAAACTCCAGCAGAGTCTCGCTGGGTACCTTCACCTGCTGGCCTCTCGTCAACACTTGTACGCCCGCACCAGCTGCCGAACCGACGCCCGCGCCGATCGCCGCGCCTTTGCCCCCGCCGGCAATCGCGCCGATGATGGCACCGGCTACGGCGCCGCCGCCCACTTTCTTGGCGGTGTTCGAGCCGCGTCCCTTCCCTTGCAACGTGTAGTCGCTGCTGACGACGGGGTAGTCCTTCCCATCAATCACGATGCGGGTCAGTTCGAGCTGCAACTCCGAGCTGCCGGAGAAGTGCCCGGCCTCTTTGGCTTCGGCCAGACGCCCATAAATGTCCGTGCCTTTCTTGGCGACCACTGTATTTCCGATAGTCAAATCGGTTTCCAGGCTGGCGTGGAACACGTCACCCACGTGGTTTTTTGAGGAATCCACGCCGTCGACCATCCGCACGAGCAGAGATTGTCCTGCGGGGATGGTCACCGGGCCACCGGAAGCAGCGGTGCCCGCAAAGCTGTTTGATGGAGACGTCGCCGGAGACGGGGATGCAGCAGGAGCAGAAGATCCGGAATAGCCGGTGAAGGTAAGCGCCACGATGTCTGTGGTATTAAAGGTCTGAACTTCCCCGTTGACTTCAAAGCGCATCACCGCCTGAGTCCCGCCCAAGTATCTCCCTTTCAAAACGCGGCCATCTCTCAGTTCCAGCGTGTCGGCAGCCGCTGTGCCCACATAAAATAGTCCCAAAGCCAATACGGCCAAGAATCGATAGAATTTGCTCATCGTCTCCCTCCCATGATCGGAAATCACGATTCCCGAAGACCTCCGCACTCGTCCCCAAGCCCAAAGACACCTTTGCGATTCTACCGCATTGGATGATGGAAACGTGACGAATGGTTGCGCCCAAAATGGGCGCTCAGCGGGAGCGGCTCACCACCATCTTGAAGGAAAATGACAAGGGCCCAAACCGAACTGGTTGAGCCCTTATACATCATGAGCGGTTGAGATGAGTGGGTAACTGTTGCCTTCCGTGCAGCTTAGAGCTGGCGGCGGGCATCATCGGCTTCAGTGGCCAGGCGCATGAGCACCGGCACTATCCCCGTGTCGCTCTTATTGGTCTTGGGATTAATGAAAAGCCCGTCCGTCAAAAAAGACTGGACAGCGGCCGCCGCGCCACCAAAAGCTGTCGAGGTGGGACGTATAATGGCCACCGGCCCGAACTTCTTGTCCAGGAAATGGGTCGGCTCGGGCATGATCAGGTTGGACTGCAAGGTATCCCCGTTCAAGGATTCCGGATCCGTCTCGCCCTGGGCGGCGCTCAGGGTGGAAAAGGTCACCGTCGAGTTGTTCACAGGATCGACGTCCGTCAGAGGAGTGGCATTGCCGGCTTTGTCCTGCCAGGTCTGGAAGTGCATGGTTTCGCTGGGGCCAATGCTAAGGAGGATGCGCAGCACTTCCAGGTTAGTCACGTGTTGTGCCAGCGTCGGGTAAAGGCTGGTGCCGCCCTGCTCGATGAAGGCGAAGTGGAATCCCGCGGTGAAAGCGATCGCTTTGAGGTGGTCAGTAAAGGTTGATTGCGTTGGATCGCCGAGATTGATGACGCTTCCTTGGGTGTCAGCGTTGCTTCTCGGGATAGCGGTGTGCTGATTAATGTTTAGACTGGGGACCGCCTGGGCAAATGGTGCATTGGGATCAAAATCGGGATTGGTAATGCTGCGGTACCGCGACCAAAAACTGGTGTCGATGGTGAGCTGGGTCAGGTTAGTGAGCCGTCCGATTTGCTGTGCCCCATCGGCGGTACTGCTCGGCAACACCTTGAAGTGGGTAAGGTCAGCGGACGCCGCCCCTTTCGATTCCAGATAATTCTTAAGAAAGCTGGCATGGCTGATCTCGTCGTCGGTATTGTCGTGGATGTATTGCGGCATGTCTCCATCGAGAAGCTGCAGCGCTTGCGTATAGGCGGCATTTCCGCCAGTGAGCCCGCTGAATTCGTTGTCCTGAGTACCACCGAGTTCCGCGTACTGCCGCCAAAGGTCTTCTTCGACTTGTTCGAGGGCCTGCAAGAACCTTAGAATCGCGACATCGCCCTTGGTGATTGGCGCGCGGCCGTCCTCGTCTTCGCGGTCGAACGCAAACGCTTTCGCGGACAGCAGCCCAGCGCCCATAGTTGCTGCGCCTGCCACCGTTCCACTCTTCAAGAATGAACGCCGAGTGCTGCCCTTCGTCAATATATTCGTTTCTTTCTTCATCGGTCTTTCCCCTTTTCGAATCGTGACTTGACCCCAAGTGAAGAGAACTCCGGAACGACGTAGAACCCTGTAGTGTTTCGTCCCTCCAGCGAAACTGTTCCAGGGACTTAGATGGCAAAAGGATCGCTGGGAATAAATCAGGGAGACAACAAGTCTTTATCCACGTGCAAAGCAGGTGGCCGACAAGACTTAGGACAAAAGGTCAATCGGGAAGGAATGGGAGCAGCAGGCAGCTCTGTGCCGAGGACAGGCAGGCCGCTGCGAACAACCAATGAAAGACGCTCAGAATGCAGCCCCGGTAGTGCGTTTCGGCACCTTCGAGGCCAATCTCCACTCGCGAGAACTTCGCAAGCACGGGATGCGCATCCGGCTGGAAGAAAAGCCTTTCCAAATCCTGGAGCTGTTATTGGAATGTCCCGGACACGTGGTAAACCGGCAAACGCTCCGCGAAAAACTCTGGCCCGATACGGTTGTCGGCTATGAGCACGGGCTGAATACCGCCGTCAACAAACTTCGCGACCTCCTGGGAGACTCCGCGCGGAGTCCCCGTTTCGTCGAGACCGTCCCTCGGCTCGGTTATCGATTCATTGCTCCGGTGACCAGACCTAGCAAAGCCGCGGTGGCGGACAAGAAAATGCTGCTCGTGCTTCCCTTCGAGAATTTGTGCGGCGATTGCGAGCAGGAATACTTTGTGGAGGGGTTGACGGAGGAGATGATTTCGCAGCTCGGGCAGCTCAATCCCAAGAAACTGGGCGTGATCGCGCGAACCTCGGCCGTCCAATACAAGGCCACGAAAAAATCCATTGGAGAAATGGTCGCGGAGTTGCACGTCGATTGCGTTCTGGAGGGAAGCGTGCGCTGCAACGGCCGGCGCGTGCGCATTACCGGCCAGTTGATCGGGGCGCACGACCAGACCAATCTGTGGTCGGCCACCTATGACCACGATTTGCACAACGCACTCGATGTCCAAACCGAGGTAGCCCGCCAGATTGGCAAAGCGCTGGCGCTCGAATTGCTCCCCGCCTAGGGTGTGGTTGGCTCCACGTTCCAGCCATCTACCACCAGTTCCGGTGCAGCGCCATGGAGCGAAGCGGAATCAAATCTTACCGTCACCGCTTTCTTCTCTCCCGGCATCAGCGAGAAATAGTTATCGCTCCAGAGAATGGGCGTCACGTCATCCCCGCCTTTGCCGCGTGTTAGTCGCGGATGGACCATGAACGTCACGCTGTCGCTCTTGTTTTCGACTGTCACCGTCATCGTGGGCTTGCCCCCACTCACATTCACCGTTTTGGTGACCGTCACTTTTACTTTCGGAAGGCTATTTAGACCGGTGAGGTCGCCGAATTCTCTCTGCGGGGTATAGACGGTGTCGCTTCTCTTGGCCCAATCGAGCACATCTGGTTTGGTCGACAACCAATAGAAATTCTCGCTGACCAGCTTTCCTGCCGTGTCATGGAGCTCGAGCTTCAGGAAATAGGTCGGCGTCAGTCCGTCCGGATTCGTAAGATCGAACGCTTTCGTGCTGCTGTCCGCAGCCAAATCCATTGTCGCCTCGCGCGAACCTTTTTCCTTGGCATCAAGGCTGTAGATTTTCGCGCTGACTTTCATTCGTTTAAGCGCTTCGTAAGTTCCGTTGATCACCGCGACGGAATTGTCGTCATAGGAATATTGCACATGGACAGGCTCGCAGGCTTTCTTGGTTCCGAAATACCCGCCCGCCGGCACAAGGTAATAGTCGTAGAGATGCCAGATCAGCGAGGGCCACGCGTTGTTCAGCATCCACTGAATCACGCCCGTGGAAATGTATTTGTTCCGCGCGTAGGCTTCGAACATCGCGCGCTGGCCATCGTAGGTCATTGCCTGCGCTTTGCGCTCGTAATCATCCAGCGACGTCGCCTGCCCATAGCGCCGGTTCAAGCCTTCGGTAAAAACATTGACGGTCGTGAAGCGCTCGCCGCCGGCGTGATAATTCCAAACCTCATCGATCGGCCAGAGATGCTCCTTGGGGATGAATTTCTCAAGCGATTCCCGCGGCGGAATGGCCGGCCCCGGACTTGTCTCCGTGTTGTAGCCGTAAGCGCCGCCCGCTTGCGTGTCCGCCAGCCAATACACCGGAGGCACGTACTCATAAGGGCCGGTCATTTTCACGCCAGAATCGCCGCTCACGGCGGCCTTCTGTTCCGAAGCGGATGAGACAGTTGGGTTTGGCCACTGCAGTTCCTTCTCGATGCTCAAATACATTCTTTCAACGTCGGCAGGCGGCGGATTGTCGCTGCCGTTCAGCCACACAAAAACGCTCGGATGATTCCGCAGCCGGGTGATCTGGTCACGCAGCGAAGCGGCCGCAACTCTGTTCTGATCGCCATTCCAATTTTTCCAGCGCTCCCAGGCATCGCAGCAAGTCCATCCCGGCATGACCAGAATCCCCAACTGGTCCGTCTTCTCAAAAAACTCGTCGCGATCCAAACGCCCTTCCAGGCGGATGGTGTTCATGCCCATATCGCGTACATACGCCAGATCCGCATCGAGCCTCTCTGACGACCACCGGAAAAGAAGATCCGGCGCCCAAGCGGCCCCACGGATCAACACCTTTCTCCCATTGACCTTGAACAACCGGTGCCCCTTATCCGTCAGTTCCGAAGTCACCTCGCGTATTCCAAACGTTACGTTCGCCGCATCCGAAACCTGCTTGCCAATCTCGAACGACAACTTCGCGGTATAAAGATGTGGCGTCCCCATTTGATACGGCCACCACAATCGCGGATGCGCCAGCTTCAACTTTGCAAATTGTTCCGGCGCAAACTTCACAATTTTCGATTCGCCGCTGCTCAGTTCCACAGGCTGTTGCAACTCGATTCCTTGGATTTCCGCGCGCAGCACTCCTTTCACTGGCTCATTCGAAACGTTGCGCAATTCCGCGCTGATAGTTAGCTCAGCGGTCTTGTATTCCCCATCCAGCTTCGAGGCCACAAAGGGATTGTGCACCGCCACACTGCCGCTGGAAGTCAGAAAAACTTCTTTCCAGATCCCCATGTCCTTATCCGCTGGTGTCGGATTCCAATCCACCCATGTGATTCCCAGATCATATTTTTCCGGAGCGAACACCTCAACCGCGATCGCATTTGCCTTCCCCGGCTGCAAAGCCCTGCTCACGTCGAATTCGTAGGAGCGATAGGTGCCAGCTACGTCAGCCGCATCCGCCACCTTGTGCCCGTTGACCCAGATGTTCGCGCGGTAGTTGATACCGAGAAAATTGAGCCACTCCGTCTTCTTCAACTGTCCAGCAGGCGGCGTGAACTCCGTGCGATACCACCAAGAGCAACGAAAAGGGCTCCCCTCCGGCATGTCCTGATTTGCAAAGAGATTTTTGTCGGAATAATTCATCCCCGGAAGGGACTTCAAGTTTGTCCCAAAATTTGGGTCGGGATACGTCTTGTCTGTGACCAGCGCGCCCACCACCGTTGCCGGAATCTCTGCTTTATGCCAGCCCTGTGCATCGAAGCCAACGGAGGAAATCTGTTCACCGGCGGCCTTCACATCGCACGACGATTGAATCTGCCAATTCTTATGAAGATAGATTCTCGCAGGCAGTGGTTCCGTGGCGCCCGCAACGATCACCGAAAACATCAACGAGACGGCTCCACCCAACACCCGGGCTAAGAATTTCCCTGAACGTGACATGGATCTCTCCCAAAAGATTCGAAATTTGAACGGCAATCGCCCGGCTTCTCGCGCGAAAGAAAACCTGCGCACACGATATTAAACCGTTTCAATGCAAACATTATACTTTTTTGAAGGTCAGCGCCCGGCGAGTCTCCTTGCCACCGGGTCAAAACTTCGAAGCCCTGTGTGAAAAATGGGCAGCGAACTGTAGTGACGCTACAGCGAGATGATGTTTTACGGTTCGTCGTTATTCTGCTCGGCGAAGGAGCCGACGCCATCGACAATTAATCAGAGGACCCAGAGGGGACCTGATAGTGATAGAATGCCTCGCATCTGGGGTCCCGCAACGGAAATTCCCGCAAAGGAGTCTTGAAAAATGTCTCGACGCCTCATCGCAGTTTGTGCGTTTTTCCTAATGAGTTCTGCCTGTCTCGCCCAGCAGAAATCTACGCCGGCACCGGCACCGGCACCGGCGGCAGCGCCCGCCGCAACCCCTGCCGCCATACCTGCGGCAGCGCCGCAGCCGCAGGGGCCAAAGAGGCGGGTAGCGGTGATGAGTTTCGACTACGGCACGGTAATGAGTGCGGTGCAATCCATCTTCGGAACCAACCAGGACGTCGGGAGGGGCATTTCCGATTTGCTGGTTATGAAGCTGGTGAACGACGGAAAGTATTCGGTGATCGAGCGCGCAGCGCTGGACAAGGTGCTCGGCGAACAGAACTTTTCGAACAGCAATCGCGCGGACTCGTCGACTGCGGCGAAGATCGGAAAAGTGCTGGGCGTGGATATGATCATCATCGGAAGCATCACGCAATTCGGGCGCGATGATAAAAAAACAACGGTGGGAGGCGGCGGATTCGGACTGGGGAAGTTCGGACTCGGCGGAGTGCAGAGCCGGAACGCGAAAGCCGTAGTGGCGGTGACTGCGCGCATGATCGACACCAGCACAGCAGAGATTATGGCGGTTGCGGAAGGAAACGGCGAATCAGCACGAGGGGGAACGAGCCTAGTCGGCGCAGGCGGGGGTGGCGGGGGCGGTGGAGGCGGCGCGTTTGACATGAGCAGCTCGAACTTCGGCGCGACGATCCTCGGCGAAGCGGTGCACAAGGCCGTCGATTCGCTGGGACAGCAACTGGACGACAAAGCCGCGGCAATGCCGACACATAAAGTTGAGGTTTCCGGCCTGGTAGCCGACGTGAGCGGCAATTCGCTGATTCTCAACGTTGGCAGGAAGTCCGGTGTGAAGCTCGGCGACGTTTTGCAAATCAGTCGAGTGGTCCGAACGGTAAAAGATCCCGCGACCGGCAAAGTGCTCAAGTCGGTTACCAGCAAGATCGGGGATGCCACGGTTACCGAAGTGGACGAGGACTCGTCGACGGTGACCTTTTCAGGAACTGGTGCGGCTAAAGTTGGCGACGCGGTATCAAATCATTGATCATCAGCCAAGCTCTGCCTTGGGTATTTCACGCGTGACTGACAATACGCGATCCGGGAGGCCCACGCTAATGGAACGAGCCGGAGGTTTTGAATGAGCGGCGAAACCGAATTCTTACAAAAGGGCGATTACGAAATCCTTGGCGTGCTGGGCGCAGGAGGAATGGGCAAGGTGTACAAGGTGCGGAACGTCTTCTCCGACCGCATCGAAGCAATGAAAGTCCTTTTGCCCAATCTTGCGGATCAGAAGGAACTCGCCGACCGATTCCTGCGGGAGATCAAAGTTCTGGCAAGCCTCAACCACCCGAACATCGCGGCGCTGCGGACGGCGCTGATGATGGACAATCAGCTCGTCATGATTATGGAGTACGTCGAAGGAACCACACTGGCCGCCCGCGTGGCGCAAGCCCCAATTTTCTGGAAGGACGCGGCGAACTACGTCGACCAGGTGCTTGCCGCGTTGAGCTATGCACACCAGCGGAACGTGATCCATCGCGACATCAAACCCGCGAACATGATGCTGGCGCCGAGCGGCGCGATCAAGCTAATGGATTTCGGAATTGCGCGCTCCGGCAACGATGTGGGCTTGACGGTGATTGGCACGACGGTTGGATCGCTGGCATACATGTCACCGGAACAAGTGAAGTGCGAACCCATTGACGCGCGGTCCGATCTGTATTCGTCAGGCGTGTCACTCTACGAGATGGTGACGGGCCAGATTCCTTTCAAGGGCGACAGCAACTTTTCGATTATGCAGGCGCAACTGCGGCAGACGCCGAGGCCACCGATTGAGGTCAACCCGAATCTGCCGGAACCGCTGAACCAAATCATCTTGATGGCTGTGGCGAAAGACCCTGCGCAAAGGTTCCAGTCGGCGGATGCGTTTCGGAACGCCTTGAAAGGCCTCGCTGCAAATCTGGGAACCAAAGGAGGTACCTTGCCGGTACCGAGCCCATTCCTCTCAGGGGTGAAGCCGACGCCGCCCGCGGCGCAGACCGTACAGATGCCTCCGCCACAAGCAAGCGGTGGAGGGCACCGGGGTCTTTATATGACACTCGGAGCGCTGATTGTCCTGGTGGTTCTCGTGGCGGCGGGATTTTCCGCGCCGCGCTGGTTCAGGACGCGAGCAAGCGGAGGCCCGGCATCCCACTCGAGCAGGTCCGAGGCTGCACAGCCTGCGACGGAATCAGCCGGCACGCAGCAAGTCACGCCTGAATCCTCGCCCGATAGAGTATCGGTGCCAGGTGCCGCAGCGATGCCTTCAAGAACGAAGAACCAACCTTCGCGGGCGCCGGGTGGCCGGCAAATAGAGAGTCAGCCGAGCAAGCGGGCGCTGCGGCCCGATGCGGTTCAGCTTGCCGAACTGGACCATGAAATGGATCAGATTTCCTCTCGAGAAGCAGCCGCCAACGCCAGTCTCGACAGTTTGCAGCGCGCGCAGAGCGACCAGGGTTTGCAGCTTCGCGGAGACGTCGTTGCGGCTCAGCAGCGCATGCAGACGTATGCCGCGAAGGCGCAGGCGGCGCTCCAGGCGCAAGACATCGACAAGACAAAGAAGTACCTCGACCGCATGGAAACGGAACTGGGAAAAATCGAGAAGTTTCTCGGACACTGAGGAGATGGTCTCGACTGTCGCGGGGAACCTTGATGCGCAAAGCGACGCGGCGGCAGACGAATTCGCGTCCGGCACCCACGCCTTTACACAGAGCCGTGTAACGCTTCACGACGATGCCTGCCGTGACTGCTACTGAAAGCGGACACTCTGGGAATTGAACAGAAAGACTCGGCTGGGGCGTAACGATAGAACAATCATTGGTCCCGGAGGAGGGGGTCGAACTTTTCGCTTGTTTTATCAATGTTTTTGAGGTATCCTCCTAATTGTTACCAGTTTGTTGCCAATGGAGGCACCCATGAGAGCGAAGGTCGCGATGCTGGCCCGAATCAACCGCAAGGACCTTGGGTTCCCTTATGTGCCCGTTGAATTCAAGCGTAACCAGATCAAATTTCCCATCGCTTGGGCACCTAAAGACGCCCGAGAGCCACTGGAATTCGAGCCTGAACAAGTCATGGGCTTCTACG
>WNFQ01002584.1_pt1 | contig 13088 bp, 11 predicted proteins | sample 5400171 | NCBI WGS metagenome assembly WNFQ01 (sample SAMN13153356, study PRJNA577476) | soil metagenome | isolation source: 20 cm soil under Madrone tree | place: USA:California | collected 2016-06-14
CATCCAGAGGTCCTGAACGGCGGGTCCGGTCAAACAATCGTCGAGGTCGACGAAGTGCGGCCCCCGGTCGGTCCATAGGATATTGCCGCGATGGCAATCGCCGAGAATGCGCCCGAGGACCGCCCCGCCCCAACCGGCCGCGCGCGCCTCCACCTCATCCAGCAGCTCATCGGTGAGATCAGCGTATTTGGTGGCCAGATAGTCGGGCATCACTCACCATCGAGGACAAAATCGCGCGCCTTGCGGCCCAGTTCTTCCATGGACAGGCGCGTCCTTTCCACGAAGCGCGCAGCGCGGCCCACCGCATGGATACGCCCCAAGAATCGCCCCACCCACTCCCGATCGTCGCTGACACCGAGCTCCGGCCAGCGCCCGCCGCGGCGCGGGAAGACGGCATAGCGAAACCCTCGATGCACGTGCAGAGATACACCGTCCCGAAGCAGCGGCGCGACCACCGGAATCTCCTGTGCCGCCAATTCACCGGCGAAGGCGTGCTCTTCGCGAATCGCGGCATCCGACCAACGGGCCGGCCGGTAGAATTTGGCGACCACCGGCTGGCCCTCCTCGAGCCCGATCTGGTACACCCGGTTTTCGTAGCTATTGAGCGCCAGGACCCTGCCGTCGCAGCGGTGACCCACCGCCTCGATCGCATCCAGCACGGTCTGCGGAGACAGCTCGGTATAAGGCGCTTCACTCCTGTTCATTTCCGGAATTCTACAGGTACGATGCGGTCACTCCTTTGGCGAATCACGCTGCTAGAATGCCGCCATGCGATTTCCCCGCCCTAAGTCGTTGAGCGGCCTGATGCTGACCGGCTTCACGATCGTGGCCGCCCCGCTGCTCTTTGCCATCATGAACGCAGCCGTGCAAATCAACCGTCTGTCGGCCCGCAGCGAGCAGCTGGTGCTGCACGGCGTTCGCGGGACCCGCAACAATCAACGCATGTTCGAGGAAATCGGCGCGCTCGAGCGCACCGCGCGCCTGTATCAGATCATCGGCAGCGCGGATCTGCTCGAGGTCTACGCACGCACCCAGGAACGCCTGGTCGCCACGCTCAACGAGTTGCTCGCCATGCCGCTCGACGCCGGGTCGCACGACGACGCCGTGGCGCTGCAGGCCGAAGCCGACCGGCTGGAACAGGAAATCAAGCAAATCGCGCCGAACTCTGCGCGCATGACCGACCTCATCAATGCCTTCCCGCAGGTCTCGGAAATGGCGTCCACCGTGTCGAACCGCGTCAGCGCGCAGATCGACCGCGAATTGACCAGCCTGCAGCTCGCGACCCAGCTTGCGCAGCGCAATCTGTTCTGGGAGACGCTGCTGCTCGTACCCTTGACGCTGGCGGTGGTGGGCGTATTCACCTACCTGTTCGGCCGGCCCATTCGCGCCATCGACCGCGCCATCGCCGAACTTGGGCGCGGCACATTTTCCAGGCCCATCGCCATTCGCGGACCGGCGGACCTCGAGCGCCTGGCTGCGCAACTGGAATGGCTCCGAGGCCGTCTGTTGGATCTGGCGCAGGAAAAGAACCGATTCCTGCGACATATGTCGCATGAACTGAAGACACCGCTCGCAAATATACGCGAGGGCACCGAACTCTTGATGGACGGCGCGGTCGGCGAGCTGCAAAGCAGCCAACGTGAAGTAACGGCGATCTTGCGCGAGAACGGAATGAAGCTGCAGCGCCTCATTGAAAATCTGCTGTCGTTCAGCGCCTGGCAGGCCAAGAGCGTCGGCCTGGAAGTTACGGAATTCAAATTGCGGCCCTTGGTCAAGAGCGTACTGGAAAATCAGCAGCTCACGCTCGTGGCGCAGCGCGTGCGGCTCGACGTTCAAATCGAGGATCTCACGCCTCTCGCCGACCGCGGCAAGGTACGCCTGATTCTCGACAATCTGCTGTCCAATGCCATCAAGTTCACTCCGCGCGGCGGCACCATATCGATTCATGCGCGCGGCGAACGCGAGCAGCTGGTGATGGATGTCATCGACAGCGGTCCGGGGATTCCGGCGGACGAGCGCAATCGGATATTCGAAGCCTTTTACCAGGGAAAGACGCCGCAGGGAGGACATGTCAAGGGCACGGGAATCGGGCTGTCGGTGGTGACCGAATTCGTCAACGCACACAGCGGCAGCATCGAAATTCTCGAGGCCGAGGCGGGAGGCGCGCACTTCCGCGTGCGCCTCCCCATGCGGCAGGCGGCGGTACCCCGCGAAAAAGCTCATGCCGCATAAATGGTTGCGCTTTGCAGCATGCCTGCTCGTCGCCGGCTGGATCACCGCCTGCGGCGTGGGTGGGCCCTTTGCGCGGCAAAAGCCGGCCGCTCCCACCAAACCGGACCACGAGTCGCAGGACTTGAGTGCGATCGCTCCCCTGCTCCAAATGATGAGCAGCCTGCCGCAGGGCGATCCGGCGCGGCAGGCGGAAGTGTTTCAGGCGGCCAAGGACGCCGCCGAGCTCACCCCCACCACCAGCAACAAGCTGAGATTTGCCCTCGCGCTGGCGACCCCGGGCTATGACGGGAGCGACCCCGTCGCAGCGCAGCGACAGTTGTCGGAACTATTGGCCAGGCCTGAAACTCTACTCCCGGTTGAGCGATTATTGGCCCTGGTCGAGCTCAAGGAGGTCGAACAGAGGCTGATACTGCAGGCTGAGAACAAGCGCATGCGGGATGGTGCGCAGCACGATGATTCACACGATAAGCTGCTGGCGATCAACCGTCGCCTGGCCGCGGAATCGGATGAGAATATGAGGTTGCGCAAAGCCCTGGACGAGGCTCGAGCCAAACTCGAGGCGATCACGCATATCGAGCGATCGATCAACGACCGCAAAACAAACGGATCGCACAGTCCGTGAAAGTCACCGGAGATAACGATTTGAACGCTTATTCGATTGCCGCCACGACCCCTCTCTCGTTCGGCCTGCATTCCAATGCCCGGGACACTCAGGCGCCGCAGAAGCGCAAAGCACGAATTCTGGTGGTGGACGATGATCCGGGGCTGCTGCGCCTGTTGACCATCCGCCTGCGCGCCGAGAGCTACGAGGTGGAAGCGGTCGAGAGTGCGGCGGCGGCCCTGTCCGCCTGTGTGCGCTTTCGGCCGGATCTCGTGATCACGGACTTGCGCATGGATCAGATGGACGGCATCGGCCTGCTCAAGGAGCTGCAGAGCCGGTGGCCGGGACTGCGGGTGATCATCCTGACGGCGCACGGCACGATCCCGGACGCCGTGCACGCCACGCAGAGCGGCGCCTTCGGCTTTCTGACCAAACCGGTGGACAAGCAGGACCTGCTCGATCACGTGCAAAAGGCCCTCAAGGTATCCGGGTTCGCGCACGTGGACGAGGATTGGCGCTCGAACATCATCACGCGCAATCAACTGATGGAAGACAAGCTCGCGCAGGCCAACATGGTGGCCGGCACCGATGCGCGGGTGTTGCTGACCGGCGAGAGCGGCACGGGCAAGGAAATCCTGGCGCGCGCCATTCACGAAGCCAGTCCCCGGCGCAACAAGCCGTTCATCACCATCAATTGCAGTGCAATGGCGGAGAACCTGCTCGAATCGGAACTGTTCGGCCACGAAAAGGGGGCATTCCCGGGCGCCGCGCGCTCGCAGAAAGGCCTGTTCGAGACCGCTGACGGCGGCACCTTGCTGCTGGATGAGGTCGGCGACATGCCGATGCGATTGCAGGTGAAACTGCTGCGCGTTCTGCAGGAGAACCAGATTCGCCCCGTGGGCGCGACCGACACGGTGCCGATCGACGTTCGGATCATTTCCTCGACCCATCGTGACTTGCATGAATTGATGGTCGGCGGCCAATTTCGCGAGGATTTGTATTACCGGCTGAATGTGGTGCACATCGAGATGCCGGCCTTGGGAAAGCGCCGCGAGGACATCCCCCTGCTGGTCGCGCATTTCCTGGAGCTGATCGCCAAGGAGAACGGCCACCGAAAGATCTACGCGCCCGAGGCAGTGGAGCTCCTGGCCACCGCCGAATGGCCGGGCAACGTGCGCCAGTTGTACAACGTGGTGCGCCAGAACGTCGCGCTGTCGCATGGCGCCATCATCACCGCCGAACTCGTCCAGCAATCCTTGGGCGGCAATCCCACGCGGCTGCCGTCGTTCGACGAGGCGCGCGATGAGTTCACGCGCAATTACCTGTCGCAGATATTGCAGATCACGGGCGGCAACGTCAGTCAGGCGGCGCGCCTGGCCAAGCGTAACCGCACGGACTTCTACAAGCTGCTATCGCGGCATCAATTGCTGCCCGATGACTTCAAAAAGAGCTGAGACCCGGTTCGAAGAACCCCGCTCTCGCGTCTCAGGCGTAGAACCCAGCCTCTTCTCTTCAGGCGTAGAACTCGGCAATCGTCGCAACCACGTACGCCAATTGCGCCTGCTCCAGTTCCGGATAGATGGGCAACGCCAGGGTCTCGACGGCCGCCCGTTCCGATTGCGGAAAATCCCCGGCGCGGTGGTTCAAGTAGCCGAAGCACTGCTGTAAATGCAGGGGCACGGGATAGTAGATCTCGCTGCCGATGCCGCGCTCGGTGAGCCTTGCTCGGAGCGAGTCGCGGTTCTGCACCCGCACGACGTACTGGTTGAAGATGTGACGGTAGCCGCTCATGGCGAGCGGCGTACGCAATTCCCCCCCCAACCCGGCATCGGCGAACGCTGCGTCGTAGTACGCCGCGTTGCGCTGCCTGCCTTCCGTCCAGCCGTCCAGGTATTTCAATTTCACCCGCAGCACGGCCGCCTGCAACTCGTCGATGCGAAAGTTGCCGCCGATCACCGAGTGAAAATACTTGGGCTTGCCGCCGTGCACACGCATCACCCGTAAGCTTTCCGCAAGCTCCGGATCATTGGTGGTACACAGGCCGGCATCGCCGAACGCGCCCAAATTCTTGCTCGGAAAGAACGAAAAGCAGCCAACGTCGCCGATCGTGCCGGCACGAGCCCGGTTCTTGTATTCCGTGCCGATGGCCTGCGCGGCGTCCTCGATGACCTTCAACCGATACCGCCGCGCGATAGCCATCAGCGGGTCCATGTCGGCGGATTGACCGTACAGGTGGACCGGCATCAAGGCTTTGATCCGGCCCCCCGTGGCGCGGTTGATCAAGCCCTCCCGGACCACACAGTGTTCGTCGATGAAGCTTTGCACCGCCGCGGGCGACAAATTAAAGGTCACGGGGTCGATATCGCAGAATACCGGCCGCGCCCCGGTGCGGGCGATCGTTCCCGCCGTTGCGAAAAACGTGAACGGAGACGTGATAACCTCGTCCCCTGCCCCGATGTTGAGGGCCATGAGCGCGAGCAACAGGGCGTCCGTACCGGAGGAGACGCCGATGCCGGCCGATGCCGCGCAATAGCGCGCCACCTCTTCCTCCAGAGCGCGCACCTGTTCGCCCAGAATGAAGTGCTGGCTGGCGCACACCTGGTCGATGACCGGCATCACCTCGGCGCGAATTTGGGCAAATTGGGCCTTGAGATCGAGCAATGGGACGTTTGTCATAGTTCCGTAAGAATATACCACTGGCCGGCGGGCGCCCGCGTCCGGGGCGCGATCCAACGCGGCTGGAGGCGATTTGACAATATGAAGGGTCACGCATGAATCGATGGATTTGACCGATAATGGGCATTGATTTTGTCGCACTTCTACCACGCGCGAGCATCGCGGATGCCGTCCGTGGTACCACGGATACCCGATGACGCAGCCGGTCCTGTTCAAACAAAGTTTTCTCATCGCCGTTTTGGCCAGCATTCAGGCAGTGATGCCGGCGGTCGTCGCCGTCGCCTCCTTGTATGCGACCATCGTGTTTTTCGGCATCGTGTTCGACCGGTCTTCCCAGGCCATCATCATCGTCGCGGTGCTCTGTCTCATCCTGGTTCAGCCGCCGCGCGAGGTGAGTACCCAGCTGACTTCGGCGCGCATCTCCGCGGTCGCGGACGTGATCTTTCGCTGGCTGCTCCTCCTCGGGATCATGTTGGCGATCGGCTATGTCACGCATTCCCTCGCCGAATATCCGCGCCGGATATTCATGACCTGGGCGGTGGTCACACCGGTCCCGCTGATCTTCTCCACGCTGGCCATGCAGGAAATCATGCATCGCTTCTTGATGAGCGCCTTCGACAACCGCACCGCCATCTTCGCCGGGTACAACAACAGCAGCCTCGAGCTCGCGCGCCGGCTGAAGAACAACCCCGTGATGCGCCTGCAGGTGTCCGGCTTCTTCGATGACCGCAGCAGCGACCGGCTTGGCCTGGAATCCGACGTCAAGCTCGTCGGCAGCCTGAGCGATCTGTCCCGGTACGTGAAGGAACACGGAACGGATGTCATTTTCATCGCGTTGCCCATCCGGCATGTGAAGCGCGTCATGAACCTGCTCGACGATTTGCGCGACACCACTGCGTCGATTTACTACGTTCCGGACATCTTCGTGTTCGACCTCATCCAAGCCCGCTCCGGCGAGATTCACGGCATTCCCGTGGTCGCCATGTGTGAGACCCCTTTCTATGGGTACCGCGGCGTCACCAAGCGGCTGACCGACGTCGCTCTCTCGATCGCCATCCTGCTGCTGTTCCTGCCCCTGCTGCTGCTGATCGCCGTCCTGGTGAAGGCATCGTCGCCCGGACCCGTCATATTCAAGCAGCGGCGCTATGGTCTGGATGGGCGTGAGATCGCCGTGTACAAATTCAGGACCATGAGCGTGACCGAGGACGGCGAGCACATCCGGCAGGCGTCGAAGACCGACAGCCGCATCACCCGCATCGGTCGCATTCTCAGGCGGACCTCGCTGGATGAACTGCCGCAGCTCATCAATGTCCTGCAGGGCCGCATGAGCCTGGTGGGCCCGAGGCCGCACGCGGTGGCTCACAACGAGGAATACCGCAAGCTCATCAAGGGCTACATGGTGCGCCACAAAGTATTGCCCGGAATCACCGGCCTTGCGCAGGTCAACGGTTGCCGGGGAGAGACCTCGCAGCTGGAAGAGATGGAGGCGCGGGTGAATTACGACCTCGACTACCTCAGGCATTGGACGCCCATGCTGGACATCAAAATCATCTTGCTTACCGCGGTCAAAGTGTTTCGCGACGACAAGGCTTATTGATCCGCACGAGCTTGATCCGCATGAGCCGGATCCGCATGAGCCGGATCCGAACCGGCGGCGACGGGTATGGCGATACCGGCCGTCACCTCGTCCACGCCGAATAGATACCGCCCCTGAAGGGGCATCGCCGCGTGATCCTCAAAGGCGATGCGCCGCGTGGACCGGATGCTGAATGTGCCTGCCGAGCCTGGCCGCGCCGCCGTCTCCACCACCGCGTCGAGGAAATTCAAGCGCTCGCGCGTCAGGGGAAATTGGCATTTGTAGAAAGCCTCCTTGGCCGAGAAGATCACCGTGGCCGCGGCGGCCCGCTCCGATGCGGGCAGCGAGCGCAGCCAGGCAATCTCGCTTTGAGTGCAGATGGCCGCCCACAGCGGCACCTTGACCTGCCCGACGATCTCGCTGTCGATTCCGAGCGCGCGCATGCGCAGGCGTTCCGCCACCACCGCGGCGGCGTACCCGTCGGTGTGGGTGATGCTCCCGACGAACGGATCAGGCCAGATCGGTTGCCGGTCATCGGCCACCCTGATGGGAAAATCGGCGATGCCGAATTCGGCCAACACCCGCCTCGCACACAGGCGCCCCGCCGCGAACTCCCGTACGCGCTTCGGGACCGCCCTTCCCACACACTGCGCCTCCGCCGGCAACAGCAGGCCGGGACTACCCGGCCCGCGAAGGTCGGCGGCAACGGCGCCCGGCGGGAACAGGGTGTCCAATGCGGCCGACAAGGAGGCGGGATTCATGTGGAAATAGGGGGCGCTTCGCGTGATCGAGTGGCAAGAGTGTGACAGAACGGCGTCCGCTTGCCGCTGGTTTGCGTCATGGACGATAATGACCAATGCAAAACGTCATCGTGACCGGCGGCAGCCGCGGGCTCGGACTCGCCGTGGCCCGCACCCTCGCGGCCGCCTGCTACCGTATCATCGCGCTTGCCCGCAGCAGCACCGAGGAATTGACGGCCGCGAGCCGCACGGCGGCGGACAGCGGCGGCGCGATCGAGTTCCGCGCCTGCGACTTGTCCGACCTCGCCGGGATTGCACCGATGGTGAAGCAGCTGCGCGCAGACTTCGGCCCGATCTACGGCCTCGTCAACAACGCAGGCCTCGGCATCGGCGGTATTCTGAGCAACATGCGCGATCGAGACATCCAGCGATTGATTCAACTGAATACGGTCTCGCCCATTCTGCTGTCGAAGTACGTGGTTCGATCTATGATGGCGCAGCGTGAAGGCCGGATCGTCAACATCGCCTCGATCGTGGCATCCACCGGCTACAGCGGACTCTCGGTCTACAGCGCCACCAAGGCCTCGTTGATCGGCTTCACCCGCTCGCTGGCACGAGAGGTCGGACAGCTGGGCATCACGGTGAACGCCGTCGCGCCCGGCTTCATCGCCACCGAAATGACGGGCGAGCTCGACGACTCGCAGCGCCAGCAAATCGCGCGGCGCAGCGCCCTCAAGCGCATGGCCGATCCCATCGACGTGGCGCGCAGTGTCGAATTCCTGCTCGGTGATGGCGGCCGCAACATCACCGGCACCACGCTCACCATCGACGCCGGAAATACGGCGTAGCCAAAACCTTCGCCGGTGCAATTTCGCACGTGCGCCGTGCCGCCGCGGGAATATCGAGTACTCGGATGACCACACCCACGAGGACCATTGATGTAGTCGTTCCGACGTATAGGGAAGCGCGCAACATTCCGCTTCTGATCGAGCGATTGGACGTCCTCAGGCGCTCGCATCCCCTGCACCTGACCATTGTCGACGACAACAGCGGGGACGGGACCGAGGAAGCGATCCAGCGGCTGAACCTCCCCTGGGTCAGTTTGATCGTCCGAACTTCTGCCCGAGGATTGAGCTCGGCTGTCCTGGAAGGGCTGAACCGCACCTCGGGCGATATCATCGTCGTGATGGACGGGGATCTCAGCCACCCTCCGGAGGCGATTCCCAGAATGCTGGAAGAGCTTGCCAAGGGATCCGACTTCGTCGTCGGATCCCGTTACGCGGACGGTGGCGTCACGGACGATAACTGGGGCATGTTCCGCTGGCTCAACAGTCGTGTCGCCACGTCGCTTGCACGGCCCTTCACCGCCATCGAGGATCCCATGAGCGGCTTTTTCGCCCTCGAGCGGATCACCTACTCCAAAGCCGATCATCTCAATCCGATCGGCTACAAGATCGGTCTCGAGCTGCTGGTCAAGTGCCACTGCAAGAAGATTTCGGAAGTGCCGATTGCATTCGCGGACCGGATCCATGGCGAAAGCAAGCTCAGCTTGCGGGAGCAGTTGCGTTATCTCCGGCACATCCGCCGCCTCTTCATGTACAAGTACGCCATCTGGAGCGAGGTCGTTCAGTTCATGGTTGTCGGCGCGAGCGGGGTTCTCGTCAACCTTTTCGGCCTGACCGTCCTGCTCCGCGCCGGGCTGAGCGCCAGTGTGAGCATTGCAGGCGCGATCGTGATGTCGATCTGTACCAATTTCCTCTTGAATCGGCGCTTTACATTCTCTTACTCGAAAAGCGGCCACATGCCGACGCAATTCCTGAGCTATCTCGTGTCCGTCTCCTTTGGTGCGCTCGTAAATTACCTCGCCGCAATCCTCCTGCTCACTTCGTTCCCGAGCTTGATGCCGCAGGTCGCATCTCTCGGCGGAATCGCGGTCGCGACAATCGTGAATTTTGTCGCATTGAAGTTCCTCGTCTTCAAGCGCAAGCACTATCGCCCACGCGGGGACGGCGTCGATAGATGATCGCCCGACCGCAACGCCTACCGACATCCCACGCATTTCATCGAGTCTTGCACGCATTTCATTGAGTCTTGCTCGACTTCTCGAGCACCGATCCCGCGTCGCAGCCACGGATGACGCAGGAAGGCGACAGTGCACGCGTTTGGCGACAATGGAATCTCTCCGAGTTTGCGGTTACAAAGTCCACCTGGCTGATTTTCAGCCAATCGCGACCAGCAGTATCCCTACTGTCCGCCGCTAATTTCCCCACGGGCGTAGCTGCCCGTCGAACCAATCTGAGGTGTAGTGGATGTTTCCACAACGAAAGGCGTTTGCCGCGAATTCCCTGTCGCTAATTTCCCTGGCATTGATTTTCTTTGGCGCTACCTTGAGCGGCGGTGCGGCGGCAACCGCAGCGGGCACGGTGTCGCTGGTCGTCAGTGCCGACGCGGCCCCCCAGAATATAGGCGTCAAGCCTGTCGGCGTCATCCGTACCGGCAGTTCCACCGGCGCGGTCAGTGTGCTTTGTCGCACCGTTGACGGTACGGCAAAGGCCGGAACTGACTACACTGCCGTAAACCAAGTGCTGAATTGGGCGAGCGGCGACGTGAATGAGAAGTACTGCCCCGTCGCAATCAGCGACGCGCAACCCTTCTCCGGCCAGAAGACTCTTCTCGTCGAGTTGAGCGGCGCGAACGGCGCGACCTTGGGCATATCTACTTCGACCTTCACGATTTACGGCAACGCGAATGCAGGATATGTCGCGCTGTCGGCATCAACCTACTCCGTCGCGCAAAACGCGGGTTCCAAGACCATCACCGTCAATCGCACGGGTGGCTCGACCGGTTGGGCCTCCGTCGCCTATGCCACTGCCAATGGCACGGCGATCGCGGGCACCGACTACACGTCCGAACGCGGAGTGCTCACCTGGGCGGGCGGCGACATGACCCCCAAGTCGTTTACCATCCCGGTCAGCAACGCGAAGCCGTTTACCGGAACGAAGACTCTGGCGGTGGCCATCGCCAGCCCGATAGACGCACGCCTGGCCGGCACCAACACCTCGGCCATCGTGACGATCAACGGCAGCGCGGCGACAACCACCGGGACAGCCACGCTTTCATGGACTGCGCCGACGCTCGATACGAGCGGCTCGCCAATCACGAACCTGGCCGGCTACAACGTCTATTACGGCAAGACTTCGACGACGATGACCAGTGTCATAAACGTCAACAATCCCGCTTCCACCAGCTATGTCATCCCCAATCTTGCTTCCGGTACGTGGTACTTCGCCGTTGTTTCCTACAGCACTCAAGCGGTGGAAAGCACCTTGTCGAACGTTGTTTCCAAGACGATTTGATGATGCAGGCAACGAGGGGAACACCTGGACTCGCGTCCTGAATCATAGATCTCTTACTCGCGGCGCCGCGTCTTTTCGCGCTGGCGGCGTTGCAGGAGATAATGCAGTGGAACGCCCAGCAGGATGATGGCGGTGCCCATCAAGGAGTTGAGCGGCTGGTCGGCAAAGGAGAAGACCAGCAGCACGGCTGCCGCGATGATGAAGAGTGCGGGGACGACGGGATAGCCCCAGACGCCATAGGGGCGATTTGCCTTCTCGGCTGCGGTCTCGCGTCTGCGGAAGACGAAGACCGAGGCGGTCACTGCAGCGTAGAAGAGCCACTCGGAGAAAATGGCGAGCGAGAAGAGGCCCTGGAAGGTGTCGATGAGCAACAGCAGGATGGAGGAGAGAGTGGCCTGCAGGATCAGGGCGCGGGACGGAGTCTTGAAGCGGGGGTGGACGTAGGCCAGGCCGCGGAAGAACAGCCCGTCGCGGGCTGCGGCGAACGGGATGCGCGCTCCGGTGAGCGATGAGCCGATGAAGGTGGAGCCGTAGGAAACGGCCAGGCCGACGGAGAAGAGCCATGCGGCTGTGGGGCCGGCACTGATCAGGATGGCGGCGACGGCGGGCCGGTCGGCGTCGGCAATCCCGGTGGCGGGCAGCACGAACTGAATCGCGGCGTTCGTCATCATATAGAGCAGGCCGACGATACAGACTCCGCCGATGAGGGCCGGCGGCAGACTGCGCCGGGGATTCTGGATCTCTCCCGCCGTGTGGGTCACGTCGGACCAGCCGTCATACGCCCACAAGGCGGCGATCAGGGCGACCATGAAACCGGCGAAGCCGCCGCGTGCGCCCGGGTGGTGGGTGGAGAAGTTGGCTGTCGTGCCGTGGCCGCCAAAGACGCAGATCCCGGCGACGGCGAGGACCATCGCGACCTTGAGGCCCATGAGCATGCGCTGGATGTTGCCGGCCTTTCGGGTACCCAGGATATTGAGTCCGGTGATGAGCCACACGAAGGCGATGGCCACGAGCTGGCCGTAGACCAGGTGCGGAAGTACGGTGCCCGACAGGAAGGAGAAGGCCGAGAAGTTGCCCAGGACGCGGACGACGCCTGCGGCGATCGACGCGACGGAAGAGGGCTTGGCGATGGTGACCTGCGTCCACATGAAGACGAACGCCGTGAGGTCGCCGTAGGCCTCGCGCAGAAAGGCATACTCGCCGCCGTACTTGGGGCGGGCGGCGGCGATCTCTGCGTAGGTCATGGCGCCGAACAGGGAGAGCAGGCCGCCGACGATCCACACTGCGTAGACGGTGACTGAAGAGCCGACGGCCGCCATCATCTCGCGCGGCACCAGGAAGATGCCGCTGCCGATGACGATGCCGACGACGATGGAAGTCGCGTGCGAGGCGTTCAGGACGCGCGGTAGTTCTCGCTCTTCGTGCGGCCGGGCCTGCTTGCTATCGCGGTTCAGCATGAAGGACGTCTCGTTACTTTTGATACCGGCATTCCGCCCGCCGCGATCCGGAAAGCTACGACGCAGAATCTGTTGATTCTACGAGCAGCTTTTTCTCCTTGCGGAGAGAACAGCTGTCCCGGAGGCCGGGGTTCACCGGGGAGCGGGGTAGGCAATGTTGTGGCACAGCAATTTAATTGATTTATGAAGATCCAGTCGAAAATAAACCATCGTATTAAGTAATCTCTCTTCATCGATACGATTCTCCCTGGTAATCTCAGCGCATTGGCCGAATGCCAGGGTTGGCGATAGTGCCGGTCGCGGGCTCGGAAACCTACAATAAGAAGGGCAAGATCATGAATGCGAATGTTGTGAAATTGGTACCCGCCGTCGCTTTACTCGGCATGGCCATCGCCGCGGCACCCGCGCAGGCACAGCTGGTGGCTGACGGTGTGACTTATACACTTACCG
>WNFQ01002585.1_pt1 | contig 13086 bp, 14 predicted proteins | sample 5400171 | NCBI WGS metagenome assembly WNFQ01 (sample SAMN13153356, study PRJNA577476) | soil metagenome | isolation source: 20 cm soil under Madrone tree | place: USA:California | collected 2016-06-14
CAAACTTGGCCAGTGCGTCGCGCTCTGCCGCAAAAGCTTCTCGAACAGCGACGCTCCGAACGACTCTATCCCGACAAGCCCTTGGTTACTACCCAGCGTATCATTGACACCTTCTTTCCAATCGCGCTGGGCGGGACAGGATGTATCCCTGGACCGTTCGGCGCCGGAAAGACCGTCCTGCAGAATTTGATTTCGCGGCACTCCGCAGTCGACGTCGTTGTGGTGGTCGCCTGTGGTGAACGGGCCGGTGAGGTAGTCGAGACCATTTCCGAATTTCCGAAACTGGTGGATCCGAAGACGGGTGGCTCGCTGATGGAGCGCACCATCATCATCTGCAACACCTCGTCGATGCCGGTGGCAGCAAGGGAGGCCTCTATCTATACGGGCATCACACTGGGGGAATACTACCGGCAGATGGGATATGACGTCTTGCTCATCGCAGATTCCACCTCTCGGTGGGCACAAGCGATGCGGGAGACCTCTGGAAGATTAGAAGAAATTCCAGGCGAAGAAGCCTATCCCGCTTATCTGGATTCCGCCATCAAAGGGGTTTATGAACGGGCCGGAGTCATCCGAACAAACGATGGCAGCACCGGGTCGCTAACCATGATCGGAACGGTATCACCGGCGGGAGGTAACTTTGAGGAACCCGTCACTCAATCGACACTGGCAACGGTCAAAGACTTCCTGGGTTTAAGTTACGATCGAGCTTACAAGCGATTCTACCCTGCCGTCGATCCCCTTCTGTCCTGGTCGCGGTACCTGGCTCAATTAAGGCCGTGGTTTGACCAGAACGTCGCACCGGACTGGGTCGACCGCGTACTCGCCATGCAGGAACTTCTCCGTCGAGGCAACGACGTTGCGCAGATGATGCAAGTGACCGGCGAAGAAGGTGTCAGTCTGGAAGATCATCTGGTCCACCAAAAATCGCTCTTCCTAGATATGGTTTATTTGCAGCAAGACGCTTTCGACGAGGTCGATGCCAGTGCAGCGCTCCCGCGGCAGAAGCGGACCTTCGATCTGGTGTTTGATCTCATAAATCGGCCCTATCAGTTCGCGGATAAATCAGCGATTCGCGACTATTTTGTTCGCCTTACCGGGTTGTTCAAGAATCTGAACTATTCGAAGGAGGAGACCCCGCAGTACAAGGAATTACTCAACAAGATTCAGGAACTCGCCGATTCCACGGCAAACCCCAAGCGAGTGTAACCGTGAACGATCGGTTAAGTTCTTTGAACTGGAGGGATGGCCTATGTGTCGTTCGATGAATTGTTTCAGTCCGCAAAGTGGCAGGATTCATCGGACGGCACGGAGGTCGTCCCTCAAGGGAATAGCATGAAGAAAAACGAAATCATCGAGCGGTCCCGCAAATTCGCGGAGCCTTACTGCGTCACTAATAGTAAAAAGTTCCGACTCAAAGACGTCGATCCTGGCGACACGGGCGAAGCCACCTCGGAAGACAAACCACGCGCAAAGGAATTGCTGGAAACCGGGATTCAAGCGCTCGCCGAATTACAGGACGTGCTCTACGCCCAGGATCGCTGGTCGGTACTGCTTATCTTTCAGGCGATGGATGCGGCGGGAAAAGATGGTGCGATCAAGCATGTGATGTCCGGCGTTAATCCGCAGGGCTGCCAAGTCTATTCATTTAAGAGCCCATCGGCGGAAGACCTCAATCACGACTATCTTTGGCGTTGCCTGAAATGTCTGCCGGAACGTGGGCGGATCGGCATTTTCAACCGCAGCTACTACGAAGAAACGCTAGTTGTACGCGTCCATCCCGAGCTGCTGGCAAAACAAAAAATTCCGCAAGCAGCTCGCGTTGGTAAAGGAAGCACTGACCGCGGACGACAAACGTTAAAGGGTACTATGCCATACGAACAAATAATGGACGATCAAAGGGTGAATGAGACCATGCGGATTCTTACGTATGACGAGCCAAAAACAGGTGTGGCAGCTGCCATTGGAATACCGGTCGATGACGGTGCTAACTCTCAGGTTCGCACCTGATTCCGGCACATTCTGGTCGCCGCGAATTCGACAATATTATCGATCGTAGTTTGGGCGATGTGCTCCAACGCTTCCCAAGTAAGAAAAGCCTGATGGCCGGTGATCACCACATTTGGTAGCGTGAGCAGGCGGGAAAAAACATCATCCGGAATGACCTGGAGCGAGAGGTCCTCGAAGAACAATTCGGTTTCCTCTTCGTAAACATCGAGCCCGAGGTGACCGATTTTCCCGGTCTTTATCGCGTCAATGACGGCTTGGGTATCGACCAGGCCGCCCCGACTTGTATTTATCAGCATTACGCCCCTCTTCATGAGCGCGATGGTCTGCTCGTTAATGAGATGAGCGGTGGCTGGCAGCAGAGGAGCGTGCAACGAGACAATGTCGGATTTCTTTATCAACTCCTTGAGCTCAACATAGCCCAAGCCGAGATCTCTGCAGGCCGGGTTCGGTTCCGGATCGTACCCGAGCAATTTACAGCCGAAGCCTGACCCCAGGATCTTCGCCACGGCCATACCAATCCGTCCTGTGCCGATCAGGCCAGCCGTTTTTCCATGCAGATTGAATCCAACCAATCCATCCAAAGAAAAGTTGCCTTCTCTAACTTGCCGGTAAGAACGATAGATCTTTCGATTCAGCGCCAGGATGAGTGCCACTGTGTGCTCGGCAACGGCTTCGGGGGAATATGCTGGAACTCGGGCGACAGAGATGCCGAGGTCGTTCGCCGCAATAAGGTCAACGTTATTGTAACCAGCGCAGCGAAGCGCAACTAGCTGTACTCCTAGCGCTTTAAGGTTTTCCAAAGCCACCCGGTCGAGCTGGTCGTTTACAAATACGCAGACCGCATCGTGACCTTCAGCCAAATGAATTGTCTCCGGCCGCAAGTGGACATCGTAATAAGCGAACTGGTGATACGAGTTAAACGTGACGTCTGTCGCCGCTGCTTGGGCAAGAAACTCGCGGTCGTAGGATCTCGTGCTAAAGACGGCTATCTTCATGTGTTGCGATTAAGTTTGAGCCCAAGTTATTCAAGTACCTTTCGAAGAACAGCTGGTCGATCTATGTTCTGGCATACAAGCCGTCGATCACTCCAGCGGATCGCCATCAAGGTCACGGTTGATCTTGTCCACGCGCAACCGCTCTGCTAACCGCAAATTGTCTTTCTTCTCCCCAATATTTGCTGTGTGCCGTGACAACGCTTAGCCGTTTGCCCATCGCACCCTTCGAGTTAGGCCGGCCATTTCATGAAATCGAATTCGGATTCCCATCGATAAAATCTGGCAGGCCGTCTCCGTGGGCGTAATGTATGGAGATCCAGTGGAGGTGTTTATGGAAATACCGAACAAACTGATTAATTATTTGAACGAGAAAAAAATCGGCTACGAGATACTGCATCATCCGGAAGCGTTTACTGCTCAAACCATTGCGGCGGCTGAGCATGTCAAGGGCCGTCACCATGCCAAGGTGGTCATGGTAAAGTCCGGAGGCGAGCACTTGATGACCGTGTTGCCGGCCGATAGTCGCGTCGATCTCGAAAAACTCGAGAAGTTGACCGGAAAATCTACCTCGTTGGAAAGGGAAGCAGAATTCAAAGATCTGTTTCCTGACTGTGCGCCTGGCACGATGCCCCCGTTTGGCGACCTTTACGGAGTACAGACCTATGTCGATAGAAACTTGGCCAGCGAGGATTACATCGTTTTCGAGGCCGGCACTCATACCGACGCCATACGACTCGCCTATAGTGATTACGAACGCGCAGCCAAGCCGCGCGTCGAAGAGTTTGCCGTAAAGCTCCAGTCCGTTAAGCCAGCATAAGCGACATCAAAATTGGGTTGATCGGAACGAGAACGGCCGCGAAGGTACAAAGCAGAAAGGTAATTATGCGAGGTTCCCCTTTGCAAGCATTTAGCAGCTACCTTTCATCGCAGGCAGCTGCCCAGGATAAAGCCTATCAGCCGCAGCAACCATCGATCACCATCTCCCGCGAAACCGGATCGGGAGCGGTTACAATCGCGCAGATGTTAGTTGAGCGGTTGAATGCGGTTTCGAAGCCATCTGGTGACACGGCCAGCTGGATGGTCTTTGATCGGAACTTGGCCAAACAAGTGTTAACGGATCACGAGCTTTCACAGAACTTGGAGAAATTTATGGTCGAAGACGCGCGGTTGCCGGTCGAAGCGATCGTCGAGGAATTGTTAGGTCTTCATCCGACCCAGTGGACGTTGGTCCAGCATACAACGAAAACGATTCTTCGGCTGGCGGGTTTAGGCCGCACGATTTTGGTGGGTCGGGGAGCGGAAGCAATAACCAACCGTCTGCCCTTTGTTTTCCATGTCCGTTTGGTTGCGCCGCTGGAGAGGCGGATTCAGCATACAAGTCAATACTATAAGCTCACGGAAGAGGACTCGGCTAAAATGATTAAAGAGGCGGATCATGCGCGACGTCGCTATTTACGACGTTATTTCGATGCGGACGTCGAAGACCCGTTGCTCTATGACCTCGTACTCAATACCGGAAGACTTGGTTTTGCTCGGACGGCTGAACTCATCGCACAGGCGGCGATGAGACATTACGAAGAATTCCTCGATACGCGACCCAGACACACCGGCAGCCCAGTAACTTGATGCGATTGGGGATCTGAGCGTCTATGGCCAATGCCGTTGCGCTCCAGCGCTGATTCGTGGCAAGATGCTTGTCCATGATGCGCTGGTTTCCAATATCCGGTATGAATTCCCGAGCAAACGAGGCAGCAAGCTCTCGCGCTACCATTGCGGAAGCGGTGGGTTCCCAGGCGATAGGTGCCCTAGCAATCGGTGCGTTAGCGGTCGGTGGATTAGCTATCGGCTTCTTCGTGATCGGGCGTCTGATTGTTCGGGAGCTGCTCGTGAAACGAGTTCATCTGGGCCATCTCAAGATCGATCAGCTTGATGTGGAAGACTTGCGGGTAAGCAAGCTGACCGTTCTGAAGGAGCAGCGTTTGGCCGATGGTCCGGTGCATCAATCTAATGAACCGAGTCCGTGATAGACATGGTTCAACCGGCCAGAAGGTCTTCCGGAGCCGGGCTGTGGCATCCTCCGTGCTGGCTCGGGTTTCTCTGGGGTTTTGCCGAGGGAACCCTTTTCTTTATTATCCCTGATCTCATCCTCAGTTGGTCGTCGCTGGCTGGGGCTCGGTGTGGGGTCAAAATGCTGGGCGCGATGCTCGCCGGCGCGGTAGTCGCCGGTCTTTGCCTTTACGCGTGGTCGGCTTGGCAGCCGGATTCGGCTCGTTCCGCCGTCGCTTCGGTGCCTTTCGTCCGAGCCAGAATGTTCGATAAAGTGGAACAGGATTATCGGACCCATGGCGTTTTGGAATATTTTATACTCTTGGTACTGGTATTCCGTACAAAGTCTATGCGGTTCTCGCACCGCCGGTTACCGATCCGGCTACATTTGGGTTCATGAGCATTGCGGCACGATTCGAGCGAATGGCGCTCAGTTGGGGTTGATCCCGACTTTCCTGGGCTTTTTTCTCCAAGTCTGGATCAGGAGTCATCGGCTCCTCGCCGCAGCGCTCTGGCTCGGATTCTGGGTGGCTACCTACGCGATTTATTGGAGTACGGTGGCGAGTTAACGGTTAGCGGTTAACAGTTTGGCGGTCGGCGGTAGCGGCGACTGTCCCGCTACGAGCTTGATCTTCGCGAAACCGGAGAACTCGTCCGACGCTGCTCGCGTGGCGTTACCACAAACCGCAGTCGCCATCGTGTGGCTGTGTTCGGCGAAAATCTACAGAAAGCTTACCCGACAAAACTGGCCGCCTTCGACCAGCCTGAAGTGGAGATTATATGGGCAATGCACTTACTAAAGTAAAACATATTAGTCTGATCGGAAAAGCTGTCGACAGCTGATTAAGGGCCTTCGGGAATAACCGAGCCAGAAGAGTTCCCGCCGGGAATGCAGCGCCCTGCAACGCGCCCGCGCCACGCTTGCGAACGGATTCCCGACCGGTCGGCCCAGCGCCAACCCGGCGCCTGACCATCGCCAGCGCGCGTTGCTCGAGCGGTACGTCCGGGCTTGGGAGGGTGCCGATCTCGACGGCTTTGTCGCTCTGCTTAGGGAGGATGCAATCCTCAGTATGCCGCCCTGGCGGCAGTGGTATCACGGGCGCGAGGCGATCCGAGCTTTTTTCGCCTGGGCCTGGGACTGGAAATTGCCTGGCTACGTTCCTTTCCGGCTCGTTCCGATCGCGGCAAACCGACCGCCGGCCTTTGCACTGTATCGCGGAAGCAGGGAGAATCCCGAATACCGAGCTCATGGGATCGAGCTGCTCACGCTTCAGGACGACGCGATCGAACGGCTCACCACCGAAGCGGTCCTCCGGCGTCCATCCGGTTCGGCCGCGTCGGCCGGAGCTTGCTATGCCCAGGTTGTGCTGTGCGAGGATCTAAGCGTGAATGGCGTGCTCGGCGCGAGAACGCCGCTTGCGCTATCGACCTGGTTCGGCCGTACTGGCATCAGCGAGATTCCTTGGCTCGCCGATCCGAGCGGCTGGCGCGCCTGGGCCCAGCGGATACGGCTCGACTTTGACGAGTTGCGACCCTATGCGCGGGCGGTCTACGCCTCGACCGACGCTTATCTAGCCGATCTAAGAGACGATGCTCTCGACCAGTCGCCGGGTAAAATGCCGGCGTGCGTGCTGAACGCGCTGCTCTTGAGGCTGTCGACGCGACGCGGCGAGATCGCCGGTCTGCATGACCTCGATTGCCACTCGCCCATGGCTTACTAGCTTGTGCCGCATTCAATGATAAGGTGCAGGATGCTACACACGGAACTTAAACGCAGGTATCGAGACATACTCCGGAATGCTCAACCGATATCCGAAAAGACAGGCTTTGCCCTCCAACACGTCATTGACAGCGCAACCGGCAATAGGCCTATAACGAAGGATGAGACGCAGAAAATACTCGATGCTCTGAGCAGCTTAGACTAGCACCAGAAGTCTATCGCTCGCCAAGCCCAACCGGGCTAGAAGCCAGAGGCGAGCCGGCAGGCATTGGCGCTGCCGGGTCGATCAGGTTCGGCGTAAAGCCGCCCGGCCTCGACCGCGGCCTCCCTGAGGAGAAACAATGCTTCCGGATCGAGCGGATCTCTGGGCAGTATGTGAAGATCGGACGCGGCTGGCGTCATATTCGGAACAGAGGAAATATACCACCGCGCCGGCAAATCTCTCTTATTGACGCCGACTTGGTAGAGGCGCCTATCGGGGTGGCGCTTAGGACGTTTCAGCCAAAGGTGTTCCTCCTGCCCCTGCGACACGGACGTTACTCGAGACGCGAGAAAATCCCCGCCGCAGATCGTTCGGCGGAAGATGTTTGGAAGGATCGGATGCTGACCTACAACATAACCCCGCCACCCAAGTAGATGAGAAGAAGCGGCCCTTAGCAACGCACGCAAGCTTGAAGATGCTGAAGGAGGAAAGCGAAACGGGTCACGTCAAATCTCCAACACTTAAATCAGTATTGTGTTGAAGATTCAAGGCACGCGAACCGCTCTTTGCGCTCCCATCAATTACTCCAATGGCCTTCGATCCAGAACCAGCCACGACGACCCTGGACCCAGTGGCCCGGAATCCATCGGTTGGCTGGCCAAGGAGGGCGCTGGTAATGGCCAGGAACCCATTCGCATCGGTTGCGGTGCCATCGCCAATGGCCAGAGACCCAAACGTAAGTACGACCGGGTGGTGTTGCACCGGGCGTTTCGTGAATGTCGGCCGGAGGGGCGATGCGTGCATAAATCCCGGCCTCTGATTTCTGAGGAATCAAAAGAAAGCTGAAAGCCAGGGCGGTCACCAACGCGTACCAATGGCGGCGGGATAATCATGAGGCGTGAGATGAATCGACATCCTTCGAAAAAGGCTAAGCCGAGAGTATATCATAATTAGTTTTCTCCCAGACCATCATACCGGGTCACGAAGGTAAGGCAGAAGGAGCGCGCCCTACCAGCGCGAAGCGTGAAAACGCGTCCGACTTCCTTTTTTAGATTTCTTTGACCAAAGCTCGGATTCCTTTGACGGCAATTTGGTCAATAGCACCGTAAATTTGATCAAGTTTGTGCAGCTTCAAAAGTTCGATCGCCAACTCGAATTTCTTGGACTCAAGAGAGAGCAACAGCATTTTGTCGAAAGGTTCGGTTTGTTCGCCCTGATAATAATGCCAGATTAAATCGGCCAGGCTCTCTATGGCGGGTTGCCGCACAGCATCGGGTACGGCCTCGTCGGTTGTCTTAGGTTTCGGTGTTTTCATTTAGATGTGTGACATAGAAAAACGGGCGTCGACTGGAGATTGAACGCGAATCCCCGGGTGGACGAAACCACACCATCGCGTGCCACCGGCGGGATTCAAATACCTGGTCACGGAAATGGTCTGCTGGCCGGCTGGCGGACCGCAAAAATACAGCGGACGCTCCCCGGGCTTGAGCCGACGACAAGCGCGCCACAGCAAATCTCTCTCATTGACGCCGAATAGGTGGAGGCGTCTATTTGCGGTGCCGCTTAGAGACCTTTCGTCCAAAGGCGTTCCTCCTGCCCCTGCGACAAGGATGTTGCTCGCGACGTGAGAAAATCCCGTAGCAGGTCGTTCGGCAACAAACCATCCTAAACTCCCAGGAGGAGACATTGAAAATACCCTTATCAATTGCCCTAGTAGGGCTGGCAATCAGCTTTGCTGTGCCAGCCTTTGCCCAACAAACGAAGACGGCCGATCCACAACTGCGCCAACGGCTTGTCGACGTCATAAAAAAGCATGGCGATGCTATGAACAATAACGATGCCGTCGCCGCCGCCGCGTGCTTCACGGAGGATGCGGTTTATGTGACGGACAGCGGACCAATCAACGGCCGGGAGGCTATCGAGAAGTGGTATGCAGGCCTCTTCCACAAAGTGCATTTCAGCGATCATATCATCACGATCGATGAGGATTCCCCTCACATTATAGGTACGGATGGCAAAGAGATGTGGGCGACCGGAGGATGGAGTACCTCTGTTAAAGGCGAAAACTTCGGTCCTACACAAATCAAAGGATACTGGTCAGTGATTCGTGAGGGCGATGATTGGAAGATCCGAATGCTGACCTCGAACATAACGCCGACACCGGCGCCTGCTGAGACGAAGTAGCTTTGGAACGAGCGACGACCTTCCTAAAGTCCCGGCAGGAGACAATGAAAATGCGTTGCCTTAGTCGAACTGGAGATGAGCTTTGTCCGGCCTTTCTTTTCCTAACAAACGAACACGCCCGATCCAACTTTTAGGAATTATCGTCAGCAACTCCCGGTGGCTTCGACTTTTGCCAGCTGCCTTCCCCTACTAATTGCGGTTTTTATTGTGGTTCTCGCAGGCGACTCCTCACATCTCACCTCCGACGTGAGGCAGACTTGCACTACGAATCGAAGAAGTTCATCTTCATAACATGAGCGCTTCCCCCCTTGGTTTTTTGCGCACCAAAGTGATTGCGCTGTCGGTGCGCAACTTGGATCGAGCAAACAAATTCTACGGCGAGACCCTGGGATTACCGCCCGCGTATGAAGGTAAGCAGCAAGTTGGTTATCTTCTGGATCAGGCCATTCTGATGCTGAAAGCAAATTGGGATGTGCCTCCTACCGCGACGCCAAATCCCCGTGTGACCATAGAGACTGAAAATGCACGCGAGACCGAGAAAGGCCTTCGCGCCCGAGGTATTGATGTTTCTGATCCTGTTCAGGTTTACGACGAAGGCCATTATGTCGGCAGTTTCCTGGATAGCGAGGGAAACAAGATCTGGTTTTGTTCGTTCGTCTGATCATCTCTCCATAGGCTAGTGTACCGTCTCACATATAATGGTGACGTCGTTGCGTTCAACCGCTTCGCCATAGCGCGCCGGAGCCCTACCTTTGCGATTCAGGCGATTCGTCGGAACAAGACAAGCCGAAAAGGCGGAAAATCGGCGCGCTAGGAAGCCACAGGATGTGTTTTCTGGAGGCATTTGCTATTGAAGTTTTACACCCCTTTTCTCGTCAGACGGTCAATGCGTATGGCACGCAAGCGGTACTCGTCTCCTTACAATCAGACGAGCACGAAGGTGATAGAGTGCCTTCTATCCGCTTTGTGAGAACAAAATAGCAAACCCATCGATTTCTGATCCCCCTATGAAATTAACGATCGAGCTCGAAGAACCGTACGTCAAAGAGCTGGAGCTACGCACGTTCGGAAGTGGCAAAACCGTCAAGGAGTACGTCGAAGAAAGCATGAGGAAGGACGTGGAAGCTGACATGTCTTTTGATGAAAAGACTGTTCTGCACAAGGAACTCGCCGAGAGAAGCTAACCGGGGCTGATTGTTACCCGTTTTAGACTCGGCGGGTTTTTATTGCCCAGAGAATTGGCATATGGGTGCACATAATGCTTCTTTGCCACCGAGCCGGATAAAATAGTTTCTGTTATGGTTAGTAAAACCTAAGACTTTAGGGGGCGCGACGTGACCGATCTGGATAATCCTAATATCGGCGGGGCGATTTGCGAGGTTTTGACCGGTGTCTATCATAAGTTTGCCCGTTGATCCTGCGCCATTCCAGGCCCCAGCCCTTCCTGATGGCTTTCGCAAGCCTGTTGGCATCCAAACAGTTCGGGTCACGTTAATTCTCATATTTGCGAAGCGGACCTAAAGTTGCGAATCGCTGTCAGACACGATCTTCGTAAGAGGGCATCGCGGACTCGAGTTAGTTAAAAATTACTCTCGACTGACGCGAAGTGATCAGACTTATATGAGAATGCGCTAGGGTAAGGGTAAAGATGAGAAGGATCGACATCCTTGTTTCTTCCTGTGAGGACGTGCAGAACGAACGGAGTGTAGCGGAGCGATCAATTCGCTCGGTCGCTGCAGAGTTAGACGTTTCGGTGAGCGTCTCCTATTCCAATTGGCTAAGGAGGCTGAATCAAGAGAATAAAACTACCGCGCAAGCTGCAAATGACGACCGCGAAGGCACCCTGTTTATAGGTCCCTACTTCTGGGAACATCAAGACTCCAAGACGGAACCAGAGTATCGCGAGCACATCCTGAATCCGGGCCAATATGACCTTGTCATTTGCATTCTCTGGTCTCGACTCGAAACCAGGGCCGCGCCGATGTTCGTCATGCCGGACGGTAGCCCACCGAGATACGCAACCGAATATGAAGTTGCCTGGGTATTGGACCAGTCGAAGCGGACCCCTGGGTTTCCGATGTTGCACGTCTACCGGAATCGAGCCACTCCCGCTGCGCAAATCGAACCGAAAGAAAAACTGGAAAACTTATACCGCCAGTGGGATGCGGTGCAGGCGTTTTTCGCGGCTTGGGAAAAGAATGGTGGAACAGAGTTTCGCGAGTCCTGCCATGATTATGAAGACCTGGAAGGATTCGAAAATTTGTTTCGAGAGCATTTTCGCGATTTCCTCGCACAGCAGTTGGATCGGCAAATTGGCTTGAGAAAAGCGCTGCGAAAGGTCCGTTACTTGGGATCGAACCCTTTTCGGGGGTTGAATTTCTTCGATTTCGAACATGCAGCTATTTACCACGGCAGAACGAAAGCTGTCGGGGAAGTGCTTGATGTTTTGAAGAACCAGGCGACGGCCAAGAAGCGCTTCGTCCTGGTGGTGGGTCCCACCGGTTCTGGAAAGAGTTCCCTGGTTCGGGCCGGCGTTCTTCCTCTTTTGACTGTGGGTAATGGACCTTGGCGCCGTGCAGTGACCAGACCAGGGGCCGGTGGGGGCGCCGGAGATCCCTTCGATAGGCTTGCCGCCGCGCTGCTTGGCAAATTCGCACTGCCAGAGCTTCAGGATGAAGAGTCGCCCGACGAATGGCGGAATCTAGCATCCCAACTGCGAAAAGATCCGGACGCTGCCGCAGCCCGGATAGCGAAAATGCTGGATCAACTCACCCGGGAAGCGTTGAATCTCTTGGATCAGCGAGAAACCGAAGGGCTGCCGGCAAGGAGCAGCGAAGGAGTTGAGGTTGTCGGACAAAAGAGTCGGGGACGGGTAAAACCGAAGATGCACCTTGCGCTCGTGGTAGATCAGTTGGAGGAGCTGTTTACGGGCGAGGTTTCCCCAGTTCTCCAGCGGAAATATATCTCCGCTCTCTGTGCTTTGGCTAACTGCGAAGGGGTATTTACTATCGCGACGTTGCGCAGCGGCTTCTACGCCCATTGCCAGCAGTTTCCCGAATTAGTCGAACTCACCGCCTTGAGCGGAAGATACGAACTTCCACCTCCCACCCCACGAGGGATCGGGAACATGATTCGGTTCCCAGCGGAAGCAGCCGGTCTGCGCTTCGAGCGGGATCCTGAGACGAATCGAAGCTTGGACGAGGCCTTGCTGGAGGCAGCGATGGTCAGCCCCGAACCGCTTCCGTTGCTCGAACACCTACTTTCATGGTTATACCAGAGACAGCTTGATCGAAAAGATGGTTTGCTAAGCTGGTCTGATTATCGCGCATTGGGCGAACTTCAGAGTGCCTTGGCTCAGCACGTAAAGACCGTGTTCTTAACGTTGAAACCCGATGAACAGCAAGCGCTCAAATTCGTGATCCGGCGCCTGGTAGCACCCGGCCAGGGCGAAGAAGGTCGCTTGATCCGTCGGACCGTCCCGTATCGTGACCTCGTTTTATCGCCTGAGCTTGATCCGCAGCCGAGAGCGGGCGCTAAAGGCCTCGTTGATCGTTTGATTAAAGAGGGACTGTTGAGCGCCGATGCCGATCCGAAACAGGAGTTGTTGATCAGTGTTCCCCAGGAGGCGCTGCTTCGGAGATGGCCAGGGGTCTGGCAGTGGTTATCTGAGGATCGACACTTTTTTCAGATGCGAGATCGGCTGGATGCAAGCCTAAAGCTTTGGCTTAGTCGAAACCGCCAAAGCGATGACCTGCTCGACCGCGGGATCGGCCTAGCCGAAGCGGAGACATTGCTCAGAGATTTTAGGTCGTCATTAAGCGAAAGACAGATCGACTACATTCAAAGGAGCCTGGCGAGGCAAAAACGACGCCACCGGGTACGGGATAGTATCGGGTTAGCAGCTATCGCAGGTTTGGCTGTTTTCGCTG
>WNFQ01002586.1_pt1 | contig 13085 bp, 14 predicted proteins | sample 5400171 | NCBI WGS metagenome assembly WNFQ01 (sample SAMN13153356, study PRJNA577476) | soil metagenome | isolation source: 20 cm soil under Madrone tree | place: USA:California | collected 2016-06-14
TCATCGCGCGCATGCTGGCGCAGCGGCTCAATGTCGCCAACACCTATCTCGCCGATCTCAATCGGCAATATGCCGGCCACGGCAACCACCTCGCGATGGTCGGCGATCTCCTGCAGAGCATGATCAACCTGCCGCCGACACAGGTTTCGCCAGGTTCGGATCGGCAATCTGATCCAAGAATGTGAGCCAGGCCGGCACTGCCGCGATCGGCGCCGCCGGCCGCATCAGCGGCGCCTTGAGGTCGATTGATTGCGCGGCTTCCGCCGAAAGCCAGAACGCCGTCCCCTCATCGATATCGAGCACGATGTAGACCGGCGGGCGGCCGGGCTGCAGGCCGGTGTTGAACACCCAGGTGTCGCCGAGCCGGTCGAACCACGAACCCTCAGGGATGAAAGGCGATTGATGCACGTGGCCCGAGATCACCATCGAAGGCTGATAGCGCGCGATCCACTGCACCAGCTCGACGTCGCCGAAAAACCGTTTGCCGCCCCAACTGGTCGGCGAGTTCGCCGGCGGCGCGTGATGAACCCAGATCCAGCGCGACGGCCGTGCCGCGGCGTCCGCTTCCAGTTGGGCATCGAGGCGCTGCTTAACCAAGGGCCCGTCCCACCACGGGCACACCGTGAAGAGCGTGTCGCCGATGGTCAGGCTGTCGCCGTCGCAGGCGATGCCGAGTTCGCGGACCTCACTGACCCAACGCGAGATCTTTTCGCCTTCCGCGCTGCGTTCGTCGAGGTCGTGATTGCCCGAGCAAAGGATCACGCCGGTGACGTCGGATAGCAGTGTGAGATACTTCTTCACGACCACGATCTGGGCGCGAAAGTCGACGAACGAACCGATATCGAGCGCGTCTCCGGCGAAAATCACGAGATCGAACTGAGGCGCGGCGACGAGCAGCCAGTCGAATTGCGGCAATGAATAATGTAAATCAGCGACAACCAAACAACGCATAATCGACAGATCCAAACTGCCTGAGGATTGGGCGATCCGCGCGCGGATGCATTCAGGCGGGCTGGATTGAGCAAAAATTATGCCATGCGGCCTCGATTAGATGCGACAGATGCCCGCAGCGACGCTGTCGAGAGCGAGAACGATCGGACGGCGGTGTCGTCGTCTGGTTGTCGCGCGGATATCCGATCCTGGTTTGAGAGCGATCGGACTACGAACCCGAGCGCCGATCGGCTACGATATTTTACTTTCCGTTCGAGCCTAGGCGGACATTGCGACTGCCATGACGTCCGCCTGGACGACGCTTTTGAACTTCGCAAAATTGTCCTGAAACATCTGCACAAGCTTGCTCGCAGCGGCGTCGTACGCCTCCTCGTCGCTCCATGTATCCCGCGGCCTCAAGATACGGCTGTCGACGCCCTTGACCGATGCGGGCACCTGAAAGCCGAAATGCTTGTCGATGTAGAATTCGCCGTCGCTGAGAGTACCGTCGAGCGCCGCCGTCAGCAGGGTACGAGTCACTTTGATGGGCATCCTCTGTCCGACCCCGCATTTTCCACCGGTCCAACCGGTGTTCACCAGCCAGCAGTTCACGTTGTGCTTCGCAATGAGCGCGTGCAGCAGGTCGCCGTAGATCGAGGGATAGCGGGGCATGAACGGGGCACCGAAACAGGTCGAAAAGGTGGCTTCGGGTTCGACGACGCCCTTTTCCGTTCCGGCAACCTTGGCGGTGTACCCCGACAGGAAGTGAAACATGGCTTCCGCCGCGGTCAGTTTGGCAATGGGAGGCATCACGCCGAAGGCGTCAGCAGTCAGCATGACGAGGTTCTTCGGGTGCCCGGCGCGCCCGGTCTTTGAAGCGTTGGGAATGAAATGCATTGGATATGCAGCGCGCGTATTCTCCGTCTTCGAGCCATCGTCGAAATCGCAGACACGCGTGATCGGATCGAATGCGACGTTCTCCAGGACCGTTCCGAAGCGCTGAGTGGTTGCATATATCGCCGGCTCGGCTTCGGCACTTAGCTTGATTGCCTTGGCGTAGCACCCGCCCTCGAAATTGAAGATGCCTTTGGAGCCCCAACCGTGCTCGTCGTCCCCGATCAGCGTGCGGCCTGGATCGGCGGACAGAGTCGTTTTCCCGGTTCCCGACAAACCGAAGAAGATGGCCGCATCATCCTGTGGGCCGACGTTTGCGGAACAGTGCATCGGCATGACGTTTTGAGCGGGGAGAAAGTAATTCAACGTCGTAAATACGGCCTTCTTGATCTCGCCGGCATACGAGCTTCCCCCTATCAAGACGATCTTCCGCGACAAATCGATCGCGATCACCGTATCGCTGCGTACACCATGGCGCTTGGGATCCGTCTTGAAGGTCGGGCAGCAATAGATCGTGAGCTCCGGAAGGAACGTCGCGAGTTCGCTGCGGTTGGGCCTGATCAACAGCGTGCGGATGAAAAGGGAGTGCCAAGCAAGCGCTGTGAAGACGCGCGTACGCAACCCGAATTCCGGATCGGCGCCGGCGCGAAGGTCCTGGGCATACAAAATCTTGCCGGCGGAGTGAGCAATGAAGTCCTGGTACAATCGCGCAAATTGCGCGGGGGTCATCTTGCCGTTGTTTTCCCACCAGATGGTCTGCTCAGTCAGGTCGTCGCAGACGATATATTTGTCTTTTGGGCTGCGGCCCGTGTGCACGCCGGTTTCGGCGCACAGTGCGCCGCCGGACGTGACCTGCGCTTCACCGTCCTTGAGGGCGCATTCATACAGTTCGGGCTCCAGAAAATTCCAATTCAATCCCTTGACATCTCTGAACCCGAATTTGTCTGCCCCGAATTCCGGGTTGCGTGTGCCTTGTTCCAACATTTCGTTTCTCCCTGGCGCAGATTAAGACGGGCATGCCATGTCGACGACGACAGGTTTACAGTCGTGCAAAGGCCGACGCGGGTGCCGCAACGTCCAACCAGAGCCGACGGTTTTGGAAAACTTCGCCATGTAATGCCTATTAGCCCGACGCGGCCTAGGCAGGCAGGCGATGAGGACATTTCGGTTTAGACGACCCGGATGGTCGAATATCCACGAAGTCACGTGACCTTCGGACAGGTCGCTGCCGATCATGTCAGGCGCCGCGTCGAAATCGGTCGCGACAAGCATGTTCAGAATTGCGCGTCCGCTAGGTTTCAGCCGTGCCGTGATCGAATGACAGGTTGCCGGATCGAACTGCTCCTCGAAGCAAAATCCGGGTCCGCCGACGTCGATCCCTATGCCGTCGAAAATACGTGTCTCGGCTAGGAGGTACTCCTTAAAATCCTCGACGATGCAGGGAATTTCCTTCGGCAATCCGAAGAAGTGCTTGGCGAGGTCGAAGCTGACGGGGTTGTGGTCGACGACGGTCACGCTCACGCCTTGGCGTGCCAGCATCGTCGCGAGGTTGCCTCCTCCACATCCGAGAAGCAGGACACTGTTCGCGTCGCTTAAGAACCTTTCCATCATCTTCACGTATGGAAGGCGGCTCTCCCCGGCCGCCGAGCTTTGGCTCTGGAAAATCTCGCCTTCGCGATAGAAGCGGTCGCCCGTCCGTTCGCTTTCCCAGATCGCGATCTCGCCCAGCTTGCCCTTGTATCTGCCGAGGATCTTCAAAGCTCACTCTCGTTAGCCGTGATGTATTTGACATCAGTAGCGATCTTTCATAGATGTATAGCTAACGATCATATCTGAGTCTAGTCGCATCTCCGAGATGACGAACCGTTCGGGTCCGAGATTCCGGCGAGGCCCAAGCTGAACGATGACGGTGGGATTGTTGAATGTCGCGACCGAAAAACGCCGAACCCGTTGTGCGGGCCAAACGCGACCCTTCGACCTATGTCTCCAGGACCGTCGGTCTCGCTGCCGGTGAATCAAGTCGGGTCGGGCTCGAAAATTTTATTGAAGGCGATTTCAACGCGATTTTCGAAGGCGCCACCGTCCGCCTAAAGGAGGAAAATCGATACCGGACGTTTGTCGATCTCGAGAGGATCGCCGGATGGTTGCCCACGGCGATCGCATTCGAAGGGCGGCCCGCGTGAGGTGACTATCTGGTGTTCGAATGACTACCCGGGCATGAGCCAGAACCACAGTCTAGGCCATGGTCGACGCGGCACTTCGTCTGGGCACCGGTTCAGGCGGCACTCGCAACATTGCGGGAACGAACCATCCATAGCCGTCAAGGAACAACATGAGTTCGACACGCCCATACAAGTTCATCGACCATACGTTTGATGTGGTCGTCGTCGGGGCCGGCGGAGCCGGTTTGCGTGCCACCCAGGGAGCCGTCGAAGCTGGCTTAACGACCGCCTGCATCACAAAGGTGTTTCCGACACGCAGCCATACGGTCGCAGCCCAGGGCGGCATTGCAGCCAGTCTCGGCAACCTCGGCGAAGACAGTTGGCAATGGCATATGTACGACACGGTCAAAGGGTCCGACTGGCTCGGCGACCAAGATGCCATCGAATATATGTGCCGGCAGGCCGTACCCACCGTCATCGAACTAGAACATGCGGGCATGCCCTTCTCCCGCACCGACGATGGAAAAATCTATCAGAGGCCGTTCGGTGGTCACATGAGCGACTTCGGCAAAAATCCGGTCCCCCGCGCTTGCGCAGCGGCGGATCGAACAGGGCACGCTTTGATCCACACGCTCTATGGGCAAGCCCTGCGGGTCGGTGCCGAGTTTTTCATCGAGTATTTTGTGCTCGACCTCATCATGGTGGACGACGAGTGCCGCGGCGTCGTTGCGTGGTCGTTGATGGATGGAACGCTGCATCGCTTCCGCGCACAGACCGTCATCCTGGCGACAGGCGGCTACGGCAGGATCTATTTTTCTTGCACGTCTGCCCACACCTGTACCGGCGACGGGGGCGGGTTGGTCTTGCGCGCCGGCCTACCATTACAGGACATGGAATTCATGCAGTTTCATCCGACCGGAATCTATGGGGCAGGCTGCCTGATCACGGAAGGTGCGCGTGGAGAGGGCGGCTTTCTGGTGAATTCCGAGGGCGAACGCTTTATGGAACGCTACGCGCCTTCCGCCCGGGATCTCGCGTCACGCGACGTCGTCTCTCGCGCCATGACGGTGGAAATCCGCGAAGGGCGCGGCGTCGGTCCGAAAAAAGATCACATCTACCTGCATCTTGATCACCTGGACCCAGTGATGCTGCATGAACGGCTGCCGGGCATATCGGAATCGGCACGCGTTTTCTCCGGCGTGGACGTCACGCGACAACCGATCCCCGTGCTGCCGACAGCCCACTACTGCATGGGCGGCATCCCCGCAAACTATCACGGCGAGGCTATCCGACCGACTGACGGCAATCCGGACGCGACTGTGCCCGGCCTAATGGCCGCAGGAGAGGCCGCCTGCGTCTCCGTTCATGGAGCGAACCGGCTTGGGTGCAACTCGCTTCTGGATATCGTGGTATTCGGTCGCGCCGCGGCGCTACGCTGCGCCGAAAAGTTGACCGCGAAAGCGGCACAGCCTGAGCTACCAAGCGATGCCGGGGACGCGACGCTGGCCCGGTTCGACAGACTGCGTAACGCCAAGGGCGGGACGCCGACACCTGTACTTAGACTTGAGATGCAGCGCGCGATGCAGACCTACGCGACCGTGTTTCGGACGGGAAGCATTCTGCAAGAAGGCAAGCAAGCCTTGCGCAAGGTTTGGAACGGCGTGTCCGACATCGCCGTGTCGGACCAATCGATGATTTGGAATTCCGATCTGCTCGAAACCCTCGAGTTTGAAAATCTGCTTCTTCAGGCGACGACGCTGGTGGATTCCGCCATTGCCCGCACCGAGAGCCGCGGTGCTCACGCACGGGAGGATTTCCCAAAGCGCGATGACCAAAATTGGATGAAACACACGCTTGCCTGGGTGGATCCAAATGGGGCCGTCCGCTTGGACTATCGGCCCGTACATAACTACACCCTAAGCAAGGACATTCAGTATATCAAGCCGACCGCCCGCGTGTACTGAACCGCTATCGCGATATGAAAGCTGACGAAGGAAGCCCATATGGTCCAGCTTAGTTTGCCAAAAACTCCACCGTCACCGAAGGGAAAGTCTTTATAGCCGCTTCAAGAGCTACACGCGTCAAGATGTTCCGTGTCTACCGCTGGAGCCCCGACGACGACTCTAACCCGCGCATCGACACTTACGAAGTGGATCTCGATACGTGCGGCCCCATGGTGCTCGACGCGCTCATAAAGATCAAGAACGAGGTCGACCAGACCTTGGCGTTCCGGCGGTCATGCCGTGGGGGGTCTGTGGATCCTGCGCCATGAACATCGACGGAGCCAATACGTTGGCTTGCACCAAGAGTATCAATGACATCGCCGATGATGTGCGTCTATCCATTGCCCCACCTGGAAGCGCTAGGAGTCATTGGCCCCGAGGGCGTATTCGGCGGACTCCTCCACCACTGGCATTTATTCTATTCAAATACCGTGGGTACAACAACCATAAAGGGCGGAACTGAGAGCGGGGGCCGCCGCAGATGGCGGCCCCAAAAGCTCCTCACGCAATCCGACTCTGCGTCCCGCGCTAGGGAGAGAGACCCGGTACGGACCCACTATAAATAACTTGGGAGTTACAGCAGTAACGCTTGCTGACGAGACATGGCGTGCATATTCCGAGAGAATACCATCCTTGTAGCGGGGTCCTGGTGCTTTCCACTTTTTTCGCGCCGCACGTTCCTTTTCCTGAAAGGTGCTTGCGGCCCGATTGCCCGCCGGGCACTCAGCTCTCTCCGTCCACGACTGCTTCGCGCTCCGCGCTCCGCGGGATAGCACTACTGTGGCTGATATCCCTCAATGCGCGTCAGCAGTTGTTCTTCCAGCCCAGCCCGGCGCTGCTCGAGCCGCTCAACTTCCGCCTCGTAACCAACTTCCGCCTTGTAACCCTCAAGGAGGTCGATGACGTTGCGGTACTGGTGACAAAGCGCGTCGAAGCTTTCGTCCGTCGCCACTAACCGGCGGACGGTTTCTTCATCCTCGGAGAACCTTGCCAGCAACGGCCGGATGCATTCCACTACTTCGTTGGTTCCCATCACTCCTCCGATCTGTCCGACACGTTTCACGGGACAAGTCTCGAAGACCTCGGATCAGGATTTCATGTTTCGAATCTCATCGACGATCTCGGGATTGGCCAGCGTCGAGATGTCGCCGGCATCCTCGTTGTTCGAAATCGCCGCAAGCACACGGCGCATGATCTTGCCGGAGCGGGTCTTCGGCATGTCGGGCACGATCACGATACGGCGCCGGCGCGCGATGGCCCCAATCTCACACGGATTACGGAGTCTTCCACTCGCTTGCGGACGGCCTCATTTGGCGCGAGCCCGGGTTTCAGCGATACGTACAGGTCGGGGATCTTGCCCTTGATTTCGTCTCTGGCGGGGACTACCGCCGCCTCGGCGACCTCGTCAACAAGTAGACTAGCGGACTCGATCTCCTTGGTCCCGAGCCTGTGCCCGGCCACATTGATGACATCGTCGATTCGGCCGAGGATGCGATAGTAGCCGTCGGCTGCCTGCAAAGCGCCGTCGTTACAAAAGTATGGCCAATCGCGCCAGTCACGACTCTTCCGATCCTTGCAGTAACGCGCGTAGTACTGTTCGACGTACCGGTCGGGGTTCTTCCAGATCGTCTGAAATGTGCCTGGCCACGGGTTTTGGATGCAGATGTTTCCGGCATGGCCGGACCGTGGTAGAATTTCGTTGCCGGCCTCATCATAGATGATCGGATGAATGCCGGGCACACCTGGCCCCGCGCTTCCCGGCTTCATGGGGTGAAGAGCCGGCACCGTGCTGCACAGGAAACCGCCGTTCTCCGTTTGCCACCAAGTATCGACGATGATCGCCTCGCCCTTGCCAACGACCTCATAGTACCACTTCCACACCGCAGGTTCGATGGGCTCGCCCACGGTGGTCATATGCTTGAAGTGGTGATTGTATTTCAGCGGCTCGTCGGGCCCGGCGCGCCGAAGCGACCGTATTGCTGTCGGCGAGGTGTGAAAGATATTTATGTCGAGCTCTTCGGCGATGCGCCATGGGCGCCCGGCGTCGGGATAGGTGGGAAGCCCCTCATACACCACCGACGAGGCGGCGAGCGCCAGCGGCCCATAGACGATGTAGGAGTGACCTGTGAGCAGAGCGGCTCCTACGACAATAGCGCCGGCGATCATGATGACGAATACGGCAGGCCCGTCGCCAGCGTCGGCAAAGCTGAAATCGAGGCCGCACACGTCGCACTTGGATTTCAAGGTCAAGAACCCCTCAAACAACTTTCCCTTGCCGCAGCGCGGGCACCGACACTGAAGGCCAGCGATATATGGCGACGGCGTTTTTTCCGAGATCTGCTTGTCCGAGCGTTCCAACTTTAGCTTTCTGCGCTTCGCTTTGGGTGGCAACTGACCAAGCCAACCAGGAACGCTAATGCGAGACAGTTTCCGCGAAACGTATGGAACTCGCGGCTCCGGGCACGTCGACCGTAGTCGCCTCGACGCGCGCCGTCTGCTGACGGTTGGGATAGTCGTCAAGATTGGCGGCTACTGTCAGGCAGAAGAGCGTCCGACCGTCTTGTCCACCCAACTGACACGCGACCGCATGACGGCCCGGTACGTGAACGCGATGTGTGACACGCCCGCCCTGTTGCACACGGACAAAAAGCGACTGTCGGGCAGCGGCTGCCCAGACGGCGCCTTCGGAGTCCTCGCAGATGCCAAGCGGGCTCATCCCCTCGAAGTTTGCGAAGGCCTTTCGATGCAGCAATGTTCCGTCGCTGTCGATCTTGAACGCGAGAAGTCGATTTCCGAGCGTTTCCGCAACCAGCAGGTTATGCGAACTTGTGATTGCCAACCCGTTCGGATGCGCGATGTTGTCGGCAACCGATCGAATATTGCCATCCGGCGTTGCCAGAAGAACCCGAGCCGACGCGAAGCAGTCGGGTCCGGAGGCATCCGCGTCGAAGGACGTCACATAGGCGTTTCCATCGCGAGCGACGGCCAGGTCCCGTAGATATCCCGATGCGACATCGGCCATGTCGGCATGGATCGCCCGCTTCTCGGCGCCGAATTTCAGGATCAGCCGCTGGGTCATCGAGGCGACCAATAAATCCCCGTCAGGCAAAAAGCCCAGACCGAACGGTCGACTCGGTACGTCGGCGACCATCGTAACCTTGCCGTCCAGATCGACGCGGAAGACCTTTCCCGCGCGTACGTCGGATACCCATAGGGCACCCAGATGCCATCTAGGCGCCTTAAGGCGCCAGAATCCGCTTGCGAGTACACTTGTCTTCAGCGTTTTCATCATCTTCGATCGGGAAATCCATTTTTCCGACAGCTGGGGTGTTCATCGCGCCCGTTCCAAGGTCCGCGGCGAAGAAGGCTTGGGCTGTTTTATGTTCTTCATTTTCGGCTTCGTGACGTGTTCCCTGAGTCGGACGCCTCGACCACCGGCCGAACTTTGCCCCCCCGGATTGATCAATTCGATCCCGGCATTCTCTAGTGCAGAAACCAGTTTCATCAGAGAATCGACGTTCCCACGGATAACTCCGTCGCTTGCTTCCATGCGCTGAATTGTGGGGACGGAAAGATCCGCCAGGTCGGCTGTTTGCCGCTGATCTATATTTAAGAGCGCGCGGGCGGCCCTGAGTTGGTTGGCCGTGATCATGAAATGGCGGCCTCTGGTTCGATTCGCATCGAATATATCTACGCCATCCGAATTACCATTTCAAGCATCAATTTAGATGTAAAATATATCAGCGCCAAGTTCGCAACATTCGACACGGATTTAGGCCGGAGACTTGTATCGAATTTTCCTCGAAAAATGCGGAAACATTATCAGCAATACCCGAAATAGTTGGTGCTCGACACATTACATGATAAGAGAGGTTTGATGCATGTATTCTGATGCTCAAGTCTTGAGGTGGTTGCCTGCCGTGAAATTGCTGGGACGTTATCAAGGGAGAAACGGGCAGATCGATATCGTCGAGTGTTCCTGGGACGGAACGCGCGTATATTTCGAAGAGGGCGTGAGGCAAAGCCAAGCGACGCCCGATGGCGAAAGCGTCTTCACATACGTCAAGCTCATGGACGAACTTCTATCCCGCTCCGAACAAATCCTGGTCCTGGGCTGCGGCGGCGGAAATCTTGCGACAAGGCTGTCGCGTCGCGGGAAGAGATTGACCATCGTTGACCACAACCCGATCAGCTTCGTCGTCGCGCACCAGTATTTCGACCTGCCGGACGAATTGCCCTGCATCGTCTCCGACTTTCGAAAATTCGTGTTCGATGACCGCGCATACTACGACGGCATTGCGGTCGACGTCGGCGGACCCAGATTTCGGTTCACGGATGAGTTCGATGCAGAGACCTGCGACGCCATCCGCTCCCGCCTGGCACCGGGCGGCCGCATAGTGATGAATGTGATGGTATCAAACGACATTGATCCGACACCGGACCGGATCGCCGCTCGGCTTGCCGGCGAAGAACTGCGAACATGGATCGTCGATGAGCAAGGCATCGAAGACCGTAATGCAGTTGTTGCCTGCATGCCCGAGAAAACGCTGGGCTCGCGGGCGGCGCTCGATCGCGTAATCCGCCACAGTCATGAACGGTGGGCGATCCGCCGGGGAAGATTGCGACGCCGCGATCTCGTCAGTGGATTGCGATAATGGTGCATCGTCCGGCAGACCGGCGCGAGACGTGGATAACCGGCATAGGCCTCGTCTCATCTCTTGGGGACGGGTTGGAAGCGAATTGGGACGCTCTCCGCAGCGGCCGTGTAAATATCGATCTGGAAAAATATGCGCCGTGGATGATCCACCCCTTGGCGCCACTTAACCTAGACAGCCAGATTCCCAAAAAGGGTGACCAGCGCCAGATGGAAGCGTGGCAGCGCATCGGTACCTACGCAGCCGGCCTTGCCCTGGATTCTGCCGGCATCGAGGACGACAAGGAAATCCTGGCTCGGACCGACATGATCGTTGCTGCGGGCGGCGGCGAGCGCGACCTCGATGTCGACGCCGCGATTTTGACCGCGCGAGCGGACGGAAGGTCGGGGGCTCTCAACGGACGGCTGATGAACGACCTGCGCCCTACCCTGTTCCTCGCGCAGCTATCCAATCTGCTCGCCGGCAACATATCGATCGTCCACGGCGTGTCCGGATCGTCACGGACCTTTATGGGCGAGGAAGCCGCCGGCGTGGACGCCGTCCGGATTGCGTGGGCGAAGATCGCCTCTGGACAGAGCGAGGTTGCCTTGGTCGGCGCCGCGCACAACGGCGAGCGCAAGGAAATGCTGATGCTCTACGAATGCGGCAGCTTCAATCTCAAAAAGGACTTCGCATCGGTCTGGTCGCGTAACGGCGGTGGCTTTGCTTTGGGGTCGGGTGGCGTGTTCCTGGTGCTTGAGTCGAGATCTCATGCGGAGCGCCGAGGCGCCAAACCGTTTGCACGGCTCGTCAACGTCGTCTCCGGTCATTCCTCCCGATCTGCCCCGGGCGGAGTCGAAAGCGTTCTGGGAGGACTCTGGGCGTCCCTGGGGGTCACCGAGAATGCAACCGCGATCTACACGGCAGCGACAGGCGCCGCGGGTGCAACAGCAGAAGAGGAATCCTTCCTGTCGACGCTTGGGAATGTCCCGGTTCGCGCGATCGGTACCTCATTTGGCCATCTTACTGAAGCGCAGTTTCCGCTCGCGCTGGCCCTCGCATCGTTGAGCGTATCCCGCGGTGCGTTGGTCCCTCCAAACGATACATCCGGCCGAGAGACCGAGATCGACGTGATGCCGGCCCAGATAGTGGCCGCCTGCGTCGGTCATTGGCGCGGCGAAGGAATGGCGCTCATAGAGGCCGTCTCATGACGACGCTCCTTGAAACCGGCTTGGCATCCACAAAGCTGCGTAGCGCGAAGACGACGATGCGTGACGGCCACAATCGTCCTATCGTCGTCGTTACCGGCATGGGAGTGATCACGTCGCTCGGAGAGGGCAAGACTGAGAATTGGGCGAAAATTACCGCCGGAGAGTCTGGAATAGGCACCATCCGGCGCTTCCCCACCCATGGACTGAAGACGCGCATCGCTGGCACCATCGACTTCGTCGAGGTGAAGCCGTTCTCCTCAACGACGCTGGCCGAGCGTCTGGCAGATATCGTCATCGAAGAGGCTGTTGGCCAATCGGGAATTGGACGAAAGGGCGATTTTCCGGGCCCGTTGTTTGTCGGTCTGGCACCGGTCGAAGTCGAGTGGCCGCAACGCGAAGAAATCGCACGGGCCTCCGGCGAAGCGGGCTCCATAGATTACGACATCCTGCTGCGAACCAGCGGCGGCGGGCGCTTCACACGGGTCCACGCCCGCTATCTGTTAGGCTCGGTTGCGGACCACCTCTGCGAGACCTTCGGCACAAAGGGATCGCCCATCTCGGTATCGACGGCCTGCGCGTCGGGCGCAACTGCGATCCAGCTCGGCGTCGAGGCAATTCGGCGCGGAGAAACCGACGCTGCGCTATGCGTCGCGACCGACGGTTCCGTCAATGCCGAGGCCGTGGTACGATTTTCCCTCCTGTCGGCGCTATCTACTCACAACGAGGACCCGCGTAGCGCGTCGAAGCCCTTTTCGAAGAACCGGCAAGGATTCGTGATGGCTGAAGGTGCCGGCGCGCTCGTGCTGGAGAGCCTGGAAGCCGCGCAATCGCGCGGCGCGAAGATCTTGGGCGTGATCGCCGGCTGCGGCGAATTGGCGGACACTTTCCATCGTACCCGTCCCAAACCGGACGGGGTTCCGATCGCCGATTGCATCCGCAACGCTCTCGCCGATGCAAGCATGACCTTCGATCAGATCGACTACATCAACGCTCACGGAACCAGTACGCCAGAGAACGACAAGATGGAATATCTCGGCGCCGCCGCCGTGTTTGGCGATCATGCCCGAAAGATTCCGGTTTCATCCAACAAGTCGATGATCGGACACACTCTCTCCGCTGCCGGCATCATAGAAGCGGTGTTCACCCTTTTGACGCTGGAACACCAGCGCATTCCACCCACCATCAACTACGATGTTCCGGATCCGGCAATCCCGTTTGATGTCGTGCCTAACAAGGCAAGGGACGCGCGGG
>WNFQ01004382.1_pt1 | contig 13074 bp, 10 predicted proteins | sample 5400171 | NCBI WGS metagenome assembly WNFQ01 (sample SAMN13153356, study PRJNA577476) | soil metagenome | isolation source: 20 cm soil under Madrone tree | place: USA:California | collected 2016-06-14
TGCTGCCCAACGCGTCCACGAAGAATTCCAGCAAGCAATCCAGCGCGCAAAAAAACGCAGGCCTGCCGGCGCAGTCGCACCACGAATCCTCGGTTACACGGCAGGTTACAGCTACGGAGGCCAGACGCTCTTCGACGACATCGTGCGCGCAGCCGGTGGCACGAACGTTGGCGCCGAAAATGGGCTGCGCGGATATGAGGCAGTCAATACGGAGCAGATCCTGCACTGGAATCCGGAATGGATCATCTCCAGCGCGGCGCAGGGTCAGCCCGACTCGGTATTGCGGCGTCTCATGGAAGACCCTGCGATCGCGCTCACAACAGCGGCACGGAAGGGTCAGGTGCTGGTGCTGGAAAACAGTGTCTTTCTTCCGATGTCGCCATTTACCAGGCTTTTTCTCGATGTCCTGAGCGAGGCTCTGTATGGAACTGCCCCGGGAGCATAAGCGAATCATTTTTCCTGGCGTCGTGATTTTGCTTCTGCTTGGTTCGGCTCTGGCCGGCATCACGATCGGAAGCACAGACGTCGCGTTGAAAGCGACATTCCGAGTTGTGGGATTGAAACTGTTTCCTTTCTGGTTCTCGGCAAACGACGTATCGCGAGCAGACGAGGTTATTGTCTGGCTCATCCGCGTTCCGCGCACGATCGTGGCCGCATTCGTCGGCGCCGGACTCGCAATGGCCGGCGCGTTGATGCAGGGGTTGTTCCGCAACTCGCTTGCGGAGCCCAACGTTGTCGGTGTTGCTTCGGGCGCTGTACTGGGGGCTGTGATCGTATTCATCTCGGGCATCGCCGTAACATCGGCGATCGCATTGCCGCTGGCGGCATTCTGCGGAGCACTGCTGGCCCTCATGCTGGTCTATTCACTCGCCACGCGCGGCGGGACCACACCGGTATCGACGCTTCTGCTGAGCGGAATCGCCCTGGCGGCGCTCCTGCAAGCCATCTCGTCGCTGCTCATCTCGTTCAGCATCATCAATTGGCAAATCGCACAGGAAATCCTGTTCTGGATGATGGGTGGCCTGGACAGCCGCACATGGACTCACGTGTGGATTTCGGCGCCTTTCATAACGCTCGCAATGCTCGTGAGCCTGTATTACGCACGCGATCTCGACCTGCTCGTTCTGGGAGAAGAGCCCGCGGCCGCACTCGGCGTGGAAGTGGAGTCCAGCAAGCGCGTCATTATCGTCGCAGCGGCGTTGATGACAGGAAGCGCGGTGGCGGTCGCCGGCGCTGTAGGCTTCGTCGGCCTCATTGTGCCTCACGTCGTTCGTTTGTTTGTTGGACCAGGCCACCGCGCACTGCTTCCCATGAGCGCCCTGACCGGAGGCGCCTTTCTCATACTCTGTGACCTCCTGGCGCGAACCATCCATCCGCCAACGGAAATCCGGCTTGGGATCATCACGGCCACATTCGGCGCGCCGTTCTTTCTATTCCTTCTATTGCGCAACCGGGAGGTGAGCCGGCCATGAGTTCTCTTGCGGCGATTGGATTGGGAATACAACGTTCGGACCGCTGGATTCTGCGCGATGTGTCGCTGGAGCTTTGCCCGGGGATCGTGCTGGCCGTGGTCGGGCCCAACGGCTCCGGCAAATCGACGCTCCTGCGAAGCATGGCCGGACTCTGGCGGGCGACCGAGGGCCGCGTGGTGCTCGATGAGCGAAATGTACGAGATCTGGGGCGCATCGAAATCGCAAAGAAAATCACCTATGTTCCCCAGGAGATAAGACTGGAATTCGATTTCTCGGTCCGCGAAATCGTGCTCATGGGGCGCTATGCGCACCGCGGGCGCTTCGAACGGGAAACGCGGGAAGACCTGCGAGTAACTGACGAAGCATTGGTGCGCGCGGACGTCATGCATGTCGCCGATCGCCCGGTCACCGGCCTGTCGGGCGGCGAGCGACAGCGCGTGTTAATTGCGAGAAGCCTGGCGACCCGTGCCCCAATCCTTCTCCTGGACGAGCCGACCGCAAACCTGGACGTCGATCACAGCCTGGATGTTCTCGAGCTCTGCCGATCGCTCGCCGACGATGGACATGCGGTCGCGATCGCAACACACGATCTCAACGCCGTCCAACGGTTTGCGGATCGCGTTGCGTTGATCGATGCCGGTCGATTGATTTCAGTGGGAACCAGGGAAACCGTACTGACCGCCGGGAATCTGGAGCGGGCTTTCCGTGTGAAGTCGGAGACACTGGTTGGCTCCGACGGTACGCCGCTGCTGCTGTTCTATCGGAAAACGAAACTGTAGCGGCGGTCTATGACCGCCGGTATTTCGTTGATTCCGGGAAAAACCGGCGCTCATAGAGCGCCGCTACAGTTGGGTTCAGGCGGATTTTTAGGTTTCATCCAAAACTGAGGGAGGAACGCGTGACTCTACTAAGAAATATCTTCTTCCTCCTTGTAACCATTCTCATATCGCAAAACCTTGTCTGGGCCGACGATCTGACCGTACGCGTTCTTGACCCGCAGGGAAGCGTTGTTCCAGCCGCTCAGGTCCGGCTGTTCGATCGCAAGACCGGCCAGCTCCGGACGACAGTCAGCAACTCCGAAGGCGGCTTTTCTTTCCGTGGCATTCCGCGGGGCGATTACCTGCTGGAGGCCGACGCCTCGTCGTCGGCGTTGACTGCATCCAGGCAGGTCTCATTGCGGGGCGATCAAAGTGCCGATCTGGAACTGAAGATCTCGGGCACGAATGTCGAAGTGCTGGTGACGGCGGTCGGCACTCCTCAATCCATCGAAGAAACGGCCAAAGCCATCGATGTCGTCGATGCCGACGAGATTGCGCAACGGGATGAACTTTCGATCACCGAAGCTATCCGTACCCTTCCCGGCGCTTCGTATCGATCAGGACGCGCGGCCTTCGAAACCAGGACACGGCCGTTTTGATCGATGGTATGCGCTTTCGCGATGCGGGCAGCATCCAGGGCGATGCGACCGCATTCCTCGAGGATATGACCATCGTGGATACTGAACGTATCGAGGTTCTGCGCGGCTCCGGCTCTTCACTTTATGGCAGCCATGCGCTCGGTGGCGTCATCAACGTCACTACCCGCCCCGGCGGCGGCCGAACGCATGGGGAATTTCGCGCCGAAGGTGGGGGTCTCGGCATGATTCGCAGCGTACTTGGGATAGGAGGAGGTCTCGCTGCAGACCGTTTCACATATAGCGGAAGCGTGTCGCACCTCAACGTGACCAAGGGCGCGCGCGATGGCACTCCCTATCGCAATACGGCAACGCAGGGCGCTGCGAAATACAGCTTTACTCCCGGAATATCCCTGAATGGCAGGCTCTGGTATTCCGACAGCTATCTTGCGAGCACCGAAAATCCAACTTACAGTCCGGCGACCCTGGCCAACGGAACGGGGCCGATTTACAAAGCCGTCGCGCTTCCGCTCGACCAACTGGAGCGGTTCGAGAGAAAACAGCCCTACACCGTGGGTAATGCGACGTTTATTCCAAACCAGATCAATCCCGATGGACGGCGGCTGGGAAATTTCCTCAGCGGCGCTTTGACCTTCCAGCATCAGATTTCTCCAAATAGCTCGTACCATGTCGGCTACCAGCGAGTAGATACGAAGCGCACTTACCTCGATGGTCCTGCGGGCCCAGGTTTATTCGAGCCGGCGGGGGCGTCCCGGAGCAACTTTGACGGCTACACCGACACGATTCAGGCTCACTTCGATCAACGCGCCGGGGGCTATAACTTCATCACGTTGGGTTACGAGTTCGAAGCGGAGAAGTATTACACCTTCAACGGCTCGAATGCAGGGGCCAACTCGATCGATCTCCGGCAGCGCAGTAATGCGTTTTACGTTCAGGATCAGATTCGTCTCATCGAAGGCCAGCTCCAATTGACAGTGGCCGGACGGGCGCAGTCCTTTAAACTGAAGACGCCCGCCTTCGCCGGATCCCCCGGTCCGTATACTGGCGTTTCGGCAGTCGAGCCGCCGAACGCATATACCGGTGATGGTTCGCTCGCGTACTTTTTCAGACGGAGCGGAACAAAATTGCGCGGCCATATCGGTAACAGCTTCCGTGCGCCGTCGGGGTATGAGCGATACGGTGGTGGAGGAACCAGTTTCTATGGCGATCCCCGTCTCCGCCCCGAGCGATCGATTGCCATGGATGGCGGAATCGACCAGTGGCTCTTCGGATCAAGGCTGCAGCTTGGCGGAACGATCTATTACACGAAATTGCAGGAGCTCATTCGGTTCGACAGCTTCCTTCCAGGAGATCCGTTCGGCCGCCGCTTCGGCGGATATGCGAATGGCGGGGGCGGCATCGCTCGTGGATTTGAATTCAGCGGCAAAGTATCGCCAACGTCCAAAACGAATTTCCAGGCGTCGTACACGTACGTCAATGCCGAATCGCGTATCCCGACAATACCGGCCATCAATTACTACGACGTGCTGGGAAACTCCAAACACACATTCACGCTGACGGCAACGCAATGGTTCGCGAGCCGATTCAATGTGGCCTTCGATATGTCTGCAGTCAGCGACTACACGACCACCCTTTTCGGCCTGGACTTCAGTTCACGCCCATTCACTTTTAACGGTCCCACGAAAGCGGATGTCGTCTTCCATTACGAACATCCCCTGAGCGACCAGAGAAGTCTGGAGTTCTACACGAAGGTGGAAAACATCTTGAATCAGCAGGCCTACGAGGACGGTTTCATCGGCCCCAGGGCCTGGGCCGTCGCGGGCTTCCGTCTCAAGTATTAAAGCGGGCAGCGGCGGAGGATCTGCAATCAGCAAGTTGCTGATTGCAGATCCTCCTTCGACGACTACCGGTGGTATTGCGGTAGTGTTGTGGGTACGTTTGTTCTTCCCAATCCCACGATTCTTCAGATCTTTAGCGAAGGAATCGTTCTTGCCGCAAAAAAGGCAAGAGACCTTTTTGCCCAAAAGGAGACCTGGAGAATGAATTCCACTTTTTCTCGAGTGATGCTCGTTTTAGCGATTATGTCCGTGTTTGTCCTGCAAACGTATGCGCACCATGGGGCTCAGTTTCTAAGCCAGGCCAGGGAAATGAATACGGCCGAAGTTCAACTTGGCGAGATGGCCGCCGGCAAGGCGCACGATTCCCGAGTCAAGGATTTTGCACAGATGATAGTGAAGGATCACAAGCAGACCCTCGACAAGATTCAAGAGTTATGGGACGCCCGGTCCAGGAAGGCCGGCAACAAGACCAATCAAAACGTTCAGGTCAACGCGGAACACAAGCGGGTTTCAGATCGGCTTTCGAAACTCTCGGGCGAACAGTTCGATCGCGAGTTCATGGGCGTGATGGTACGCGAACATCAGGCCGCCATTAAAGCCTTTCAGCTGCACAGTCACGCCCACGGTTATGGAACGACTAACAAATCGTCCTCAAAGGTCGATTACATGAAGGATACGGACACGGCGCAATTCGCCACCGAGACGCTGCCGACGCTCCGTGAGCATCTCCAAAAGGCCCAGGATATTGTAAAGGGGATGCGCGGCACAACGACGACCCAGTAGCCGGCGACCCGTATTCAATCGAGCGCGCGGCTTTTACTGTAGCGGCGCTCTATGAGCGCCGGTTTTTCCTGGAATCAACGAAATACCGGCGGTCATAGACCGCCGCTACAGTAGACGGAACCGCTCTTCAATTCATGGCTTCTCGGTGCCGGTGTAGCTGAAGTCGGCGGTGGTGACGGCCCCGGCTTTCACAGTCACGGACTTCGTCATCATTCCGAACCGTTCGTGCCAGATCTGAATGGTGTGTGTCCCGGCAGGTACTTTATCGATCTGATAAGTGCCGCCCTCGCCGCTGACGGTGAAATAGGGATGATTGACGACCCCGACGTACGCGGTCATCCAGGAGTGCATGTCGCAGCCGAGCTTGATCATGATTTCTTCCTGCGTCGGCTTGTAGGATTGAACGAGACCTGCCCTCGGCTGCCCAACATTGAAACTGGTGTTCTTGATGGATGCGCTGTGCAGGTTGTGCAGCCAGTTGTCGGTGTTCTTGATCTGCAGAACCTGGCCAACGCGCACGCCCACGACGCGGGGAACGTAGATACATCCATGCTGGTCGATGGTCACGGGTTGCGCGGGAACCGGTGCCTGCGGAAAGTTCCCCTGCAGTTTTACAAAAACGTTCAGCAGGCCGCCGTTTTGCGTGAGGACGGTCTCCTGAACAACCTGCTTGCCGGTGTTGACCTTCGCGCACATCGGATCGCGGCCCATCCGGATGACGGGGTTGCCGGGCGGCTTTCCAGACAGTGTAATGCGTCCTTTGATTGTTCCAGTGTTGGTCTGGGCCGCCGCGAGACCGGCGAAGATCAGAAAAACTGCCAGCGAAAGAAAAACGCGAGCTTTCATGGCCGTAAACGTCTACTGCTTCCTTGGGTTCGCCTGCCGCTCCTTCGTTTCCTTGTCGAATTGCTTCGCTTCTTCCGGGTACCAGTATTTCAGATGACAGTTTTCGCATGCCTTATCGATCGCATCGCCCGCGTTCAAAAGATCCTCTGGGTTCTTTGCGTCAACAGCCTTCAATACCGGAGCGACTGTATCCTGCAGTGCGTGCGCAAAATCAGTGAAAGCCTTCCGGTCCGCACTGATGAGAGCCTCAATCTGGTGCGGTTCCAATTCGATATTGGGGTTTTCGGACTTGACCCCTTCTTCGGCAACTTTGCGGCCCGGCATCAATAGCAGGTTTCCGGCCTCGAACAACATGATGGCGTGACGTCGAACGTCCTTCCACTCATCGGCAGTCTTCGGAGCTTTTTCTTCGACTCCTCGTTCGCTCACCGTCGTTGCAACCGACTCCCATATGAAATCCGATCCCGGATCGACCATCGAATCCATAATGTCTTTAATGGTTGCATTTATCCGGTAATCCCCCTGCGGTTGGGCCGGCGGCTGAGCTGTACACGCAGTCAGGAGAAAAAGGCTTCCTACAAGCAATAAAGCATATCCACGCATGGCATCCCCTTTCTGAAGAGGTTCATTGTACTCCGGGTAAAATTCGGGGACAGACGTATAAATCACCTAATTAGCGTTCAAGGTCAGTTTCCTGCTAATTAGGTGATTTATACGTCTGTCCCCGAATTAGCCTGGCGCCTCGGTGACTATAGATCCGCGATTTGTGACGGATGCTGAAGAATTTCTGAATTTTTAGTCAGAATTGCACGGTCCACGTCCGCCTCCGCGCGACTATACCGAAGATACAGCGCCGGAATCACGATCATATTTAGAAACGTCGACGTAACGATGCCGCCCAGGATCACCACCGCCATCGGCTGCTGAATTTCCTTTCCGGGTTCGCCCGCCCCGAGTGCGAGCGGGACCAGGCCGACCCCCGTCACAAGCGCCGTCATGAGGATCGGACTGAGCCGCTCCAGCGAGCCCTGAATTATCGCCTGCCGCAACGGAAGGCCCTCCTCCAGTATGAGGTGTTGGTAGTGCGTAATCAGCATGATGCCGTTGCGAGTGGCAATGCCAAACAGGGTGATGAAACCGATCAGTGACGCTATCGATAGTGTTCCCCCGGCGGCAAAGACCATAATGACACCGCCGATCAGCGCCAGCGGCAGGTTGGCCATCACCAGCAGCGCCAGCCGCGTGGATCGGAGCGCCAGATAGAGGAGCAGAAAGATTCCGGCGATCGCCACACCTGTCATGATGGTGATCTTCCGCGCCGCCTCTTCCTGGGCTTCGAATTGTCCCCCGTACTGGACGAAGTAGCCCTCGGGAAGCGCCACGTCACGCGCGATCTTTTGACGGATCGCACTGATCACCGAGCCAAGATCTCGCCCTGCAACGTTAGCCTGAATGATGATTCGCCGCTGAACATTTTCGCGGTTGATGGTGTTGGGACCCTGATCGGCCTGGACGGTTGCGACCTGGCTGATGGGGACCTTGGCGCCAACCGGAGTATCGACGAGCGTCGAGGCAATCGATTCCACCGACTGCCTGGACGCGTCATTGAATCGGACGACGACATCGTAAGTGCGCTGGTCTTCCAGGACCTGCGACACCGCCTCTCCATTGAAAGCAGTGTCCACCGCTTCGGCGAGATCGCCGGCGCGTAGACCGACCGCCGCCGCTCTCGAACGATCGAGATTGATCTGCACCTGCGGAACACCGACCTGAGGCTCAACCAGAAGATCCACGATGCCCGGCACTGTCTCCATACTCGCGCGAATTTCTTCTGCCTTGTTGCGCAGTGTTACAAGATCCGGCCCGAACAGCTTGATCGCAATCTGCGCCCGCGTGCCGGACAGCAGATGATCGATGCGGTGAGAGATGGGCTGGCCAACTTCGGAAACCACACCGGGAATCTGGGAAAGATTCTGCCGCACTTCTTCCATCACGGCGTCGTGAGAACGGCCGAGCTGGCGCGTTACCACTTCGATCTCGCTGGCATTGACTCCGGCTGCATGCTCGTCCAATTCGGCGCGGCCGGTCCTGCGCGTTGTCGAGACGACTTCGGGCGTGCGGTGCAGCGTTTCTTCGACAATTCACCCAACCCGGTTGGACTCCTGCAAGGAGGTTCCCGGCGGCAGCGAGATGTTGATATTGAGGGAGCCCTCGTTGAAGGGCGGCAGAAATTCACGGCCCATCAGCGGAAAAACCATCAGGGCCACGGCCAGCATCGCGGCGGAGACGCCGATGATTTGTATCGGATGGCGAAGCGTCCACTGGAGAGTGGTCGAGTAACGCTGCTTCAGCCAGCGCACCAGCGCCGAATCGCCGGTTTGACGCAGAAATCGTGAATTGCCGAGGAGGTAATAGCACAGGGCCGGCGTCACCGTCAGCGCAACGAGGAGAGATGCTGCGATCGACGCGATGTAGGCAAACGCGAGCGGCGCGAACATCCGGCCTTCGAAGCCGCCCAGGTTGAATAACGGGAGGAATACGAGAACGATAATCAGGGTGGCGAAGACAATCGAGTTTCGAATTTCACTCGATGCCTTGAAAATCACCGTGGCCACCGGCTGCGGCATGCCGGACTGGGCGTTCTGCCGAAGGCGGCGGAAAACGTTTTCCACATCGATGATGGCGTCGTCCACCAGCTCGCCGATCGCAATGGCAAGCCCGCCCAGCGTCATCGTGTTGATGCCGATTCCGAAGTACGTCATCGCAATTACGGCGCTGATCATGGAAAGAGGGATCGCCGTCAGACTGATAAAGGTCGTCCGGAAATTCCACAGGAAGAGAAACAGGACCACCGTTACCAACAGACCACCTTCCGCAAGCGCCCGCTTCAGGTTGCTGATGGCCCGGTCGATGAATGCCGCTTGTTGGAAGGCCCTGGTCTCGATCATCACGTCACCGGGCAGGGTTGGTTTGAGAGCCGCGAGTGCCGACTCGATCTGGCTGGTCACTTCCAGCGTGTTGGCATTGGGTTGTTTTTGAATGGTGGCGACAACGTCCGAGTGCATGTTGAAGCTTCCGTCGCCTCGCTTCAATGCCGGTCCGATGCGAACGTCAGCAACGTTCTTCAGGAGAATAGGCGTCGCGTTGCGCACAGTGACGACCGAGTTGGCGAGTTCCTCAAGACTGTTCACACGCCCGCGAGCCCGGATGAAATATTCTTCGTTGGGCCTTTCCAGAAAACCTCCGGACGCGTTGACGTTGGCATCGCCGGCGGCATCGGTGACCTGTTTCAGCGTGAGGCCGTAATCTCTCAGCTTTGCGGGATCCACGAGCACCTGGTATTGCCTGGTCTCACCGCCGATGATCATGACCTGAGCGACTCCCGCGACACCGAGCAGCCGCGGGCGAATCACCCAATCGGCAAGAGAACGAAGCTCCATCGCCGACGTGGTTGTGCTCGTCATCGAGATGAGCATGATCTCGCCCATTGTCGAGGATATCGGCCCCAGCACCGGAGGCCGGACTCCCGTCGGGAGCCGGACCTGGCCGAGCTTCTCCGTCACGAGTTGCCGGGCGCGATAGATGTCGGTGCTGAGATTGAACTCGACGAAGACAATTGAAATGCCGACGGCCGAGTTCGAACGGACGCGGAAGACTCCCGCAGTTCCATTCATCGCAGCTTCGATCGGCAGGCTGACCAGAGCCTCAACCTCCTCGGGGGCCATACCGTGCGATTCGGTCAGAATCGTCACGGTCGGCGCCGTGAGGTCCGGAAACACATCCACGGGCGCGCGCAGCGCAATGAAGCCGCCATAAGCCATGAGGACCACGGCCGCGATGACCACGATCAACCTGTTTCGGATCGACCATTGAATAATTTGATTCAACATAATCGTATTTGCGTTCTAGCCGCGGAGCGGCGTTAGAGTGTAGCCCCGGGCGAAAGCCCGGGGTTAACCGTTGCCGCTGGATCCCAGCCCCGTAGGGGCGAAAGATTCGAATAGCGTCGACGAATCTTTCGCCCCTGCCGGGGCTGGGATCCGGCGCTATTCAGTCCACGGGCATGCGCCCGTGGCTACATTCTTATGCCGCTCCGCGGCTGGGAACCGGCTCAATCTCTCCTATACCTCATGCGTATGCGCACCCGCATTCGCCGGCTTCAGTTCCTGTAGCTTCAGCTGATATGCGCCCTGCGTAACCACCCGTTCGCCCGCTTTAACCCCTGAAAGAATTGCCACTTTGTTCCCGTACTCGTCCCCCACAACCACATCGCGGCGCTCAAACTCCTCGCCGGTCCGCAGCACGTACACGATCTTCTTGCCCTCGTTATCGAGGACGGATTCCTTCGGAACGAGAAGCACCTTCTTTTTTTCACCGGACCCGAGCCGCAGATTGGCCTGCATCCCCAGGCGAAGCTCGCCGCTTCTGTTGTCCACTTCGAATACGGCCCTGGCCGCCCGCGTCTGCTCATCGATCACGGCACCGACGTTGACCAGCCGGCCATGGAATTCCTTGTCCGGATAAGCGGCCGTCGTAAATCGCGCGTCGACGTTCTTTGTGATCCGCCCAAGGTCTTTCTCGAAGATGGGCGCCTCCACCCACACCTGGTCCAGCGCAACGATCTCGAGGATCGGCTCACCGGGACGGACTTCCTCTCCCACGGCCTTTTTAACTTCAATCACCGTGCCCGAAATCGGAGCAGCGATGTTGTAATTCGATGCCGCTGGAGCGGTCTGCAGTGCGCGGAGCTGTTCCTGTACCGCGGCGAGATTGGCTTCTCCAGCCTTCCTGTCGGCCTCGGCGGTCTCGAGTTGACGCTGCGAATATGCCTTCTTTTCGAACAGGCGCCTCGCGCGTTCGGCCTCCGCCGCGGCTACACCCAGCCGGGCGCGGACTTCGATTTCAGCCTGTGCAAGCCGCCGCCGTTCCGCATCGAGGCGACTGTTCTCAATGCGGATCTGCGCGGCCTCCGCGGCTGTTGGTGTCTGTACGAGTGTCGCCAGGATCTGGCCGCTTGTAACGTGCTGTCCGATTCGCGGAAGAGTTCGGCTCTCGATAATGCCGCCGACAGGAGGAGCTACCAGCGCCCGATTCGACGGCGAAGCGACGACGCGGCCCGTGGAATAAATCTGCGGCAGCGCCGGTGTTTCTTCGGCCACGGCGAGCTTCAGCCGGATCAGCCATTGCTGTTCCATCCGGAAGGGAACGATTCCATTCGATTCAGCCGCCGGACCGGCCGCTACCGTGTCCCCTTGCTCCGGACGATTCCACATCAACACAGCGGCCACAACCAGTATGACGACGATGCCTGCCGGCAATATCCATTTCATGGTCGCATCTCCTTTCCTACAGCCAATTCAAGCTCGCTCACGCTGACCTGATAATCGAACAGCGTCCGGAAGTATTGCTGCCGCACTTCGGCGCGCGTTCTCTGGGCTTCGAGCAAAGACAGCAGTTCGGTAGCTCCTTCCTGGTAGGCGGCGAGCGCAATCGATCGGGATTCGTCGGCCTGGTTCAGAAGCTCATCCCGGAAGGTCTGCACCTGCAGTCGGGCAGTTTGAAATGCTTCATAGGCCGCATCGACTTCAGCAATCGTGTGACTGCGGGCGACGTCGAGCAGGGCGCCCGCCGCTTTTCGATCGGCCTCGGCTCGGGCGATGCCGGCCTGGTTGCGATCCCTCACTTTGAGCGGGATGCTCACGCCGAACATCACGGTGTTGTCGCTTGCCAGGCGCTTGTAGCCAACGAAGGGTGTAATGTCGGGACTTTTGTGAGCCTGTTCCAGTGCAAGCCGTTCCTTCGCAGCTTCGATTTCACGCTCGCCGGCCTGCACATCCGGACGTTCGACCAGCGCGGTCTGGCGCAGCGATTCCAGGTCCGGATTCAAAAGCTGCAAGTCCAGGTCAACGGCAACATTCTGTTTCGACACACCGGGATCCTCGAGATTTTCCGCGAGGCGAATCATGGCCTGCCGCAGGCTGAGCTGAGCCTGCCGGATGGCCGAGTCGAACTTGATCCGTTCCAGGCGCACTTTGATCAGGTCCGCTTCGGGAATCGCGCCTTCCTCAAATCGGGCGAGATTGAACTGGAGGAGCTGCTCAAAGGTCTGCCGGTTTTCGGTAGCGACCTCGATGTTGCGCCGCGCCAGCACCGCCTCGAAATACAACCGCTTCACCTGGGCAACTCCAAGGCGCATGGCGTCGGCAAACTTCGCTTCCGCTGCGGAGATCGTGGCGGCGGCCACGCGTTCCCGCAGCCCGCGCTTGCCGCCAAGCTCAATTGTTTCGGAGTAAGTCGCTCCAATTTCGTTAAGCCTGGTCGCAGGAACCGGACCGGAAATCCGCAGGTTTTCTGCTGTGAAGGACAGGCCGGGATTGGGGCGAAGACGCGCCGCGATTTGATCCGCCCTTGTTCGCTCCAGCCGGTACCGCGCCGCCTCCAGCTCGAGATTCCTTTCGAGATAGAGATTGACCACGCGTGGCAGAGTCAATGGAGCAGGGGAGTCCTGGGTGTGGCCGAGCAGGGGGAAAAGGGTCAGGAACACGAATAAGAAAATGGGAATGGCACGACGGGGAAGGGGAGAAAAGATGCGTTGGGGAAAGGAGTTGTTGAGGAAAGGATAAGTGTTGGGGAAAGCACATTCCCCTCCTGATGCAGGAGGGGTGGCTGCGCCATCAATAAAAAGTTCCTGTTCCGAAATGGCGCAGACGGGGTGGTCGCT
>WNFQ01009962.1_pt1 | contig 13073 bp, 10 predicted proteins | sample 5400171 | NCBI WGS metagenome assembly WNFQ01 (sample SAMN13153356, study PRJNA577476) | soil metagenome | isolation source: 20 cm soil under Madrone tree | place: USA:California | collected 2016-06-14
GACGCGTTCGACATAGTCGCCGAGCGAAAGCAAACCGATTACAAAGTGATCGCGCGGAACGTCTATGAGTATGCCTATGAAATCAAGATTCGCAATCACAAGGACGCTCCCATTACAGTGGTTGTGAATGAACCCATCGGCGGTGATTGGGAGATGCTTTCGTCGACGTTCGAAGCGAAAAAGACCGCGGCCTTTGCGGCGCAGTTCAACGTGCCGGTGGCAAAGGACGGAGAAGCGACGCTTTCGTATCGCGTGCGCGTGCGTTATTAGGGCCTGGTTTCAAAGCTATTTATTTTTGTGGCGCAAATCCTGGCGGGCTTGCGCCATATTTTTGTTGACATCACCGGAGACTCCCTAGTTAGATCGGCGGCGTTTGCAATTTCGCATGATTCAAAAGGATGACAATGAAATTCTCCAGAGGTCGATTTCGGATTACAACTGCTTTGATGGTCGTGGTGCTGGCCGCTAATCTTGCCGCAGCCCAAACATCAGCGCCCCAGGCGACGCCGCTCGATATTTTGGTCCGTGCTGAGATCACTCCTTTCAAAGGGAAAGTCTTCTTATTCGCAAAAAACCTCGACACGGGTGTCAGCTATTCCTTCAACGGTGACGAACGCGTGCGCACCGCCAGCACGATCAAAGTGGCTGTGATGATTGAAGCCTTCACTCGCGTCGCAGAGGGTCGGGCGAAATGGACCGACGAATTGGTGCTCACGAAAGCGGCCCGATACGGCGGCTCCGGGGTTTTACCGGAACTAGCTGACGGTCTCCGACTGACCTTGCGCGACTGTGTAAATCTAATGATGGTCGTGAGCGACAACACCGCCACCAATATGGTGCTCGACTACCTGACGACCGATGCGGTCAACGCGCGAATGAATGCCCTGGGTTTTAAGGACACTCGCATCATGCGCAGGATCGGCGGCGGCGGTGAAAGTAGAGAAGGAAAGGAACCTGACAACAAGCGTTTTGGGCTGGGCGCGACCACGCCGCATGAGATGGTGCGGATCATCGAAAAGATCGACGCCGGCGAAATAGTTAACAAGGCCGCGGCAAAAGAAATGATCGATCTCATGAAGCGCGAACAAGCTCGCTATGCGATCGGTCGCACGATGTGGGATGTGCCCATGGCCAGCAAGTACGGTGCGCTCGATAACCTGCGCAGTTGTGTAGCCATCGTGTATTCAAAGCGCGGCCGGATTGCGATAGCGATCACCGTCGATGATATGCCTGAGGTTAACTGGTCAGTAGACAATACTGGCTACCTTCTGATGTCGCGTCTGTCGTCGATTCTGATCGAGGAGCTCGGCAGAAAATGACCGTGAACGGAAGTGCGTCGGCTCATTCGTCTGAGCCCTTTTCCTCCAGCACGTTCGCACACGTTGAAAGGTAGCGAGACTTTCCAATGGATTTCGTCTATAGTGGTGCCAAATTCCTAGCCGAACGACCGGCATACAATGGGGAGGTCTGCTATGCGCCCTAACCTGCCAAAATACTTAATCAGAATCCCGCTCCTTTGGATCGTTTCGGCGTCAATTTTATTGGTGCTTGGCGTTCAGGTGCTCGGTCAACGGCCGGCGGGACCTCCGGGCACGCCTGCAAATGACCCTAACGATCCGATTAATCAGGAGCGAACCAATAAGGCCGATTTACGCGACCGAGAGTGGCTTTTGGGAAATAATCGAAAGCCCGTGCGCAAGCCCGGACTAGGGCCCGACCAATCTGCTGCACTTCAGATCAGAGAAGATTTCGAGCGAATACAATTCATCAATCGAGAGATGATCAAGGCGGTTTTCGCCGATAGAGTGGTCGACAACAAGCAGATCCTAAAAACCGTTGGCGAGATTAGAAAGCGCGCCGCACGCTTAAGAGCCAGCCTTGCATACCCGGAGCCAGAGAATCCTCACGGTGTGAAGACGGAACCAACGCAGGGCGATACGGATATCAAAGTGCTGCTGGCAGGACTGGACAGGTCGATCATGAGTTTTGTGACAAACCCGATTTTCCAATTAACTCAACAAGTAGTGGAAGCCGATTTGGCCAGGAAAGCGAGCGGAGATCTTCGAGACGTGATGGAACAGAGCGACAAGATAAAAAAGAAGATAGAGATGCTTGACAAGGTCGATAAGCATTGAGTCTCGAGTCTGGCGGAAAACAGCCTGGCTCGAGTTACTATAGCCTTCCGATAAATCGCAGAAAAATACAAGAAAATGGATAGTCTCCCGCGAGCGAATCGAAAGAGGTTTCTTGACCTTCCGAAAGCCCTCGGAAAAGCGACCCCGTTCTTCCTGACCAAAAAAATCTATAAGCTGGAACGCCAATTGCCAATATTCGTCGTGCAACTCCATATGAATAGTCGTCGCTCACGCCGAAATGACTAGGAAACCCACTCTCTACTTCCGAAAGGAGCAACTCAATGCTGAAGATCACGAATCTCTCCGGTCGTCGTTGGTACTTTGTTGCAGCGATCTGCCTTATTCTCGCTATGCACTCTGCCAGTTCGGCGCAGGAGTCCAGTGGCAAGGTTATAGGTAATGTCACGGACCCGAAAGGGTCAGTAATTCCTGAGGCGAAGGTTACGGTTACCAATGTCGGAACTCAGGTTAGCCGTGAGGCCACGACGAATAGTGATGGTAACTTCGAAGTCCTATTACTTCCCATCGGCAGCTATAGAGTCACTGCCGAACGGCCGGGGTTCAAGAAGACTGTTAGCGAAGTGGAAAAGCTTCAGATCAACCAGTCGCTTCGGTTTGACATCAAGATGGAAGTGGGCTCGCAGTCAGAAACGGTCACGGTGACTTCGCAAGCGTCGGGTGTTGAGACCGTCAGCCCGACTTTGGGCCAGTCAGTGACGAGTCGGCCGATTGTGAATTTACCGCTCAACGGTCGAAACGTTTTGCAGCTTGCGCTGCTGCAGCCCGGTGTGTCAGAGAATAATCCCGGTGACACAAGTGCTGGCATTTTCAACATCGCGGGCAATCGGTCGGATTCAGTTACATTCCTGCTCGACGGCGGGGTAAACAACAACCTGCTTAACAATGGAGTGGTCTACAACCCGAATCCCGATACTATTGCTGAGTTCCGCCTTCTCACCAGCAATTACACAGCGGAATACGGACGAAATGGCGGCGGTGTAATCAGTGTTGTAACGAAGTCTGGTACCAATGCTTTTCATGGGAGCGGATTCGAGTTTTTGCGTAACAACGCGCTGAATGCCAATCGCTTCTTTAATAACGCGAACCGCATCCCGCGAGAGATATTGAAACGTAATCAGTTTGGCTTTACCGTAGGTGGGCCGATTACGATCCCGAAAGTCTTAAAAGGAAAAGATCGATTCTTTTTCTTCGTCGGCTACCAGGGTCAAAGACAGGTCGCCAGTCAAACGACCGCCTCGATTACAACCTTCACTCCCGCGGAACTGAAAGGTGACTTCTCGCACTCCGGCCCCGGCGGCACACCGGATGCGGCAGTAGCCGCTTTCCTTCTCGCAAACCCAATCTATCAGCCGAACGCAGCTTTGGCCGCGCAAGCCGTCATTGGAAGGATTGATCCCGTTTCGCAGAAATACATAAGTGCCGGATTAATTCCGACCTCTTCGACGGGCCAAATAATTTCGCAGGGAGGGGCGACAGATAACCGGGATGAGCTAACGTTGAGATTCGACGCCAACCTCACTTCGAAGAACATCCTGGTGGTGACGCTCGGAAGCTCTCGAAATCCCAACATCGCCCCCTTTAGTGCGGTAAATGTCAGCGGTTTTCCAATCTTGGGAAACCAGCAGCGACGCTTTGCCAATATTTCCTTTACGAAGATCTTCACTCCTTCGTTTATTAATGATTTTAGATTTACCGCGCAGCGCAGCGTGACAGTTCAAGCTGTCCCGGCAAAAACCGCACCTACCGCAGCGGCCTTAGGCATCGCGATCACGCCTGACAATCCGTCAGGGCCTCCTCGACTCGGCTTTGCTAACGGATTGACCCTGGGATTTAGTCCTCAAGGCCCAACGACGCTGATCAATAATACGTTTTCGACGACCGACACTGTCTCCTGGACCAAAGGAAAACACGGCTTGAAGTTTGGAGGCGGCTATACGCCTTATCAAAACAACACTGTCTATGACTTCTACGTCAACGGCGAATTCGATTTTTACGGACCTGATACTTTTGTGGGCTCCGGCAATGACCTTGCGGATTTCGTCCTCGGCCTTCCCGATGAATACTTCCAGTTCGGCGAAGCGCCATCTGACATTCGCAGTCACAATATTTACGGATTTGTCCAGGATGAGTGGAGAGTAAGGCCGAATCTGACGCTGACGTTGGGGCTTCGTTACGAATATAGCTCACCCAAACTTGACACCCGCGGCCGGTCATTCTCTCTCAAGTACGGCGCCCAATCCACCGTCTTCCCAAATGCCCCCAGGGGTCTCCTGTTTCCCGGCGATGCCGGCGCACCGGTCGGCGCAAACTTCCCCGACAAAAATGACTGGGCTCCCCGTTTCGGTTTCGCCTGGGATCCGTTTAAGAACGGGCGGACCAGCGTGCGCGGCGGGTTCGGAGTTTTCTACGATATTCTCAAAGGTGAGGACAACCTCCAGTTTAACGGGCAGGCTCCATTCTTCGGATTTGTGGATCTATTCCTGAATCAAGGCACGGATGCCTTTGGCGCCCCATTCACAAACGCGGGCGCGTTCAATCCTTTTCCATCGAAACCGCCGGCCAAGAACATTAATTTTGCCGACGCTTGCGGTGGCGCTTGTGGCGGCGGCGGAGTGTATTTCGTCGACCCAAACCTTCGCACTCCGTACACGTATCAGTACAACCTCAGCCTCCAACGTGAACTCGTCAGGAACTTCACAATGGAAGCCAGCTATGTGGGCAGTACATCGCACAAGCTCACAACTTTGGTAGATGCCAACCCGTTCATTCTGGGCACCACCCACCGGGTCTTCAATGCCCAACCCGGCAATACTGACGGCAGCCTCAGCTACCTGCTTGAGTTTAGAAATGTTGGCAAGGCCAACTACAACAGCATGCAGTTGAGTTTGAACAAGCAGTATTCAAACACACGCTTCCTGGGCAACACTTATTTTACTCTCGCTTACACCTGGGCCCACTCGATTGACAACTCGTCGGGCTTCCGCAACCGCAATAGTCAGGTTCCGGCGTACAACTCCGATCTGTTCAAGGCCAGCTCAGATTTTGACATTCGTCATCGGTTGACCTTTAGCGGTGGTTGGGACTTGCCTTTTGATCGTGCCTGGTCTTCTGGACCGACTCGCTTAACTCAAGGATGGAGTCTGTATCCAGTCTTCAGCTGGCGCACAGGTTTTCCGCTCGACATTTTTGCGCCATTAAGTGCTTCGCGAACAAGCGCTGGGCCATCGGCAGCCGGAGATCGCCAAATCGTACGCGCTAATCTGACAGGAGCGACAGGCCCAACGTCCCTCGGGGATCCGAGGAACAGAGCTTCGCTTAATAACCCCTGCACGGGCCTAACGCGAACGGGTAACTTCTGGTTCAATCCGGGAACGGTCACTTGTAACGGATTGCCATCTAGCGCGACCGCGATAGCGAATCCGGCCCTTCGTACCTATGGGTCGCTGCCGCGAAACTCCTTTCGAGGACCGGGCCGCACCAATCTTGACTTGGGAATTGCAAAGGTGACTCCAATTTTCCGTGAAAAACTGAGTATGGAGATTAAGGCAGAGTTCTTTAATGTTCTTAATCACACGGAATTCGCCAATCCCAGCACCAATATTTCCAGCAGTCTCTTCGGGCAGATCACGACGACTTTTGACCCCAGAATCATTCAATTCGGGTTGAAGTTGATCTTCTGAAGAGATCCGCGAAAACCTCTACAAGGCTGGATCGCCAACGGTCCAGCCTTTTTTGTCTGATGTTCAAGCCCCAATCAGGCGTTTCCGCGTCGTCGGGGAAATCGAAGGGAACTTGAGCTCAAAAGTGGTCGTTTCATACGAAAGAGAATGGATCGACAAACCGTTTTGGAGGCAATTCAATGAGGCGCTTATTCATCGTAGTCGTTATCGTCATTGCGGCCGCAGTCCTGGGATTGTGGCGATCACACGGCGGCGTTCGAGCTGGGTTGAATAGAGTGGCCGGCATGTCGAACGAGGATTCGCAGGGCGAAGCGCGCGATGAGATTCGCAAGAGCTTTGTGCTGCAACCCGGCGCTCGCCTCGAGGTCGAGGGCATAAACGGCAAGGTCGATATTCAAACTTCAGACAGCAAGACCGCGGAAGTTTATGTCATGCGCACCGCGAAGAATAGCGATTCGCTTAGTCGCCGTGAAGTCACCGTCGAGCAGACCGCGAACGGTTTGCTTGTGCGCGGCAAAGAAACACGTCATGCCGGGCTTTGGGAGCACTTGTTTGGCAGCAATCCGAAGGAAGAAGTGACGATCAAGGCGCCACGCCAAATCGCTCTGGCCCTCAAAGGTATCAACGGGCGCGTCACGACCGGAGATATTGACGGTACGATTGAAGCAAAGGGAATCAATGGCAATGTCGAGTTGGGACAGGCGAGCGAGTCGGCTGAGATTGGCGGCATCAACGGAAGGGTTGTGTTGAGTCTGAAGCAACTGGGCGAACGCGGCGCGCGCATCAGCGGCATCAACGGTGGTATCGAGTTGCGTCTGGCCAGCGGTCTCAACGCCGATCTAACTGCCAAAGGAATGAACGGCAATGTTCGTTCAGAGATTGCGGAAGTAGCCGTTGACAAAGAAGAATTTGGGCACGGCTACTCAGCTCATATCGGCAGCGGCGGCGCTCCGATCACGCTCTCTGGGATCAACGGCAATGTGCGGCTCACGCGGGGCGAGGGCCCTGCACCTGTTTCGGCGGCCAGTGAAAAGAAACCGGGAACTGAGAAAGCGTCGACAAGAACGCGCAGTGATGGGTTCCATGTGCGAATGAGAAGAGGGCCGGCACCTACGCCGGCCCTTTTAGTTTTCCACTCGAAAACCCCGAGCGCTCCCTCACGGTCAAGCTACTCGCTTTCGAAAAATCTGGTGCACCCAGCAGGACTCGAACCTGCGGCCTTCTGATTCGAAGTCAGACGCTCTATCCAACTGAGCTATGGGTGCATGGCGAGGTAAATAGTAAATCGTGACGGGTGAATAGTAAACGTCGCAAAAGGGCGAGGCTGCTACGAACTTACTCGGCAACCAATAAGTGGCCCCATCCCGCCCTTCCGCCTACCAACGCGAATCGAAGCATCACTTCGTATTCATTTTTTCATTGGCTCTGCGGGCGGCGTCATCCCACCCTGGAACTCGTGTCGAATGAAATGGACCATCGCGTTGATCTCTTCCGGCTTCAGCTTCTCTCCAAAAGCGGGCATGCCGTCACCACCCTTGGTAATTTGTTTGATGAAATCTGAATCGGGGTGACGCAGCGCGTGACCTTCACGCAAGCTCGGCACTTTTAGTTTCGTACCGTCGTCGAGTTTCACCGGCCCGCCTTCTCCGTTCGCGCCGTGACAGAGCTTACAGTTCTTTTCATAACTTGCGCGCGCCGCCGCAAACTGGTCCGGTGTCGAATTGGCCGCCGGTGAACCATTGTTTGGGTTCGGCGTGCTCCCTGTCTTGCCAGTTTGGCAGGCCGTCATGAACAGCAGCGCAATCGGAATCAGCACGAGTGATAAACGTTTCATCCTCGAATTCTCCAGGTAGTCGTCGATTGAGTTTGGTGAAAGCACCGGCAGTATATCATGCCAGGTGAGCTTCCTTTTTGTTTTTGTCCTCAACATTCAGAATGAGACACCAGCCTTCTGTCTGGTTGCAAAGCACTAAAGACAAAAGGCAGAATAGGTGCGCGCCACACTCAAGTTTCTAAGCGCGACAAGTTTAGACGAGCGAGACTCCCTTTTTGATCGAAAAATTTCAGCGATGACCACTGAACGCGATCAGACGAATAACTCTACACGCGGCTCTCTCCGGCTGGCGCCGAACGTTGAAGAACTGGAAGAGCATAAGAGTAAGCTTCCGCGACAGTTTGTGAACTTCACTTTCTATCGCGCCCGGCCCGAATGGCGCATGCTTGACGATGGCCAGAAAGTTAGTTGCAAGCAGGGTTTCGTTGAGACCGTCGATGACTTTCGCGGGCAACTATTGATTCACACCTATTCCACTGTTGGACTGCGCACGAATGCGGACTTCATGATCTGGCGCATCGGCTCGGCGCTCGATCCCATACAGGAAATGACTGGCCGGCTCAATCAGACTTCAATGGCCCGCTACGTCGAGCCGACCCGCTCATTCCTTTCCATGACCAAGCGATCCATGTACATCGAGAAGGATTGTCCGGAGCAGGCAGAGGATCGCGTGCACGTGGTGCCGGGACAGTCGGATTACCTGTTTGTCTGTCCGCTGCAAAGAACCCGCGAGTGGTATGCGCGCCCGCAGGAACAGCGCCAGGAGATGATGGACGAGAATTTACGCATCGGCTCGAAGTATCGTTCGGTGAAACTGCATACGACCTACTCGTTCGGTCTTGACGATCAGGAGTTCGTCGTCGCTTTCGAAACAAATAATCCTTCCGAATTTCTGGACCTGATTCAGGAGTTGCGCGAAACCAAGGCCAGCTCATTCACGCTGCGCGACACACCGATGTTTACCTGCCGGCGGCGCACCATTGCCGAATGCCTGGATGCGCTGGGCTGACTACTTTCTCGCTCCCCGCCGAAGTGTTCGCACCAAACAAGAAAACCTTTTGGTCGTGGCTGACAATCGCATTGGTTCTGACGGCGACGGCCTGGCAACTACACCACCAGGGCCGCGCGTGGTGGTGTTCGTGTGGCCGCGCGTTCCTGTGGACGAGTAATGCCTGGGGTTCCCTGACGTCGCAAACCTTTCTTGACCCCTACAGCTTTACGCACATCCTGCACGGGTTGATCTTCTGCGGCCTGTTGACCCTGCTCATTCGCGGACTGTCGACCAAATGGCGGTTTTGCATCGCGATCACAATCGAAGCGGTCTGGGAATTGATCGAGAATACGAATACCGTCATCGAACACTATCGCGCCGCAACCGCATCGCTCGGTTACCAGGGCGACACGGTTATGAATTCTTTGGGCGATGTCATGTGTTGCGCCATCGGGTTTATGATTGCCCGTAAGCTCGGGTGGTGGCGCTCATTGGTGCTTTTCATGGCGACTGAGGCAGTATTGCTAATCTGGATCAGAGATAGCCTGCTTCTGGAAATATTGATGCTGATTAACCCAATCAGTGCAATCAAGGTCTGGCAAGTAGGCCATTGAAAATTCTCTGTGCATCCTCTGTGTGATCTCTACGGCCTGTGTGGTGAGTCTTTCTAACGGCTTATTAATCACAGAGACCGGAGGGTCACACAGAGGGCCGCAGAGAAGGCGACACCGCAACCATTGAGACGAAGAAATCACAGCACCATGCATTCCTACCGCCTTTTAATTGTTTTCCTGGCCGGCGCGGTGCTCATCTGCATCTGTTTCGATCGTTTGTCTCGCGCTCAGGATGCGCAACCGCGTGCCAATCACGAATATCTCTGGTACGAAGCCGAAAACATGCGCGGCCTGACCGAAACTCCACGTCACGAGCCGCTGCTTAATCCTTCGTATCTCGATTTGCCGGCGGCCAAGGCGCCGGGTTGGTCAATCAGCGGCCCCGGCGTCTCGGCTGAATGGACGCAGGGCGGCGAGAGCGAATGGAATTCAGTGGGAGCGGCCGCCGACGAAACGCACGGGGTCATCTGGCAGGACGTCGAGATTCCGCGAGCGGGCGAATATAAACTGTGGGTGCGCTATGCCGATTGGGCGAACCAGACCGAAACCTTCCTCGTGCGCGTGACCCAGGAAGGCCGCGAAGTCGCGCGACATGAGTTTGGCTCCCGCGATGTAATCGACAGCCATGATGAAGTCAGCATGTATTGGGGCTGGGCCTTTACCTGGGATGGCGCGGCAGCGACCGTCACGAAGGGACCCGCGCGCATTTCGATCGAACTCGCTAAAGCAGCCCAGGCCCGGCGTCAGGTCGATTGTGTTCTGCTGACAAATGATCTTGCCTATGTTCCGCAGGGACGCCGCAAACCTGATTTCGCGGCGATGCGTTACCTGCGTGATTGGGCCGCCACGCGCGCGCCGCTCAAGCCGCTAATGGAAGCACCGGACCGAATCGATTTGCCACGATCGTGGGCCCGCCCGAAAGTCGCCGGCCGCGACTTTCTAATGCCCTGGAACATTGCTAAGGAGTTCTGGACGCTCTACGCCAAGCCACCGGGCGAACGCCCGCTTTATCCCTTCAACGCCGAGCCGATCGATGAGTTTGTCAAAGCCTACGCGGGCAAGCGGGATGTGCCCATCTTTAGTTCGAAGCTCGTGGTCCCGACCGTCTACATCAACGACCTGCCCGAGCTGCTCAAAGACGGCAGCGCCTTTCGCCGTTATCTCTCTGAAACGAAATCGCCCTTTGCCGTGTTGATTAATTACGGCACGGCGAACTTCGCTTCCGATGCCGAAGCGCAAGCTGCGTGGAAACTCTTGAACGGAGAGTTGCGCGATCAGTTTCTCGGCTGGATTTCCGGAGAGAGCGTCGGCTTTGTCTGGGGTGAAGCGCCGCAGTATTTGAAGATAACGCCGGACATGACCCGCACGCAGTTGCTCGCAGCGCATCGCCAATTCTATACGGACGCGCTGGCGCGAAAGTGGAGTGCGATGTTCAAGACCCAGACCGGAGCGATGTGGGACAAAATGATTCCGGCGCAATCAACTTCCAGCACCTCGTTTGCGCACGCGCTCAGTGAATGGGGCGTGCGATCGATTGGCATGGAAACCGCGGCCGTGCAGCCGATGATCGCGATGCGCCTCGCTTTCAATCGTGGGGCAGCGCGACAGTTTGGCGGCAACGTTTTCTATTATCACGCGCCGAACTTGGGCGACAGCGCGACGGTGTTCACTAAGCAATTGAGCTTTGCCGGGCCAGACAATTTCTTTCATTCGCGCTATGGCGCGACCATGGGTCCATCGCTGTCCTGGTATCGCAAGAGCTACTATCTCTATTACATGTCGGGCGCGTCGGCGATCTATCTCGAGCAGGGTTTCGATCAATTTTTTAAGCCGGGACCGGGCGAACATCCATTTCAGCTTAATCCGCTCGGGCACATCACCGATGAGTTCATACGCTTCGCCGAGAAGCATCCTGATCCGGGCACGCCGTATACGCCGATCGCCTTTCTGCTCGACCCGGCGCACGGTTGGGAGATGACTGACTATCCGCAGTGGCCGTTCGAAGTCTCTCAGATCAGTCGCAGCGATCGGGCGCTGCGCGAATTGTTCGGCGCCGCCTACTATCCCGGACCAGTGCGCGAAAGCGAGCCCGCCAGCGGCGAGCGCCAGGCCTTCGTGCCGGGAATCTTTGGAAATATCTTTGACGTTATCGTTGCTTCGCCATCCCAAAGCACGACGTCCAAAATCCAAACTCGAGTAAATGCCGGGAGCGCGGACGTCCCGTCCGCACCGACCGCCGCAGGCGCGAACCGGATTTCGTCGCCCAGTGACGCGATCGATTCGTATCGAGCCGTGGTGGTCGGGGGAACGATCAATTGGACGAGCACTTGGATCGCGAAGCTTGATTCATACGTCCGCAACGGTGGCACTCTGGTTCTTAATTCCGCTCAAGTCAAAGGCCTGCCCGCCGATCTACTCGGCGTTCGGTTAACCGGCGGCGCCGCCGAAGCGCATAACGCGAAATGCTTGTCTGCAAACGAACCGGAACAGGATTTGAGCGGACAAATTTTTCGCTACGATCGCGTGGAAGCCAAAGGCGCCGAAGTCCTGATGGCTGTGCCCACCGGCGATCCGCTGGTCACCGTAAACAAACTTGGCCGTGGTCGCGTGGTCTTCGTCGCTTTGCCCGACCTCCTGGGCGAAGACGAACGCCTCACTCCTTTTGTGGCCCACTTGCTCGCTCATCTCGCGAGTGAAGCGACGCCGGTTCGCGTCGCAGGCGACGTCGAATACATGATCAATCGCACGGCGCGCGGATGGGTAGTGACGCTCTTCAATGATAACGGAGTGTTCAAGCCGCAGCAGGGGATGGCCGAGGTCGATCGCGGCGCGAGTGTTAGTGTGACCGTGAGTTTGCGCGGCACTGGAATTTCGGACGCTAATGAGTGGACTTCGGATCGAGCGTTGACCGTGAAGAAACAAGCCGGGACCGCAGACAGCGTTACTCTCAACATCGCGGCGGGAGGGATCTCCGTGGTCGAGTTGCGAAGCCGGAATTAGTGGCCTGCGCATCTTGCGCATGATTTACTGACGAATAGTTAGCGCGATCCTCTTATTGCGCTCCGACGGCCGAGGTATTAAATTCAATTTACCGGATATGGCTCCAATTGCGCGTAAGTTTTTCGTAGGCGGCGAGGTACAGGGCGTGGGTTATCGTTTCTTCGCTCAGCGGGCCGCCGCGCGGCATCAGGTCGTCGGTTATGTGAGGAACCTCGATGATGGCCGCGTCGAGGTAATGGCCGAAGGTCCGCCGCAGCAGGTCGAAGAATTCAAACACGAATTAGCCACCGGCCCGCGCTTCTCGTCCGTAGATCATATTGAAGAGATCAACCTAGACCCATCGGGATTGTACTCGGCGTTTCGGATTGAACAGTGATTGGCAGGGACTTTGGTTTGTCGATTGATGAGGTCAGTACCGGGAGCGGTAGCGACCGGGTCATCGTCGTGGCGATCGACGATTGCGTGGATTGAAACCCGGTCGCTACCGCTCCCGGTACTGATGTTATGCTTCGGCCACGTCCGGTCAAGCGGTAAGCTGTCCGCCACGACTGAAACTGTGAGCCGTTCGATCTCGTAACAACACCAATATGGAAGAGCTCAAGCCCACCCTCGTTCTGGACCACGTCTCAAAAACCTTCGGCGATTTTACTGCGGTCAGCGATCTCAGCCTGCAGGTTCGGCCCGGCCGCGTCTTTGGCCTGATCGGCCCGAACGGCGCCGGCAAGACCACGACGATTCGCATGATCGTTAATATCACCGCGCCTGATTCTGGACGCGTAGAGCTCTTCGGACAGACCA
>WNFQ01003365.1_pt1 | contig 13072 bp, 12 predicted proteins | sample 5400171 | NCBI WGS metagenome assembly WNFQ01 (sample SAMN13153356, study PRJNA577476) | soil metagenome | isolation source: 20 cm soil under Madrone tree | place: USA:California | collected 2016-06-14
GGCGCTGCCTGCACCGCGACCTTCGGCACGCTGACGCTCGGCGCGACCTTCGTGGCGGGGCAGCTCACCTCCGATGTGGCGTCCTACGACAACGTGGGCTCGTTTACGCTGCAGCTCGTGGACTCGGCTTTCGCGAGCGTGGATGCAGCCGATACTGCGGGCGACTGCACGGCGAGCGGCCGCTACGTGTGCAGCGCGACCCTCAACGTCGGCCGCTTTGTGCCCGATCACTTCGCGGTGGCGCTCAACACGCCGTCCTTCGGCACGGCCTGCCCGGCGGGCGGCTTCACCTACGTCGGTCAGCCCTTCAACTACACCACGGCGCCGGTGATCACGGTCACCGCGCAGAACTTCACGAACGGCACCACCACCAATTACACCGGCGCGCTGTGGCAGATCACCAACGCGAGCCTCACTGGGAAGGCCTATACGGACGCGAGCGGCGCGGTAGTGAACGTGAACGGCATCCCCCCCGTGTTCACCCCCGGCGCCGATCCGGTCATTCAGGAGACGGGGGGATCCCCGGGCGTGGGTACGCTCACCTTCCGCACCCCCTCGTTCTTTGCCGCCGGGACGGGCTTTTTCATCACGCGCACTAACACGCCGGTCGCGCCGTTCAACGCCGAGGTGAGCCTCGCGATCAACGTGATCGACGCCGATACCGTGGCCTACGCGAGCAACCCGGCGCGTTTCGGCGCCGCGAGCGCCGGCAACGGCATTGCGTTCAATCCCAGCAAGTCGATGCGCTTCGGCCGGCTCGCGCTCAGGAATGCGAACGGCTCGCAGCTGGTGCCGCTGCCGGTGCAGGTGGAAGCGCAGTACTGGGGGTATACCAATCCCCCGACCAACACGGTGCTCGGATTTATCACCAACACGGACGATAGCTGCACTTCGCTTGCGAACAACAACGTGCAGATGAGCAGCTTCACCGCGAACCTTGCGGCCTGCCAGACCGCGATAAGCGGGGGCGGTGCGCTTGGCTCGGGACGCATAAGGCTGCTCCTTCCGCCACCTGGCAACGCGAACAACGGGAGCGTGCTCCTCACCGCCAACCTCGGCACATCCTCGAGCGGCACGACCTGCACTAGCGTTGGCGGCGGCACCGTATCGGCGGCAGGCGCGAGCCGCACCTACTTGCAAGGCAACTGGGCGGGCTCCCCTACTTACGCGGATAACCCAAGCGCTCGCGCCGCCTTCGGCACGTTCAAGGGCTCGGATGAAGTCATCTTCATCCGGGAAAACTTCTAGTTTTTATCCGGCGCCCCGGGAAAGGGCGAGCATCTTGAGCGCGAGCACGAACTCCGTCGTATCTTCTCCGGCTCCGCTCAGCCGCTCGATCTCGGCTTCGAGCTCCGGCTGCGTGAATTCAGCAGACCGCACGAGTTGCCCATTCTTTTTCTTCCAATAGAAGTACGCTTTTGCGGATGCTTTCTCCCGCGGCCCGTGGCCAGCGTCGTGCCCGACCTTCCAACTCAATTCTTCATCCACTCTGCGCGCTCCCATTTGCTTCCCGCCATTTCGGAAATCTTTGACAGGGCAGCAGCTTAGGAGATCGCAGGCCGCGTGCGTGCGAATCGGCCTGCTCTTGACAACTTATGACCGTAACAGCGGACTACAAATTCCGGACGCCCCGATAAATTCGGGGACCGCGGCTTCAGGAGATCTGGCCCACCCGAGCTATTGCCTGTCTCGCTCTTGTAACACACATCTATCGTAGGCTATGGTGCGGGGAGAAAACAGGGGGCAACGCTTCAGGAGCGGCTAAGTGCGACTATGTACAAGATCACCACCGAGCCGGACTATCTCCGGGCGGAATTATTCGAACGGGAGACGGTAGAAGAAACGCGTGCTTTTCTTGACGCCGTGGTTCGCAGTAATGCGAATCATCGGCGTTCTCGCGTCCTGATTCTGGTCCGTGCGTCGAAGTCGATCTTTCAGGTTGTCGCGCACGGACTGATGGAGTGCTTTGAAGAGTTGTCAGCGACGAAGCCAGGCCAGATCGCCCTGGTGGGCGATACCAGAGATCTGCGCCTGTCCCACGAGTACATCGAGGTGATTGCGCGACAGCGCGGGTTGAATGTGCGCAGCTTCCGGGACGAGGCGGCGGCACTTGCGTGGCTCAACGACCGGCGCCAGCAGCACGATCGGCGTCGGCAACCCGAGCGGCGTCAGGAGGAACGACGCGCGAGCGAGGAGGCTCGTCAGTCCTCCGCTCGTTGACCGGCTGGTGGAACGCCGCCACCGCCGGTCATGGGCATTACCTCGTTCGCCATAACGACGCAATTGCGTCCCGCTGCCTTGGCCCGGTACAGGGCGGCGTCGGCGGCCTGCAGCACCGCCTGTCCGCTCTCGCCGTGATCGGGAAATATCGCGATGCCCACGGACAGGGTGACGGGACCAACGCGCCGCCCGTCGGATTCGATCTCGAGGTTCTGCACGCCGAGGCATATTTTTTCGGCACGCTCCAGCATCGTACCGGGCGAGGCGTGTGCCATGACCAGCGCGAACTCCTCGCCGCCGTAGCGGCACAAGATATCCTCGCCGCGCGAGAGCGACAGCATGTGCTGAGCCACCGCGCGCAATACCGTGTCACCCGCCGCGTGGCCGAACATGTCGTTGCAGCGCTTGAAATGATCTATGTCGATCATCATCACGCCGAGAGACTGGTTGCCGCGCCTGGCGCGGCTCTCTTCGCGATCCAGCGACTCCTCCAGGTAGCCGCGGTTGTAAAGGCCGGTCAGCGCATCACGCACAGCCCTGTCGTGCAGGCGGAGGTTTGCCTGTGTCAGTTCCCTTTCCGCCCACAACCGCTTTGTCACCTCTTGCTCCAATGCGGATCTGGCAACTTCGAGCTGCTCGCTGCGCTCGGCCGCGCGCTGGTCCAGCTCGGCGCTAAGCCGCTCCAGCTCCGCCACCCGCTGGGAGAGCTTGCCGACTATCGAGTGTAAATGCGTTTCGGCAGAGCTCGGCTCGACGGGCGGCTTTCCCGTCCAGGGCGGTGGCCCGGAAAGTGCGGCATTGATGAGCGCGAGCAACGCCTCGGGCTCAGCGGGCTTGACGATGAGCCCTGATACCCCGCAAGCGTGCGCCAGTGCACGCGCTTCGGTTTCCATGTATTCGGCGGTCAGGAAAACCAGCCGCGGCTGGGCCGAGCCCGCTTCCGCGCGCAGACACTGGACCAGCTGACAGCCGTCCATGTTCGCGATCAGGATGTCGGCGAGGACCAGGTCAGGTTTCTCAGCGCGGACGATTTCCAGCGCTTGCTCGCTGTCGGCGGCCTCGAGCACGCGGTGACCGTGATCCCCGAGCAAGGTTACCAACCGGAGGTTAGTGCTCTCTTCACCAACGATCACGATGGTGGCCATGACGCGCTCCGAGGTTTCGCAGCGGGCATGTCGAGAAGCGCTGGCCGTCCTTAGTCCGTTCGGCCCGATTAGCGTCATGACCGGATCATGCACGAGCGAAATGGCATTGCCATGGCAATAGTGCGCGTTCGGCAACGCTAACGGCTAGTGTTTTCTTTTCGGCCTGTAGTTCCTCCACTACGCCAAATCGTTGGAGCGCTACCAAAAGATCAAGCTTGCGCGATAGTGAGCCGGAATGGCATGCACTAGTATGCTTTTTGTCCTGCGTGATCATTCTCATTTTTTAGGCGCATTCAAAAATCTATGGACAGCACGATACTCGTGGTCGAAGACGAACCGGAAATCCAGCAGCTGATCGCGATGAATCTGCAGCACGCAGGATACCGCGCGTTGCGTGCAGCCAACGTTTCGGCGGCCGAGACGCTGTTGCGCGAAGTGCTGCCCAACATGGTACTGCTCGACTGGACACTTCCCGAGACCCTCGGGGTGACGTTTGCGAGGCGGCTGCGCGGCGATCAGCGCACTGCGGAGATCCCGATCATCATGCTGACTGCCCGTGCGCAGGAGGCAGACAAGGTCACAGCCCTCGACGCGGGGGTGGATGACTACATTACCAAGCCTTTCTCCCCGCGTGAGCTGCTCGCGCGCATCAGGGCGGTGATGCGGCGGTGCGCGCCGCAGCTTAGCGATGAGGTCATCGAGATAGCCGGCCTAAGGCTCGAATCGGTCGTGCACCGGGTGAGCTGCAACGGCCACGATATCGAGCTCGGGGACATCGAGTTCCGCATGCTGCATTTCTTCATGACCCACGTTGAGCGCGTGTATAGCCGCGCTCAACTTCTCGACGAAGTCTGGGGCGACCATGTCTTCGTCGAGGAGCGCACCGTCGACGTCCACATCCGCCGGCTGCGCCAGGCGCTCGCGCCGAGCGGCCACGAACGGCTGATCGAAACCGTGCGCGGAACGGGTTATCGCTTCCGTCGTAACCCGGCCTGAGAAGTACGAGTGGCTGCCCTCCAGGCGCGCAACGTATCAGCGACGGCGCGTTTCGGAATCGAGGCGGAGCGCGATCTTGGCCAGCCGGCCAACCTGGCGTACCACCCTTCACTCATCGCGGCGGCCAGGCTCGAGACCGCCAGGCGCGAGTGCATCGCCAACGTTTCGCACGAGTTGCGTACGCCGCTCACGGTGCTGCTGGGCTTCATTGAGACCGTGCGGAATGTCAGGCTCGATCCCAAGTCATCGCGCGACTGCTTCGACCTGATGGAAGAGCAGTGCAAACGCATGCAACGGACCATCGAGGACCTGCTGCAGCTCTCCACGCTCGAAGCGGCCAAACCGCCCACCGACGAGAGAATCGATGTCCGCATGTTACTCGCCCGGATCCGCACCGACGCCGAAGGGCTTTCCGCCGGCCGCCACCGCATCGTGCTGGATGTCGACGACGGTTTCGATCTCCTCGGGGTGGAGCGCGAGATTGCCAGCGCCTTCGGCAACCTCGCAGGCAACGCTGTCCACTACACCCCACCCGGCGGAGTAGTGCGCCTGGTGTGGCGCGCCTCGCTAAAGGGGGCGGCCTTTTCAGTCGAAGACACCGGCATCGGCATCGAAAAGCAGCACCTCCCGCGGCTGACGGAACGTTTCTACCGGGTCGATCGCGACCACTCGCGCCAGAGCGGCGGCACCGGGCTAGGACTTGCGATCGTGAAGCAGGCCCTGTTGCGACACCAGGCGAAGCTCGAGATCGAAAGCGAACCTGGCAGAGGCAGCCGTTTCACCGCGCGGTTTTCCTCGCACCGAGTGATTCCCGTGACGACGTAGTGTGAGCTTGGGCCGCAAGGCCCGTTGTGGCGCTGGCTCGCCTGATGCAGCTCAGCTCATCGAACGCGCCGATGGTGATCGCGGTTGCGATCACCGCGAATGCGAATGGCATGCGGCCCGCGGTCCCGATCCATACAGCGTCGTGAGGACGGCGAAGACGGCAAGGTACGCGAGCTTGTCCCACGGCGCTGGGTGACTCCGGCTGCGAGCGCCAAGCAGAGGCGCCGGGTCTCAGTAGGCATTTTGCTTTTTCAGCACGACACGAATCGTTTTCAGGACGATCTGCAGATCCAGCCGCAGCGACCAGTGCCGCAGGTAAGCCAGGTCGTACTCGAGGCGCGCCTGCATCTTCTCGAGGTTGTCGGTTTCGCCGCGCAGGCCGTTCACCTGCGCCCAGCCGGTGATGCCCGGCCTGACCTTGTGCCGGATCATGTAGCTCTTGATCAACTTCCGGTACATCTCATTGTGGGCCACGGCATGGGGACGCGGCCCCACCACGCCCATGCGGCCCTGCAGCACGTTGATGAACTGTGGCAGTTCGTCGAGCGAGTACCGCCGCAAGAATGCGCCGAAACGGGTCACGCGGGGATCGTTGCGCGTAGCCTGCCTCACCACGTTTCCATCTTCCAGCGCGCACATGGTGCGGAACTTGTAAACCACGATCTCCCTGCCGTCGAGGCCGTAGCGACGCTGCTTGAACAACACCCGACCGGGCGAGCTCAACTTCACGCCGATTGCGATAGCGAGCAGGAGCGGCAAAATCAGCGCCAGGATCAGCGATGCGAGGACGAGGTCGCTCGCCCGCTTGATCAAGCCGTTGAAGCCGTAGAAGGGCGTCTCGCATACCGCGACCACCGGCATGTCGCCGATCGTGTCCATGCGCGCCTGGATCAGATCGGCCAGAAAGATGTCCGGCGTGAAGTAGATCGATGCTGTGGTGTCGCGCAATTCATCGAGCATCCTGAGAATGCGCGGCTGCGATGCCATCGGCAGCGTGATGTAGATCAGGTCCACGCGATGCGTTTTCGCGTACCCGGCGAGCTCGCTCAGGGAACCGAGAAACTCGCTCGCCCCGATGCTGCGCATCCTGGCGGGGCCGCGATCGTCGAAATAGCCGGCGAAACGGATGCCGAGAAACAGCGCGCTCCTGATACGCTCGGCGAGCTTGCAGCCGAGCTCGCCTCCGCCCGCAATGACCGCGATTCTTTGCATGCCCTCCGCCGCCAGCAGTCGCGACAGAACGACCGGCGCCATGAGGTGCGCGGTGAACAGTGCTACGGGGGTGACAAGCAACCAGGCGAGAATGACGCGCTGATCGAAGCGGCCGAGCGTCTGAGTGGCCCAGCCCAGCAGAAGCAGCAGAGCGACTGTCACCGTCCAGCTTGCCAGAACGTCGCTGGCCAGGCCCCGGATGCTGGTGCTCTTCGGGGCGCTGCCGGGAAAGGTCAGCGAAAATACGAGGAGTGCGAGGATCAGGTAGGAGCTTTCGAAAACCTCGCCAAATGCCAGGACAGAGATCCCCAGCATGCCGATCGCCACAACGGGATCGAGCGATATCCGGACCAGCGCCGCGGGTCCGGGCTGGCTGGGTAGGAGGTGTGGCCGGGTATCGGGTGCGGCGAACAAAGATCACCACTCGATGCGCCGTTTGTTTGCGCATCGTCGTGTATGCAATGGATCGGGAAAATAAGGCAGGCGATGCTCGCCGGTGATGTGCTGGCGACTAGCCCCATCGGACTACTCCCGGAGCCGGTCGTCCCGGCCGAAGCGGCCTGTAGTCGAACCGCCACGTCGAATCGCTCGATCACTACAGGAAAATCCAGCTATGACGATAGCGGGCCGGAACGCCACGCACTATGATCAAATCGAGTTGTTGATTCTGCTGACGCGGTGTGAACTTTTCCCTCATGCGAGTAGACGACGGACAGCAAGTAGCCGACCAGCCCCAGCCCTCGCCGCGCGAACCTCAGGACCTGGTGTCGCCGGAGCGCCCTGCTGCAGGCAGTCCTGCGCGCTTCGATCCTTTCGAGCTGGAATCGCTCGTGCTGAACCTGGATGCCTCGCTCAAGATACGCGCACGCCATCAGTTCTTCGGCTGGACGCAGGGCACGCTGCAGAGCCTGATCGAGCATCAGCTGCTGATCTGTGCCTTGCACAATGGCGGGCCGGCGAGATTCTATGTCGACAGCTTTTCGACGGTCCCCGTGGAGGCTACGCACTTCAGCGAGCTGTTCCGCCAGGATGTGTCCCTTGTGCCGCACCTCATCAAGAGCTGGGAGGAAAACCACAGTCAGGTGGTCAGGTGCGAAACGGGAAACGGGGGCCAGTTTGCAGGCAGCGCCCTGGCGCGCGAGTTGGCCCGGCTGGGCGCCAATCACATAGTTGCGCATGGAACCCACGATGCCACCGGACAGCCGACGAGCTTCTTTGTTTTTGCCTGCCGGCCAGGCTCGATCGGTCCGAGGCAGGTGTATTACGTCGAACTGCTGGTGCCTTTCCTGCACTCGGCCTGGGTCCGCACCCAGGTCAACTGGCAAGCGAAGAGCGCCGGAGTGAAGCCCGCGGTGACGGGCTTTCTCACCCCGCGGGAGCGGGAGATCCTCGAGTGGATCTACCGCGGCAAGAGCAATATCGAGGTCGGGATGATCCTGAAGATCAGTCCTCTGACGGCGAAGAATCACGTGCAGAAGATCTTGCGCAAACTGGGTGTGCTGAACCGCACGCAGGCTGTGGGGAAGGCGCTAGCGCTGCGCATTCTGAACACCTAAAGTCGGCAGCAGCTAGCCCCTGCCGGATCCGATTCGCTTGAACCCTGGTGAGAGGATCTCGGCTGCTCTGGCGCATCCCGCAGTGATGCGGGTGGCCCCGTTCGCCATTTTCATCGTCTTCATTGCGGTATCCTCGCTGCTGCCTGAAAGCGGCCCGCAACAAGCCGCTCGGGATCTACGCTGGCTGGACGTGCTCAGAGCCGCGACTGTCACCGCGGCCCTTATCTTTTTCTGGCGCGGTTACGGGGAGCTGGGAGCGGCTAGCGATGTGAAGCCGCGTCGGTGGCTGCTTGCCATAGGCTGCGGACTGGCGGTTTTCGTGGTGTGGATTCACTTCGACAACGGCTGGGCTGTGATCGGTCGCACCGAGGGATTCGACCCGACCGGTGCCGATGGCGAGATTCAGCTTACTCTCGCCGGCGTGCGCCTCGCCGAGTCGGTCCTCGTCGTACCCGTCATGGAGGAGCTGTTCTGGCGGTCATTCCTCCTGCGGTGGCTGGATGCCCGGGATTTCGTCGCCGCCGATCCGCGGCGCGCAAGTCCGCTCGCCTTCGCGCTCACGGCGGTGCTGTTCGCGTCGGAGCATTCGCTCTGGTTTGCGGGGCTGGTCGCGGGTCTTTTGTACAATTGGCTGTACAAAAGCACCGGGAGGCTGTGGGTTGTGATCGCCTCGCACGCGATGACCAACGGTGCACTGGGGATCTGGATCCTTGCTACCGCAAACTGGCGCCTATGGTGAGGCTTGGCGCGGCGATCATCGTAGCCGGCGTTCTCGTGCCGGTGACGGATGCCGTTGCCCTGTGGGACGACAAGCTCGAGCTGTTCGCCGCGCAAACGCTCACCCGGGACGATAACGTATTTCGCATATCAAGCGGTCTCGATCCGGCAGTGGCGCTGGGCCTGTCCTCGAAGGGGGATACCTACTCCACCACGTCGCTCGGGTTTAACCTCGATATCCCGGTGAGCCGCCAGCGCTTCCAGGGCGGCGTGACGTGGAACAAAACTCGCTGGGACCGGCTTACCATCCTCAACCTGGACGGGCACCAGGGGCGGGGGACCTGGCTGTGGCAGGTCGGCAACGATATTTCCGGCCAACTGGGATATACGGAAAGCTTGATCTTGGCGTCGCTGGCCAATGTCCAGAGCGGCTTCCAGAGCAGCGCACCAAATTTTGTCACCACACGACGCGCGTTCTTCAACGCCGAATATATGTTGGCCCCCCGCTGGCGGTTGCGGGGGGAAGCGGGCAGGCTCAAGCTGTCGAACGAGGCTCTGGAACGTCAGGTGAACAACAGCAGTACCGATACTGTCGATCTCACCGTGAGCTATGTTACACCGGTCAGCAACCAGATTGGCCTCGGTGTGCGGATGGAGGATGGCCGCCTTCCGAACCGGCAGCTCGTCGCGGGGGACCTATTCGACAATTCGTACCGGCAGCAAAACATCGCTGCCGTCACCGAATGGACCCTTACCGGCAGTTCACACGTAAGCGCGCGAGTCGGTTCGGTCAGGCGCAGCTACGCGCAATTGCCGCAGCGCGACTTTGAGGGCGGGACGTTCCGCGCCACGTATGACTGGAGGTCGACCGGAAAGCTCACACTGACCGCGGCTGCGCAAAAGGACATCAGCACGATCGAGCAGGTCAATATCGGCTTCGTGCTCGTCAAGGGCGTTACGCTGCGCCCGACGCTCAGGCTGTCCGATAAAGTCGACGTAGCAGGGACCCTTGGATACGACCACAGGGAGTACCGTAGTGACCCTGTACTGGCGCTGGGGATAGTGCCGAACCGGACCGATCGCGTGCGCTCGGCCGCGGTGACGGCATCTTATCGGCCCATCCGGACCGTCACGCTGCAGATGGCTATGCTGCACGAAACGCGCTCATCGACGGCCGCTTTCGGCGATTACGCGGCCAATGTCGTCAGCGTGACTGCTCGGCTCGGATTCTAGGACACGCAGAGACTTCGCCAGACAAAAAAAAGCCCGGGCGTACAGCCGGGCGAGGTAGATGCCTGCTAGGGAGGGAGGAAGGGGAAGACATCTACCCGCCCCGATGATAGTGGCGCGAGTCTCGATTCGCTATCGCGAAAGCCTGATTTTATTGTAGCGACTCGGCGATCTGAAGTCGTCACCCGACTACAGCCCTCTTGGCCCAAGCGGACCAGACCGCCGGCCTGGTTACAGCGTGCGTAGCCTGTAGCAGGCTCAATAAGTTCCCGGCTTGGAGAACTCCGCTCACCGCTCTTCTCTTCGCGCTCGTGGCAGCCGCCGGCGCCCAAGATCTCGACAGCGCCCCAGGTGGCTCCTGCACCAACCGCGCCGCCGATGCCATACAGGTATGCTGGGAAGCTGGCACAGGGGGGGCGCCAGTCGGTGCTTCTGGCCAAGGGCGACAGGGTGTTCCCGATCAATGAGGCTGAAACGCTGGATGACTCCTACCGCGTGGAGTCCATCGGCGAAACCGAGGTGACCTTGACGTATCTGCCGTTGGCGCGCGAGGAACGCATCCCGGTGAACTCTTCGCTCCCGGTTGCCGCCTCTGACCCGGTTGGATTCCGCTGCCGCGGCGGGCGGCGGGCAGGCCGCGACGGCGCGCATCAAGACGCCCTGAAAATCACGAACCCCCCAACCTTCGCCGTGGTTGAGGGTTCGGCTTGTTGAAAATGTCAACCCGCTAAATGTTTATTAGTCGTCCCAGCAAGTACCGCTGGGGATGGGGGTCACATTGGTCGAGGCGTTGGGCTTGTGAAGCTGGATGTTGCCGCCCTTCAATGTGCCGTCGTCGGCGAAAGTCGAGTAAATCTCCGTCTTCGTCCCGCTAATGGCCAGCTTAATCATGAAAATGTCGCCGGTACCCGGCTCGCCGTTGTCAGTGACCCGGACGCGGAAGTCCACAAAGGGATAGGCGGGGCGGTTAGTCGCGGCTGTGCCACAAATGTCACGGGTACCCTTCCTCTTGGGGTTCTTCTCCCCGCCGCGCGTTTCGATCAAACGGTATGCCGTGATGGTCAGCGATTGGACATGGCCGGGCGGCGAGTAGAAATGGTCGATGTAGTTCAGGTGGCCCCAGAAGGGGGCGTCCGGGCCGTTCTTCTTGCATCCGCCATGAACGCCGAAGTTCGCCATGGCGGGGGCATGCGCCCCATCTGCCGTCGTGATGATGAAGCCGCCACCGGTCACGAAGTCGCACCAGGCACTCGCGGGGGCGCTGACGAGCCCGAGCCCCAGCGCCGCCACTCCAAGCGCATAACGTTTCCAAAATGTTCTACGCATCGCAGTTTCTCCTATTGAATTCCCGCGTTCGCCGACCCGATCACCACGTCGGCGACGCCGTCCACGATGACATGGAGAGCATTCACGACCATGCCGCCCAGCGAGCTTTGCTGCTCGTTGATTACCACCCGGCCCCCAACGATATAGAGGACCTGGTTCGGGTCCCCGCTGACGGCGATGGGCACTCCGTTGATCGAGAGGTTGTCGACGAAGGAAGCGCCGCTACCGGCAGCGCCCAGCAGCGCCGTGGCCTGTGCCACAACGGAATCGGCGCCGATGGTGGTTCCGCCGACGCTCAGGGCCAGGGCACCGAGCGAGGCTCCAGAGTCAACCTGATCAGGCCAACCGATCGAGGTCGCTTCGAGGACTTCCCCGGTGAGCAGCGCGGGGACGCTGCCCGTGATCTGCCACGCATCCCGCGCATCAGTGGCGTCCTGGAGCGTTCCGGTGTCCGCGAGGACCACCGCGGTCGTTCCTCCGAGAAGGTCGAAAACGGTGGCTCGGACAGCCGCTGCCTGCCCAGTGACAGTTTGCGTTGCGCCGGTTACGGGCCATACCAACAGAGCGGCCACCACCACAACGGCCCTGCGGACAGTCCACCGGAAAGACTCCGTGTGACCCATGCTGACCTCCAAAGTTGAATTCGATTCGCGCTGCGCGATCAAATTTAGTCAGCGCTTCTTACGAGCGAGTGAAGCTCGCGTATGCCGGTTGGATTGCTCCGTTCGGACTACAAGCACGGGCCGAGGACGGACCGCCTCTGTTCTGTATAGAGGCTCTAAGGCGCTGGTTTAGATTGAGCTGTGCCGACGCGAGGCCCGCGGTCAGAGCGAGCGCTGCGAGGGCGGCAAGGCGCATCAAAACAGCCTGCATCCCGGTCTGCTTGGACCGTTCGGCTTAGCTCGTCGGCGGGTCGCGTTCAGCCACCCGACGGCGTTCAAGACGGCCATTCCGCCTTAGGGCGTCACATCAAAGGCGTCGATGATCACCCAAGTATCGGTCGATGCTTGGTTGTTGGTCCCCGTCACCTCGATGGTCAAGGTATGTGGCCCCTGGGTGAGGCCGGCGGCGGTGAAGACAACGGCCGACCCAGCCGACGGCGCGTAGGTATCTACCTCACCCACGAAGACCCCGTCCACTGAAGCGCGCGCAATACCGTTATTGGTATTGCGGTAGCTGAGCCAGGACACGCCGGTTCCCGTGAAGCTGAGGGTCGCCACGGCGCCGGCTAGGTTGGCTTCCGCGAAAGTTCCGCCGGTGGCAATTGGACTAGTGCCGTGGACCCAGTTGCCGGTGTAACTAACGGCCGGATCCGTATCTTCAATGCGTGTTGCGGCGCTCATACCACCGGTCACATCGAACGCATCGACGAGGATGTTAGCGCCGCCCGAGGTGGTGGTGCCAGTCACCGTGATCACCATTGTGTGACTGCCGGCTGCGAGGCTCGAGGCCGTAAACACGACCTCTGACGTGAGTCCTGGACTACCCGGGGCAGCCGGGCCGGCAGTGTCGACCGAGGTCGCCGCGCCGCCATCGATGGACACGGTCGCGATCCCGCAGACGCTGCATCTGAGGCCGATCCAGCTCACCGCCGTGCCCGTGAAGCTAAACGTCACGGTTGCGCCTGACTCATCCGAACTGCCGGCGGTGCCGCCGCTGAACGCGGCGACTTCCGGCCCGCGCAGCACCCAGGCGCCACTAGGGCTTACGGCGGGACTGTTCTCTTCGAATCGGGTTACGGTAGCGGTCCCGTTGGAAACGGTCACGGTGACGCCAGCCGAGGTAGTGCGGTTGCCGGCCACATCGCGCGCGACGGCGGTCAGGGTGTGCGAGGCATTGCTCGCG
>WNFQ01002587.1_pt1 | contig 13070 bp, 4 predicted proteins | sample 5400171 | NCBI WGS metagenome assembly WNFQ01 (sample SAMN13153356, study PRJNA577476) | soil metagenome | isolation source: 20 cm soil under Madrone tree | place: USA:California | collected 2016-06-14
CTGAATGTCATTGGCATCAATTCCGCTTCGGGCACAATCAGTGTCATCAACGCCGACAATGGCAAGAACGGAAAGACCGCGGCCAATGCGGCGCTGTTCGGCTATTCACAAAACATCGGTGCGGACGAGCAGTTCACGCCGGCTGAAGTAACGGGGACACGCACTCTTCGTTTCCAGGACAACGCGTCAGAAATGTTTACCTACGACGCGGTCGTGACGGCTTATGTCGGAACAGGCGGAGGTTCCAGTTCGAGCGCGGCGCCAGCCGGAGGTTCGCAACCGCCGTCATCAGGTAGCAGCGTTCCGACCAATCTTGTGCCGCTGAGTAAAGTTACAGCCGTAATGCGCTTCACGGCTAATCCACTTACCAAAACGGTTACGGCGCAACTCGTGAGTTTGAAGTGACGAGGTCGGTTTCGGGGACAAGCCAGGTTGAAGAAATTCAGTCTGGCTTGAATTTTCCAGGTTGTTACGGACTTCGATAGTAGGCCTGAAAGAAAGGCAACAGAACGCGTCGATGAGTTGTTAAGCCAACAAAGGAGAGACGGACATGTTGAAGCAGGCTGACGTCGCACGTTACTTCACATCAGTCATTCGGGTCAGACCAGGTTTGATCCTCGCGGTGTGTTTAGTAGCCAGTATCGGAGCTGCCGGGTGGATCCCTTCCTTGCATAACTCTTCGGTCGCGGCAGCCAACCCCGCAAGCGGTACAGTTTCGGAAGCCAGTCCGGAAATAAATTGGACGGGGTCCATCATGCCCGCCAATCCCGATCTGCTGAATTCGCCGAGGTGCAATGGCACGGACACCTGTGACAACTTCGCTCTTACGATTCAGCCGCCGGCGGCCGCCTATGGTCCCTACATTGTGGAAGTTCGGCTGTTGCCGCAGGGCGACTGGGACCTGGAGATTTACAATCCGGACGGAAAATACCGGACCAGCTCTGGCAATGGCGTTTACGCGGCTGAAATCGTGACGCTGTTCAATCCGCCCGCCGGCACTTACAGAATCGCTGCGTTTCCGTTTACTCCAGTCGTGGGTTCAGACGGAAACAGCTATGCCGCCACAGCCAGGCTTTTGCCGCAACCTCCGAGCGGCTCGGCTCCCGCGGGAACAGCGCCCGTAGGCTATGCAAATTTTCCGTGCCCGGTTGGCCAAACGTGCACGACCGGCTTCGGTGAGCCTTCGATTGGAGTGAACTGGAAGACCGGCAATGTCATGTTTGCCGGCGGCGGCACGCTCAAGACATTTCGCATAAATAACTTCAACGACCAGGTTACTCCAGCAACCGCCACCTGGACCAACGTCAGCGGAAATCAGCACATTGCCACTTCGCCGCGAGCGGCCGCGGATCCGATTCTGTTTACTGACTCGCGGACTGGCCGCACGTTCGCCGGTCAGGAGGAGGGGCTCACGCCTTTCGCGACGGTGGAATACACCGATGATGACGGCAACCTTTTTGTTCCCACTCAGGGTTCCGGCGTCGTATCAGGAGTTGATCACGAGACGATCGGCGGTGGTCCCCTTGCTGCACCGTTCACGCGCGATCCGAACCTTCCGGCATACCCAAATGGAGTCTATTACTGCGCTCAGGCTTTGGGGCCGGCGAATTGCGCTCTGAGTCTCGACGGCGGCGTCACATATGGCCCCGCAATCCAGACGTGGACCACTGAATGCGGCGGACTCCATGGCCACCTCAAGGTATCGCCGGTCGACGGCACGGTATATCTGCCGAATCGAGGTTGCGGCGGCCGTCACGGGCTCGCCGTCTCCACTGACAACGGCATTACCTGGGCGATTCGAACTGTTCCGAACAGCGCAACCGGCGAAAGCGATCCATCCATTGGCATCGCGACCGATGGCACCGTCTATTACGGGTTCGTTGACGGCGATGGCCACCCGAAGATTGCCGTCTCACATGATAAAGGAGCGACTTGGGATACTTGGAATTCCGACCGCGGTACTGCAACGTTCATCGACGTTGGAATCCCGTTCGGACTTCAAAACGCAGTGTTTGCAGACGTAGTTGCGGGCGATCCGGAGCGCGCCGCCTTTGCGTTTCATGGCTCTCCGACAGCAGGACCTTTTCAGGATGCAAGCTTTAACGGCGTCTGGGATCTTTATGTCGCGCACACATACGACGGCGGCAGAACTTGGACGACGGTTAAAGCGACAAACGATCCTGTACAGCGTGGGTGCATCTGGTTGGGTGGGGGCACTAACCCGTGTCGCAACCTGCTCGATTTTATGGACGCCACGATGGACGCGCAGGGGCGTGTTCTCGTGGGGTTCGCGGACGGCTGCACCGGAGCCTGCGCGACCAATCCAGCTAACACCACCAAATCGGTATGGGCGACCATCGCTCGCCAGTCCAATGGTCTTGGTCTCTTCTCGGCATTCGATCCGAAAGGACTCACCGAACAAAACGTGAATTCACTGGTTGCTTTGCAAGTAACCAATCCGGCCTCGGCCTCCGGCATCAGCTCGTTCAATCTAGCGATCAAGGACACATCAACGCAGGCGATCTTCACGCCATTACGCGCCGAAGTTGGGCAAATCAGTTCAGCTTCCGGGCGGGTCACAGTCGCAAACGCCGATAACGCGCAGACTGGAACGGGCGCGAACTGGAGCTACAGCAGCCTGGTTGGCAGCGACAACGTGCTTTCCTCTGCGGAAGTCTCGGGCGCTCGCTCTCTGAAATTCCGTAACTCAAACAACGAATCGTTCACCGTTACTTTCAACGTCATCGGCAACTTGCCCTACACAGGCCCGAGCTGTTGCTCACCAACCGGCACTTCAAGTAGTGGCGGCGGCAGCGGCGCCAATAGTCCAACCAGCTCATCGCCGTCAATTAGCAGCGCGACAAATTTGGTTTACCAAATCACGTACAACCCGGTGGTGAACACGATCACTGTTCGCTTGCTTGGTTCGCCCTGAGACGTTATCGACCGGCGCGCGCGATAAACGAGCGGTCCGGAACGCGAAATGTTTTGAAGCAGTTTTTCTCTACTTGAAAAGAGGAGATAGAAATGTTCAGCAAAGCAAAGGTGCAACGATGCTTCTCAAGTATTTGTCGATTCAGACTGGCTCTAATGCTTACCCTGTGTCTAACGGGTGCTGCCGTTGCCTTGCTGATTCCGAAATCGAATGCGGCGTCGCCGCCGGCCTTCGGGCCGACTCTGCTGCATTTCAACGGCAACGCTCCGGAAGACAGCGGTTGCACCGGCGTTGGCGCAGTGGACGCTACTGGACCGTCTGCCAACAATTGCGCGACGCTGACCGCAACTGCCAGCCTGTCCTCCGGACCAGCCGCTAAGTGGGTCGCAGTCGCCGGAACAAATCAGGCTGCTGACCGGAACCAAGTGGATCCAAACTGGCTTTGGAACCTGAGCGGGCCGACGACATTGAGCGGTCCGATGACGATCAATTGGTGGCAAGCTTGCAATGCAGAATGCGTTGCGTTGGGCGGCGCCTGGCGCGTGCGATTATGGGCAGACGGAGTTCAGGTCTTTACCCAGGACAACATCCCGGCGACACCGGCCACGCCGGACGTGCCTTCGCTGCTTACTACTACTGTCAATCTTCCAAAGGTGACGGCGAACACCAAGTTTGTGATTCACATCGACACCCAGTTCAGTGATACAGGCCAGGGGGCGACGATTTTTTACGATTCGTCGCTGCCCTGCCCGGGCAATACCACTGGTCCTTGCGATTCGACAGTGACAATGCCGGTGGTCGATCCCAACGCTTCGCCCACACCTACGCCGGCAGCAACGGCGACTCCGACGCCCATGCCGCCAGGACCGGGCACGCCGAGGTTTCAGGTTTACGTCCCGACCAGTTCTTTCAGCGGCGGCGAACCGTCAATCGGCGCGAACTGGCAAACCGGCAATGCAATGTACCTCGCTAATTTCAGTCCTGTACGCATAGGTTTTGATGACGCCACGTCACCGGCAAGAGATACGTGGACCAACACCAGCATTCCGTCGGCCGCCTCTCTCGATCCAATTCTTTTCACCGATCATATGCTGGCGCCCGGCATCCCGAATCGAACCTTCGTTTCACAATTGACCGGCCAGGACAGCATCACTTTTTATACGGACGACGATGGCCGCAATTATTCGCCGAGCCAGGGAGGCGGCATTCCCTCAGGCGTCGATCACCAAACAATAGGGGCGGGTCCATATAAGCCGAATACCACACCCGCTGCGTCTCCTAGTACGTCTTATCCGAACGCCATTTACTATTGTTCGCAGGAGGCGGCCACTGCGTTTTGCGCGCGCAGCGATGACGGCGGCAAGACGTTTGGCCCGGGCATTCCAATCTATGAGCTGCTTCAATGCACGGGAATCCATGGTCACGTGAAGGTCGCGCCCGATGGTTCCGTTTATGTGCCGAACAGAAGCTGCGGCAGTAAGGCGGCAGCGGTAGTTTCAAACGACAACGGCATTACCTGGACAGTTCGACCCAACCCATCGAGCAGCACAACCGGCTTCCTGGTCGATCCGTCGGTTGGTATCGGCTTGAACAATGTCGGCAAGCCAACCGGCCAGTCAAACAACACGATCTATCTTGGGTATCAGGCTTCTGACGGTCATCCGCGGATTGCCGTTTCCCACGATCAGGGCAATAGCTGGGTCAATGATCAGGATGTCGGAACTCTTTTCGGCATTCAGAACTCAACCTTCCCAGAGGTGGTGGCTGGTGACGACAACCGCGCGGCGTACGCCTTCCTGGGTACGACTGTAGTCGGAGACTATACGAATCAGGCGACCTACAATCAAAGCGCGCCCTGGCATCTTTACATCGCCACGACGTTCGATGGTGGCGCGACCTGGACCACGACTGACGCCACGCCGAATGATCCGGTGCAGCGTGGCTCGATTTGCAATCTCGGAACTACCAGCTGCAACGGCCACAATCCAAACGATCGAAACCTGCTCGACTTCATGGATGCGACTGTTGATGCGCAAGGCCGTGTACTCGTCGGCTATCCTGACGGTTGCGTTGGAAGCTGTGTTAAGAAGCCCAGTGGCGTTCATCCAAACTCGTATACGTCACGGGCGTCGATAGCGCGCCAGTCAGGCGGCCGACGTTTATTTGCCGCTTTCGATCCGACCGAGCCTAATTTGCCGGCTGCGCCCAGGGCGAAAGCGGAGATTAGCAGCGCCGGCGGCCCGACTATTGTGTCGTGGCCGGCCACCGACGATGCTGGTGCGCCGATCAGTTCGTACAAGGTCTATCGAAGAGATGGCGCTAGCGGATCGTTCAACTTGCTCACGACAGTTTCAGGCACCGGCTTTTCCGACACCAGCTTTACGGCGCCTGCGACGAGCAACGCGTATCGAGTCACGGCCGTCAATGCGTTCGGCGAAGGCCCGTACTCCGGCGAGGCCATTCCAGTTGTCGTTACTTTCGAGAGTTCCTGTGTCTATCCATACATCACGGTAGGCAGCGAGGGCATCGCGGGTACAGTCCCCACAGATCCGACCGGAGGCGAGCTGACGATACAGCGACTAAATGTAGGCGAGCCATTCGCGAGCTGCGACGACAACTCTCTCACCTTCATAATGAAAGTGAACACACTCGATCCGCAGAACACGGGAACGGCTGTACTGCCGCCAAATTCAGACTGGCAAATTCTTTTTGGTATTACCGATACGGACGGCAACGCCCAGAGAGCTTATCTCGCAATAGACACGTTCTCGCCAAATACGCCGGCAACGCCCAGAATTTCAATTGGCAGGCGGGATCCAACCGCGACGGGAACGCTGGACTCGCGCGTCTGTACAAATGATCTAACGAATAAATGTCCGGCCCTCTCTGCCAGCTACAACAGAGACGGAACAATCGTATTCAAACTCAATCTGGCGACGCCTATCAGTTTCGGCGCACCAGGGACTGGCGCCACCGGCACTCCGTTTACATGGGATGGTCGCGTGGTGGGAACAACAATTGGAGCCGCCCAGGTAATAACGGGAACGACCTACGTCCTGGCGGGGGCGGGCGCCGGACTATTAGAAAGCGTTCAAACAACCAGCGGTGAGGAATACACCAGAACAGGCAATACAGCGTGTGCCACGGGAGTGCCTAACTCCGGCGTTACTGCGAATCCAACATCCGGCGCCCTTCCGCTGACGGTCAATTTCGATGCGTCTGCTTCAAGCGTCCCGCAGTCGTGCAACACTATAGCTTCATACGCGCTTGATTTCGGAGATGGCTCAACAGGTGTGCAATCGTCGCCTGCGTTCAGCCACACGTACAACAACGCCGGTGATTATACGGCGCGACTGACCGTTACTGATTCGGCCGGCCGAACCAGCACGAACGGTGCACAGGTCGTGATCCATGTCACATCGGCTCCTCCAACTCCTACGCCGACGCCCGCTCTGCTTCCGGCGCCGCAGGATCCTGGACCAAAGGTGGGATTCCAAAACTTCGAAGCGCCACCCACCCTGGTTAGCGTGACCTCGAGCAGTCAGGGACCGTCAGCTAAGACGGTGGAATACCTCGGGCACGACGCGGGTGAGCCCTCGATTGGCAACAATTGGAAGACGGGCACGACCATCTACCAATCCGATTTGCAGACTCTTTTTGTCACCTTCAACGACAACTGTCCTTCCGGCTCGCCGGCAACCTGGGTCAATCGACCGGCACCGACTTCGCAGTTCGTCGATTCAGATCCGATCGGATTCACCGATCGGTATACCGGCCGCACCTTCGCGGGCGAACTCACATTGGCTTCGCCGACGTGCAAGACTTCATTCACGGATGATGATGGTCAAACATGGATACCAACTCAGGGAAGCGGCCTCGGCGCGAGCGTCGACCACCAAACAATCGGTGGTGGTCCATTCCACGCGCCTCTGACTCGACCGACCAGCGTCCCGGGACTGTATCCGGACGCGATCTATTACTGCTCGCAATTACCGCACGAGGCGTGTGCGCGCAGCGATGACGGCGGTGCTACCTACGGCCCAATCGTCGAAGTCGATCCGGTAGCCGACGCACACTGCGGTGGCTTGCATGGGCATATCAAAGTCGCACCAGACGGAACGGTCTATCTACCGTTCAACTACTGCGACGGCCAGGGAGCGACGATCGTTTCACAGGACAACGGCGTCACCTGGACCATTCAGCACGTTCCAAACACGGCCAGCGGTCAGAGCGATCCGGCGGTCGGCATCGATAACAACGGCCGCGCGTACTTTGCGATGTCCAGTGCGACCGGCAATGGCTCGCAGGCGGTCGTCGCCACTTCGGATAACGGTGGCCAGACCTGGCAGAACGTATACGACGTGGGCGCGGTGTATGGACTGAAGAACATCGCCTACCCGGCCGCCGTCGCGGCCGATCCGGGCCGGGCCGCGGTTGCTTTCTACGGAACCACAACAGCCGGCGACCTGTCGGCGAATGGCTTCCGCGGCCTCTGGCATCTCTATGTGGCCGAAACCTTCGACGGAGGTCAGTCCTGGACAACGACTGACGCCACGCCGAACGCGCCCATGCAGCGCGGATGCATCTGGACTGGAGGAGGGGCAAACATCTGTCGCAATCTGCTCGACTTCTTTGACGTGACTGTGGATCGAGAAGGCCGAGTCGAGGTCGGCTATGTCAACGGCTGCGCCGGAGGAAATTGCGCGCAGGCAGCGTCGACTGCTACCGGCAACGCGTACACGGCAACGGCAACCATCGCACGTCAATCAAGCGGTCGCAGACTGGTAGCCGCCTTCGATCCGCTGAACGCAATGAATGCCAAGTCCGCGCCCGGCATGCCGTCAGTAACAACTCGGCGCGTCGGCAACGTGGTTCACCTGGGCTGGTCTGAAGCCGACACCGGCAACTCAGCGATCCTTAGTTACAAGATCATGAGGAGCACAGCGAGCGGCGCTGAAACCTTGCTCACTACGGTGACGGGAAGTCAGACGACTTACGATGATACGACGGCCACCGACACCAGCAAGACTTACTACTACAAAGTGCTCGGGTCGAACGGAGTTGGCACGTCGTGCGCCGCAAACGAGGTCGCCGCGCCTTACGTGGGCGATACTTGCGGCGGCCTGATCCTACAACGCAACGATCCAAGTCATCCGGAGAGTCTGCTAGCCGGCCAAAATCCGTCGCTGGCAATTGATTACGTCGCGGCGGGAGAGCCTCCGGGCACGAACAATCTGATGTTCCGAATGAAGGTCTCGAGCCTGGCGAGTGTGCCGGCCAACAGCAGATGGCGCATTGTTTGGAATTCAGAAACCGCGCCGGGCCAGCAGTGGTACGTCGGTATGCGCAGTGATGCCGGCAGCAACGTCAGCTTTGACTATGGAAACATCGCCACTGCGGTAGTCGGTTTGGTCATTGGCGTGCCGACAGAAACGAGTCGTGGGGCGATCAACGGCGCCTTTGCCGCGGATGGCACCATCACGATGTTCGTGCCCAAGACTCTGGTCGGAAATCCGCAACCCGGTGATCTGTTGGGTGCGGTGAACGGCCGAACTTTCACCGGCGACACGCCGCAAACGAACACGCTCGAGCGTTCCACTCTGCTGATCGATCATACGTTCGTGAAAGCGCAGAGAGACAATGGCGCGCCGGCGGCGACGTACACGATTGCGGGAAATGTCGACTGCTCACCGTTGATCGAGCAGAACGTCAACTCGCTGGTCAGTTTGCAAACGAGCAATCCTGGCTCAGCAGCGGGAATAAGCTCGTTCAACCTGACGATGAAGAACACTTCAACGCAGACGATCTTTACTCCGTTGCGCGTCGAAGTCGCCCAACTGACTTCAGCGTCCGGCAAGGTCAAGGTGAACAATGCCGATAACAGTCAGGTGAGCGCGGGCGCGAACTGGGATTACAGCAGCAGCGTGGGTATCGACAATATACTTTCCGGCGGTGAAGTTTCCGGAGCGCGAACTTTGAAATTCAGTAACCCGAATAACGAAGCCTTTACCGTGACCTTCAACGTCATCGGCAACCTGGCTCGCGCCTCGGGTGGTGGCTCATCGAGTAGCCCATCGGGAAGTAGCGGCCTCGCCGGCCCTTCCGGCTCACCGAGTGCGACCAACACGGTTACCAACACGGTGTTCAGCGTAACGTACAACCCGTTGCTGAATACTCTGACGTGGCAAGTCATAAAAACATGAGGTCATGGTACAGAACCGGGAGCGGTAGCGACCGGGTCAAGCACTCTACCTGTGTTCTGATTTGTTCGACCAAAACGCGCTGGCTAGAATGATGACGAAATTGCTTCGTTAATGGAGCGCGAGTAAGCCGCAGGTTCCGTAGCGCTTCTCTCGCCCCACTTGAAGGCCTCTCCGAGGATGTGAGACTCGGAGAGGCTTTTTTTTCGAGAGCCTGTGCGGTCGCTGGATGCTACAAACACATGGTAGTTGCTGAAAAGATCGACACTCGCAGTATTATGCTTGGTGGTTTATGTGCATACTCATTTTATCGACCCACTGAGTTGGAGGGGACCCCCGTCGCTACCGCTCCGGGTTCTGTACCGATCTTCATGCCGCTTGTCGCTGTCATCCCGAAACCGAATGCGCCGGTCGAACTGCGCGAGGTCCCTACCCCTGAGTTGGAAACTGACTCGGCTCTGCTCGCAGTCGAACTCTCGGAAGTTTGCGGCACAGACGTTTACCTTCAACAAGGACGATTGCAGGGAGTTCCCTACCCGCTGGTTCCCGGTCATGTTTCAGTCGGCCGTTTAAGTAAGATTCGCGGAACGCTTCGTGATGTCGAAGGGCAGGTGTTTCGGGAAGGCGACCGCGTCACCTTTCTCGATGTCCATCGCACCTGCAATGCCTGCTGGTTCTGTCTGGTGGCCAAAGCGACGACGCGCTGTCCGGAACGAAAAGTTTACGGCATCACTTACGGACTCGATGACGGACTCTGCGGTGGCTGGGCCGAACAGATCTATTTAAAGCCGGGCACACTCTGCATCAAACTCAACGGCGATCCGGAAACATTCATGGCCGGTGGTTGCGCTCTACCCACCGCGCTGCATGCTGTCGAACGCGGTGACATCGCGATCGGCGACACGGTATTGGTGCTGGGCTCGGGGCCGGTAGGAATCAACGCGATCATTCTGTCGTTGATGCGCGGCGCGCTCAGGGTCCTCTGCATCGGCGCGCCCGCGCTTCGTCTTGAGGCAGCAGCGGAAGCCGGCGCGGCCGATGTGCTCAACTTTGAAAAGCACAATGAACACGCCAGAATCGAATGGATTTTAGAGCGAACCAACGGGCGCGGCGCCGACGTGACGATCGAAGCGACGGGTGCGCCGGATGCAGTCGTCCAGGCAATGCGTTTTACGCGTGACGCCGGACGAGTAGTAATCGTCGGGCAGTATACGGATCACGGACCAACCGCATTCAACCCGCATCTTGATCTGAATAAGAGGCACCTGGACGTGCGCGGTTGCTGGGGCTCAGACTTCTCACATTTTTACCGCAGCGTGCAGCTCACTTCCGATCCGGTTCGATCGGCGCCATGGGCCGCGTTCAAAGGCAAACTCTCGCGTTACGCTCTCGCTGAGGCGAATGAAGCGTTGGCTGATGTTTGTGCAGGACGTGTGCTGAAGGCGTTGATTGAGCCGCACGGGGAAGCAAGTGTTCGGCACCGGCGATCGTTCTAACCGGTGTTCCACAGTTTCAGCGGACGGTGAAGAATATTGTATCTCTTGTTTAATGCGAGCGTGTCGTAGTGAGAATCTCTTGGAGGGTTCGCGAAGCGATCACTTCATCTTTTAGAACTTCAATAAAGCGGCCCCACTCTTCTGGCGTCGGATCCAAGTTGACCCATGAAACCATGAAGTCGAAGTTAAGTTCCGTGTTTAATCAGGCGACCAGGAATCCCGCGGATCCCGCCCACTAAGAAATCAACTTCACGCCGCGGCAGATCGCAATGACCAATGCTCAGATGATTTCAACGCGAGAACTTATTCGACCCACGCGATAAGTGGCGAGATCCCGTCGCTACCGCTCCGGGTTCTGTATCGAACTTACGTTTTACGCTTCTTTTGTCCCGTCCCCGTATCCAAGTCCACTGGCGCCGGATACCCTTTGCCCCTCAACTCCGCGATTTCGATCACGATCTCCTTCTGGTTTTTACCGGCCCGAGGCATTGGTTTAGTCGCAGTTGATTTCTTCTCAAATAGCGACGACGAAGTTGCCCTCTTGTCAGCCATTGGGCTCCGCTTGGCCGGGGGCGTTGGCTGGACGGTGCTGGCGCCGGACATCTGGGCCAAAGCATTTAAGATTTGCGTTCGCTCTTCCTCGGTTAGATCGGCTAAGCGAACTCCGTTGGCTTCGAGCACCGTTCTCAGATTTTCTTCAGTGTTCGTGTCCTGATCGTAGATGTCGCGAAAGATGTGAAGTCTTCCATCCTCGACCACAATCGTTTCATAACGCAGCTCGACCGGTATTGCGTTAGGGAGTTTCACCTGTTTCGTTTCAGTCTTGTCGCGCGCGTAGGCGGCGATATCGGTATCGGTCAGGTGTGCGCCGCCCAGCTGAGCCAGAACTTTCGCAAAGTCCTGCACCTGCGGTGTGGTTAGTCCAACACATCCATGTGAAGCAAAGGTGCCAAGTTTTGCCGGCGACTTGCCACCATGAATCAGCGACGGCCCGCCAATCGGAATCTTGATCGGGCCGAGCGGGTTCAACTTGCTGCCGGCCTCGACTTTTTCTCCCACGCTGACATCTTTCATCTTTGCCACCCAGGGTTCGTCAGGCGGGGTCCAGGTTGGATTGAAAATAATTGTCCGCGCTTTGCGCAAACCCGTCGGTAGCGGAAACTGCGGATACCCGATTCCGATCTTGTAAGACTTGATCAGCAGCCCCGCTTTAAAGACATCCATCCGGTAGGCCGGCGCATTTACCACTATCCGCGAATCCGTCGGCACCCTGTTAGGGCTCCGGACATCGTTTGGAACTACCCTGCTTTCGTTTAGAGCTGGTTGAGTAGCAGTCTTATCCGTGACACTTTCGTTGTCACTACTCCACTGCTCCGCAATCAACGCTTCGAGTTGCCGCTGTTTCTCCGCCCCGATCAGCGCCGTGATCTTTTCTTTTGCGGTGGTGCGCGCGCTGGCCGTCTCTCCGGTGGAGGTGCCGGCGTTTGCTTCGCTGAGTTTGGCGGTCTCAGCATGAGCGGCCTGCTTCAACTCAGTGATTTCGTCATCCGTAAGTTGCAGACGGTTCTTGAGCAAACCTGAAGCAGATTCGTTTGCCAAGAACGCGTCGAGCACCGGCAAGGTCAGCGCTTGCGTATTTGAAGTCTTTTCGCTGATCGGCGCGGGCGACACAGTGGCGGTGGGCGTTGGTGTTAATGCGACAATCGCATTGTTATTCGCCCGGTTCGTCGGTTCCGCAACGCATGCTGTCACGAGCAGGCAAGCCGCCATAAGAAGGACCGATCCTAAATACTGCTTCATTCCTGGTACTCTCCCTGTTGTTTGTTATGCGGCTTTGTTCGGCAATGCCTGTGCCGTGCGGCCAAATCCTCTTTGCGTCTTAGATTTTTCTCTGCGCCTTGGCGCGAAACATTGCGCGCTCCTTCGTAATCCCCCCTGGCTTTGGACGATAAGCGAACGGTGCTCTAAATGACTTCCGTTCAGAATCCTGTTTGGAGAGACTGCGTCTTACTTTCGCAGCAGTGGATAGGGATTGATGTTGACGCCGTGCCAGAAGTCTTTGGGATTCGAGATCTCCGCGATCGAGAAATGCAGATGGTAGTTTCCCGGACCGGCATTTCCGGAATCGCCAACATAGGCGATGGTTTCCCCTTGTTTGGCGAAATGCCCTTGGGCCAGACCTTCGGCATAGCGATCGAGGTGCGCGTAATAATAGACGAGCTTGCCGTCCACGCTCAGTTGATAAATGGTCGTGCCGCCGCGCGCGCTCTGGAATAACTTCACGATAGGTCCGTCGGCCGCGGCAATAACCGCAGTTCCGCGCGGAGCCGGGATATCAATCGCGTCGTGAATCCGTCCTTCCGCACGCGACTCAGAGAATGTATCGCGCAACTGCTCAGGCCGAACGCCCGCAACTGGAATTATTAAGCTCGCCGGTGA
>WNFQ01002590.1_pt1 | contig 13064 bp, 10 predicted proteins | sample 5400171 | NCBI WGS metagenome assembly WNFQ01 (sample SAMN13153356, study PRJNA577476) | soil metagenome | isolation source: 20 cm soil under Madrone tree | place: USA:California | collected 2016-06-14
ATAGCCCTCCTTGCCGAATGTGTATACGGTAGCTTCGTTCCGCAAGTGAATTGGACTGGCCTTCAATGCGAGTTCGATTTCCTGTTCGCGCGGTAACAAGAGTTGCGACCGCGTTGGGAGGTTGGCGTCAATAGCGGTTGCCGGCTCGACATCTCTAATAGGAAATATTTTGCTGACAGCTTTGTGATCGGCAAAGACGATCAAGCAGCCCAGACTCAAGACGCACAGCGCAAGCAGATGTCTGATCATGTGGCCGCTCCTATTGATCTTAAAGTTCAAGTTCTATCTTGGCGCCTTTGTGTCTTGGTAATTTATGGACGGCCCGAAGGCGAGCGGTCACTTGGCAGGCCCAGTCCTGAAGCAGGATGGCCAAGCGGGGGCAGTAGCCCGACGTCAGGGAGGGCTCGGTGCAGCATTGCGACGCCCTCCCTAACGGTCGGGCTATTGCTCGTATCGGATCGCCCTATCATTCTTCAGGTTTCTTCGGCTGCGGCTTGAGGGCCGGCGCATTGTCCGGCTTCTTCGGCACAGTTTCTTCAGGCTTATCTGGCGGAAAATCCTTTTCGTCGATATCGATGATCTTTACTTCGGCGCCGAACTTGCGATAGCCGCGGAACAGAATCTCGTTGCGGGTCTGCTCAGTCTGGCCACGATCACGAGCGGTAAGTTCCACCACTGCTCGCGATGGCAGCAGGTGCTGTTGCTCGTTGATCGCGACCCAATCATAGTCAATCAGCTTGCTGGCGGCGGTGATGGGAAAACCGGAATCGATCTCCGCGCTGATGTCCTCGATCCGCAGAACGCGATTGTTTTCTCGATCAATCCAGATGCGTCCGCGATAACCCGAAACCGTCTGTTGCTTGAGCGATCCGCCTTCGCCCCATCCCAGCGTCTGATGAGAGAACTGTTTCTTGACTTCGTATTCGTAGACGATCGTGCGCCTGCCGCGCAGAGTATCGGTGTCGACCATGTTGAACTCCGCCCGGCTTTCGGGTCTGAATAGGTCTGTCAGCGCACTGACGTACTCGCCAGTCGAGATTGTTCCGCCCAACTTCATCCCGTACCCCTGCCCCTCGGTCGCGGGTATGCCATCTACGGAAAGCAACTTGTAATCTTCACCGGCGCTCTGACGATAACTAACGGCGATGCTGAGCCGATCATAGACTGCCCAGTTCTTGCTCTGCCCGTAGGCATGGGAACGAATAATCTGCTGCTTGACGAGATAGTCCGGCATTGTCTCGGCCGCGCCGAGCGTCGCCTTACGAGCACGTTCAAGCAATTCCAATCCTTCAGCTGTTGGCGGCAGAGAAGCGACTACCGGATTTGCTCGCCGGCGATCAGCTTCGGCCAGAGTGCGCTGCAGAGCGGGATCGTTACCACTCTTCGTGGCCACCAAAGATCGCAGACCATCGGTTAGCGGAAAAGCAATGCCGCGCTTTCTAATGTCGTCTACCAGCTTGTCCTTCGTTTCCGGATGCTTCGGCAGTTGATAGAGGAGCTGCACGAACTCCTGAGTTGTCAGCGGTGGCCCTGGTTGTAGTTCAGTTGCTTGCGGGAACGGCGTCCCGCTGGTTTGCGCTGACGCAGAAGCAAAGGGCGCAAGCAGAATGAGCACGGCGAAAAGACTTCCTACGAGACGTCCGAGAACCAGCCCGCAACTTGGGCGGTAGACAATAGCCCCGTGCATGGGCCCGGGCTTGGATCTAAAGGAAAAAAATGAGCCCCGTAGGGCCGACAGAAATTTTACCGACATCATTGATGAATCCATTTTCGGAATCGACCCGGTCGCTACCGCTCCCGGTACTGACCTCAAATTTTTTTTGGGACTGCCTCGTGTTACATGTCGCATAGACAGTTAGTGTCTCTGTTGCTTGAAATATGGCCTTGCCCGGTAAAGCGATTCACGAAATCACACGAAACCGAAATGAGCTTTGTTCGTGTGATTCGTGGATCGCTTATCCCACCGAAAAAAGCACGAAACCGATCACGTTTCGCTCTTAACTATCGACTCCACATCAAGGGCGCGATTGTTTTCGCCACTGTTCCAGGTCTTTCAAAAATCCGCTGGGCGCCGTTTCGTACGCCAATTTCCAACCGGCCCTTTCGATGCCGCCCAGAGGCGCATGGAAGTCTGTCGAATTCAAACGCGCCAGCAAAAAGTTGCGCCAGTCGAACGGCGCGACCTCATTCAAGGCCGCGACGACATCTTCGAACCCGTACGTTTTGACCGCTGGCGCGGTGCTGGGCGCACGGTGAAATTTCTTGCAAAAATCGTCGAGCGAACGCGTACCGCGGCTCAGCTCACGAATTTTTGTATCTGTGTCCAGCCAGAGAACTGAGCCTGCGGTTCGTTTGTATCTCCGGAAGTTTGCGAAGGCATATGATAAGCGAGCGACGGCGCTGCCGCATAATCGGCAAAATCGGAGCGCGGACATCCCTGTCCGCCAGCTTGCGAAGCAAGCTCCGCCACACGCTTACCTTTTGAGTCAAAGTTCCGCACTCGTAAATATCTTTTCGGTAAGAACGTGAAAACCAAAGTCATGTTGAAGCCGTCTAAGGCCCCGCTTTGTTGCCTAAATTGATCTTTGTGGATTTGTGATTTGTTTGTCTGAGCTTGCCGAGGCAAGCTGGCGGACAAGGATGTCCGCGCTCCGTTGTCACTTGCATAAGCGTTCGATCGCGCGCGCGAGAATCTCGACGCATTGGTTGAGCTGATCTATAGGAACGAACTCACCCGTGCGATGGGCCACGCGGATATCGCCGGGACCAAAGACGACTGCTTCGGCGCCCAGATCGATTAAGCTTGGCGCTTCGGTGCCGAACGCGACCGTCCCCGACTTCTTCCCGGAAGCTTCTTCCAGGAACTGCACCAGCGCCGAATTGGCGTGCGTCGCGAAACTTTCATCCGCGCGCGTAGCGTCGATTTCGCAAACAAAGTCCGCGTCCTGCTGATGCAAATCCGCCGCGGCTTGTCTCACCAGGTTCAGGGCGTAGCCGGGCTCCTGCCCGGGAATTGTCCGCCACTCGAGAGTGAAGCTGCATTCCCCTGCGATAACGTTCTTGGCTGTCCCGCCCCGGATCAAACCAACATTCATTGTGGTGTAGGGCGGATCGAAACCGGGGCGCAGTTCGTTTCTAAGTTCCTCGGCGATTTGTTCGATGCGTCCAATCAAACGCGCCGCGCGAACGATCGCTGAAGCGCCGATCTGTGGATAAGCGCTATGCGCCTCGCGTCCGCGCACAGTAATTTCAGCCAGGCAGTATCCTTTGCCGGCACGCATCGGTTGCAGTGAAGTCGGTTCGCCGATAATTGCGTAACGCGCGCTGAAGGCGCGAGTTTGGGCGAGTCGCTGGGCACCGAGACAGCCAATCTCTTCGTCGGCGGTGAACACCAACGCCAAAGGCTTATTCAACTTTGAGAGATCGATACCTTCAATTGCGGTGAGCGCGGCCGCAATGAAGGCTTTGGTGTCGCACGCGCCGCGTCCAAACAGCTTGCCGTTGTTTTCTGTCAGACGCAGGGCTTCGAGCCAGATTGGATCGTAAGGCACAGTGTCAGTGTGGCCGACTAGTGCGAGTTCGACGATCTCACCGCCCCTGGTCGCTGAACCAGGGACTGAAGTCTGTGCCACCAGATTAGTCTTCTGGACCCCGCCAGCGTCGATGTAGGGAAGGCTCGTGACTTTGAATCCAACCGCTTCGCAACGCCTGGCGAGATAAGAAGTGATCTCGGCGTTCGACCGATTGGAGACTGAGTCAATAGCGACCAGATCGCGTAGGGTTTCTTGAACTGTCATGATCAGGAATAAATTTGGAGTGCGGTGGCAAGCGCAGCGCGACACCGCTTTGGATTGTTTGGAGTTCCGCTTTTAAGCGGCCCTGCATGACCTGAAGAGAAAAGCCCGCCTAAAGGCGCAACTCCAAACCAAAGCCCCGGCGCCGGTTCGCTTTGCCGGCGCACTCCATAATTTGCTCAACCCCACAATTTCTTCTGTAAGTCACCAAATCTCTCAACAATATCTTCCTGCACGAGATGTTGACCTTCTGAGACGATTGGCTTACCTGATACCACTACCTCGCGCACGGCCGCGCGGGAAAGCGAAAAAACGATGGCGGCCAAGAGGTCTTTGGTCGAAGCGCCGGCGATGGAAGGATCATCTAGAGCGATGGTGAAAAAATCCGCGGTCTTACCTACTTCGAGTGCGCCGCCCGGCGCGCCAATACTGCGGGCGCCGTTAATTGTAGCGTAGTCGAATAACCGCGCAGCGAGCGATGATAGTTTGAGTCCTTCCCTGACGATCGGGCTACTGCCCAGATCAAGCACGGCCCGCTCGAGCTTCTGCAAGCGCAAGTGATATTCAAGCTCGCGCGCATCTTCCAACAAATCGATCTGTGCGTGACTGTCGGTGCCCAGACAGATCGGCACACCGTGCTTGAAATATTCGTCGGCGGGCACCACACCATCGCCCAGGTTGCGCTCGGTGGTGGGACAGGCGCAAACCAGGGCGCCGGTGTTCGCAAAAGCGGCAATCGCTTTGGGCGTCACATGAATCGCATGCACCGCGGTGAAGTCTTCAGTCAGCAGTCCTTCAGTTTGCAGCAGAGCGACCGGCGTGCGGCCATACTCTTCAACACAGGCTGAGACTTCTGCCGGTTGTTCGGCGACGTGCATGTGGATCTTCAAACCGGTTTGGTTCGCATGCGCGATCGCATCTCTCAAATAGTCGAGTGGCACCGCGCGGACGCTGTGCGGCGCAACGCCAACCGAGACCTTGGCAGGCGGGGCACTAGCCCGACCGTCAGGGAGGGTTCGGTCTTTATTGGGCAGCGATGAGCCCTCCCTCACGGTCGGGCTAGTGCCCCGAGTAACGTCGTTCCTTAGTCTCTCCAGATTTCGCAAATAGACTTGCGGATCTTTTTCGATGAACCGCGCTTGTCTTGGATTGGGTTCCGTCTGAAAACCCGAACGCGCGTAAGCGACTCTTAACAAGGCAATGCGCAAACCAACGTCAGCAGCCGCGCGGATCACTTCTTTGGCCAGAAGGTTCGGATCGTCATAAGGCATGCCGTCGGGCTGGTGATGAAGATAGTGAAACTCACCGACGGAAGTGATCCCGTTGAGGGCCATTTCCAGAAAAGCCATGCGGGAAGCATCGTAAGTGTCTTCCGGTGTCAGGCGCGTTGCCGCCGAATACATCGTCTCGCGCCAGCTCCAAAAACTGTCGAGAACCACGTGATTGTTTAGAGTCGGGCTACTGCCCGACTGGGCGGGCTGTAGCCCGCCGCTAAACGGGACATTTTGCGTGCGGTACTCCGTCCTTCCCCTCAACACGCGTTGAAAGGCGTGTGAGTGAGAGTTGATCATTCCCGGCAGCAACGCCCGGTTCGACAGGCTAATTTTCTTTTCATCTTTCAATTCATCGACGCGCGCCAACCTGACGATTGTGCCCGACGAATTGCACACGAGCGCAAACCCGCTTTCGAATCGTCCGCCGGTGAAGATCAATTCCGGCAGCCAGGCAATCAAAGATTCAATGTCTTGATCCGAGGGCATAGGGGTCCAGTTCTACTAACAAAGAAAGCGGGCAAGCCCGCCTTCCTTACCTGAGAGGTCAATTCAGTTGCTTCTTCATCCGACCTGAAAGCCTTTCAATCTTTCCGAAATTGATCAATTGAAGTCAGCTCAGAGTCGGGAAAGGGGCCCGCCCCGCTGTCCCCGATCACGTGGCCGATTCAAACCAAAAAGTCTCACTACCAGCGAAGGGCGCGGCGGCCCCGGGACTGCCGCTGCTTCTTCCTTTGTCAGCGCCCGGCGGCGGAGCAGTTCCAGCTGCAAACTTTCTTCGCCGCGTCTCATGGTCCACTTGTGATTCGATCGAAAGATCGGTCTCAAAAGAAACGAAAGCTTATCAATGATTGGCTTGTTAGCGCGAATAGTCCAATCATAAGTGACGTTGACGAACGGTCCGTCCTGCTGAAAAGCCCAGATGCCCTTTCCTTCGAGGTCTCCCGTCGCTTCCATGGTAAAGCCATGCGGATAACGCGATTCAGTAGTGCGAAAATCTATGCGCAAGGTGTAAGGCAGCCAACCGCCCGCGCGCAGGCTGATAAGCTTGCCGACGCCACCGTCGCCGCCCGGCTCGATCTCGTTCACTGCAAAATAGACGCTGGGCCACCAGGTCGAAAGCGACAACGCATCTTCGATAATGTCAGCGATTTCTTTGACGTCACCTTCGACGCGCCAGCGGTCTATGAAATGGTAGTCGTTTGAAGACATGCGCTCGCGATTTGAAAATGGTTTCGGACCGCGATGTTAGTTTGAGTTGGCCGAAAGCGGCAAGAGGAAATTAAGGCTGTCGGAAGCCCGCGCGTCAGCAAGGGCGCTGATCGCCTCACTCGACGATCATCGCCCCGAAGGCCCGCCAATTCTTCCTCAAGAGTGCTTGCTAGCCTGGCCCTCCCTGACCGCCCCACCCCAGCCGGGCTGTCCGGCCGGAGACCCCTGAGTCGGGCTTCTGACACCAGCCCGGTTGGCGTCGATGAAATCTGCGGCGAGCTGCCGGACTTCATCCAGCGATGCGTCAGAAAGAATTGTAAAGAGCCTGACTTCGCAGCCGCCAGGCAGTTCGCGCACCATCAGGGAGTCGGTCACCACCAGAGCCGCGGATTTCAAACCTCTCTGCCAGCCTCGCTCCTGCGCATTGCGAAAGCTGAGCGAATCCGGGTCGAGTCCGGCGGCCACGAAAATCGCGCGCGCCCAACGCAGGAATTCCGGCCACCGGGAAACGATCGCGATCAGCGAGTCGGTTGCGGGCCTGGTTTGACCCTGAAGGGATTCGGGTATTGAGCGAGAGCGCAAGGCCAGGACCTCCGTGCCAGGCGGCAGCCGGGCGCGGACGATTTCAATCTTGCTATACATCGCGAGCGGCACAGCGCCCGTTATCAAATCAGCGCGGCCACAATCGTCAGGATCTACTCCCACGGCGTGAACCTTGGTTGCTGATTCAATCTCGGCCAAAAGGATCTTTCGCAGCTCTGGATCCGGTTCGATTAGCAGAAAATGATCCGGCGGTTGCAGCGCCAGCCAGTGCTGCAAGCGTGACTGGACTTCGCGCAGCGAATGACCGTCGGCCCGGGCCATCCGAAAGAATTTCGCGATCGTTTCGTCCAATCCGTGGCTGTCTGCAACCGTTTGATTGGCGGCGCGCGGGCGAACGTAGACGCCGCTGCCCTTGCGAACTTCGACCCAGCCGCTACGGGCCAGTTCGCGATAGGCGGCGCTGACAGTATTTGAATGAATGTGAAAGCGGCGGGCCAACTCGCGCGTGCTGGGCAGCTTTTGTCTTACTTTCAGATCTCCGCTGATGATTCCCAGGCGAATCTGTGTAACCAGTTGCTCGCGTAGAGGGACTTCGCTGCTCCTTGAAAGCCACAACCGCATAGTGGGCGGAGAATATCACAGGCGACTTTGCGAAGCGCGGCCGTTTTCCGATCGACTTTCATTGTTACTCGCAAAAGCGATCCACGAAATCACACCAAATGAATCGAAATAGTAAACTTTGGTGTAGCTTATTGTGGTTTCGTGGATCGTGGTCCAGGGCCCAACTACAGTTGCCGGGGTTCGTCGAGGCGGTATAATCCATTTCGCAATGGCAGGTCTAACTACATCGGTTGAGGTCTTAACGGCGATGATTACGCCAGCGGTGCTGATTTCCGCTAGCGGGACAATGATCCTCTCCACTTCTACGCGGCTGGGCAGGGTAGTGGATCGCGTGCGCTCGCTATCGGATCGCCTGCAATCGCTTCCCGACGACGATGCGAAGATGGACTTGCTGGCAGAAAAACGAGCGATGATCTTCGATCAATTGGACAAACTGACCAGCCGTTCGCGCCTGTTGCAGCGAGCCCTGACAACTTTTTATCTCGCGGTCGGTGCGTTCGTGGCCACGAGTGTGGCCATCGGAGTCGTATCATTCTTCAGCGCGCGATTTGCTTTTATTCCGGTGGCGTTGGGTTTGATTGGCGCGTTCTTTCTCTTCTATGGCAGCATGCTTTTGGTCTTCGAAGCGCGTCTGGCGCTCAGCACCACGCACGCCGAAATGGATTTCGTATGGCGCACCAGCAAACGCCTGGTGCCGCCTGAACTGGTCGAGCAGCACAAAACACACTACGTTCATTTCCGAAGGAAGAAAGACAAGTCATAAGCACCGAGCGTATGGGCAACCAGCCAGAAAAAAGAGAACCCGGCTATCTTGGTCTGCTGCGGACCGGCGAGCTGCGGCGTCGCGTTGAAGCGCTGGAAGCTTTGCTCGAGCGTTGCACGGTTTGTCCGCGCGACTGTTTCAATAACAGATTGCGGGACGAAATCGCCGCGTGTTATTCGGGCAGACTGCCGATCGTTTCTTCATACACGGCGCACTTTGGCGAAGAGCCGCCGCTGGTGGGCACGCGCGGCGCCGGCAACATCTTCTTTGGGAACTGCAACCTGCGCTGCGTCTACTGTCAGAACTATCAGATCTCGCAAACTCACAAAGAGCAGGTCAGAAACGAAGTGACGCATGAGCGCCTGGCAGAGATGATGTTGGAACTGCAAGCGCGCGGATGTCACAACATCAACTTTGTTTCGCCCACGCATTTCGCGCCGCAGATGGCGCGCGCAATTTTGCTGGCTGCCGAACAGGGTCTGCGCCTGCCAATTGTCTACAACACGAACGCGTACGATTCTGTAGAAGTGCTGAAACTTCTCGACGGTATCGTCTCGGTCTACTTGCCTGACTTGAAGTACGCAGGTGACGACGAGGGGTTCGTGTATTCAAAGGTCCGCGGCTATCGCGACGTCTCGCGCGCGGCTATCGCTGAGATGAAGCGGCAAATGGGCGACGCACTTATCTATGACCAGGACGGGTTGCTGCGGCGGGGCCTGGTCATTCGTTTGTTGGTCCTGCCGAACGATATTGGCGGCGTGCGCGAATCGCTGCGCTGGATTCACGACGAACTGAGTCCGCGCGTCTCTGTGTCGCTGATGGCCCAGTACTATCCGACAAACGTGGCCGGAACGAATCAGCGTTACACGCTACTGTCTCGACGAATCAGAGAGACGGAATGGCTGCGCGCGGTCGCGGCGCTGGATGAGTTTGGCATGGAGGAAGGATGGATGCAGGAATACGATGGCGCGGCGTTTTATTATCGCCCTGACTTTGAGGATGCCGCGACGCCGTTTCGGGACATCAGGGATTTTACTCTTGATACACTTTCAGGGAGTGGACTGTCGGTCGCAATTGTTCCGAGCCGGAAGCCGTTTCGTGAATGAAAGAAGAAGCTGGTTTGCCTTTTGTGATTTTTCGTGTGATTTAGTGGATCGCCTAACGCAGGTAGAGACATGATCCACGAAATCACACCAAACCATGCGAAAAGGGTGTCAAGCCAATTGAGAACACACTACGCTAGCTTTGCTTCTTAGGCAGCTGCAAAGGCGGACGACGCTGCGGCGCGGCTTCCGGCTCTTCTGAGTCAATCAGGTTAGCCAGCACGTCTTTATAGATCTTGATCTTTCCGTTGCTCTCCATCGTCCTTTTCACGGCCCCCAGGTAATCTTCAAAGACCTGGTTCTTTCGTTCGGTGAGTGCGGTTTGCATCAGCGAGTCGCGCTGTTTGGCAAACTCCGCCAAGTCGGCTTCCGTCCGAGTATTGACGCCGATCACAATATAGTTCTGATTCAGAAAGATCGGAGTCTTGAGCACTTCACCTGTCTTGGCCGCATAAAGCGGTTCATCCAACAGCGTACTGGATCCGGCTTCGCCGAGTGGCGTCGCCAGCTTGTAATTCGCTTCGGCCTTTGCTTCCAGGCCCAGCCTGGCCGCGCCAGCCTTCAAGTCGCCGGGAGCTTTGGCGCCGGCAATCAGATCCCTGGCCGTCTGCTCCAATTGTGATTTTGCTTTTTCAGTCTTCACGGCCTGAACCACTCTGTCCTTCACTTCATCGAAGTCCGGAATACGCGGGCCCTTTTGCTCGACCAACATCGGAATCGCAAAGCCGTTCTTGATTCCGGCGCGCTCGCCGACGTCGTTGGGATTATTCAGGGACGCAATCGCTTCTTCGAATTGCTGTGAGCTGCCGATATTAGGCACGTCATCGCCTGGTTTAATGAACGGTGTTTCGCGCACCATGTCAGCAGGCGACATATTGGCCTCGGCCGCGAACTCTTGCGCGACCTTCTGTGGGTCTTTGGTTTCTTTCAGGCGATCCTGGGCGCGTTGAGCAAGCTTCTGCGCCACGGTATAGCCACGACGATTGCGTAAAGAGACCAGCAATTCCGGCTTGGCGTCCTCGAAAGTTTTTGGCACTGCTTCGCCGCGACGCAGGATGTAGTAAGCGTTCTTGTATTTAATTGCGTCGGTGACCTCGCCCGGTTGGAGTTCGAGCACTTGCTGGTAAGGATCTTCCGACTTGTTTGGATTTTTCTTGACGATGCCCTCCACATGTCCACCGTTCTTTGCTGTGGTTGGATCTTCGGAATTACCCTTCGCCAATTCGGCGAACGCCCCCTCGGTAGTCGTTTCCTGGGAGCCGCGCGCCTTAGCCACCAGCTCGTCGGCTTTGGCTTTGACCGTGGCATCGAGATCCGGGCGCGCGACTTTCAAAACGATTTGCTGGACTCTAACTCCGGCCTGTTTGAACTCGGGCTTCAGTCCGTCATACTCATCGCGTAGTTCCTTGTCCGATATCTGCAGTTTCTGGCCGGACTTATCCTGATCGATGAAAACGTACTTAATCTTTTTCTGGGGTACGAGGATGTTGTAGTCGGTCTTGTGCTTTTCGTAATACGCCTTCTGCTCTTCATCCGTAGGCTGAATCTTCTCAGCCAGCTTGTCGGCCGAAACCACCACGTACGTGAGATCGAAATTGGTGTTCTTCCGTTTGTACTCCTGTTGCACCTCGTCTTCGGAAATGCGCACGCTGGCTGCTACAAAGGCCTCCAGTTTCTCTCGTGCTATGTCTTCGGCGACTCCACGTTCGAAGAGTCCCACGTCTCCGACGCGCTCCTGATACTTACTCATGTCCAGCTTGCCGGAAGCATCCGTCAGCAGAAATTTTCCGGAGGGGTCACTGAAAGTCTTCGCGATTTTCTCTCTAACTTCTGCTTCGGACGCTCCGAGGCCCAACCGCTGCGCTTCCTGGAAGGCGACTTTCTTTTGTATCAAACCGTCGAGGATCCGATCGTCGGTATAGCCCATCTGAGTCAGACTTACCTGTCCGCCGAAGCGACTGAACTGAGCTTGAATATTCTGCTTCTGGGTAGCGAAATCGCCCACCGTGATTTCGTCTCCGCCGATGGTGGCCAGCACCTCAGTGCTCTTAGTCGGTTCGAGGGCCGAAGATCCGCTGTTAGGTCTGAAGAAGAGAACCAGGCTGACGGCCATCAGTCCCACGAACCCCAGGATCAGGACCTTGCTGGTTCGTTCAAAGCGGCTTAGTTGTTTGAGCATGTATGTAAACCTTTTCTCAGGATTCCGAAACGACAAATTCTAATTGAGTGAACCGCTCGCTGCAACTCGGGAACCACCTCGACACAAGCTCCATTTGGCAAAGTTCATCCTTTTCGTTTTTGCGTGGCTTATAGCGCGAGTGATATTTTAGCTGCATAGATGCATTCACTGGCAACTTCGACACTAGCCTGGGTCGGCTTCTGTATTTTCATTCTGATGATGTTGGCCATCGACCTGGGCCTGTTTAATCGCAAACCCCACGAAATCAGTTACCGGAATGCTGCGGTCTGGAGCGGCGTCTGGGTGGCGCTGGCCCTGCTCTTCGCCGGTTTGTTGTTTGGTCCTTTGGGTTGGGAGTTATTTGGCGCGGCCCGTCACGAGAAGGGCCTGCAGTTTGTCGCCGGGTATTTAATCGAACTCTCACTGTCGGTCGATAATCTCTTTGTCTTCCTTCTCATCTTCTCGTATTTCAAAGTCCCTCCGAAATATCAGCACCGGGTTTTGTACTGGGGCGTGCTCGGCGCGCTGGTGATGCGGGTGGCGATGATTCTGGCCGGCTCGGCGCTAATCAATCGCTTCCACTGGATTATTTATATCTTCGGCGCGTTCCTGGTCTATACGGGCGGGCAGATGCTGGGGGGCGGTGAAGCAGAGATCGAGCCTGAAAACAGCATTGTGGTTCGATTTGTGTCGCGCTATGTTCCGATCACGCGTCATTACGAGCGCAGGAAATTTTTTACGATTGTTGACGGGAAACGCGTGGGCACGCTCCTATTGCTGGTATTGATCGTGGTCGAGGTGACCGATCTGGTTTTCGCCGTCGACTCGATTCCAGCAATCTTTGGTGTCACAACCGATCGCTTTATCGTTTACACCTCGAATGTCTTTGCCATTTTGGGCCTGCGCACCTTCTACTTTTTGCTGGCAGGAGTGGTCGAAAAGTTTCACTACCTGAAAGTTGGCCTGGGCGTGGTGCTGAGTTTCATCGGCGTCAAGATGCTTTTGCCAGTCTTGTCGAAGTTGCTGGCGGCGGCTTTCTTTGCCCTGGGTGTCACCGGGCCGGGAAATTGGGTACGCGGGCTAGATGATATTCCGATTGGAATTGCTTTAGGGATTGTAGCGTTAGTGCTGTTGGCTTCGGTGGCTGCGTCACTGATGTGGCCGCAGAAAGGCCGGACCAAGGTTTCGAAGTAACCAAGTCCCAAATACGACATCGCCCCGAAGGGTTTTCCCTGCGGGGCGACGGAGCGCGCACCGGAAAGCTCCGGTAGCTATTTTTGGAAAAGGTTCTTAAGAAACCTGAACTGTAGAGAGTCTCGGTGTTGACTCTTCGCTCGCTGAAAACCAAGTTTTAGGAGCCAGCGAGTACAGCCTTCCGTTCATCTTGGTTAGTGCCGAAAGTTTAGCCCCTGCGTGCCCTATTGGTCAAGCATCATGTTGACCGCACCTGATACATACAGGCTCGCATATATTGCCTTCCTTACATTTCAATTACCCTTGCCAAATCAACGGCGCCAGTAGCACGACAAGCAGGGCGCAAATCTCTGTGAGTGGTGTGCCTACTTTCACAAAGTCCGC
>WNFQ01003468.1_pt1 | contig 13061 bp, 8 predicted proteins | sample 5400171 | NCBI WGS metagenome assembly WNFQ01 (sample SAMN13153356, study PRJNA577476) | soil metagenome | isolation source: 20 cm soil under Madrone tree | place: USA:California | collected 2016-06-14
CGCTGGCTCCTCCCCGGCGACCTCCTCCACTTCCTCGCCAACCCGGCGCGCTTCCGCCTCGAGCCGAGCTTCTTCCGCTTCCGCGCGCCCGACCTCGCCTACGACGACTGGGCGCGCGACGATCCCCTGCCCTCGCTCGTGCAGGTGGGCGTGGTCGCGCTGCAGGCGCTGCGGCCGTCGATGTGGCGGTACGCGCGCACGCGGGCGACGCGACTGCCGGACTGAGGCACGCGGCGGAACGGCGGTGCGGGGAGGCGGGGGCGCCCTCTCCGCTGCGATTCGGCGCCGTGTGGCGGAGGAGTCTCGGTCGCGGGTCTCGTGCGGCGCCTCATAGGCGCTCCGAGGGCGCCCCCGCCTCCCCGCTGCGCTATTCCGCCAGCTCGTACTCCATCCACGGGCCGCGTCGCAGCATGCGGCGCTTGCGTGGAGGGTCCCGTCGTCGCGTGCCCGGTGCTCGCTCGCCTGTCACCACGCCCCGTGGTAACTGCGCCGGGTCGATGCGTCGAGCGACCGTCGTCGTCCTACGCGCGACTCTCGTCGTCGCGGTCGTGCTGGCGGTGCGCCACTGGACCGGGGCGCGCCCGCCGCGCGTCGGCCGCGCGTCGGGAACACCCGCCTGGGATCTGCTCACGCTCGCCCGCGCCGATCCCGTGCGGCCCGCCGGTCGCATCATCGGAGCACGCCAGGCCTACGGCGAGACCCGGGCCGTGGTGGCGACGCCGATACCGGACAGCTTCACGTACGTGGTCACCATTCCGGCCGGCGCGGCGCTCGACCTCGGCTATGCGGTGCAAGCGCTCGTCTTTCCCGCGGAGGCCCCCGACCTCGCCGTCCCCACGCGCCTGCAGGTCGAGTTCGTCGACGCCGCTGAGAAGGCGCATTCGCTCCTCGACCGGACGGTCGACATCCACCGGCACCCCGCCGACCGGCGCTGGTTCGACGTGCGCGTCGACCTCGCCCCGTACGCCGGCGCGACCGGCCATCTGACGTTCCGCGCGAGCACGGCCGAATCGAACCCCGGCCCGACGAGTGCCCTCTTCTCGGCGCCGCGCATCCTCGTGCCTCCGGCCGCCGACGAGCCGAATCTCCTGCTCGTCACCATCGATTGCCTGCGGGCCGATCACGTCGGCGCCTACGGCTATCCGCGACCCACCACGCCGACCATCGACGCGCTCTCCGCCGAAGGTGTCCGCTTCGCGCACGCCTACTCGACGGCCCCGATGACGATTCCGTCCGTGCCGCAGCTCTTCACGTCGACCCTCTTTCCTGCCGAAGACCAGCCGACGTTCCTCACGGCGGTCAACGGGGCCGGCATCCCGAGCGCGGCCTTCGTCCACAACGTCTGGATCATCCTCTGGTTGACGCTCGGGCGCGGGCCGGCGCCTCCGGACGGCTTCGACGAGCTCGTCTCGGTCGACGCGCGCGGCAACGCGATCACCGACCGCGCGCTCGAGTGGCTCGACCGGCACCGCGACGACCGCTTCGCGCTCTACCTGCACTACCTCGACGCCCATAGCCCCTACCGGCCCCGCCCCCGCCAGGCAGCGCTCTTCCGCGATCCGCACTACGCCGGCCCTGTCACCGAGGGCTTCGATGCGGCCGCGGCCGGCCCGGCTTCGAGCTACAGCGCCGCCGACCGGCTCGCCGCCGCCGCCCTCTACGACGCGGGCGTTCGCTACGTCGACGACGAGCTCGCGCGGCTCGTGCGCGCGCTCCGCGCCGACGGCCGGCTCGACCGCACCGTGATCGCCGTCACCGCCGATCACGGCGAGGAGTTCGGCGAGCACGGCGGCTTCTTCCACGGCCGGAGCCTGCACGAGGAGCTCATCCACGTGCCCCTCGTCGTGCGGCTCCCCGGCGCCGCGCACGCCGGCACGGTGGTCGAGCGGCAGGTCCGTGCGCTCGACGTGGCGCCGGCGCTTCTCGACTGGGGCCGGCTTCCCGCCGTGCCCGCGCTGACCGGGCGAAGTCTCGCCGCGGCGCTGGCCCGACCCGGAGACCAGGCCGACGACGTCGTCGCGACGGCCACGAACCCGCAGTTCCCGACCCGCTACGCCCTCCGCCGTCCGCCCTGGAAGGTGATCGAGGAGGTCGGGGACGGGAGCGTCGCGCTCTATGCGACCGACACCGATCCGGCCGAGCTGCACGACATCCACGGGCAGCACGACGCGGAGACGACGCGGCTCGTCGGCGACCTCCGGGCGGCCCGCGCCGTGCTGGCGCGGCGCGGCTATCAGGTGGTCGTGATCGGCTCGCCGGCGCGCGCGGTGCCGTACCGTCTCACGCTCGAGGAAATGGCCGCCACGGGCAGCCTCGCGACCATGGATCGCATCGGCGATCCGTCCGGCGATCGCGTGACGCTCACGACCGACGGTCGCACGCTCGAGCTCCAGGGCGCCGCCGACGCACGCCCGCGTGGAGTCCGCTTCGACCGGCCGAGCTCGCCGCTCGGCGGGTCCGCACAGGACTCCCTCCAGTTCACGCTCGACGTCGATGGCGCGCCGAGCGACGGAACGAGCGTCCGGCTCGGCAGCGACGGACACGCGCCGAGCGGCGACCGCATCGCGCTCGACGCGAGCCTCGAGTCGCCGGCGACGCCGCCATGCCCGACGCCCGACGCGGGCGTCCGCGTCTGCCTGTGGCGCTACCCGACGGCTCTCACGCCGGTCGGTAGCCCGGCGGTGCACGACGCCGCGACCCGTGAACGCCTGCGCGCGCTCGGCTACGCGCAGTAGCTCTCCTGGCCGAGGCGCCGTCCGTCACGCCCGCCGCGCGAACAGCGCCAGCCGCGACTCCATCCCCACCGCCCGGCCCGCGGCGAGTAGCGCCGCCAGCCCCCCTCGCACCAGCGGCGACAATTCGTACCGCCCGAGGTACGAGTTCTCCCGCTCGAGCGCGGCGAGCGTGAAGCCCGCCTTGCGCGCCAGCGCCGCGAGCGCATGCGGCGTGAAGTACTGGTAGTGGTTCGGCACGTAGAGCCGGTCGACGAGGCCGGCCGTCCCCGGCACCCACCCGAGCACGTCGCCGGCCAGGTAGACGAGGCTCCGGTGGTTCGGCACGCCGACGTAGAGCACGCCGCCCGGGGCGAGGAGCGCGTGCGCCCGCGCGAGAAACGCCCGCGGGTCGCGGCTGTGCTCGACCACGTCCGCCATGGTGATGGCGTCGTAGCCGCCGGGAAGATCGACGGCGAGGAAGTCGCCGACCACGACCGCGACGCCGAACTCGCGCCCGGCGCGCTCGGCCGCCTCGGCGCAGATGTCGACCCCCGTCGCGTCCCACCCCGCCTGCCGCGCGAGGTGGACGAGAAGCCCCGTGCCCACGCCGACGTCGAGCAGGCGCCGGCCGGCGGCGAGCCGCCCGAGCGTGGCCAGGTGCCGGCCGAAGGCGCGCACCACGGGATCGTCGTCGCGGTAGCCGCGCCCGTAGGCGTCGAACATGGCGCGCGTCTCGGCGAGGAGCTCGCCGCGGAAGGCCTCCGCCTCGCGCGCCGCGACCTCGGCCTCGGAGGGCAGCGGGTCGATGAAGACGAGCCCGCACGCGCAGCGGAGGATGCGGCGCGCGGGGCGGCGGTGGAGCGTGCGGGCTCGCCACTCGCCGCACGCCGGGCAGGGACGATGGGGCTCCATGGCGCGCGGCCGAGCATCCCCTCAGGACCGCGCGGCCGTCAAGGCGCGCCGGCGGCGCTTCGCGCGAGTCCCGGCGGCCGATCAGGAGCCGCCCCGCACGGCCCGCACGAAGGCGGCGCTGCTCTTGCCGCCGCTCCGGCCGAACGCATCCACGTCGCCGTACAGGAAGCCGACGTACCACGCGCCCGACGGGTCGGAGACGCTGGACGTCGACGACCAGTAGTCAAGGGTGAGAACTGGGGGAGCGGAGACTTGGCCAGACGCCGACCGGGGCCAATTGGACCTTCAGCGCGCGAGTTCACCCGGGGCCACGGCGCGAGGTGGCCTGCCACGTCGGTAGCAATCGCCGCGCCGGGCCCCATCTCCCGCGGCGACGGCCGCCGAGACGACGAGGCGGCGGGCGTCTCTCCGCTCACCCCGCCCGTGCACGAGTTTCCCGAGCGGGCTGCGGTTGTAGCAGAAGGACTGCACGGCGCGGTCGGCTGCTCGACGCGCGCAAGGCGGCGGAGCTGGCGCGCACGACGCCGCTCGGGCCATGACGAGGGCGGTGCCGCTACCCGGCGGCGCGGAAATAGAAGTTCACGTAGCCCGCCGCCTCGGCGGCGCCGAGCGCGTCCGCCTCGTCGACGGGTGAGCAGGTCCCGTCGCGGCCGACGCGGTGGGGGCGGAGGCCTCGGGCGCGGAGGAGCGCGAACAGCACCTCGGCGTCGGTTCCCGCCTGGCGGAGCAGCTCCGGCGACAGCTCGCAGAGCACGCCCACCGCCCGATTGCGCGAGAGGGTGCGCTCGAGCCCCCGTACGACCGCGACCTCAGCCCCCTGCACGTCGATCTTGACGAAGTCGACGTGCGGCTCGCCGGCGAGGAGCTCGTCGAGCACGACCACCGGGACGCGGAGACGCGCGCGCGCCGCCGCGTCGGGATGCAGCCGGTGATCGCCGCGGTTCACGGCCGAGAGATGGAGGTCCATCTCCCCGGCCTGCGCGGCGGCCGCCACCCGGTGAAGCGTCACCTGCTTGGCGCCGGCCTCCGTGACAGCCCGCGCGAGCAGGCGGAAGTTGGCCGGCTCCGGCTCGAGCGCGTGCACGCGTCCCGCCGGGCCCACCGCGCGCGCGAGCGCGAGCGTGTGGACGCCCAGGTTGGCGCCCACGTCGACCGCCACCATCCCGGGCTTCACCTCGCGCGCGATCAGGCGGCGCTCGGCGCGCTCGCGGAGGCCCGTCTTCCAGGCGAGCGCCGCGAGCAGCCGGTCCGGGCTCGCCGCGTAGAGCCGGTCGCCGTCCACGCGCACGGGGCACTCGCCGAGCGGCAGGCGGTTGAGCGCAGCCAGCAGCCGCGCGAGCGCGTTCACGCGCACCCACGCCCCCCGCCGAGGGCGAGCGCGACCGTCGCCACCAGCGCGAGCGCCGAGAGCGCCGCGGCCGCGTGCACGGCGCGCGAGCCGTAGGACAGGACGACGCGGTGCTCGCCCGCCGCGATCGGGACCGCCATCGCGACGTAGTCGGCGCGTCGGACCGGCGCCTCCTGCCCGTCGACGCGCGCGCGCCAGCCCGGGAACCAGCTCTGCGTGACCACGAGGAGCGCGGGCGACGAGGCCGAGGTCGCGAGCGTGAGCTCGCCGGGCGCGCCCGCCCCCACGCGCACCGTCCCGCTCCCGTCCGCGAGCGGCGGCATGGCCCCCTCGAGGATCGCCACGCGCGCGGGATCGAAGCCGGGGCGCACGAGCGCCTGCCAGGCGGCGTCGGCGTCCGGCACCGCGAGCGCGCGGTAGACGAGGAAGGCGCGCGGCAGCGGATGCGCGCGGCGGTAGAGCACGGCGGCGCCGAGCTCGCCGGCCGGTGCCAGTTCGAGCCGCTCGGTGTCGAGCCGGACGCTCGCGGGCAAGAGCACGCAGCCGACGTTCAGCAGGTCGAGCAGCGGCCCGCGCGCCCGAACCCGCTCCCAGTCGGGAAGGAGCCCCTGCTCCGGATCGAGACTCAGCTCGCCGAGAAGGCGCTGCATCCGCCCCGGCGCGATCGACTCCGGGTAGCCCTGCACCAGCTCGACGCGCTCGGTGATCCCCGTCCCGTCCCAGATGAGCGTGGGCGCGAGGAGGCGTGCCGGCCCGGGGCCGCAGCGGCGGCCGAGCTCCGCCGCGAGCCCCGTCGCCCGCGGCGGCTCCGGCGGGTACAGCGACTCCCCGCGCGCGAAGCGATGCGGCAGCGGCCGGGTGAACGAGGCCGGGTTCCACGCCCAAAGCGCCCAGGTGACGCAGGCCACCAGCGCCAGGACGGCCGGCGTGCGCCAGGCCGCACTCGCCCCTGCGACGGCGAGGAGGCCGAGCCCGAGCGCGAGCCAGGGCCACGAGCGCGCACCGACCCCGACCGCCGAGGCGAGGCAGATCGCGCCTGCGAGCGCCGGCCAGCGCTGCGGGACGTCGGCCGGCCCGGCGAGCAACGCATCCAGCCCCGCCCCCGACAGGTACGCCGCGGGAAGGTACGACAGCCCCACCCAGCAGTAGCTCCCGCGCAGCCGAAAGAAAAGCGGCAGCAGGTGGAGCGGCCCGTTCAGCACCGATCCGAGCGCGACCGTCACCACCCAGAGCACGACGAACGCGACCCGGAAGCGCGCCCGGCCGGCGAGCGCACCCACGACCGCGAGCATCCAGACGAGCGGCGTCAGGTGAAACGCCTGTACGAACGAGCCCGCCCGCGCGGCCAGCACCCGCGGGTCGGCGAGCGCGGCCAGGTCGGGAAGAGGGGACGGCGCGACCGTGGCGCGCACGCTCTCCCCCGCCATCTCGAGCAGCGCGACGACCTGGAGCGCCACCAGCGCCGCGGCGAGGAGCGCGCTCGCGGCGAGCCAGCCGAGCCCGCGCCGGTCGCGCGGCCCGAGCCGCCAGCCCGCCACCAGCCAGAAGACGAGCAGGCAGACGCCCGTGTCGAGCGCGTACTCCGGGTAGCCCGCCAGCAGCGTGAGCGCCGCCGCCCCGGCGAGCACGGCCGCCGCCCGCGGCCCGGGCCGCTCGAGCACGCGCACGAAGGCGAGGAGGACGAGCGGCACCCAGGTGAGGCATGCCAGGCGGTTGAGATGGTAGTGCGACTCCATGTTGAGCGGGCTGAAGGTCCAGGTGACGGTGCCGAGCGCCGCGCCGGGCCAGCCGAGGCCGAGGCCGCGGAGTGCTGTGAAGGCGAGGCCGCCGGCGAGCAGGTAGTGGAGCGCCATGTACGCGTGCGTCGCCGCGCGGCCGGCGAGCGCGTAGACCGCGATCTTCGGCGGGTAGAGGGCCGCCGGTTGCGCGGCGCCGAGGAACGGCAGCCCACCGTACTCGTACGGGTTCCAGAGCGGCAGGCGTCCCGCCCCGAGCTCGGCGTTGCCGTACCAGAACTTGGGCACGAAATAGCCGTAGAGATCGATGTCCATCGGCCGGCGGAGCCCGGGCTGCATGCTCGGCACCACGAGCCCGCCCCAGAACACGGCGACGACCGCGCCCCAGGCGAGCGCGAGCGCCGCAGCCGATGGGCCCTCCTTCATGCGATCCCGCCGCTCAGCAGCACGAGGTCGAGCGCCGTGTCGAGATGGTCTGGCCCGATGGTGAAGTCCTCGGGCCCGACGCTCACTCCCCGGGCGCCCGTGGCGAGGCGCCGGCGCACCAGACGCGCCAGGCGCGGGAAGGCCCGCTGCACGATGGCCCCGGGGAGCAGGCGCCGGAGCCCGAGCGGATCCCAGGCGAGCAGGCGTCGCACCTCCTCGCCGCGCGCGCGCTCCCAGGCGAGCACGCGCGCCGACCCGTGCACGCCGAGGACGCGCGCGCCGGGCACGACCGGCGCCGCCAGCGCCAGCAGCTCCGCCGCCGTCCACTCGCGCAGGTGGTAGGGGTTCTCGGAGACCGACATGAGCCGGTTGGGTGTGGTCACGACCAGCACGCCCCCGCACCCGGCGAGCGCGCGGAGGAAGCCGACCGGATCGGGCAGGTGCTCGATCACCTGGAAGCTCACCACCAGGTCGAAGCGCTCGCCGAGAGCGCCGAGGCGCTCGAGGTCGTGGGCGCGGAACTCGAGCCGCGGCGCGCGGTGCCGCGCCGTCGCCACGCGCACCGCGTCCGGGCGGTCGATCCCCACCACGCGCGTCGCCGCCTCGGCGAGGAGCGCCGTGCCGTAGCCCTCGCCGCAGCCGGCATCGAGCACGGCGCGCCCGGCGGCGTGCGCGCACGCGAAGCGGTAGGCCGCGAGGTGGCGCTCGCGGTCGACGGCGAAGTCGCCGTCCGCCCCCGGCAGGCGCTCGCCGGTGAAGCTCACGACGCGAGCCCGTCCACGCGCGCCAGGGCCTCGCGCGCGAACGCGCCCATCTCCGGGTCGGGATCGCGGGCCAGGGCGGCGAGCGCGACGCGCGACGCGCCATCGCGCAGCTGCCCGGCAGCCCAGGCCGCCGCGATGCGGACCTCGCGGCGTGGATCGGCGAGCGCGCGCCGCACCGCCGGGGCGGCGCCGCCGGCGCGCGCCGCCCCGACGATCCAGGCGCTCACCTCGCGGGCGAAGGGCGTGGGGTCGGCGAGGCCGCGCGCCAGGCAGGTGGCCACCTCCTCCGGATGCATGCGCGCGGCATCCAGGAGCGCGCTCGGCACCACGTCCTGCACCTCGTGCAGCGGGATGGCGAGCGTCTCGACCAGGTCGCAGAGATGCTCCGTTCGGCCCGTGCGGGCGAGCGCCTCGGCCGCGGCGACGCGCAGGTAGACGAGCCGCCGCTCGCCGAGCAGGCCGTCGAGCGCCGGCAGCGACTCGGGATCGCCGGCAGCGGCGAGCGCGTGGGCGGCGAAGACGCCGGAGCGCTCCCTGAGCTCGGGCTCCGCCATCCAGCCGCGCACCACGTCGAGCGGCAGCTCGCGCGCCATCCGGTCCGAGGCGGCGGCGAGGCCGCCACCGTCCCGTCCGAAGAGATCGCGCTCGGCGCGAGCCCGGAGCGCGAGCAGGCTGAGCGCGCCGGCGGCTTCGACGCGCATCCTCCGCGACGGGGAGGCGACCACGTCCATGAGGAAGGCGAGCGCCCGCTCGTCGCCCGCTTCGCCCAGGTTGCGCACCAGGAGAAGGCGGCTCGCCTCGTCGGGCGCCCACGTCTCGGCGAGTCGCACCACCCCCCGAGCGTCCTTGGCGCGCGCGAGGAACGCTGCCACCGCCCGGCGGCGGAGCTCGCGGTCGGACTCCGCCAGGCCGGCCAGTACGGCGGCGCGATCGCCGAGCGGCGGCTCCGCCTCGGCCGGCACCTCGGCGGGCGGCACCTCGCCGTGCCAGCCGAGGATGTCGTAGCGTCCGAAGCTCGCCGCCAGCGCGTAGTGCTCGCGCACGAAGCTGCGCAGGATGAAGTAGTACGCCGGCGCGTCGACGAAGAAGCCGAGCCGGCGGTTCAGCGTGAGGAGGTAGCGGGGGCGCTCGGCCGCCAGGGTGCGCACCACCTCGGCCTCGGCGCGATGATCCGGACGGCCGGGGAAGAAGTAGTCGTACGGCGTCGGCGTCGGCCGGTCGAGCGCGAAGGGCACCAGCGCGACGGCGGGAAAGCCGAAGAGCGGCGCGCCCGGGGCGAGGTGCGCCGCCAGGTAGTCGAGCACGGCGCCGAGCGCGCGCAGGTCGGCCGCATGCTCCGCTTCGACGTGGACCGGGAGCGCCGGCGTCCCGAGGGCCACCTGCGGGCGGGCGAGCGCCGCGTAGTTCGGGACCGCCGCCACGGCGGCGAGGGCACCCGCCGACGCGCCGACGGCCGCGACGAGGCGCCCGGCGCGCACGCCGATCACCCCCTCCCACGCGCGCGCGACGCGCGCCGCCGCCCCCGCGCCCAGCACGAGCGCCGAGGGGACGGCGACGATCAGGTGCATGGAGTCGGCGCGCGGGTAGAGCTGCAGGTACATCACGAGCGCGAAGACGAGCGCCACGAGCCATCGCCGCCCGGCCGGACCGAGCCCGCCTCCGCCGCCACGGAGACGGGCGAGCACGACGCCGACCCCGGCGATGCCGAGGATGGGCACGAGGAAGAAGCCGGTCTCCTGCACCTCCCAGAGGACCGAACGCAGCACGCCCTCGGGCATGCGCGCGAGGAGCGCGACCAGCGCGCCGACCCCGAGCGCGGCCGCGGCGCTCAGACCAAGCGCCGCGCCACGCGGGAGGCGTCCGGGCCCGACGGCGACGCCGAGCGCGCCGACCGTCGCGATCGCCGCCGCCGCGAGCGGCGCCCAGAGCGCCGGGAAGCCGGGGCGCAACGGATAGGGGGTGGCGTAGACGCGCTCCGCACCGGAGCCGAGGAGCAGCACGTCGCTCAGGAAGCGGGCCCAGCCGAGGCGGGCGACCAGGTACGCGAGCCAGGGAAGCGTCACGACGGCCGCGCCCAGCGCCAGGAGCGCGAGCGCCGGGGCGAGCCGGACGGCGTGCGCGGCGGGCGCGCGCGCCCAGAGGAGCCGCCCGGCGACGAGGACGAGCGGCGCCCCGGCGATGATCGGGAAGGTGGGCCAGTCGATGTCCAGGGTGAGCGTGGCGACCAGAGCCTGGGCGAGCAGCGCGAGAAGGGCCAGCGCCGCGAGGACGAGCAGCGCGCGCGCCGCGCGCCGGTCGGGGTCGCCCTCGCCCGCTGCCAGGAGCCCGAGCCCCATGGCGCAGGCGAGGAGCGCGAGCACGCCCGCGTTCGGCTTGAAGGCGAAGGCGACACCGGCGCCGAGCCCCGCCACGACGAGGGCGGCGCGGCTCTCCCGCACCGCGAACCGGTCGAACGCCGCCTGCGTCGCGAGCCAGGCGGCCCCCGCGTACCAGGCGGGGTACGGGATGTTGAAGGACGCGAAGTCGCCCGCGAAGAAGGGCAGGAAAGCGGCGTAGCCGAGCGCCGCCGCCGCCGCCAGCGCGCCCCCGGCGAGCGGGCGCGCGAGCGTGAAGAGGAGCCCCACCGCGGCGGCGTTCACGAGCGCGAGCGCGGCGCGGATCGGCACGACGGAGCGGCCGAAGAGGCGGAGCAGCCCGGCGTTCAGGTAGAAGACACCCGGCGTGTAGCCGGTGTGGAAGTCGACGTACGGTACCTCGCCGCCGAGCGTGCGCGCGATGCCGTGCAGGAGCGAGCCCTCGTCCTCCAGGTTGACGCCGTAGGTGAGGAAGCTCGCGAAGTAGGCGGCCGCGAGCCCGGCCACGGCGACCGGGGCGAGGCGTCTCATGCGCGCCCGGCGGCCCGAGCCGGCGTGGCGCGCGCGCCGCGGGCGGCGTCGAGGACGGCCGACACCTCGGCCGCGGCCGCGTCCCAGTCGAAGCGCGCCGCCCAGCGCACCGCCCCGCCCGCGAGTCGCCCGCGCAGCGCCGCGTCGTTCAGCACCCGCGCGAGCGCGCGGGTGAGCGCCGCCGCGTCGCCGGCGGGCACGAGAAGCCCGGTCTCGCCGTCCCGGACCGCGTCGCGCAGCCCGGGCACGTCGGTCACCACCGCCGGCGTGCCGCAGGCCGCGGCCTCGACCACGGTGAGGCCCCACCCCTCCTTCTCCGAGGCGCACGCGACGAGGTGCGCCGTCTGGAGGAGGCGTACCTTCTGGTCTTCGTCGACGAAGCCGCAGAGCTCGACGCGGTCCGCGACGCCGCGCGCCGCGACGCGGTCGCGGACGGCGCCGAGCCCCGCGCCCGTGCCCGCGACGACCAGGCGGACGCCGGGGAGCGCGGCGATCGCGTCCACCAGGAGCTCGGTGCGCTTGTACGGCTCGACGCGCCCGAGCGCGAGCACGGTGGGCTCGGGCGTGCGCGGGCCGGCGCCGGGACGGTAGCGGCGGTGATCGATGCCGTTCGGGACGACGCACACGTCCGCCCGGCGGAGCCCGCCGCGCACCAGCTCCGCGCGCGTGCTCTCGGAGACCGCGACCACCGGCAGCCCGCGGTAGAGGCGCGGAGGCGGCGGTACACGCCCGGCACGCGCGCGTAGTAGCCGAGGCGGCCCTCGCCGAGCCGGAGGACGCGCACGCCGTCGACCTCCTCCTCCGCCGGCGCGGCCGGGAAGCCCGCGGCGAGGAGCGTCACCGCGTCGCCCGCCGCCACGAGCCGGCGGAAGATCTCGCGCAGGTGCACCTCCGCCCCCCCCGCCTGCGGGTGGCGCGGGTCGCGCTCGTTCAGCACGAGGAGGCGGCGGCTCATAGCCGCCCGAACCGGTGTGCGAGCCGCAGCCACCAGCAGATCCAGAGCGCCTCGAGGCCGATGCGTTTCGACATCTTCGACTCGCCGCGTACGCGGTCCATGAAGATGATCGGCACCTCGTGGATGCGCTGCGCCCGCGTCCAGGCGCGGTAGGTGGTCTCGATCTGGAAGGAGTAGCCGTTGGAGCGTACGCGCGCGGGCTCGACCGCGAGGAGCGCGGCGCGCCGCCAGCACTTGAAGCCGCTGGTCACGTCGCGGACCGGCATACGGGTCACCAGGCGCACGTAGGCGTTGCCGAAGTAGCTGAGCAGCAGCCGGTCCATCGGCCAGTTCACGACCGTGATGCCGTGCAGGTAGCGCGAGCCGAGCACGAGGTCGTGGTCGGCCGCCAGGCGCACCAGCTCGGGCAGCATGGCGGGCGGGTGAGAGAGGTCCGCGTCCATCTGCACGACGAACTCGGGCTCGAGCGCGAGCGCGGTGCAGAAGCCCTCCTTGTAGGCCGGGCCGATGCCGAGCCTCGGGCGATGGTTCACCAGGTGGATGCGGGGGTCGGCGGCGGCCAGCGCGGCCACCGCCTGCGCCGTGCCGTCCGGCGAGTCGTCGTCCACCACCACGACGTGGCAGTCGATCGCCGCCAGCACGGTGGGCAGCAGGCCGACGACGTTGTCGCGCTCGTCGTAGGTCGGGATGACGACGACCGTCTCGGGCACCGCGCGGAGGATAGCGGAGCGCCGGTCAGGCGCGCCAGCGCGCCAGGTCGGCGCGCGTCACGGTGCCGGTCAGGCAGAGCGCCGCGGGGTAGGCGACCAGGAGGAGTGCCACGCCGACCGGAACCGACGCCCCGAGCGCGACGGCGGCCGCGGCGGCGGCCGCGCCGAGCCCGAGCGGGGGCACGACCGCGGCGAGGACGGGCGCGGCCGCCGCGCGCGTCGCGGGGAGTGCGAGCAGCGCCACCTGGCCCGCGAGGCTGGCGGCGAGGAAGGCGGTGGCCGCGCCGAGCGCGCCGTAGGCCGGGACGAGTGCCGCGCCGAGGACGATCATGCCGGCGCCGGCGCCCGCCGTCACCCGGAGCAGCGTGCGCTGCCGGCCGACGGCGACGAGGAGGTTCGTCAGCACGGCTCCCGTCGCGCCGAGGAGTGCCGCGGGGGCGAGCACGCGCAGCACGGGCGCCGCCGCCGCGAAGGACGGGCCGAAGAAGCGGACGAGCACCGGCTCGGCCCAGAGCGCGAGCGCCGCCGCCGGCGGCAGGAGCACGATCACGAGCCCGCGCGCCGCCTCCCGCGCCGCGCCGGCCGCGCCCGCCGGCGTCGCCGCAGCGAGC
>WNFQ01010975.1_pt1 | contig 13057 bp, 11 predicted proteins | sample 5400171 | NCBI WGS metagenome assembly WNFQ01 (sample SAMN13153356, study PRJNA577476) | soil metagenome | isolation source: 20 cm soil under Madrone tree | place: USA:California | collected 2016-06-14
GACCTCAAGCCAATGGGCCTTGAAATGGCGCGCTCTCTAGTGACTGCGTTGGGCGGAGATCCAAAAGTAGTGCAAGGCTACGGTAAGGGTGCGATCGTCGGCGCGGCCGGCGAAATCGAGCACGGCGCCTTGTGGCACGTGCCCGGCGGCTACGCCATGCGCGAAGTGCTGGGCGACGCGAAGGCCATCGTGTCTTCGACCAAGAAAGTGGGCGGCCCTGGAACTCGGCTCGACGTGCCCCTTACTCATATCAATGCTTCCTATGTGAGAAGCCATTTCGATGCCATGGAGGTCGGCCTCGCCGACGCCCCAGGCTCTGATGAGATTCTGCTCGCGCTGGTCATGACGACCGGCCCCCGCATTCACGCCCGCGTCGGCGGCCTGAAAGCTTCGGAGATCAAGGGAGAGGACGGATTGCGATGAAAGCCCGCATTCGCAAGATTGCGACGTTTCTCGAAGAGACGCGCACGGAGATGGGACGCGTTGTTGATCCTCCAACACGACGCGCCGCAGCCGTCGCCGTAATTGAAAATCCCTACGCCGGGAAGTACGTGGAAGACTTGTCGGAGCTGATGCTGATCGGCGAAGAACTGGGCGAACTGCTCACCCAGCGCGCGGTCGCGGCTTTGGGTATTCCCGCGGTCGCCGTCGAGAGCTACGGCAAGGCGGCTGCGGTGGGCGAGAGCGGCGAGATCGAGCACGCCGCGGCGATTCTGCATCCTAAGCTTGGTGCGCTGGTACGAAAGGTTCTGGGCAAAGGCGCTGCCCTTATTCCCTCTTCCAAGAAAAGGGGAGGCCTGGGAGTGGTGCTCGATATCCCGCTGGGTCACAAAGACGCTGCTTTTGTCCGCAGCCACTTCGATGGCATGGAAGTCCGAATCAATGACGCTCCCCGAGCCAACGAGATCATGGTAGCTGTCGCAGTCACGGATAGCGGTCGCCCGCTTCCGCGAGTGGGGGGACTGACGAAGGAACAGATCAAGGGTGAAGACGGGCTGCGGTAGTGAAGATTGTTAAACAGTTTGGAGAAAATAAATCCCGGCTCTTCGCCGCTGAGGTAACAAATGAATTTCTGGCGGTCTCGGCTTCTAGTTCTCACTCTTCAATTTCTTCTTCCTGCTTCCCTTTCGGCTCAACCCAAGAAAGAGAAGGTCGACCTGATCGTCACCGGCGGAACCGTCGTGACCATGGATGGAGCGCGAGCTATCTACAACGACGGAGCCGTTGTCGTCAAAGGAGACGCGATCGTCGCGGTCGGTCCGCGCAGCGAGCTCGAAGCCAGATACGCTGCCGCGCAGACGATCGATGCCACAGGCAAGCTAGTTCTTCCTGGATTCATCAATGGACACACTCATGTGCCCATGACCCTGTTCCGGGGTATTCACGATGATGTGACGCTCAACGATTGGCTTTACAAATACATCTTCCCTGCCGAGGCGAAGAACGTCAACGAAGAATTCGTGCGGTGGGGCACACGGCTGGCGGCGGCGGAACAGATTCGCGGGGGTGTCACCACCTTCGCCGATATGTACTACTTCGAAGATGCAGTTGCGGAAGAAACCAAGGCGGCCGGCATGCGTGGTGTGCTGGGCGAAACGTTGATCGACTTTCCCGCGCCCGACAACAAGAGCGGGGCCGAGGCGCTCGCTTACACCGAGAAGTTCCTGAAGAAGTGGCAGGGCGATTCCCTGATTCACGCGGCAGCCGCGCCGCATTCGATCTACACCTGTTCCCAGAAGACGCTTCAGGATGCGGCGGCGTTGGCACGGAAATATCACGCGCCCATCCTGATTCACACGGCAGAGATGAAAAAAGAGTGGGAAGACAGCCAGAAGCAAAACGGAATGTCGCCGGTACAGTATCTGGACAAGATCGGCGTGCTTGGTCCCGACGTTGTGTCTGCACACTGTATTTTTGTCGACGAGGCCGACCGCAAGACTCTAGCCCAACGGCAAGTGGGGTGCGTACATAACCCGTCGAGCAACATGATGATCGCCAGCGGCGTTTCTCCAGTGCCGGAAATGCGGGCCGCTGGGGTAGCCGTCGGTCTCGGAACCGATGGACCGGCCGGCAGCAACAACGATTTGGATCTGATGGAGGAGATGGACCTGGCAGCCAAGCTGGCGAAGATCACAAAGATGAACCCGCTGGCGCTGAATGCAAAGGCGGTCGTAGAGATGGCAACCATCGACGGCGCCAAAGCTCTGCACATGGAGAAAGCGATCGGCTCGTTGGAACCGGGGAAGAAGGCTGACCTGGTTGTGATCAGTCTTGACCAACCGAATGCAGTGCCGATGTACGACATCTACGCGCAATTGGCATACGCGCTGAAGGGTAGCGACGTGCAGACCGTCGTGATCGCCGGAGGTGTGGTGATGCGCGATCGAAAACTGCATACCGTGAACGAAGAGGAGGCCATGGTTAAGGCACGTGAGTACAAGAAGACGATAGCCGCATCGCTGGGCCTTCCTTAACCTCTAGCCCGGCCACGTAGGCGGGTGCCCCACCGCCCAGCGGAGCACAGCTCCGCAGTTATGCGTGGGTCAATGTTTTACGACTTCCGGAGCCGATGTTGCCGGGGGCGTGTTGCGGCTGCGTTGCGCGCTCACCAGACCGTCAATAATTACCATTCCGATGCCAGGCAAGTCTCCAAGTTGAATGCTTTCCAGCACGGTCGTCCCGGCCGAGTGCTGGGCTCTGTCGATCACCACGAACGTGGCGGCGCGACCCACAGCAACCAACCCGCAGTCGAGGTTCCGGATCTTTGCCGTGTTGCCTGTCGCGAAACACACCGCAATCTCGACCGGTATCTGTCCCAGGGAGGACAGCATCGAAATCATGCGTAGGATTCCTAGCGGCTGCACTCCCGATCCGGCTGGGGAGTCGGTACCAAGGATCACTCGATCGAGCTGCTTCAATTCCTTTGCTGTCCGCAGGGCTAGCAATGCAGCTCTCTCGTTTCCATTGTGTACTATCTCCAAGGCTCGCGGAGACTTCTCGCATAAAGTCACGATCTGATCATCCGGCAGCGCGGTATGGCCGCCGTTGATGTGACCGATAACATCGGCATCTGCGGCGAGCACGATGTCTTTATCAATCAGGCTGGAACCAGGAATCGAGGGTCCTCCGGTGTGAATCGTGCTTTGAATCCCGAACTTTCGCGCCCACCCGACCATCTCGCGCGCTGTGGCCCCGTCTTTCACGCTTCCCAAGCCGACTTCCCCTAGCATGGTGACGCCAGCCGCCGCAAGATCTTTAAAGTCTTCCTCAACCATTCCGTGCTCGATCACCGGTGCACCGGCATGAATTCTTACACCGCCGGGGCGAAAATGAGAAAAGGCCCGCTGGGCAAAGATCGCCATGGCCTTCAGGCCGACGACGTCCTTCGGCCGTCCGGGCGTGTGCACTTCGCCGGCGGAAATCATGGTCGTAACTCCTCCGTGCAGATAGCTGTCGATCCAGCCAATCTGGTTCTGGCGCGGCGTCCAGTCGCCGGCCACCGGATGCACGTGGCTGTCGATCAGCCCCGGAGCCAGTGTGGTGCCCTTGGCGTCGATGATCAGGGTCGCACCTTCGGCGTCAACGTCGTTTTCTTTGCCAACCGCAGTGATCTTTCCGTCCACCGCGATAACGGTGTCCGCATCAAGAATTGGCTTCTGCAGATCACCGCTGAGCAGCAGGCCGATATTGCGGATCACAAGCCGTGCTTGCGGCTTGGTCTGGGCGGTCTCATCTTTCTTGTTGGCGTTGGCCATTCGGAGCACCTCTTTGCAGTTGGAGAATTTGCCGGGATCTTCCTTGCCAGCCAACAATGTCGGCAGGCAATGTTATAAGCTTGCTTCTGCGACGGCGGCAGGCGGACCAGGTATGTTATCTCGCAATATTGTTTTCTGGGAAGTGGACACGCAGAAGGATTTCATGCTGCCCGGCGGCAAGCTTTATGTGCCGGGCGCCGAACGATTGCTGCCCAATATCCGAAGGCTCACGGATGCGGCCCGCCACGAACGCATCTTTCTGGTCTCGCATGGTTGCTTTCACACCAAGGATGATCCCGAGTTCGCAACATTTCCGCCTCATTGCGTAAAAGGGACTGCGGGCGCCGGGTTTGTTCCGGAAGCGCTGACCGAAAAAGTAGTCACGGTCCCGAATGAGCCTACGGCGACTCTGCCGGCGGATTTTTCACAGTACCAGCAGATTCTCCTCGAAAAGCAGACACTCGATATCTTCGCCACCCAGCACGCCGAAGAACTGGTGGAACGCCTGGGCCACGAGGCAGAGTTCGTTGTCTTTGGCGTGGTCACTGAATTTTGTGTCCGCTTCGCGGCCAAGGGTTTGCTGGAGCGCGGCCGGAGCGTTTCCGTGGTTCAGGACGCGATCGAAACACTAGATTCCCAAGACGGGAAACGTGCCGTCACGGAACTGCAGGCTCTCGGAGCAATATTCATCACTACTGACCAGGCCCTCACCCTGCTCAACCACCCCAAATAACAAGCGTGAAGTCTCCGAACCCCGCCTTTACTAGCCACTCAACCGCGCGGGGCATGCAGCGATTTCGTAAACCTGTCTAGGTAAACGCCCAGATCTCCTCCAGTTTCAGCCGCTTTGCACAAAACGGTCGGGAGGTGTCATTTTTGCAAATAGGTGGAAGCTTGACTTTACCTCGATTACTGGCATTATTATTAATGCCAGTATAGCTGGGTTACTATTGCCTTTCATGCCCTTTGACTCAGAGCTCCAGACCCGAGGTCGCTTGGTCCGCAGCCTCGGTGCTTTGCGGGAGATGCTCCCAGGTTCCTTTGTCGAACGCCGCCGCAAGTGCGGCAAACCCTATTGCCACTGTGCCGATGGTAAGCCGGAGCATATGCACCCCCAGTTCCTGTTGTCCGTGCTGCGAGAAGGAAAGCCGAAGACCTTCCATATCCCTGCCCACTTAGCGGACGAGGCCCGCCGCCAGGTCGAGTTTCATAAACGCTTTCAGCGAGCGGCGGAGGCCATCTGTCACATCAATCTGCGCCGTTTGCTGCGGCGCAAGCAGGAGAGCAAGGGGCAGGAGAAAGGGGAATAGCCCAAAGCCTTGCACCGACACCAATTCGAGACCTATCTCGATAAGGTGTTTGACTTCCCCTCGCGGGTAGCGGGACTGCCCGATGGCCGCTCCTATTCTTATCATTCCGCCAAGAAGGTCTTCGATGCCATCTTCTTCGCAAGCGCATGTCAGTTCGGCCCTGTGCATCGCATCGAGACCGAATGCAAAATGGGCGCCCTGCGCCGACGCATTGGCCCACTCAGTGAAGACGCCATCGGCTATACCCTGGAGCGCCAAGATCCGGATGCCATTTTCGCACTGGGCTGTACCCTCGCCCAGCAGTTGAAGCGTAACCAAGTCTTGCACTCTACCTGGTCGCGCGGCCTGGTGGTCGCGGCTGCCGATGGCATCGAAATCTGCAGTTCCTTCGCCCGTTGTTGTTCCCGTTGTATGGAACGAACGGTGAAACATAAGGTCGGCGAAGAGCTGCGCGAAGACATCCAGTACTATCACCGCATCTCGGTGGTCAGCATCGTCAGTAGCTCTTTTCCTATCCCTCTGGGTATCCGCTTTCAAAAAAAGGGCGAGGACGAAGTGGCCTGCACTCTGGCTCTGCTGCAGGATTTAAGGCAGCGCCTGGGCGCTCGCTTTTTCGATGTGCTGGTGGCCGATGCTCTCTATCTACAAACTCCCTTCGTGAAACAGCTCCAAGTTCTCGGCCTGGACTGGGTCATTAACCTCAAAGCCAATCAGCCCGAACTGCTGGCCGAAGCCGAACGAGCCGTGGCCTTCCTGGCTCCCCATCCCTCCCCCAGCCAACCCCAAGAACTGCAACTCTGGGACATGCCGCAAGTCTATTGGCCGGTGGCCGATCGCGCGGTGCACGTGGTAAAAACCTTGCGCCACCACGCCCGCCAACGCCAGCACGTGCAGCGACAAGGAGCCGGGAACAAGCAAATCGTCAGAGTCGTGGAGGTCGAGCCCAGCACTAACTTTTACGCCGCGAATTTAGAACTGGGTTCCATCCCGCCTCTCTTCATCCATCAGTTAGGTCGTAGCCGCTGGCACATTGACGCTCAGCTATTTCAAACCCTTACTACCGGTGGCCATCTCAAGCGACCCTCCCTCCACCAAGGCTATGACAAGGCTCTGGTCGTGCTCACCATGATTCGGGTCTTAGCCTTTACCTTGGCCCTGGTCTTCTACCATCGGCAGGTGCGGAGTCACTTTCGCAAAGCCAGTTTCGGTTTCTGCGACCTCGCTCGCAACATCGCAGAGCAGTTTCTGCTCGTTTCCGCTGTTCTCGATTCCAGTTGAACCTGGTTCCGACTGACAGATCGAGCAGCGCCTTCGTGCCAGCTCTCCGCGTCCTCACTAGCGGCTGCATGCCCCACTATTCACCAACGCCTGAAAAAAACCTGCCTGTCAATTCCTTTTCTGCTCCCCGCCCCCAGTGCAAGACTCACGCCACTTGCGACAACTCCTTAAATTGATTACCCCGAACCAGAACCGCCCAATCTCGAGCCGGTTTGCGAAATCACTGCCAAGCTGGGTTGGGAGTAACGTCCGCTCCGACTCGGCGCCAAGTGGACCCGCTCCGCGGATAGCGGAGCGGCAACAGGCCCCGTACCTTCGACCCGACGCCAGCACTTCCGAGCACGGCAAAGCCACTTTCTAACTTGGCGCCTAACCTCTCAGCGGGGGAGCCCCGCCCCCTGTTGAGCTACTGAGGAGACAATCACATGTCATCAGAACCCAAAGACGCCCGCCCAACACAGGAGTCCACCGAGGACGCCCCTTCAACCTCTGCGGACGTAAGCCGTAGAGATTTCGTCAAGCTGGGAACGCTGGCTGGAGCGGGTGCTTCGCTGGCCCCCTTTCTCACCGTACCCTCGGCTCACGCGGCCACCTCCGGGTCGGCATCTGGCCCCGACCAATTCAACGAAGCCACGATCCTGCAACTGCAGGCGGTAAGCGCGGTAGAACTCGTCAACTTTTATCTCACACGTATCCAGGTATTGGACAAGGGCGGTCCCAACGTCAACTCGATCATCGAAGTCAATCCTGATGCCTTTGCCATCGCGCGCCAGCTCGACGCCGAGCGGAGAGCAGGCATCGTCCGCAGCGCATTGGATGGCATTCCAGTTGTGCTTAAGGACAACATCGATACCCACGACAAGATGCAGACGGCGGCAGGCTCGCTCGGCCTGGTCGGAACTCCGGCGCTCCAGGACTCCACGGTGGCTGCGAAACTGCGGGCGGCTGGGGCTGTGATCCTGGGCAAGACCACTCTGAGCGAATGGGCGAACTTTCGGTCGTTCTTTTCTTCGAGCGGCTGGTCGGGTCGCGGCGGGCAATGCAACAACCCGTACGCCATCGATCGCAACCCCTGTGGCTCCAGTTCGGGTTCGGGCGCCGCGGCTTCGGCCAACTTCACTGCAGTTTCCATCGGCACCGAGACCGACGGCAGCATCGTGTGCCCGGCCAATAACAACGGCGTGGTTGGAATCAAGCCCACAGTGGGACTAGTCAGCCGCGCCGGTGTCGTGCCCATCTCGCACACCCAGGACACGGTGGGCCCTCACGCACGTTCTGTGGCCGACGCAGCGGCGGTCCTCAATGTAATCGTCAGCCGAGTGCCGGATCTGCGTGATCCTGCAACCGGCGTTAGCCCGCTGGGCAAGCTTGGCGAACCGCGGCCGAACCTCCTGAACATTGATTACACAAGCTTCCTCAATCCGGCCGGCCTCAGCGGTGCCGGAATTGGGGTGGCTCGCCAGTTTGAAGGCTTCAGCCCCAAGTTAGACGCCGTATTCGAAGAAGCACTTGCAGCGATGCAGAGCGCTGGAGCAACCCTGGTGGACGTAACGTTTCCGCACTTCGACGAGATCTTCGCCGGCATCCCCGAGTTCACCGTGCTCCTGTTCGACTTCAAGGTCGACCTGCAGAACTACCTGGCAACCCGGGCTGGCGTTCCCCTGGCGGGCAAGACCCTGGCCGACGCGATTGCCTTCAACAACGCAAATGCCGCTCAGGAACTGCAGTTCTTCGGCCAGGAGATCTTCGAACTGGCGGAGACCTTCGACGTCACCAGCACCACCGTGGTCCAGCCGCTGGGGATCTCCTACGCCGACGCGCTCGCTGCAGATCGCCTCTTCGGAGCCACCGAGGGTATCGACAAGATACTCAGCGACAATAACCTCGACGCGATCGTCGCCCCCACAGACAATCCACCGTGGCCAACCGACTTGATCAACGGTGACCACTTTGTCATCGGAACCTCGTCGCCCGCGGCCATCGTGGGCTACCCCATTATCAACGTGCCGATGGGGTTTGTATTCGGAGTGCCTGTAGGCATCAGCTTCATGGGTACGGCCTTCAGCGAAGGCAAGCTGATCACGCTGGCGTCGGGATTTGAGCACGTGACGCAAGCGCGGAAACCACCGCAGTTCCTGCCCACGCTGCCGTTCAATACCGCCGGCCTATCCCCTGTGCGTGGACGGCGATCAGTCAGATCAAGTATGCCCAGGAATCTCTGACTTTCGGGAAGAGCGATTGCGGGGCGGCCAAGCGCCGCCCCTTTTCTTTGGATCAATGCCGGAGGCGCACACCGGTGAATACCCTCGCCCGCCACTCGATCCACGCGATCGGACGCGATTTCACGCTGTGCGGTGCGAGAACTGCTCGCGCGGAATGCGGCTCTCCTTGTTGGCATTGGCCTCGATGAAACTGCCATCCACCGACAGGTTGTCCCCTTGCACTGTCAATGCATAGGAGAGAAACGCGGGGAACACATGGCAGATCCTTTTGGATCTTCCAGGTTTGGAGATTTTCGGGAGGAAACTATAGCCTTGCCTGGAGGCGCGTACTCGATGGTTTGCGGTTCGATTTCCTCCCGGGCGGGGAAATCCGAATAGGATGACGGGGCTGTCCGCGACGAGCCCCACACAGAACGCCATGATCCTGTGACATCTTTGTTGAGACCCTTCCGCGCCGCGGCTATCGTTTCACCTCTCAGAACAGAGCATCCCCGGTCCGGCAGCGCGCGCCCACGGCAACACGGATAACCGACGGCCCGCTTTGTCTGTGACGTCGGTGAAGGTTCCATCGTGATTGTTATGGTATAGCGCGCTCCTGGCTTTCTTGCCCGCAAGCGCCATCTCCACGCTTTGCGCGTTGGTGAAGTAAATATCGGGCCAGCCGTCGCGATCATAATCAATAAGAGCGACGCCGCCGCTCATCGACTCCACAATGTATTTCTGTTCCGGAATCGAGGGGTGTTCGAATTTGATTCCAGTCGAGCCAGTAATACCAACTGGGGCAACTGGGCGGATGTCTGTGGAGCCGTTTCCTGCGTGCCGGCCCGCCCACGGAGACGGAGCTTGATGGTCTGTGATCAGACGAGGCGTCAAGCCGTTACGGGTAGCTCACCACGGTGACCGGGACATCCGGGTTGGCGATGGTCGACGACCCGCCTGTGTCGTTGACCACGTGCTGGATGCCACCGAACCCGGCCGTGGAGAGGAACACCGTAAGCAGATCGTTGAGGCTTGACGTCGGGAGGGTGACGGGGACCTCAAACGCGTGTGCGGCGTAGATGTTCACGCCCTGGTTGAAGAAGCTGTAGCTGGCCATACCGTATCCGCTGAAGCTGGTCGCACTGCTGGCAACCTTGAAGGCCGCCCAGCCGTCGACATCGGGAGCCTCCATCCACGCCGCCTGGTTGGGCGGGTCGTAGGGCATCTCGTTCTGGAAGAAGGTGACCGTGCCGCCATTCCCGTTCCAGATCACCTCGTACTTCTGGTAGTGCTCGACGAAAAGGCCGTACGCGGTCACGTTGCCACCATTGACGATGACGCCGGTGTCGGCAGTGTTGTTGTTCCAACCCACACCGTTGCCGTGGTCGGCCCGCCATGCCCAGATGTCATCGAGGATGACGTTGTTGCTGTTGACAACCAGACTGCTCGTCGCGCTGCCCGGCTCCGCGCCGCCGATACGGAAGAACACATCCTGAAGAGCCGTCGGGTCGGAGGCTAGCTTGTCACTGCCTGCGTGGCCGCTTCCGACCTGCAGCAGCGCCGGAGAGTTTATTGCGCCCGCGTCGAAGATTATCCCCGAGATCACGATCCCCTTCGCACTGGCGACTTTCATTGACACGATTCCGTTTTCAGGGATCAGAGTCGGGAAACCGAGACCGAGCACCACGGTATCGGGACTCGTGACCTTGATGCTCTGGTCCAGGTAATAGATGCCCGGGGTCAGGATGAGGTGCATGCCGGAATCCAATGCGGAATTGATCGTCGCTGTGGAGTCCGTCGGCTGGGCAATGAAGAACGCATTGATCGGGATGGACGAGCCAGGCGTCGCGCCGCCGGCCCATGTCGTGCCCACGGAGTTACGCTGCACCGAGGGCACGAAGACGTTGTAATGCCCATGGGGGTCCAGGTACAGGTATGGCGCCTCTCTTGTCACCGGGCTAGTCGCGAGCGTGGTGTACGGGCCACCGCACGACGCCTGAGCGGGAAAACACTGGGCGGGCGCACCCACGACGCCTGAGAACACTTGGTTCCAGACGCCGTTGCTCCAGCCATCAAGCTTGCTGTTCCTGACCAGCCACTGCTGCTGCGAGCCGTTGATCACGGTGCTGCCGTCGAACTCTGAATCGGCGATGAAGCCACCACTCGCGAACGACGGAGGGGTGCAATAGTCCATAAGGGTGGCGAACCCGTTGATGTGGACCCGACGCATCGGCGCGGCCTGCGACACGGCCCAGAATTCGCCGTTGTAGCAGCCGAAGTTCGGGGTGGTTACGTTAATGGTCAGGTTCGACAACGATCGCCAGAAGTTCACGAGCGCGGTGCAGTTGTTGGTGCCGAAGCACTGGTTGCGTACGTAGATGGACCCGTTGATAACGACGTCGTTCGGGGAGCGGCCGAGGCCCGCCACGGTGGTGTAGTAGCCGACCTGAAAGTTGAGGGGGTTGGTACTGGATCCATATGTGCCGGGCTCGAACAGCAAGGCATAGCGCTGAGTTCCGAACTGGTTGGAGATCTGTTGGTTTGCCACCGCGTCGACCGTCGCCTGGATCTGGCTCAGCGGCATGCCGGGATTGAAGATGTAGACGCTCGAGCCGAAATTGGGTTGTCTGGGCGGCGCTAACGAAGACACCTGTGCAGTGGCGACGCCACTGGTGGCCGCCGCGCACGCGAAGGCCACGAGGGCACATGCGGCGAAGATCGAACGACGGCGGAACCACCCGCCGCCGGCGCACCGCGTTCTCCATCTGTCTGGCTGCCAATGCCATCGGGAAAGGAATGTGCGCAAGTTCATCTCCTTATCTCCTCGTTTGTATTAAAAGCTATCTGTCAACAGGGAATCTGAATCGGAAAATCCTTTTCACCTTCCAAACACGGCGCCCAGTTTACACCCGTTCCAACTGATCGCGACAGTATGAAACAATTTTCATCTTGAAGCGCCCGCTGCGGTTTGTCATCCGCACCAGTAGACCCGCATTGCCTCATTTTGCAGCCCGCTCTTGCGACACTTCCCCCCCAGCCCCTTGGTGAGACCGATTTTGATGTTGACCTCGACCACCATTAGATATATGCCAGAAACTGTCAATGCATATGAGAGAAACGAGGGGAACACATGGCAGATCCTTTTCGATCTTCCGGGTTTGCAGATTTTCGGGAACGCCATGATTCATGGACGATAATGCGAGACTTAGATCGCTGCGGTTGGGTCGTCTTCAGTTGCAAACCGGCCGAGGCCATCACGCCGCAGATCTTTTAACCCCGGGCTCTCGCTTGTTGCGGCAAGGACCAACATGCGGCCACTACTGAGCACATCCTCTATGATTTTTTTGAGCAGATTCGACTGTCCGGCCGCCGATCCAATCCACCCGTTCCGAAGCAGACTTGTAAACTCGCCGTTGTTGAAACGCCGCGGGCAGTTGCCCCACCTGATGGCAACCCCGCCGCGGGGCCCGCGCACGCTCGGGGACTTGAGTACTCTGCGCCAAAGTCCAAGCGGCAAGTACATTCCTGAGACCATACCTGCATCCAGGACTGCTTTGATCTTTGCCTCGCAAAGCTTTACGTAGAATGACCGCCCTGACAGCCGGAAGGTGTCTGTGTCGTAGTTTGGTACCTTCGGCAAGCATTTTCTCAGCGCGAATCATCCGCCGCAGTTCTTTGTCGTGACTTGGATCATTGTGCGGGCGGTACTCTGGTTCGTGAGCACCCTCGGTCATGCGCTTATACTGTACGAGTACGAAGGAATCGAAGGGTGATTGTAATAGACAAGATCCACGCCGAGCGTCTGCTCGAGCGACTGGCGATTGCAGTTGAGGATAGTCAAGTACTCCTCGCCATTGCGAAGCACTACCGATCCCACCAGATCGCGCCGGGCCACTTCCATGCCTGGAAAGGTCACCTGATCGTGACTAATCTGAGGGTCCTCACGTACTGAAACGTTCTCGAGGCGTGAGAGGAACGAAGCGACCGGCGTCCGCTCGCTCGGCGCAGCCTCACGTAGCACTCTCTTCCGGAATGAGTGGCCAGCCCATGCTTGTATAGCCGAAGCGACTGCATCCCGCTCGAACACCTCCAAGCCTTCCTCGGCCCGTCGTTGCGGGAGATGAGCCTCATTCACCATCCGGCCAAGTTTCTGAATTCTTTGGCGTACGCCCGGTGATGCAGCCCCAATAACACGGATGACTTCATGCCACAACCCCGGCGACAGGCGACATACCCCGATCTCCGGAGGATGGAAGTTTGTTAGCGAATCTGCGGGGGAGCTTGCTCCGGATCTCGTCACGGCTCATTCGTTCGATCGGAACTAGGTTGGAAATGGCGATCATCGTCTGTCCAGTGACGAGCAGTCGGCCTGTCTGGCTGATTCCCACGTAATCAGCCTCAGTACCGTAATCAACCTCAGTACCGTGCATCGAGACGACAACAAGCTCCGCAGCGCGCGGTCGCACGTCGGCAGTCACCACGGTCGTCGTGAACTGTCCTAGGTTCTGACACG
>WNFQ01002595.1_pt1 | contig 13054 bp, 11 predicted proteins | sample 5400171 | NCBI WGS metagenome assembly WNFQ01 (sample SAMN13153356, study PRJNA577476) | soil metagenome | isolation source: 20 cm soil under Madrone tree | place: USA:California | collected 2016-06-14
CGCAAAGGCCGTTGTGGCCGCCCGGAAGCGCACATGGTTATCATGCCCGCACGTTCGGTTTTCGTCTGGACGAACTTGTGCGTCGTATCGCTGGGAAACCACTGGCAGATTACTGGCGACAGATTTTTGGCGAGCCCCTCAAGCTCGATCTTTGGATTGGCTTGCCGGAAAAAGAGAATCCTCGCGTGGCGACGATGTATCCCGCAAAAGCAGGTAGAGCGCCGGAGCCGAGACAATTTTATGTGGACCTAACGACGCCCGGCACGCTGGCGCGCAAAACTTTCACTTCCCCTCATGGATTACACGCGGTCAGCGCGATGAACGACATTTCGGTCCGCGCGCAGCCGATTGTCTCCTTCGGAGGAATCGGCAGCGCCGCGGCGCTGGCAAAATTCTACTGCATGCTCGCCAATGGCGGAAAATTCGATGGTCACGTCTTTTTCTCAGAGAAGACGATCGAATGGATGACGACAACGCTAGCGGATGGCATTGACCGCGTTTTTCAAATACCGACAGCATTTTCTGCGGGATTTATGAAAGATGCGCGGACCGCGAAGCGAAGAATCTTCGGCAGATCGCCGAGCGCCTTTGGACATCCCGGTGCGGGCGGCAGCCATGCCTTTGCCGATCCGGAAAACAAGATGGCGTTCGCTTACGTGATGAATCAAATGGAGCAATCGCTGCTGCCTAACGAGAAATCGCTGCGGCTCGTGGACGCGATGTACAGGTAGGGGACGCACCTCCGGGCGTCGGTCGAATAATTCGTCGGCTCGACAGAGTCTCGCCCTACCAGCTATTCACCGATCATTGTGATCCAAATTTTTCGGCGATGCGGGGCGCGACGATGCTCGAACAGGAAAATGCCCTGCCAGGTCCCGAGCTGCATTTTTCCATCGATAATCGGCACTGTCTCGCTTGTGCGCGTCAATGCCATGCGGATGTGCGATGGCATGTCATCGCTGCCCTCCGAGCTGTGAGTGAAGTAATCAGCATCTTCCGGCACCAGGCGATCGAAGAATTCTTGGAGGTCATGTCGCGCGGTCGGATCGGCGTTCTCCATGATGATCGCGCTGCAACTGGTGTGCTGAACAAACACGGTCACTGTTCCATTGCGCAGGCCGCATTTATCGATCTTCGCCTGAATGTCGTCGGTGATTTCGTACATCCCCTTGCCACTGGTACGAACATCAAGTTGTTCGTGTTGAATACGCATCGGATTTGCGGGACGAAAATAACATCGGCAAAAACAATAGTCGCGCGTTGACTCCGAAAGCTTTCGCGAGTTGTCGCGGATTCCATGTCATGGAAAGTTATCGTAATCTTCCTTATGTCGGCGTGCTGCGGAAGGAATTGATTGCGGAATTAAGCGGATGAAAGTGCGAATGCAGTTTTACGCGCAATTGCGCGATCTGGCTGGAATCCGCGAGCAAGATTTCGATCTTGCCGAGGGATCGACCGTTGGCGACTTACTTGACCAAATTTATCTGCAACACCCTGCACTTCGCACACATGACAAGAGCATCTTGATTGGCGTCGGCGTGGAATTTGTGGATCGCAAGTACAGACCTAAGCCGGGCGAGGAGATTTCAATAATGCCGCCGGTACAGGGGGGATAGCTGTACCCGCTGCCGTGCGGTGTGATGCGCGTATGTTTAGCACGTCGGCGCCGCACTTCGCGCCCGCCTTCGCGGTGCTACGGCGTGGCAAGCAGCGAAAGCGGCTACAGAATCAGTCGCGGAAATTCTTGAAGTTTGTCGCGACGCCGAAGTCGCGGCTCTTCACGAATTGAATAACGGCTTGCAAGTCGTCTTTCTTTTTTCCGGTGACGCGAATTTGTTGATCTTGCAACTGGCTTTGCACTTTAAAACCCTGCGACTTGATCGCCTGAATGATTTCCTTGGCTTTGTTTCCTTCGAGTCCCTGCCGAATTTTTAATTCCTGCCGGGCATGACCGATGGATGAGATTTCCGGATCGGCCTGCTCGACGTTTCGGAGATCGACGCTGCGCTTCGAAAGTTTGCCGATCATAATTTCGCGCAGGCCTCGGAGGCGAGCGGCATCTTCGGCAGTGAGCGTAATTTTCTCTTTCTCGGCGAGAATTTCAGCAGTTGTGCCCTTGAAATCGAATCGGGTGGCAAGCTCTTTGCGAGCCTGATTGATCGCATTATCGAGTTCCTGCTTGTCTATTTCAGAGACGATGTCGAACGAAGGCATCTGCGATTGCGAATTTTAGATTGCGGATTTGAGGTTGAGCAACGATTTCGCCTTACGGATTAGCTTCCACGATCTTAATGTTGCCTTCCGTTACATGCATTTTAATTGTGACGTCGCCGCCGTTGCGGACGAGCGTGTCCACCTTCGATATTCCTTCGGCACTGCGCTCGTCCTGCTCGGCGAAATCGCTCGCAATTTTTCCATCGACAGCTTCAGCAGTCAGATGGAAAGCGGCATCACTTGGAAGGAAGGCCAGCGCATTTCCATGTGCGATGTCTGCCCGGATGGAAAACTTGCTCTGCTCCCACCACTCATAGGTCAACGCGAGCGTGCCGCGGCCCAGCGAAAAGGTTGCATCACTGAAGCAGTTGTGCTCGAACATTTGGCCGCTTCCCAGACGGGCGTGAATGGTCTGGCCATGCATTCCATCCACGAGCACTTCGCCGTTGTCTAATTCCAGGCGCGATATGTTAGCGGTTTGCGGCACGACGATGGTGTAATCGACCGTGCCAGAGCGGTCAAAGAAGCCCCAGGTCTGCTTCGGAGGAAAATTTGTCTCGATAGACACCGAGCCCGGCTGCGCAGAAACATTGATCACGATCTGTTTCAGGCGCTCGAAGGTATACGCTTTTTTGATTGCTCGCACTTGTATTTCGTTCGCGGGCGAACCGTAAATGAAAATTGCGCCATCTCCATTTCTAATTGTGACGTTTGCGGTTGGTTCAATCGGATAGGATTGCTCGAAAATCTCCTCCAACGTGCGGTCTGTCGCGGAGCCGCAACTCGTAAGCGAAGATAATAATGCGGCGAGTATGAGGTGAAAGCCCTGTCTATTAATAGTTGCTCGTCGCACGAATAAATTCCATCAGCGCATGTGCGTTGCTGATCAAGGGAAGAAGTGCGGTGACCGCCAAGACCGCAAAAAGTGAGGCTTCACCCCAAAACGCCTGGCGCGCTTCTTTTTTGAGATAGTCCCCCGTGATATTCCAAAACGATCGTGCTGAGCCGCGCGCATAATTCGTGTTAAAACTGTTCAGTGCAACAGGACGATAATTGTAATCCGTCAACGGGAAGCAGCAATTTCCGCGAGGGGTTAATGGTGTTGGTTTCATAATTTCAATAGTTTGTTGTTTCCTATGAGATGCGCCGCGCATCCCGAATGGATTCAAAATTTATCGCCGTGTGAGAACTTTGCCTGGCCAACGCAGGACAGGTTCAGAAACTCGCATCACGGGAACCCCGGTGCTGTCCCGTGTTTATCGCCAACCGAGAAATCGCCGCCATGGCTCACTTCGGCCGCTCACACCCATAACGTCCGATCGAATGTGCGATATTGGATCGCCTCGCTGACGTGTTCGGGTGAGATGTCGATCTTGTCGTCGAGATCGGCAACGGTGCGCGAAACCTTTAGAATGCGATCGTAAGCACGAGCGCTGAGATTCAATTCGTTCATCGCCACACGAATCAGGTCCTGCGAATCCTGTTCGAGCCTGCAATGTTGTTTGAGATGTCGCGTGGCCATCCGTGCGTTACAGGTTACTTTCGGGTCATTGCGAAAACGCTCTTGCTGGCGTTCACGTCCCCGCATGACCCGGCCGCGAATCGCGGTCGAGCTTTCTTCGGCGCGCTCGCTGGCGACGTCGCGGTACTCGACCGCGGGCACTTCAATATGCAGGTCAATGCGATCGAGCAATGGCCCGGAGATCCGCTGACGATAGCGCTGTACTTGAACGGGGCCACAACGGCATTCGCGTTTTAAATCGCCAAAATATCCGCATGGGCAGGGGTTCATCGCCGCCACCAGCATGAACTCGGCTGGAAACGTGAGGCTGCCGGCAGCGCGCGAAATTGTCACCCTCCCGTCTTCGATCGGCTGGCGCATTACCTCCAGCGCCGATCGTTTGAACTCGGGCAGCTCATCGAGAAAGAGGACACCGTTGTGCGCGAGACTGACTTCGCCCGGATTTGGAAATGTGCCGCCGCCGAGCAAACCAATATCGCTAATGGTGTGATGGGGCGGACGGAACGGGCGCGTCGAGACGAAAGATTTTTCGGCATCGAGGAAACCAGCGATGCTGTGAATCTTCGTCGTCTCGATCGCTTCCTCGAGGGACATTGGCGGAATGATGGTGGGAATGCGTTTCGCAAGCATCGATTTACCCGACCCCGGGGGTCCGATCATCAAGACGTTGTGACCGCCCGCCACCGCCACTTCGATGGCGCGTTTGACGTGGCCTTGGCCTTTTACATCGCTAAAATCGACATCATAATCTTGGTGAGTGGCAAAAAAGCCCGTCAGATCAGCGCGTGTGGGCAGAAGCGCAGTTTCGCCGCGCAAAAAAGCAAATGTTTGCCGCAAATTTTGCACGCCGTAGATGTCGATCTTATCGACCATGGCGGCTTCAAGCGCATTGGCTTCTGGGACAAAGAGTGCGCGCCTGCCCCGGCGTCGCGCTTCCAATGCCACTGGCAGCACGCCTTTCACGGCACGGACCGTGCCATCTAGAGCGAGTTCACCTACGAAGCTGAAGTTTTCGAACGGCGAACTGTCCAATCCTTCGGTCACCGCGATCATACCAAGCGCAATCGGTAAGTCGAAGCTCGGGCCCTCCTTTTTGATATCCGCCGGGGCAAGATTGATCGTGGTGCGGCCGCGTGGCCAGTAATACCCGCTATTTGCAATCGCGGTCGTAACACGGTCGCGGCTCTCCTTCACGGCGGCGTCCGGCAACCCGACGATGACAATATTCGGATCGCCGCCGGCGCCGTTAACCTCTATCTCCACTTCGTACGCGTCCACGCCGTAAACCGCGGCTGAATAAATTTTCGCCAGCATCGCTGTTGCAGAGTTGCAGAAAATCGTAGCGCGGAAAAGCGTCAAATATCCCTCTAAAGTGGGATACCACTCATGCCCGCAAATGTGGTCAGATATTTATCGGACTTTGCTCGGCAGCCCTGGAAAAAGGGAGCCGATAGGAGCCTCGGAAAAAGATTGAACAAGAGGCATCCGGGGGCTGTCACAAATTCGAATATTTAACCTTGTTAAATACTTTTTAGAATGCTACAACGCGTGATCGGCAAGGCCCCATCGAATCCTATTTGGGGTGAACTGTCGACACAAACCCCCCAAGTAATTGATGAAAAAGAGTTATATGGCTGCCGAAGATAGCGATACCGGAATTAAGATTTACCTGCGCGAGATCGGGCAGATCCCGCTTTTGACGCCGGATCAGGAAATCGAACTGGCTGCGAAGATCAAGAAGGGCGATCGCGAAGCACGAGCGCTCATGATTCGTTCGAATTTGCGCCTGGTCGTCAAGATCGCGCACGATTACGCGAATCTGGGCCTGCCGCTTCTCGACCTGATCTCAGAAGGAAACATCGGCCTGATGAAGGCGGTCGAACGTTTTGATCCAGCGAAAGGCGGGAAGCTCAGCACGTATGCCGCGTGGTGGATCAAGCAGTCCATCAAGCGGGCGCTGGCGAATCAGAGCAAGACGATCCGTCTGCCCGTTCATCTGGTGGACAAGATTTCCAAGATGCGCCGGGTTTCGCTGCAAATGAGCGAGGAACTTGGTCGTGAACCCACCGATGAAGAGCTTGGCGATGAGATCGGAATTGCGAGCGGGAAAGTCTCGCAGCTGAAGACCGTCTCGATTCGTCCAGCTTCGCTCGATGCGCCCATCAGTGACGACGATTCCACTGAGTTCGGCGAAATCGTCGGGGATGAAGAGGCTCAGACGCCCTTCGAACTTTTGCGTGACAAGAATCTTCGCAACGAAGTCGGCGGTTTGCTTGACGTGCTCGACGACCGCGAGAAGAAGATCATTTTCCAACGCTTCGGGCTGGACGGTGGCAAACCGAAAACGCTCGAGGAAGTTGGGAAGAAATTCGGCGTTACACGGGAGCGCATCCGGCAGTTGCAGAACATCGCGCTGTCGAAACTTCGCCGCGCGCTGAGCAAGAAGGAACGTCCGGTCGAGGTTGAATTGCCGGTCGAAGCCTAAGCGCCCGGAACACGGACTTGCAGTCTGTGCGGCCAACGGGTTTGTAACCCGCTGGGTTCCGTTATTTTGCAGTCCGAAGTTGCACGGAATCGATGCGTTCCTCGCCCGCGCGTACATCGCTGATGATCACTAATTGATCGCCCAGAGTAGTCAGCTTGGTTCGGCGCAAAAACCTTTCTGCAGCCTCGATGGTCGCGTTCGGGTCATCGGTAAAGTCGATTTTCACCGGATAAACGTCCCAGTAAATTGACAATTGGCGATACACTTCTTTGCTCGAGGTAAAAGCAAATATCGGCGCGTTTTCCGGACGAAGTTTTGAAACGTTGCGTGCCATCGCGCCGTTTCGGGTGAACACAATAATCTTTGAATTCGGCAGCGAATTGGCCAGGAGCACGGCGGAAGCAACTGTTTTTTGGCGATTGTCCCCGAGAATTGCGGATTCCGCGTAACCGGCTCCTCCACTGCGCTCAATGCGCACGGCCACGCGGTTCAACACTCGGACGCATTCCACTGGATAACGCCCCAGACTTGTTTCACCGCTGAGCATGATGGCATCCGCCTGCTCAAAAACGGCATTTGCCACGTCGGTAATTTCAGCCCTGGTGGGCAGCGGATTCGTGATCATCGATTCGAGCATTTGTGTGGCGACAATGACCGGCTTACCCAGCCGAAGACAGGATTTCACAATCCGCCGCTGAATGATGGGCAGTTCCTCCATTGGGCATTCGATTCCCAGGTCGCCCCGGGCAATCATAATGACATCTGCGCCTTCGATCATGTCGCAAATTGCCCGGACGGCGAGCTGGTCCTCGATCTTAGCGATGATCAAAGCCTTGCTTCTGTTGTCGGCAAGAACACCGCGCAGTTCATCCAGATCGCTTTTCTGACGCACAAAACTCAGCGCGACGAAATCGGCGCCGAGCTCTGCGCCGAGTGAAATATCAGCAAGATCCTTTTCGGTAAGCGGCGGCAGATTCACATGCACACCGGGCAGATTGATGTGACGCCGCGAGCCGAGTGTCCCAGGAGTAATGACCCTGGTGCGGATCCGTCCTCCCCGTTTTTCAAGGACCGCCAGCCTGATCATGCCGTTGTCCACCAGAATGTTGTCGCCAACGGAGACATCGTCTACGAGTCCGTCGTAATTCACATTGACCGAATACGGCTCCTCGCTCTGGGCGCCGGCTACGGTGAGCTCCAGAATGTCGTCCTGCTTCAACTGGAGATCGGTTTCCAAGTCTCCTGTGCGGATGGCGGGGCCCTGCGTATCGAGCAGAACTCCGACGGATCGGCGAGCCTCTTCTGCGAGCGCGCGAATTCGCGGCACAATTTCGCGCACGGAGCCGTGATCGGCATGGCTCATGTTCAATCGAAAAACATCCGCTCCTTTCTGGATTAATTGGCGTAACACGTCGGGTTCTTGTGTAGCGGGGCCGAGCGTGCAGATGATCTTGGTCTTACGCATCCACCAGGAGGATTAGATTTGACCGCGCAAAAGCAAGGCACTTTTAGAAGCCACTGCTAAATAGCAAACAAAATGCGGTACGCCTTTCCCAGACGTGCCGCATTATCGAGCAGTCAGTGTTTCTATTGCAGCTTGCTTTGAGTTTGCTTGGCGAGGTCAAGATGTTCCTGAACCACCTTGGCCGTGTCCTCCGCGAATTTCTTTACGTCGGGATCACTGCCGTTGTTTGCCTCGTCCTGAAATTCGGCCAGATCTTTTTCGTGATCCTTCACCATCATGTTTATATAAGCTTTATCCGAGCTCCATTTTTCAGTCGGTTCCTTGCTCGGCAGTTTGACGCCTTTTTTCGCGGCGATCGATTTCAGCTCGTCATTGGCCTTGCTGTGATCGGTGACCATTCGTTTGCCGAATGATTTCACGTCATCGCTTTGACCGTTCTGCTCAGCCAACTTTCCCATCGCCACCTCCATCATTCCGCCTCTGGCGGCTTTCTTCATGAAAGTCTTGTCCTTTACGCTAACCGAGGAACTTTTGGCTGTTGGAGAATCCTGCGCCATTGCCAGCCCGGCGAAACTGAAAGATGCGACTGCGAGAGCGAGAATGCAGATCCTTGAAATAGTAGTTACTGTGTTTTTCATAACTTTTCCCGTTGATGCACGTCGGAGCACTCCGACAATTACGAATCGAAAATTCGCGTCCTTCTGGACGTCGCAAATTCCGATCTCTGCTTCGGGAATCTGCCTGCCACGCCGCAAACTGCGGGGACGAAGGCGGAACCCCTGGACCGATCAGGTTTGGGAGACGTTCTGTTGGTAGGAACTCTCAACGCGCGTCGCGACGTCCTTGTAGCCGTAATCAGCTTCGTAAATCTGCTTCATGCAGTTGAGCGATTTGTCGCGCTCGCCCATCCGCTCGTAAACAAGCCCTAAATTGTAAACAATCTCCTTCTTCATCGCGTCCATCGACAAAATTTCCTTCGACGCCTCTTCGAGTTGCTTCATTGCCAGATCAAACATTCCAAGCTCGCCATAACAGCGACCGACCAGGTTCATCGCCTTTAAACGCGCATTTGGATTTTGTCGCGCCCGTTGCAGCTCTGGCACGGCTTCCCGAAAACGATCCGCGTTCACAAGCAACTCGCCAAGTTCAAACCGAAGCTGCAAGTCGGTCGGGTTCCGTTCCAGACGTTTGCGCGCGTCATCGAGCAGAATTTCTGCCCGGTTCTTTTTCGCGGCCTTTAACTCCTCAGCCTTTTTTGCATGCAACTCATGATCCGCAGCGTGCGTAGAGAGAAATTCTTCGTGCGCAGCAATCTCACGCTCGAGGCGTTTGATTTTCAAATCGGAAACTTTTCGAACCAATCCGGCATCGGCGCCTGTTGTCAGATCGGCGGCATATTGATACCAGCCGATGGCTAACTCCAGATCGTCCTTGTGCTCATTTAACGCGCCCAGGCGTCGCGCAAGATCGATGTTTGCTGGCTCCGCCTGGTGGCGACCATACGTTTCCGCGATCTGTTGATCGAGCGATTCGCCGGTCAATTTCATCCGGCTCTGTTGCTCGAGCGAAATCGCTACCTCTTTGTCCTTGATCAGATCGCGATAACTTTCCGCATGCGTCCATCCACCGCTCTTCATCGAGGCATGAGCCGACGCATCTTTACCCAACCGGACCGCTTCGGCATCGAGCGGATTTATGTCGGTGATCTGATTATAAACGTCGACTTCCCGATCGCTCTCTCCAAGTTCGTGGTGCAAACGCCCGAGCTCGTGCAGCACTTTGACGTCGCGCGGATTTTCTTCGAGCAACGTACGCAACGCGAACACCCCAATCTCCGGCCAGCCCGCCGTTACCGCCACTTCCTTCAAGACGAGGTTTGCCTGGCGATGGTAAGGCTCTTCTTCCAGGACTTTTTCCAGCATTTCGATCGCGCGTTTCGGGTCTCTTTTGATTTCTCGTTTCGCTTTCATAACCGCGATCGGTGCGGTTGAGATATTGAAAAAACTTTTCTTTGCCGATTTGCTCTTCGTTACCTCAGTGCGCCGCAGTAGTCGACGGCCCGTGAGGAACTGCGGCTGCTGCGTGAGGATTCCCTGCAGCAGCGAGATCGCGTAACCGAAATTGCGCAGCTCGATCGCCGCCACAGCTTTCAGCCAATGGTTGCGTTGCGTCTCGTTTAGTTCCTTTTCGGTTATAACAGCCATGTTTGTGCGTCGCGCCTGACTATAATTTCAGCACGGCACGCCGTCATCACAAATGCTAGATGTTTGCGCCCGGACGGAAGCGCAGGTCATAATAAATCCAACTGCGGTTTTTCCGGTTCGGTCTGGCGTTTCGCTTTTTGCTTTTTCGTTTTCGCGGGCTGCTCAAGGGTGCCATTGGGCGCCTCGAGCTGCGATAAAATGTCTTTTGCGCGATCGAGAATTTCCTTCGGCAAACCGGCCAAACGCGCGACCTGGATTCCATAGCTTTTGTCCGCCCCGCCCGGCACGATCTTGCGCAGAAAAATGATCTGATCGTTCCACTCGCGCACGGCTACGTTGAAATTGCAGACGCCGCTCCGGTCCTCGGCGAGTTTGGTCAGCTCGTGATAATGGGTCGCGAACAGCGTGCGCGGCTTGATTTTGTCGTGCAGGAATTCGGCCACGCTCCACGCGATGGAAAGTCCGTCAAAGGTCGATGTTCCGCGGCCAATCTCATCAAGAATAACGAGGCTGTGTTCGGTGGCGTTGTTCACGATGTTGGACGTTTCGTTCATCTCGACCATGAACGTCGATTGGCCTCGGGCCAGATCGTCGTTCGCGCCGACGCGCGTGAAAATGCGATCTACCAACCCGATCTCTGCGCTTTCCGCCGGAACGAAGCTGCCGATCTGCGCCATCAACACAATCAGCGCGACCTGGCGGATGTAAGTGGATTTGCCCGCCATGTTCGGTCCGGTAATGATGGCCAGTCGCATATTCTCCCCGTCGAGTGACGCGTCGTTCGGCACAAACTTTTCTTCCACCAGATTTTGATCGAGCACCGGATGCCGCCCGTCTTTAATTACGAGCCGCAGCGTGTCGTTCAGCTTTGGCCGGCAATAACGGAAGAGTCGCGCCGTCTCTGCGAGCGCGCAGATAACGTCGAGAACCGCAATGGCGACGGCAGTCTGCTGGAGTGGTTCCAGTTCGCGCAACGTTTCGTCGCGCAATTTTAGGAAAAGTTGGTGCTCGAGTTGGCGGGCGCGCTCGTCTGCCCCGAGGATCTTTGCCTCCATTTCCTTTAGCTCCGGAGTGATAAAACGTTCGCCACCCACGGTTGTCTGCTTGCGCGTGTAATGCGCGGGAACGCTGGCCAAATTCGACCTGGTTACTTCGATAAAATAGCCGAAGACCGAGTTGTAACGCACCTTGAGCGACTTGATCCCGGTCGCGGCAATCTCGCGCTCCTGTAATTGGCTGATCCAATTTTTCCCGTCGCGCGAAGCCTGACGAAGCTGGTCAAGATCGACATCGTATCCATCGCGAAAGATTCCGCCTTCCTTCAACGCCAATGGCGGATCATCGAGCAGCGCGCGCGTTAGCTTGTCGCCGAGCTCCGGCATCTCGCGTAGATCGTCTTGCAATCGCGATGGCAGGGCGCGACCGGTCCGAGCCGGACTGGCATGTGGCGTGCCATCATCTTCCGCAACGGTGGGTCGCGCCCTGCCAAAACTGGTTCGCTCAATCAGTTTTTGCAGTTCCGCCTTCAACGTCGGGATTTGTTGCAACGAGGTCTTGAGCGCGACAAGATCGCGCGCATTGCCCGAGGCCTGGCTCAATCGCCCGGCCGCGCGCTCGATGTCGCGCATCGACTTGAGCGAAGCGCGCAAGGATGCGAGCAGGTCCGGCTCCTGCAACAAATCGGCGATCATTTGCTGCCGGCGTTCCAACTCGGTCAGATTGCGCAACGGTTGCAAAATCCACGCGCGAAGTTTCCGGCCGCCCATCGGCGTGATGGTGCGATCGAGCACTGCGAGCAAGCTGGTGTCCCGCGCGCTGCGCGATTCAACCAACTCGAGGTTGGTTTGCGTGGCGGCGTCGAGCACAACGTACTGCGCCGGCGCATCGCAGCGCAACGAGGTGAGATGATCGATGTTTCGCCGAAGCTGGTGCTTCAAATAATGAACGATCGCGCCAGCTGCTGCGAGCGCCTGCGGCATTTCCGCGCAGCCGAAACCGTCGAGCGATTTGACTTTGAAATGCTCGCATAGAGTGAAGGCCGCCTGTTCCGGAAGGAACGCGTACGTGTCGTAGCCGAGAACGCCGTCAACGTCGGCGAACTGCCGTTTTTGCTCGTCGCTAACGAGGAGCTCCGATGGCGAAACGCGAACCAATTCGTCGAGGAGTCCCTGTCGATTTTGCAACTGCGTGAGCCGGAACTCGCCCGTGCTGAGATCGGCGTACGCGAAACCAAACATGCCGCCATCGACAAAGACCGCGCCGAGATAGTTCGCGCGTTTGGATTCGAGCAGATCGAGATCGCTGACCGTGCCCGCGCTGATGATCTGCGTGATATCGCGCGAGACGATCTTGCCCGGCTGCGGTTCGCTCGTTTGATCGCAAATTGCGACCCGGCGACCGGCCTTGATCAACTTCGCGACGTAACTCTGCGCCGCGTGATATGGAACGCCGCACATCGGCACGTCGTTGCGTTTCGTCAGCGCCACGTTCAGCAACAAAGACGCCTCCTTTGCGTCTTCAAAAAACAGCTCGTAAAAATCTCCCAATCGAAAAAGCAACAGCGTATCTGCGGGGATACTGCTCCGGAGCCGGCGGTACTGCTGCATCATCGGACTGAGCGCGTCTGCCATGGGGTCAACTTGGAATCGAGTGTGAAAAATTGCGAGTCTTCAATCCGTGATCGTGCAGCTGTTCGCCCCGTGTTGAACAATTACAGAATGGACAGTATCCTGTCCATGTGAAATCGATTACCTACACGGCGGCACGGGAGAATCTTGCCAGCACAATCAACCGGGTCTGCGAGGATCATGCGCCGGTTGTCATTACGAAAAACCGGGATCAATCGGTCGTAATGCTCTCGCTTGAGGAGTATGAGTCGCTGCAGGAAACGGCCTACTTGCTCCGTTCGCCGGCGAACGCGAAGCGTCTGATCGACGCGGTGGATGCCCTCAAGCGTGGCAAAGGCGTCAAACGCAAGTTGAAGCTCGACGCGTGAATCTCATCTTCGCGCCACAAGCCTGGGAGGATTATCTCTACTGGCAGCGAAACGATCCGGAGATGCTCTCGCGAATCAATCTACTGATCAAAGATATCATGCGGCATTCTTATGCCGGCATTGGGAAACCAGAGCCGCTCAAACATGCGCTTCAGGGATTTTGGTCACG
>WNFQ01002831.1_pt1 | contig 13052 bp, 13 predicted proteins | sample 5400171 | NCBI WGS metagenome assembly WNFQ01 (sample SAMN13153356, study PRJNA577476) | soil metagenome | isolation source: 20 cm soil under Madrone tree | place: USA:California | collected 2016-06-14
GCCTCGATCGTCCGCACCCTGTATTGGGAGATGCTTTTCGTTCAACCCGCAAAGTAAGGAGAACAGAAAAAGGATACTGAACCTGTCGATCTGGCGGCTCCTCGTTCGACATACAAGTAGAGAAAGGGAAAGCGCAGTCAGGAGGCAGTTATGGCAAGGGAGCACACAACCTCAAAGAGCCTGATATCAATCGTGGGAGCGGCTGTTGCCGCACTGGGGCTCGTTATTCTGTTCGGGAAGTTGGACGGACCTGCGTCCCGGTTGATGACCAACCTCCTCGGCGCTGCTGCGAGGACGGCGCTGGAGTCACTGCTCTCTCTGGTCCCGTGGCAAGCTTTGCAGGCTTATACCTTCGATCACCACTGGTTTTCTCCGTGTCCCCTCCAGATGGTGGCAACTTTCTGGTCCTTGCTTCACGTAGCGGCCGGAGTGGCATAGTGGCGGGAAGGCTTCTCGGATGAAACCAAACATCGCAAAGTTACTTCAAGAAAAAACTAGGGTTCCGGTCGATCAGGGTGGCACATCAAGAATCGAGAGCTTGCATCTCGCGCAGGCGGCGCTCGAGGAAACGGCGTTCACTATTGTTGCTCACGAGCGCAAGGGCGCGCGCGTAGCTGGCCGCGGCGTCCGCTGAAATCCCCAAGCGCCGCAAGAGATCCGCGCGGGTGGCATGCAGCAGGTGGTAACCGTCAAGTTCTCCGGTAGCTGCCAGTTCGTCGATCAGCGCTAGCGCCGGCCGCGTGCCTTCGACCATCGCGACGGCCACGGCCCGATTGAGCGACACGATCGGCGAGGGCTGCAGGCGTTGGAGGACGTCGTACAGGCGCACGATCTGAGGCCAATCCGTGTCTTCCGCGCGAGGCGCCTCCCAATGGAGGGCGGCGATCGCTGCCTCCACCGCGAATGCTCCTGGCCGGCGGCGCAGTGCTTGCTCGACAAGCGGAAGCGCTTCGGCAATTTGCTGCCGGTTCCATCGACTGCGATCCTGCTCTTCCAGGACGATGAGATTGCCGGTGTCATCGGAGCGGGCATCCCGGCGCGAATCGTGGAGCAGCATGAGTGCGACGAGCCCATCCACTTCGGATGGTGGCTGTGGTCCCATCAGCGTTTGCACCAGGCGGCCGAGACGGATGGCCTCGGCGCACAGATCGGCGCGCACGAGCGGCTCGCCGCGCGTGGCTGCGTACCCTTCGTTGAAGACAAGATAGATTGCGGTCAGCACGGCATCCAACCGCCCAGTCAGCTCGCTCGTGTCTGGCACAATATAGGGGATGCCCGCATCGCGGATCTTGCGCTTCGCTCGCACGATTCGCTGTGCCATCGTCGCGCCAGGGACGAGAAACGCCCGGGCGATTTCGTCGGTATCCAGCCCGCACAGCGTGCGCAGGGTCAGCGCGACCTGTGACTCGAGGGCCAGCGCCGGGTGGCAGCAGGTGAAAATCAGGCGAAGGCGGTCGTCGGGAATCTCGTCAGTGTCGTAGTTTGGCTCCTCAGAGGTTCGGGCAAAACCTGAAACAACGTAGGACTCCAGTTTTTCCTGAAACCGCCCTTGGCGTCGCATGCGGTCGATGGCCTTGTGGCGGGCCGTTTGGATGATCCATGCTCGCGGGAATTCGGGGACGCCGGACGCTGGCCACTGGTCCACGGCAGCCGCAAAGGCTTCCTGAGCCGCCTCTTCGGCCGCATCGAAGTCGCCGAAGAGCCGAATCAGGGCCGCGACGATTCGGCCCCAGTCGGAGCGATAGACCGCATCCAGGGCGGAGGTGACATCCTGGGGCATGCCCGATGATAAATGTTTTTGCGCCGGGGTGTCGATTTGCGCGAATCCCGTTCGATTCACTTATGGAGGACCATATGAAATACATGTTGCTCATCTACAACGAAGAGAAGGCCTGGGGTACGTTCAGCGAGGCCCAACGGCAGGGTTTCATGGGGGAATTCATGAAATTCACCCAACAGATTCAGTCGGCCGGACAGTGGCTGTCGAGTTCTCAGTTGCAACCGACGTCGGCAGCCACCAGCGTGCGCGTGCGCGACGGCAAACGGCTAGTGACCGACGGCCCGTTCGCCGAGACGCGCGAGCAACTCGGCGGCTATTACCTCATCGAGGCCAAAGATCTCGACGAAGCCATCACCATCGCCGCACGGATTCCCTCCGTGAGCGCGGGCACCGTTGAAGTGCGCCCCCTCGTGGAGCGCCCGGCACAGGCAACGGCGTAGGGCCGCGGCAGTTGAATTCGGAGGATGCAGGAATCCCGAGTGTCGTGTGTCCGGGGGTATCGGGGGCTATTCAGTCGACCCAAACAAAGGAGAAAACATCATGTCAACCGTAGCATTGAAACCTCAGGGTCCGAAAGATGAAGCCAATATCCGGGCGCTGGTCGAGAGTATTCACAAGGCGCATCACGACAAGGATGCCGCCGCTATCGTTGCATCGTACGTGCCGGACGCAGTCGTATGTGATCTCGCGCCGCCGCTTTCCCATCGTGGAATCGATCTTCAAGAAAAGAAGGCATGGCTCGACACGTGGGAAGGGCCAATCGATCGTGAGTCGCGCGATTTCAACATTACCGTGAGCGGCGACTTTGCCTTCTGCCATGGGTTCTACCGGCTGAGCGGAACTCCTAAGGCGGCTGGCCGACCGATCAGTTTCTGGATGCGCTCAACGGTATGCCTGCGACGAGATGGCGGCGCATGGCGGATCGTCCACGAGCACACGTCCGTGCCCTTTTACATGGATGGCAGCTTGCGGCCAGCCTTTGACCTTAAGCCTTAGAGGTCCGGAGACCTGTTGCACGGTCTGAGGAAGACAGACTTGCAAGGACAGGGAACAGTGTTGCCGCAGAAAAAAGGGACAGACGCGGATGTCTGTCACGGCGATTATGGTGACTGGCGGCGGCCGGACTGAAGGCCGCCGCTAGGTTAGAGAATCAGGCGGCGCCCATGGCGCGGCGCTGCTGGAAGCATTCGCGGCAGAATACCGGGCGGCCCTGGGTAGGACGGAAGGGTACCGTCGTTTCCTTTCCGCATTGGGAACAATTGGTTTTGGTCTCGGAGCGCATCGGGGAGTTGCCTCCTCCCCCGCCACCGCCTTCGGCGCGCTTGGCCTTGCAAGCCTTGCAGCGCTTGGGCTCGTTCTTGAAGCCCTTGTCGGCGAAAAACATCTGTTCGCCCGCCGTAAAAACAAACTCGGCGCCACACTCCGCACACTTCAGAACCTTGTCGTGGTATTCCATGAGCCGCTCTCCCTAGACCCGGAAGGGGCAGGGAGAAGGGCGCACCTTGCACCATGGGCCTGGGAACATGGGGGATACCCGTCTCGAGGGGAATCGAGAGGGATCCCTTGGGCCAGCGGGCACGAAGCTGCAACAGAAACCCAAACGTCTCTGCCTTGGGGGGCCTGATTCTCGGAAGTGCGGCGCCGAGCCGCGGCGAGGAGGGAGGTTAGTCCGCTTCGCGCCGCTGCTTCTTGCGCAGTCGCTTCCGCGAAAGCGCTTCTTTGGCCCGGCGCTTCTCGCCGGGCTTCATGTAGAAGCTGTGCTTCTTTATTTCCTTGATGATGTCTTCCTGTTGCACCTTGCGCTTAAAGCGGCGCAGGGCGTTTTCCAGGGATTCACTCTCTTGGATGATGACTTCTGCCACTGTATTAATTCACCCCCAATCCGGTTCGGATTGGAAACTGTGCGGTGTCTCTCGCTGGTACACACCGCCCCTGAAGATTATCGCACGAGGTAGATGGCATCTTCTAATCAATTAGGGGATGGGAAGTCAAGCAATCTTTATGCAGGAAGGGAAGTTAGGGGCGGCGGCGGGGGAAACCGTAACGAGGTGGGTAACCTGTCGAAGTTAACGCTCTCGTAACGCTTCCTCGCATGGCGAAGTCAGGGACGCGCGGCCGGCGAGTCGAGGCGTTGGCCCTTAGTATTTGTCTTTTTCCTCCATTCTGTTGTTAGATGTGCCCGCTCCGCGAAGCGAAGCCCGGGGGTCTGCCATGTCTGCGATGCGCGATGCCATCGGAGTACTGCTAGCCGGAGGGCAGGGCGAACGGCTGTGGCCGCTGACGCGCGACCGCGCCAAGCCGGCAGTGCCGTTCGGCGCGCTGTATCGCATCGTCGACATCACTCTTTCGAACTGCATCAATTCGGATTTACGGCGCGTTTTCGTTTTGACGCAATACAAGGCGCTGAGCTTGAACCGGCACATTCGCGCGGGCTGGTCGCCGCTGGCCGGACTCGGCGACTATATCGAAGTGCTGCCGCCGCAGATGCGTGTCTCGCAGCAGTGGTATCAGGGCACGGCCGACGCGGTGTACCAGAATATCTATTCGATCGGCAGCGAGCGCTCGAAGTTCGTCTTCATTTTGTCCGGCGACCACATCTACAAAATGAACTACAGCCGCATGCTGCAGCAGCATGTGGACTCCGGCGCGGAGGTCACGGTGGCGACGATTGAGATTGCCACACAGCAGGCAGCGCGGCAATTTGGCGTCATCGAGGTGGACAAGGAGTGGCGCATCGTGGGATTTGAAGAAAAACCCGCCGCACCCAAAGAGTCGCCGCATCATAAGGGCCATTGCAACGCGTCGATGGGCATCTACATTTTCAACACGCAGCTGATGATCCCGATCTTGCTGGCGGACTCCGAGGATCCCAAATCCTCGCACGATTTCGGCAAGGACGTTCTGCCGCGCATCATCAGCAAGCACCGCGTGTTCGCGTTCAACTTCGTCGATGAGAACCGCAAAGATGCGCTGTACTGGCGCGACGTGGGAACGCTGGATGCGTACTACGAAGCGAACATGGATCTGGTTTCCGTTTCGCCGGTCTTCAACTTGTACGACAAGGATTGGCCGCTGCGCACCTGGCAGCATCAATATCCGCCCGCGAAATTTGTTTTCGCCGATCCGGAACGCATGGGCTTGGCGCTCGATTCGATTGTGGGAGGCGGGTCGATCGTATCCGGCGGACGCGTGCAGCGCTGTGTGGTCGGATATGATGTGCGCGTCAACAGCTATTGCGAGGTGTCGGATTCGATTTTGTACAACCACGTGAATGTGGGGCGGCACTCACGGATCCGCCGTGCGATTATCGACCGGCACGTGACCCTGCCGGAGCGCGCGGAGATCGGCTACGACATGGAAGCGGACCGTCGGCGCTTTCACGTGACCGATTCGGGAATTGTGGTGGTGGTGCGCCAGGAATCGCTGATCGAGGAGCCGGAAGCGGCGTAGAGGAGTTTTCGGACGCAGCGATCAGTTTCGAGCTAAAGAAAATACAGTTTGTTGTGACGGAGGTTCATTTTTTTGCGTTAGACCCTCCCCTTTCCGCTTAGGTGTTGCCCGTGGGGTTCCTGTAAAATCATTCGTTCGCGGCTAATTCAGGAGACGAACGAGAAATGTCGACGAAGATCACGCGGGTACACGCGCGGCAAATTATTGATTCACGTGGAAATCCAACGGTAGAGGCCGATGTTTACGTCGGCACAGAGGCGCGAGGGCGAGCGGCGGTGCCGTCGGGTGCGTCGACTGGCGAGCATGAGGCGCTGGAGCTGCGCGACGGAGACAAATCGCGCTATTTGGGCAAGGGCGTGCTCAAGGCGGTCGCCAACGTAAACGGCGAGATCGCGAAGGCGGTCGCCGGCATGGACGCGGCGGATCAGCGCGCATTGGATAAGCGCATGATGGAACTGGACGGCACGCCGACAAAGTCGCGCTTGGGAGCAAACGCGATACTGGCGGTGTCCATGGCGGCGGCGCGCGGTGCGGCGGCCGCGCAGAAATTGCCACTGTACAAATATCTGGCCAAGTATTCCACGGTGAGCCCGGCGAATCTGCTGCCCGTTCCGATGATGAACATTTTGAATGGCGGGGCGCACGCGGACAATTCCGTGGATTTCCAGGAATTCATGGTGATGCCGGTGGGAGCACCGAGCTTTTCGGAGGCGCTGCGCTGGGGAGTGGAAGTGTTTCACGCGCTGAAGGCGGCGCTGAAGAAGCATAGCTATTCCACAGCGGTTGGCGATGAAGGCGGGTTCGCGCCGAATTGCAAATCGAATGAAGAAGCGATCCAGATCGTGCTGGAAGCGATCGGTGCAGCCGGCTACAAACCCGGTGAGCAGGTGAGCATCGCGCTGGATCCGGCTTCGAGCGAATTTTACGACAAGAGCAGCGGCAAGTACGTGTTCAAGAAGTCGGACAAGTCCGCCCACTCGTCCGCCGAGATGGCCACGTACTGGACGGCGTGGGCGCAGAAATATCCGATCGTGTCGATTGAGGACGGGATGGCGGAAGACGATTGGGCGGGATGGAAGCAATTGACGCAGAGCGTAGGGAGCAAATCGTCAAAGAAGAAAATTCAATTGGTTGGCGACGATTTGTTTGTGACGAATACGGAGCGGCTGTCGCGAGGGATCAACGAAGGCATCGCCAACGCGATTTTGATCAAGCTGAATCAGATCGGCACGGTGGCGGAGACGATCGACGCCATCGAGCTGGCGCGCAAAGCCGGCTACAACTCCATTATTTCGCATCGCTCGGGCGAGACGGAAGACACATTCATCGCGGATTTGGCGGTGGCCACCGCGGCGGGGCAGATTAAGACGGGGTCGGCGTCGCGCACGGACCGCGTCGCGAAGTACAACCAGTTGCTGCGCATCGAGGAGGAGTTGGGCGCGAGCGCAAAATTCAACGGCAAGGCAGTGCTGAGCTAGTCACAATTCCAGTATATTGCGGAGTGCATATTCCACAGACCCTATGGCTGCCATTGCAGATTCGCGTTCCTCGCGGTCAGACCTGCGAATTCGCATAGGTTCAGATGACGATGTACCTGGGCTCACTCGATTGATCAACGCGGCGTTTGTGGTGGAGCAGGTGGTCTTTGACGGCAATCGCGTGGATGACTTGGGAGTTCGCGCGTACATGAGCGGCGGCACGTTTCTGGTGGCGGAAGATTCCGGTGGATTGGCGGGATGCGTTTACATTGAGACCCGCAGTGATCGCAGCTACCTGGGGCTTCTTTCGGTGCAGCCCGCGCGGCAGGGGGCGGGGCTCGGACGGCAATTGGTAGCGGCGGGAGAAAATCTTGCGCGCGAATCAGGTTCCCGCGTAATGGATTTGCGTGTCATCAGCGCGCGCGGCGAGAAATTGTTGCCATTCTATCGACGGCTCGGTTACAAGGTCGCTCGGACCGAACCTTTCCCCGCGAATTTAATTGCCAAAGTGCGCTCGCATTACATTCTGATGTCCAAGCCACTGGTGTAAGCGTCGGACTTGTCGCCAAGATTCGCAAGCGTGTGCTTGCGATGCTCAAAAAAAGACACGGCCTGGAAATAAGCTTGCGAACTCGCAACCAATTTTCAAACTCAGCCGATTTGAGGCAGAATACGGGCGCTGTCAATGTGTCGAGGAGGATGGATGAATCGCAGGAGTATCATCGCGGGAATGTTGTTTGCGGGTGTGTCGCTCGCGCCGTCTCGAACGCACGTCATTGCGGATGAGCAGCCATTGTTTGGCTATTCGGCGGAGTCTTCGAGGGCTGAGCGGCAATGGGAAGAAAAGCTTCGTGCGATTCCCAGCCCGGAAAATCTGCGTTCCTACATGCAGCATCTTTCCGCCCGTCCGCATAACGTCGGCTCCATGTATGACAAGGAAAACGCCGATTGGATTCTGGCGAAGTTCAAGGAGTTTGGGCTGGATGCGCACATCGAGCAGTTCGATGTGCTGTATCCCACGCCGAAAGAACGCGTCATCGAGTTGGTTGACGGCGGCCCGAAATTTGTGGCCAAGCTGCAGGAACCGCCGGTTCCCCAGGATCTCACCTCCAACCAGCAGAGCGAGCAGTTGCCTACCTATCACGCCTATTCGATCGACGGCGATGTCACCGCGCCACTGGTGTATGTGAACTATGGCGTTCCAGAAGATTACGAGCAACTCGAGCGCATGGGTGTTTCCGTGAAGGGCGCCATTGTGATCGCGCGGTACTTTCATTCCTGGCGCGGAATCAAGCCCAAAGTGGCCGCCGAGCACGGAGCCGTCGGCTGCATCATTTACTCCGATCCGCATGAGGATGGTTACGTCCAAGGCGACACGTTTCCGAACGGAGCATGGCGTCCGAAGGATGGCGTGCAGCGCGGCAGCGTTGCGGACATGCCGATCTATCCTGGCGATCCCCTGACGCCGGGAATCGGCGCCACCAAGAATGCCAAGCGCTTGGACATCAAAGATGCTGCGACGATTACGAAGATTCCCGTGCTGCCAATTTCTTATGGCGATGCGCAGCCGCTGCTGGCCGCGCTGGCCGGGCGGGTTGCGCCGGATGGCTGGCGCGGTGGCCTGGGCATTACCTATCACATCGGGCCGGGCCCCGCGAAAGTTCATCTGAAAGTGATATCGAATTGGCCCATCAAGCCGGTCTATGACGTCATCGCGAAAATTCCCGGCTCGGCGTTTCCAGACGAGTGGGTGATTCGCGGGAATCATCACGATGCCTGGGTGAATGGCGCGGAAGATCCCACGTCGGGAATGGTTGCGGTGCTGGAAGAAGCGCGGGCGTTCGGCGAACTGCTCAAATCAGGATGGAAGGCGAAGCGCACGATTATTCTGTGCGCGTGGGACGGCGAGGAACCGGGCTTGCTCGGCTCCACGGAGTTTGCCGAGGAGCATTACGATGAGTTGCGGGCGCATGCCGTGGCCTACATAAACTCCGACAGCAACGGGCGGGGTTATCTGGGCGTGGAAGGATCGCACACGCTGGAGAAATTCAGCAACGACATCGCGCGAGACATTTCCGATCCGGAGACGAAACTTTCCGTTTGGAAACGCGACCGTCTGCGCGAAATCGCTCACGCGAAATCCCCCGAGCAGCGCAAGGAAATCCGCGAACGGACGGACCTGCGCATTCCGGCACTGGGTTCCGGATCGGACTATACAGCGTTTCTGCAGCACGATGGCGTCGCTTCCCTGAATATCGGATTCGGCGGGGAAGACGGCGGCGGCATCTATCATTCCATCTACGACGATTTTTACTGGTACACGCATTTCAGCGACACGGATTTTGTTTATGGCCGCGCGCTGGCGCAAACCGGCGGAACCGCGGTCATGCGCCTGGCCGATGCGGAGCTGCTGCCGTTCGAATTCGGCGACTTCGCGGACACCGTGCAGACCTACGTGAAGGAACTGAAGGCGCTGTCGCAGAAAACGCAGGATGACATTGGCGAGCGCAATCGCGAGATCGAGGAAGGCGTTTTCAAGGCCACGGACGATCCGCGCCACCCACTCGTTGCTCCCGCTTCGGAGACTGTTCCGCCGCACTTGAATTTCGCGCCACTCGAGAACGCTACCGAGGAACTCGCGCGCAGCGCCGCCGAATACCGCAAAGCGCTGGAGCAGGTCGGCGCCAATGGCGGCGCTCAACTCGCTTCCGCCTCACTCGCCGAAGTAAACCATTTGCTGATCGAAAGCGAGCGCAAGCTGACTACGTCCGCGGGATTGCCGAACCGGCCGTGGTTCAAACACCAGCTCTACGCGCCAGGCTTCTACACCGGCTACGCCGTGAAGACCGTACCCGCCGTGCGCGAAGCCATCGAGCAGAAGCAATGGAAACAGGCCGATGAAGCTATCGTGGTAGTCGCCGGCGTTTTGCGCGACGAAGCCGCGCTCATTTCCTCCGCCGCAGCCAAGCTCGCCGCGGCAAAGTGAGCCGCGGAGAGGTGACGTAACGTTCGTAACCATGTCTGACCTGTTGCGGAGGAACGGACATCCCGTCGTACAACCTGGCCATCGTGGGTTTTGGAAATGTGGGCAAGGCACTTCTGCGCCTGCTCATCTCGAAAGAAACGGAAATTCGGCGGCGCTATGACGTGCGCTGGCGCCTCACTGGGGTTGCGACGCGCCGCAACGGCTGGCTCGCTGATCCGGACGGCCTAAATCCGCTGGCCATACTGAATGGGCGCTGGCCGGCGCAGCACCACAGTTTGCAGGCGGGGAACGCCCGCGAATGGCTCGAACACGCCAAGGCAGATGTGTTTTTTGAGGCCAGTTCGCTGAACGTGCACACCGGTCAACCTGCCATCGATCACATCAAAACTGCGCTGGATCTGGGCGCTCACGCCATCAGCGTTAACAAGGGGCCGATCGTGCATGCCCTCAGCGAACTGACCTCCTGGGCGCGAGAGAAGGGCAAGAAGTTTTTGTATGAAGCGACGGTGATGGACGGTGTGCCGATTTTCTCCATGTTCCAACTCGGCTTGCCCGCTACGGAGCTGCGCGGCTTTTCCGGCGTGCTGAACTCCACCACAAATGTTGTGCTTACGGAAATCGAGAAGGGGCGTTCCTTTGAGGAAGGCGTCCGGCGGGCGCAGGCTATCGGCGTTGCGGAAAGCGATCCGAGCGCGGACTTGGACGGCTGGGATGCCGCCGTGAAAGTCGCCGCGCTCGCGATTGTCTTAATGAACGTGCCGTTGCGGCTCGAGCAGGTGCGGCGCACCGGCATTCGCGAACTCAGCGAGGAAAAAATCCGCTCCGTGCGCACGTCGGGCATGCGCTACAAGCTAGTTTGCCGAGCGGAGCGGCGCGGTGACGGGGTGGACTGCAGCGTGCAGCCAGAGTTGCTGCTCGCCTCCGATCCCCTCGCGAACTTGGAAGGCACGAGCTCTGCGGTGCGCTTCGATTTGGACGTGTTCGGCCTATCGCTGGTGGAGCACAATCCGGGAATCGAAGCGACCGCGTACGGCCTGCTGGCGGATTTTCTTCGCGCCGTTTGCGGCTAGCTCGCCGCGCTTCAACGCTTGTATTTCGCAGCATACGCCGGCGTCGGAATCGCCGGGTCGCACCGCTCATCGCAAATGGGGGCTTCGGACTGCAAATGCAGTGGAACAATCCCCGCCCATACCGGCAGCGCGTAGTCTTCTTCATCGTCCAGCACAGGGCCGGAGCGAACCTTCGCGGAAATTTCCGCCAGCGGCAGCTTCAAAATGCTCGTGGCCTTCAGTTCCTTCTCATTCGGCTGCCGCGCGTCTTCCCAGCGCCCCGGTAAAATCTTTTCCGTGAAGTTGTGCAGCGCTTCAAGTTTCTCCGTCGGCGCATCAACAAGCGTCGCCTTGCCCAGCGCAACCACCGAGCGATAGTTCATTGAGTGATTGAACACCGAGCGCGCCAGCACCAATCCGTCCGTCAGGGTGACCGTCACGCACACGAGAACGCCAGCCGCCGCGTCGCGCAGCATCCGGCTCGCCGCCGAGCCATGAAAATAAATCGCGTCGCCCGCGCGCGCGTACAGCGTCGGAATCACAAACGGCTGCGCATCCGCAATAAAACCGACGTGACAAACAATCCCCTCATCTAGAATTTTATAGATTTCCTGCCGATCATAAACGCCGCGATGCGGCTCTCGAACCACACGCGTTCGCTCCGTCGGCGTAAAGCTTTCTGGCACGAGGCACCTCTGGGTGAAACGAGGCGCGGAGTTGATAGCCGGCGCCGTCGCGGCATGAGTGAGGAACAGCAATTTCATGTTACCACGCCACTCACCATTTCGGCGCCAGCACCCGGTTGTGAGAAACTAGCTGCCCGGACAATTTGGCGTTTAGCATGGGCGAGAACAAATGAGCACACCCGCTTGGCGGGAAACAGGGAAATCAACCGGCAAGCCGCTCGACTCCGCTTGGGTTCGCGCGCAATTCCCGTCGCTGAAATTGCGGGTGAATGGCCAACCCACCGCGTTCCTCGACGGCCCCGCGGGCACGCAAGTTCCCAAGCAGGTCACCGACGCGGTGCAGAATTATTTTCTCACCGCCAACGCCAACACCTGCGGCGCATTCGCCACTAGCCGTGCCAATGACGCGATGATTGCTTCCGCGCGCGCGGCCATGGCCGATCTCTTCCACTGTGACCCGGACGAAGTCGTCTTCGGCCAGAACATGACCACCATCACCTTCGCGCTCGCCCGCGCCATCGGCCGCGAGCTGAAGGCCGGGGACGAAATCGTCGTCACCACTCTGGACCACGACGCCAACGTCGCCCCCTGGCGGGCGCTCGAAGAAAAAGGCGTCGTCGTACGTCAGGTAGATATTCGCGAAGCGGACTGTACCCTCGATCTCGACGATCTAAAGCGCAAGATCACCGCAAAAACAAAACTGGTCGCCGTCGGTTACGCCTCCAACGCCGTCGGCACCATCAATCCCGTCGCGCAAATCACCAAACTCGCGCACGATGCGGGCGCGCTCATGTTCATCGACGCCGTGCATTACGCGCCGCACGGACCCATTGACGTCCGCGCGCTCGACTGCGATTTCCTCGTCTGCTCGCCCTACAAATTCTTTGGCCCGCACATGGGCACGCTGTACGGCAAGCGCGAGCGACTGCTGCAATTCCAGCCGTACAAAGTGCGCCCCGCGACGGATGCGCTTCCCGATCGCTGGGAAACCGGTACGCAAGTGCAGGAGTTGATCGCTGGAATCGGCGCCGCCGTCGACTATCTCGCGGAGCTCGGCCACCGACACGATCCCACGGCCACCGATCGTCGCAGCGCTTTGCTCGCCGCATATCGCGTCACGCGGCAGCACGAAACCTCGCTGCTCGCGCGTGCTCGCCATTCCCAAGCTGCGTTTTTTCGGCATCAGCGATCCGAACCGTTTTCATGAACGATGCTCCACGGTCTCTATCCGCATCGGCGATCACCATCCTACTGAGATCGCGAAATATCTCGGCGACCGAGGCATTTTCACCTGGGATGGAAATTATTACGCACTGAACTTGACCGAGCGCCTCGGCGTCGAAAAAAGCGGCGGCCTCCTCCGCATCGGGCTTGTGCACTACAACACGGCCGAAGAAGTGGACCGGCTGCTTGGTGCTATGGGTGAATTTGCCCGCACGTAGCGCTCGCGCCTGGCCGGCACAGAGTCGCCTCCAGCGCTGTGAAAGATCATGACTAAACGGCCCAAACCAATAGTTCTAACCGTGCTCGATGGCTGGGGCTGCCGCGCCGAAAGCAAAGGCAACGCCATCGCCCTCGCGCGCAAGCCCGCTTATGACGCCCTGCTTAAAAAATTTCCCAACA
>WNFQ01009905.1_pt1 | contig 13052 bp, 10 predicted proteins | sample 5400171 | NCBI WGS metagenome assembly WNFQ01 (sample SAMN13153356, study PRJNA577476) | soil metagenome | isolation source: 20 cm soil under Madrone tree | place: USA:California | collected 2016-06-14
CGGGTCGAGACCGTCATGCATTTCGCGGCCCATACCATCGTGCCGGAGTCGGTCGCGGAGCCGCTCAAGTACTACGGTAACAACACCTGTTCCACGCGTGCACTGCTGCAGGTCTGCCTCGAGCACCAGGTCAAGCACTTCGTCTTTTCGTCCACTGCCGCGGTGTATGGCATGCCGGACCAGGGTTACGCCGACGAAGAGACGCCGACGCGTCCCATCAATGCCTACGGCACGTCCAAACTCATGAGCGAGTGGATGCTGCGCGATGTCGCCGCGGTGAGCGGGCTGCGCTATGTGGCACTGCGGTATTTCAATGTCGCCGGATCGGACCCTGGGGGACGGATCGGTCAGGCGACGCAGGGCGCTACTCTGTTGACCAAGGTGGCCTGCGAAGCAATGGTGGGCAAACGGTCGCACGTATCGGTATTCGGCAGCGATTACCCCACACCGGATGGGACGGGGATGCGGGACTATCTTCACGTCGAGGATCTGGCTGCCGCGCATTTGAACGCACTGGACTTTCTGCGCGGCAACGGCAAATCGGTCACGTTGAATGTCGGTTATGGCCATGGGTACTCGGTCCGCGAAGTGCTGCGCATGGTGGAAACCGTCGGCGGCAGGCCCCTGGTCGTCCGCGAAGAGCCGCGCCGGGCCGGCGATCCGGCCTATCTGGTGGCGCGGGCCGACCGCATCCGGGCGGAGCTCGGGTGGCGGCCGCAATACGACGACCTGGCGGCGATCGTGACTCACTCGCTGGCGTGGGAGCGCAAGCTCCTAAAGGAGCCTTGGAGCTGAATCAGGCCGGGAGTTCGTAACGGACCGCGCGGCCCGCGCCGACCAGCGCAAGGCATTTGAGCTGATCGCCTCAAATTATGAGGTGATTAGGACCTTCTTGCGCCTCATTCGTCTACTCTCGTTCGCATGAGAGCGGAAAAGTCCGTGATGCTCATGGACAGAGGTCGACATGTCTCCGCAACCAAGGCACCAGCACCTCGAAACTGAACCCGTTGGTCGGATACAGATCCGAGATGAACGAGTACGTATCTTCGGCGGTCGCCGTGAGCCGCAGACCATTGATGGTCAGAAACGTATAGGTCGATGCAAAGGCCGTGCGCTCGTTGGCGTCGATGAACGGGTGATACTGAGCCAGGCTTTCCCAAAGCGCCGCGGCTTCCTCGATGAGGTCGACGTAGTGGCCGGTTTTCGGCCGAAACAGCGCCGCTTCCAGGTGCCCCGGACCCCGTACGCCGGGTCTGCCGCCGTAGCGCGCGATCTGATCCGCGTGCACCCAGAGAACTTCCGGCATGGTGAGGTAGTCTGTCATTTCGCGAGCTTCTGATAGAGCTCCGCGTATTTCTCGTGACTTGCGTTGTATGCGCTCATCACATGCGGGCGGGGGCGGGTATTCTTGCGCTTCTCGATCAAATCAGTCAGCGCTTCGTCGACCAGCGCCTGTAGCTGTCGGCCCTCGCTGTGCGCGAGGGCGCGGACGTCGGCGAGGATCTCCGAGGTCACCTGGGTTGCGAACTTCTCTTTTGAGGCGGACATGGCATTTCTCCCCACTGATGAGCGTCATGATACGTCATGACGCATCAAGAAATGCGCTCGCCGCACGCGCGGCGCTTTACTTGACCTCCCAAAACCGCTAGTCTTTCAAGTACTTTTCCTAGTTAAATCAGAATATTACGTATGCGAATTACGATTTTTGGCTCAGGCTATGTGGGCCTGGTGACGGGTGCGTGTCTGGCCGATGCCGGCAACCACGTGGTCTGTGTCGACGTGGATGAGCGCAAGATCGCCATGCTCAAGCAGGGTGGCATGCCCATTCACGAGCCGGGCCTCGATGCCGTGGTCAAACGCAATTTCGACGCCGGGCGCCTGCGCTTCACCACCAGTGCCCAGGAGGGCGTACAGCACGGGCTGTTCCAATTGATCGCGGTGGGCACGCCGCCCGACGAGGACGGCTCGGCCGACCTGCGGTACGTCTTGGCGGTTGCTCGCTCGATCGGCGAGCACATGACCGAGTACAAGGTGGTGGTCACGAAATCGACCGTGCCCGTGGGCACCGCCGATAAGGTGCGGGGGGCGGTGGGGGCGGCACTGGCGGCGCGGCAGGCTGCCGTGGAGTTCGACATGGTCTCGAATCCCGAATTCCTCAAGGAAGGGGCGGCCATCAGCGACTTCATGCGGCCCGATCGGGTGATAGTCGGCACCGACTCCGACCGCGCGACCGAATTGCTGAGATCACTGTACGAACCCTTCACTCACAATCGCGACCGCATGATCGTGATGGATGTACGCTCGGCGGAACTCACCAAGTACGCCGCCAACGCCATGCTGGCGACGAAAATCAGCTTCATGAACGAGGTGGCCAATCTGGCGGAACACTTCGGTGCCGACATCGAGTCGGTGCGGTTGGGGATAGGTTCGGATCCGCGCATCGGCTATGCCTTCATCTATCCCGGTGTGGGGTATGGCGGCTCGTGTTTTCCCAAGGACGTGCAGGCGTTGAAGCGCTCGGCGGACGAGGTGGGCTACCAGGCCAGTGTTCTGGCGGCGGTGGAGAGCGTCAACAACCGGCAGAAGCACGTGTTGTTCAACAAGATCAAGGCGCATTTCGGTGATCTCGAGGGCAAGACCATCGCCCTGTGGGGCCTCGCCTTCAAGCCCAATACCGATGACATGCGGGAGGCGGCCAGCCGCGTCTTGATGGAGTCTCTCTGGTCGGCGGGCGCCAAGGTGCGCGCCTATGATCCGGTCGCCATGCCTGAGTGCCTGAGGCTATATGGTGAGCGCGCGGATCTCACCCTATGCAAGACCAGCCCCGAGGTGCTCGATGGCGCGGATGCGCTGGCCATCGTGACCGAATGGCGGGAATTTCGCAGCCCGGATTTCGACGCCATCAAGAGCGCGCTGCGCACACCGGCGATATTCGACGGGCGCAATCTCTATGACCCGGACCAAATGGCGCGAGCCGGCTTCAGTTATTATGCGATCGGCCGTGGCAAACGTTCCGCAGCGAGTAAATCGTGACCCTATTGATTCCGGTGATCTTATCCGGCGGCGCCGGCACGAGGCTTTGGCCGCTGTCGCGAGAAATGTATCCCAAACAATTGCTGGCGCTCACCGGCAAGCACACCATGCTGCAGGATACGGCCACGCGGCTGGCGGGTGTCCCGGGCGCCCAGCCGCCCATCGTGGTGTGCAATGAAGCGCATCGGTTCACCGTTGCCGAGCAGATCCGGGCCTTGGGAATGCAGGCCTCCGCGATTCTGCTGGAACCCGCGGGCCGCAACACGGCGCCCGCCGTCGCACTCGCGGCGCTCAGGGCACTACAGATCGATCCTGATGCCACCATCGCGGTGGCGCCCGCGGATCACGTGATTCGCGATGTGCGCACCTTCCAAGCCGCGGCCGACGTGGCGGTGAGATTGGCTCAGGATGGCAAGCTCGTGACGTTCGGCATCGTGGCCCATGCACCGGAAACCGGCTACGGCTATATCCGTCGCGGAGCGGGCATGGGTCCCGCCTATCCCGTGGCGCAATTCATCGAAAAGCCGCCGCTGGACGTGGCGACGCAGTTCGTCGCGTCGGGCGATTACTTCTGGAACAGCGGCATGTTCGTGTTCAAGGCCGAGCGATACCTCGCGGAGCTCGCAGCCTTCGCCCCCGATATCCTCGACGCGTCTCGGGCCGCGTTCCTCGCCGCCAAGACGGATCTGGATTTCGTGCGCATCGACCGGGCTGAATTCGAGAAATGCCGCAGCGAATCGATCGACTATGCGGTCATGGAGAAGACGCATGATGCGCTCGTCCTGCCGCTCGATGCCGGCTGGAGCGACGTGGGCTCATGGTCCTCGCTGTTCGATGCCCTGCCGGCCGATGAGGAAGGCAATGTGCTGCAGGGGGATGTCATGGTGCAGGACACCCACGACTGCTACGTGCACTCGACCAGCCGCCTGGTCGCGGCCGTGGGCATGGACGATCACATCATCGTCGAGACCAAGGATGCCATCCTGGTGGCGCCCAAGGAACGCGTCCAGGACGTGAAGGACCTGGTCGCCCGGATCAAGAAATCCGGGCGCAGCGAATCGGCCTGGCATCGCGAAGTCTTCAGGCCCTGGGGCAGCTACGACAGCATCGATAACGGCGAGCGATTTCAGGTGAAGCGCTTGTCGGTCAAACCGGGCGGAGTGCTGTCGCTGCAGATGCACCATCATCGAGCCGAACATTGGATCGTGGTGCAGGGCACGGCGCGCATTACCTGCAACGACAAGACGTTTCTGTTGTCGGAGAACGAATCGACCTATATTCCCATCGGCGCCACGCATCGCATCGAAAATCCGGGCAAGGTGCCCCTGCACATCGTGGAGGTGCAATCGGGATCGTATCTGGGCGAAGACGACATCGTGCGCTTCGAAGACAACTACGGGCGTAAAGGGACCAGTACTTGAAATCGATTACCTGCTTCAAAGCCTACGACTTACGCGGCCGGATCCCCGGCGAATTGAACGACGATGTGGCTTACCGGGTGGCGCGCGGCTACGCCCAGTTTCTCAGCCCCAGGCGCATCGTCGTCGGGCGCGACATTCGATTGTCGAGCGCCGGCCTCACCGATGCCGTGTGCCGCGGTTTGACCGACAGCGGCGTGGATGTGTACGACATCGGGGTCTGCGGCACGGAGGGCGTGTATTTCGCGACCTTCAATGGCGGGTACGACGGCGGCATCATGATCACGGCAAGCCACAATCCGCCCGATTACAACGGCATGAAATTCGTGCGCGAGCAATCCAAGCCGATCAGCGGCGACAATGGACTGGAAGCCATTCGCAGATTCGCGGAACGAGCTGAGTTCCCCGCGCCGGCGCGCACCGGCGTGCGCCATGGCATCGATACCACCGACGCCTATGTGGCGCATCTCCTGTCCTATGTCGACACGCAAAAGCTCGAGCCGCTCAAAATCGTCGTCAATGCCGGCAATGGCGGGGCGGGTCTGATCATCGATAAGCTCGAACCCCATCTGCCGTTCGGATTCATCAAGGTGCACCACGAGCCGGATGGCCATTTCCCGAACGGCATCCCGAATCCCATGATCGAAGAAAATCGCGCCCCCACGGTGGAGGCGATCCGCCGGCACGGTGCGGATCTCGGAATCGCCTGGGACGGGGATTTCGACCGCTGTTTCTTCTTCGATGAGCGCGGCGGCTTCATCGAGGGCTACTACATCGTCGGTCTCCTGGCCTCGGTGCTGCTGCGCGGCCGTGCCGGCGGCAAAGTGGTGCACGATCCGCGCCTCACGTGGAATACCATCGAAGTGGTCAAGGCCAGCGGAGGCCTGACGGTGCTGTCGAAATCCGGTCACGCCTTCATCAAAGACCGCATGCGCGAGGTGGACGGCATCTACGGCGGAGAAATGAGTGCGCACCATTACTTCCAGCGCTTCTCCTATTGCGACAGCGGGATGATTCCCTGGCTCATCGTCGCGCAAATCCTGTCCGAGTCCGGGCAGACGCTCTCTCAGCTGGTGGACGAGCGGATCGCTCTGTTTCCGGTCAGCGGCGAGCTCAATTTTCGGGTTTCCGATGCCAAGGCGACCATCGCGGCCTTCGAAGCACGCTATGCGCCGCAGGCCGTCATCCTCGATCGAACCGACGGTGTGTCCTTCGAGTTCGCGGATTGGCGCTTCAATTTGCGCAGCTCGAATACCGAACCTTTGATACGGCTCAACGTCGAGGTGCGCGGCTCGGTGAAGCTCCTGCGCGACAAGACCGACGAGTTGCTGGCGGTATTGAAGTCGCAGGGCGCGGTCGCGGCGGATCACTGAGCATAAGTCATTGGCTGCCACACCCAAGCTGAGCGTCGTCATACCGGTCTACAACGAAGAGGCGGTATTGCCGACCTTGTTCGCGCGGCTGTACCCGGCGCTCGATGCGCTGAAGGTGTCGTACGAAATCGTGTTCGTCAACGACGGCAGCCGTGATCGCTCGGTCGCGTTATTGCGGCAACAGTTTTCCTCGAGGCCGCGGCACACGCGAGTGGTGTTGTTTCACGCGAATTTCGGCCAGCACTCGGCCGTGATGGCGGGCCTGGCCTACGCGCGCGGCGAGTACGTCGTCACCTTGGATGCGGATCTGCAGAACCCGCCGGAAGAAATCGGCAAGTTGGTCGGCATGCTCGATCAGGGCTACGACTATGTCGGTACGATTCGTGAGCAGCGCCAGGACTCATGGTGGCGGCGCTGGTTCTCCAAGCGCATCAACAAGCTGCGCGAATGGATCACGCCGGTGCGCATCACCGATCAGGGCTGCATGATGCGCGGCTATGCGCGTTCGGTGGTGACCGCCCTCAACCAGACTCGGGAAGTCAATACCTTCATTCCCGCACTGGCGTCGCTGTATGCCATGCGGCCCATCGAGGTGCCGATCGCGCATGAGGAGCGCTTCGCCGGCCGTTCGAAGTATTCGATGTACAGTCTGATTCGCCTGAATTTCGATTTGATCACCGGCTTTTCCGTGGTGCCCCTGCAGCTCTTTTCCATGGCGGGCATGACGGTGGCACTTTTCTCCGCCCTGTTCGTGCTCTATCTGTTCGTGCGCCGCCTCATCGTCGGCCCGGAAGCCGAAGGCTTGTTCACCTTGTTCGCCATCGTGTTTTTCCTGATCGGCGTGGCGCTGTTCGGCATCGGCCTATTGGGTGAATACGTGGGTCGCATCTACGCCCAGGTACGCGAGCGCCCGCGCTACATCGTCGAGGCGGTGCTGGAGGACGAGGACGGAGAGTCTGCCGTGGATACCAGGCCTCTGGAGTTGTCCCAACGCAGCCAGGCTATCCGGCAGTGACGCGCGCGGTGGTATTCGCCTACAGCGAGGTGGGTGTTCGCTGTGTGAGAGAGCTATTGGCGCAAGGCACGACATCCCCCTTCTGTTCACGCATCCCGATGATCCCGGTGAGACCCAATGGTTCGGCAGCGTGCGGCAATTGGCGGAGGCGCATCATCTCCGGGTCGAAACACCGGCCGATCCCAATACACCGGAGTGGATCGCCGAGGGAAGGGCCGCGGACCCTGATTTTCTGTTCTCGTTTTACTATCGGTACATGCTGGAGCGGGCTTGGGTTGAGGTGCCGCGCCTCGGGGCCCTCAATATGCACGGATCCTTGCTGCCCAAGTACCGGGGTAGGGCGCCTGTGCATTGGGCCATCCTCAACGGCGAGTCGGAGACCGGCGCCAGCCTGCACTACATGGTGGAAAAGCCCGACGCCGGCGCACTCGTGGATCAGCAATCCGTGCCCATTTTGGAGAATGACACGGCGCTCGACGTCTCGTTCAAGGTCGCCGAGGCGGCCGAGCAGGTCTTGCGGCGCAGTTTGCCGACATTGATCGCAGGCTCCGCGCCCGCGCAGCCGCTCGACTTGAGTAGAGGTTCTTATTTCGGCCGGCGCCGTCCGGAAGATGGGCGCATCGATTGGCGAGGCACGGCCCGCACGGTGCACGACCTGGTGCGGGCCGTGGCGCCGCCGTTCCCCGGTGCCTTTACGGAGGTGAACGGGTGTAGGCTTGCGGTTCTCGAGACGCGCGTGGATGCGGAGCCGGCGCGATACTTGAACCAAGCGCCCTGTCTGTATGCCGCGGACGGCGAGTGGTACGCCGACTGCGTCGACGGGCGGCGCCTCAGGATCCTGCGGCTGGCGATGAATGGGGAGCCCGTGCCGCCCGACGCTGCGCCGCCGTCCTTGGCGCACCAGCCGTTGGCGCTGGTCTGAACACGGCGCCGGCCTGAAGATTAGATCTTGACGCTCGCGCAGCGAGCGCCTAACGAACGGGGTCGCCTCGACCCCGTCAACAGTTGCGCGAAGCGCATGAGTAACAGGGGTTTCATCTTGAAAAACGTTCTCATTCTCGGGGTCAATGGATTCATCGGTCATCACCTGAGCAAGTACATCCTGGCTCACACCGATTGGCATATTTACGGCATGGACCTGCAATCCGAGCGCGTGAGCACGCTGCTCGGGAACTCGAAATTTCACTTCGTGGAAGGCGATATCACCATCAACCTCGAGTGGGTGGAGTATCACGTGCGCAAGTGCGATGTGATTCTGCCGCTGGTGGCCATCGCGACGCCCGCGACCTACGTGCGCGAGCCGCTGCGGGTGTTCGAATTGGATTTCGAGGCCAATCTGCCCATCATTCGCCACTGCGTCAAATACAAGAAACGCGTGGTGTTCCCGTCGACCTCCGAAGTCTACGGCGCGAGCACGGACAAGGAATTCGATTCCGAGACCACCGAATTGGTCTTGGGTCCCATTCACAAGCAGCGCTGGATCTATTCCTGCGTGAAGCAGCTGCTGGATCGCATCATCTATGCCTATGGTCAGCAGGGCCTGCAGTTCACGTTGTTCCGGCCGTTCAACTGGATCGGCTCCGGCCTCGACAGCATGGACGATCCCAAGGAAGGTTCATCGCGGGTGCTCACGCAGTTCCTGGGGCATATCGTGCGCGGCGAACCGATCAAGCTGGTCGACGGCGGCAAGCAAACGCGCGCCTTTACCTTCGTCGACGATGCGGTCGAGTGCCTGACCAAGATCATCGACAATCCGGGCGGCATCGCCGACGGCAAGATCTACAATATCGGCAATCCCCACAATTCATATTCCATCCGCAAGCTCGCGGAGATGATGCTGGAGATCGCTTTGTCCCGGCCGGAATATGCGCCCACCGCTCGCAATACCAAGCTCGTCGACATTTCGGCGCTCGAGTACTACGGCAAGGGGTATGCGGACATCCCGGCGCGTCTGCCCTCGATCAAGAACACCACGGCGGAACTGGGCTGGACCCCCAAGACCGACATGCGCGCCTCCTTGAGCGCGATCTTCGACTCCTACGCCCACAGCCTGCCGTCGGCGTCGGCGCTGTTGTCGCGCGATGCTTGAGAGCACGCGCATCGGCCTGAAGGTCGATGTGGATACCTTGCGCGGTACGCGCGAAGGCGTGCCGCGCCTCATGGCGCTGCTTCGCAAGCTGGGCCTGGACGCGACTTTTTATTTTTCGGTGGGGCCCGACAACACGGGACGCGCCATGCGCCGCGTCTTTCGCAAGGGCTTTGCGCAGAAGGTCGCGCGCACCTCGGTGCTCGAGCACTACGGGTTGAAGACCTTGCTCTACGGCGTGCTGCTGCCCGGCCCGGATATCGGGCGAAGCGCGGGCGGGGTGATGCGCAGCGTGCACGACGCCGGCTTCGAGGTCGGCCTTCACACCCATGATCATGTGCGCTGGCAAGATTACGTGGCCAAGGCGACGGCGGCCTGGACCCGCGTGGAATTCGAGCGAGGCCTCGAGGCCTTCGAGCGGGTGTTCGGATTCTTGCCGCAATCGCATGCCGCGGCCGGCTGGCAGATCAACGCGCATGGCCTCGCACTCGAACAGGAGTACGGCCTGCGCTACGCGAGCGACACGCGCGGCGGCCCGCCGTTCTTTCCGGTGCTGGCGCAGGGCACGAGTTCCTGTCCCCAGTTGCCCACCACGTTGCCCACCTTCGATGAGGTCTTGGGTGTTGACGGCGTCGATGCATCGACCATCGCGGACGCGGTGTTCCGCTCATCCGCCGCCGCGGCCGACGCACAGCCTTCGGACGATTTGCAGGTGTTTACTCTGCACGCGGAGCTGGAGGGCATGCGGCTGCTCGATGCCTTCGAGTCCCTGCTCGTGAAATGGCGGGGGTCGGGCGCCTCGATCACGCGCATGGCCACGATTCACGAACTGGCCATGCAGCGTCCTTTGCCTGCCCGAGCCGTGGTCATGGGCGAGGTGGCGGGGCGGTCCGGTCTACTGGCGGTGCAAGCGGTTAGCGCAATCACCGCCGCGAGTGCGCCAGGCTCGGAGAGCGCGGCAGCCGCGGCGAGCGCGCAGGACCCGACGAGCGCGGCAACCCGCACGTGAGCGGCGCTTGGGCGTGAGCGAACCCTTAGGTCTGGCTCCGCGCGAGCGGTGGATCTACCGGGGGCTGGCCGTGCTGCTCACCCTGCTATGGTTGGCGACGCTGGCCGCTCGGCCGCTGTTCAATCCCGATGAGGGGCGCTACGCGGAAATTCCGCGCGAGATGCAGAGCGCAGGCGACTGGGTCATTCCCCATTTGAACGGCTTGGCCTACATCGAGAAGCCGCCGCTGCAATATTGGGCTACCGCTGTGAGCTATCGCCTGTTGGGTCCCAGCGAGTTTGCGGCACGCCTCTATACGGCGCTGACCGCGTTGGCGACCATTCTGCTGGCGTGGCTGGCGGCGCGCCGCCTGTGGGGCCTTGAGGCCGGCTGGCGCGCTGCGGCCGTGCTGTCCGGCATGCTGTTGTTCGTGGTCCTGGGCCAGCTGCTGACGTTGGACATGAGTCTGACGTTCTATATGACCTTGAGCCTGGCGGCCTTTCTGTCGGCGCAGCAAGCGGCTCAGGCCCGCCCGTGGATGTTATTGGCGTGGGCGGCAGCCGGCCTGGGCGTGCTCACCAAGGGCCTGGTCGCTGCCGCCATACCCGCGGCGGTGTTGATTCTGTATAGCCTGTATTCGCGTGATGCGACGCCGTGGCGCCGGCTCTACGCCAGGTGGGGTTTACCGCTCTTTCTCGCCATCACCGTGCCCTGGCACTGGCTCGCGGCGCGGCGCCTCGATGATTTCCTGGAGTTCTTCTTCGTGCACGAGCATGTGGCGCGGTATTTGACTCCCATGGCCGATCGCCAGGAACCGTGGTGGTTTTTCGGCGGCGTATTCTTGGCGGGCAGCATGCCGTGGACCCTGTCCGCACTGCGGGTGCTCTGCGGCGGCTGGCGGCGGCGCGCATCGCCTGCCGCCTTCGACCCCGCCCTGTTCCTGTGGATCTGGGTGGTCTTCATCGGAGTGTTTTTCTCGCTGTCCGACTCGAAGCTCATGCCCTATATTCTGCCGCTCATGCCGGCGCTGGCGCTGCTCATCGCCGCCCTGCCGGCGCCGGCCCTGGAGCGTGATTTCCTGTGCACGGCGATACTGACCCTGATAGCCGGTTTAGGTCTGGGAGCGGCCAGCCTCAATTGGGCCAGGGTGATCGCATCCTCGGACCGCATCGCGTACTTCTTGCCGATGGCCAAGCCGCTGGGACAGATCGCGCTGCTTCTCTCGGTGTCGGGCGCCTTCGTGCTGGTGCAGCGCGCGCGCGGCGCGACCCGCGCCGGCGTATTTCTCGGTGCGGGTTGGTGTCTGGCTTGGTTGCTGCTGATCCGCGCCGCTGCGCTGGCGGCGCCGCTCTACTCGGGGGTAGCCCTCGCCGGCGCGCTCACAGGCCACGACCTTGGCGCGCCCATCTACAGCGTGGGCACCTACGATCAAACCCTGACATTTTATTCACGACGAACCGTCACGCTCGTAAGGTATCGTGGCGAACTTGATTATGGATTACGCAAGGCGCCCGGGGCCGAGATTGCCGATGCGGCGGAATTTCTTCGCCGCTGGTCGTCGCCGACTCAGGCCTTCGCGGTGATGGAGAGAACCATGTTCGATGATCTCAAAGGCCGCGGCGTCCCTATGCGTCTGGTCGCGGAAAACGCCAAGCGCGTCCTGGTGGCGCGGCAGTGAGCTGGGTTACCTGGGCGCTGATCCTGACCGGGGTGGGTCTGAACGCCGCCGCGCAGTTGTTGCTCAAAGTGGCGACCCGGCCGCTGGCGCATTTCTCGGACTTCAGTGCCGACACGCTCGGCAGCAGCCTCATGATCTTGTCCAAGAGCCTGCCGTTTTGGACCGGCATGGTGTGTTATGGGGCGAGCGTGTGTGTGTGGCTGGCGGCCCTGTCCAAGGCGCCGGTGAGCACCGCCTATCCGATGTTGTCCTTGGGATACGTGGCGGTCGCGGCCGTGTCGGTGTTGTGGCTGGGCGAGAGCATGGGGCCCGCCAAGGCGCTCGGCATCGCATTGATCTGCGCCGGCGTGATTCTCGTGTCCAGGAGCTCCGCATGAAGCCTTTTCTTCCCTTTACCCGCCCGTCCATCGATGAGGAGAGCATTGCGGCCGTCGCCGATGTATTTCGCTCGGGCCAATTGGCGAGCGGTCCCAAGGTGAAGGCCTTCGAGGGCGCGCTCGCGGCCTACTTGGGCGGCAATCGCCATGTACGGGTGATGACCTCGGCCACCGCCGGCCTCGAGATGGCGCTCGAGGTCGCCGGCATCGGTGCGGGGCACGAAGTCATCGTTCCAGCCATGAGTTTCGCGGCGAGCGCGAACGTGGTTGCGCGCCTGCGCGCCACACCTAAGTTCGTCGACATCGAACTCTCGACGCGCAATCTCGATCTCGGCAAAGTACCCGCCGCGATCACGTCGAAGACCCGCGCCATCATGCCGGTGCATTTCTCCGGACTGCCGGTGGACATGGAGCGGCTGTATGCGCTCGCGGCCCAGCACGGGTTGCGGGTCGTGGAAGATGCCGCGCATGCCATAGGGTCGCGCTACGCGGACAAGCCCATCGGCAGCTTCGGCGATCTCGTGGTGTTCAGCTTCCATCCGAACAAGAACATGACCACCATGGAAGGGGGCGCCATCAGCACGGGCGACGCCATGGCGGCGGAACTGTTCGAGCAATATCGATTCCACGGCATCAAGCGCAATGCCGACGGCGAAGTGGATGTCATGTTCCCCGGAGCGAAGAGCAATCTGACCGACATCGCGGCGCAGGTCGGCATCGATCAGCTGCGTCGCCTGGACGGCTTCAACACGCGGCGCCGCGCGCTGGCCGCGCTCTACTTCAAGGAACTTGGCGGCTTCTCAGGCGCGGTATTGCCGGCGCGCGGCGACTCGGGTCATAGCTGGCATATGTTTCAGCTGCTCATCGACTTTCGAGCGCGCGGCATGACGCGGCCGGGATTCCAAAAAATCATGGCCGATCGCGGCATCGGCATCGGTGTGCACTATCCCAGCATTCCCAGCCTCAAATATTATCGGGATCTTGGATATCGCGAGGAAGATACGCCGGTGGCGGCGCGAGTCGGACGCGAGACGGTGACCCTGCCCTTGTTTCCGGCGATGAGCGATGACGATGTGGTGCGGGT
>WNFQ01007704.1_pt1 | contig 13051 bp, 13 predicted proteins | sample 5400171 | NCBI WGS metagenome assembly WNFQ01 (sample SAMN13153356, study PRJNA577476) | soil metagenome | isolation source: 20 cm soil under Madrone tree | place: USA:California | collected 2016-06-14
GTAGCCGGCCAGGACCGCGCCCGGGGTGATCTCAAACGGCAGTCCGCGCAGCGCGATGGTTTCCGCCGCTGCCGTGCGGTGCGCGCTCGTCAACACATCGCGCGCCGCGAGGGCTGCGGCGCGCAGGGTCGCCTTTTGCGTTTCCAGAGAAGCAGGAGAACTCGACATTCACCACCGTCACACAGCGTTATCCGATACTCGGTCGTCATCACCCGCGAAAGCGGGTGATCCAGTATTCCGAGACATTTGCGAAGAACCGGGATCCGCGGCGTACTGGATACTCCGCCTTCGCGGAGCATGACGGCTTGGGTGGGGGACCCGGCGACCAAAAGGAAAGTGCGAAGCCGCGATGGCCGTTGGAGCACTCGATCCCGGAGTTCCCTACGAAAGTAGGTGGGCACCATGTGACCGGATCCACGGACCCGGCCAGGGACAGTTCCCTAAAGGATCGATAAGGCCCCGGGGATATATGGCTCCTGACGCGCGACGCAGCCTCGCAAGGCTCAATCTAACCATGATGACCAGGAATCACCAGCCTTAACGCCGGCTATCACCCTCCCCTGGGAGGCGGAGGGTAAATACGGCTACCCGATTGCCACGCCGCCGCCGATGGTGCGGTTGAGCACTTGCGTGGTCTTCTCGATGCGTTCGGCGGCGGAATTGAGCGCGTTCGCGACCGCTGTCTGCGTGGCCCGCGCACGGTCGGTCGCCACCACGCGAACGTCACGCAAGGCGACGAGTTCTTCTTCCAGGCCGCGAATGCGATTGTTGGCGTCGAACAACTCGTCGCACACGGTCAGCGCCGCCATCACGGTGAGGCGCGCGTCACCGATTTCGCCGAATTTGCCGCGCAGGCTTTGAATCCGCGTCTCCAGGCTTTCGGCGAGCTTCAGGAGCCGCACCTCCTGCCCTTCCTCGCACGCCATCCGGTATTGCCGGCCGTTGATGGTGACGTTGATGTGGCTCATGAATCCTCCCCGGCGTCGAGCACCGAGCGGATGGTGCCGATCGCGACATCGAGCCTTTCAGCGATCTCGCGGTTGGTGCGCTCCAGCCGGCGCGATTTCGTCAACGATCCGTCAAGCTCGTCGGCGAGCCGCGATCGATCGACGCCGAGCGCCTGAATTCGCGCCGCCAATTCGTGCTCGTCGCGGTCGGCTTCGCGCCGCCGCTCCACCGCGTTTTCCAAGGCATCGAGCGCCATCATCAAGCGCCGGCTCGCGGCGTCGATATCGACCGCGGCAGGATCGGCGTTGCCGGTATCGTTGGCGGGACGATCGCTCATGACGGACGGCGCGAACCTTCGGTAAGCCGGCCGGGTCGCAAAATTCACGGTCCGGCAAGCGTTTAGGCGATGAAATTTACGTGGCAAGCGAGCCCAGCGCAACGCCGCTTGCAAGCTATGCACCGCAAAGCAACTTTTCGCCCCCATGGCGCGTTTCCCCGCCTTGGACTCCACGGAACCGAGATGCTATCCAGCCGCTGACTTCCCGGTGTCACACGGCTCAGGCCCAGCCATTCGCCTCCCGGCGGATGGCCGCCAAGCATCTCATTTCAGACGGATTTTCATCATGACGCGCGTCGATCATTCCCGTATGGCCAATGCGATCCGCGCGCTGGCGATGGATGGCGTGGAGAAGGCGAAATCCGGCCATCCCGGCCTGCCGATGGGCGCCGCCGACATCGCCACCGTGCTGTTCACACAATTTTTGAAATTCGACGCCGCCGACCCGCGCTGGCCGGACCGCGACCGCTTCATCCTCTCGGCCGGCCACGGCTCGATGCTCCTGTATGCGCTGCTCTATCTCACCGGCAATCCGGACATGACGCTCGACGAGCTCAAGAATTTCCGCCAGCTCGGCTCCAAGACTCCGGGACATCCGGAGAATTTCATCACCTCCGGGATCGAGACCACGACCGGCCCGCTCGGCCAGGGCGTCGCCTCCTCGGTCGGAACCGCCTTGGCCGAGCGGCTGCTTGCGGCCGAATTCGGCGAGGACATCGTCGATCACCATACTTACGTGCTCTGTTCCGACGGCGATCTGATGGAGGGCGTCAGCCATGAAGCGCTCGCGCTCGCCGGGCACTTGAAGCTCTCGAAACTGATCTTTCTTTACGACGACAACGGCATCACCATCGACGGCCCGATCTCGCTGACCGACAATGTCGATCAGGTGACGCGCTTCAAAGCCCATGGCTGGAATGCGGTGCAGGTCGACGGGCACGATCAAAAAGCCATCGCGGAAGCGATCCAGCAAGCGCAAACCTCCGACCGCCCGTCGCTGATCGCCTGCAAGACCACCATCGGTTTCGGCGCGCCCCACAAAGCCGGCACCTCGAAAGCCCATGGCGAGCCGCTCGGCGCGGAAGAACTCGCCGGCGCCAAGAAGGCGCTGGGATGGAATTACGGGCCGTTCGAGATTCCCGACGACGTGCTGGCCGCATGGCGTGCCGTCGGCAAGCAGGGCGCGAGCGCGCATGCCGATTGGCAACACCGCTTCGAGGCGATGGACGAAACCAAACGCAGCGAATTCTCGCGCCGCGTGATCGAGCGGAAGCGCCCGAAGACGCTTCCCGACGCGATCCGCAAGCTCAAGGACAAGCTCATCGCCGAGCCGCCGACGGTCGCGACCCGCAAGGCGAGCGAAATGGCGCTCGAGGTGCTGGTCGCCGAGATGCCGGAATTGCTGCTCGGCTCGGCCGACCTCACGCCGTCCAACAACACCCGCACCAAGGGCTTGAAGGAAGTGACGGCGGAGGATTTCTCCGGCCGCTACATCCATTACGGCATTCGCGAGATGGGCATGGCGGCGGCCATGAACGGCCTTTCCACCCATGGCGGCTTTGCGCCCGCCGGCGGTACCTTCCTGACCTTCACCGATTATGCGCGGCCCTCGATGCGGATCGCGGCGCTCTCGCACGTGCCGGTGGTCTACATCATGACCCATGATTCGATCGGGCTCGGCGAAGACGGCCCCACCCACCAGCCGGTGGAGCATCTCGCGGCCCTTCGCGCGATGCCGAACATGCGGGTGTTTCGCCCGGCAGACGCGATCGAGACCGCCGAATGCTGGCAGCTCGCCCTGGAAAACATGACCGGCCCCACGGTGCTGGCCCTGTCGCGCCAAAACCTTACTCCCGCACGCACCGTGGCGAGTTCGGACAATCTCTGCAGCCACGGCGGTTACGAACTGGTGGCGGCGAAGGACGCGAAAGTCTCGCTTTACGCGTCGGGCTCGGAAATGGGCATTGCGCTCGCCGCGCAAAAACAGCTCGCCGGGTTAGGGATCGCGACGCGGGTGGTGTCGGTGCCCTCGCTCGAATTGCTGCTTTCGCAACCCGCCGATAAACGCAACGCCATCATTGGCTCGAGCCCGGTCAAAATCGCGATCGAAGCTGCGGTTCGCTTCGGCTGGGACGCGGTGATCGGGCCGGACGGGGTGTTCGTCGGTATGAGCAGCTTCGGCGCCAGCGCGCCGGCCAAGGACCTTTACGCGCATTTCGGGATTACCGCCGAGGCGGTGGTGGAGGCCGCGTTAAAGCGCCTGAATGTGAAGTAACCCTATTGGAACGCGGGAGATGGCGATGCATTGCAAGGATCGTTCATTCAGGGCATGAAACTGCTTAAGGCGAGGCTGAAAAGGCCGTAAAAACAACCGAGCTTGAACCTTTGAGGAGAAATCGAATGGCAGTCCGGGTCGCGATCAACGGATTTGGCCGCATCGGCCGCAACGTGCTGCGGGCCATTCACGAGGCCAAGCGCCACGACATCGAGGTCGTCGCGATCAACGATCTCGGCCCGGTCGAAACCAACGCGCATCTGTTGCGCTTCGATTCGGTGCACGGCCGCTTTCCCGGCACCGTGACGGTGGACGGCGATTCGATCAGCCTCGGCAACGGCAAGATCAAGGTCACCGCGCACCGCGATCCCGCCACGCTGCCGTGGAAAGATCTCGGCATCGACATCGCGCTCGAATGCACCGGCATCTTCACCGCCAAGGAAAAAGCTTCCGCGCATCTGACCGCGGGCGCCAAGCGCGTCTTGGTTTCCGCGCCGGCCGAAAACGCCGATGCGACGATCGTGTTTGGCGTCAACCACGACAAACTGACCAAGAACGATCTGGTGGTTTCGAACGGCTCCTGCACCACCAATTGCCTCGCCCCGGTCGCCAAGGTCCTCAACGACACCGTCGGCATCGAGACCGGCTTCATGACCACGATCCACGCCTATACCGGCGATCAGCCGACGCTCGACACGCTGCACAAGGACCTCTATCGCGGCCGGGCTGCTGCGATGTCGATGATCCCGACCTCGACCGGGGCGGCCAAGGCGATCGGCCTGGTGCTGCCGGAGCTTAACGGCAAGCTCGACGGCGTCGCGATCCGCGTGCCGGTGCCGAACGTCTCGGTGGTCGATCTGAAGATCGTCGCTTCCCGCAAGACCGACGTGAAGGAAATCAACGAGGCGATGAAGCGGGCGGCCGAGCAACAACTCAAGGGCATTCTCGGCTACACCACCGCGCCCAACGTCTCGATCGACTTCAACCACGACCCACATTCGTCCACGTTCCACATGGACCAGACCAAGGTGCAGAACGGCACGCTGGTGCGGGTGATGGCGTGGTACGACAACGAATGGGGCTTCTCCAACCGCATGGCCGACACCGCCGTGGCGATGGGGAAATTGCTCTGATCTAGTCTCATGGTTCGAGACGCGCGCGAAGAGGCGCGCTCCTCACCATGAGGGAAAACCTCCTCCCTCGGGAACCGCGCGCAGCGAGGCGTCTCGAAGGATGAGCCCCCCGCGAGACCGTCAATGACCAAAACACTCCGCACCCTCGATGACGTCGACGTGAAGGGCAAGCGCGTGCTGTTGCGCGTCGACCTCAACGTCCCGATGGAGCAGGGCCGCGTCACCGACGCCACGCGGCTCGAACGCGTCGCTCCGACCATCCTTGAGATCTCCAACAAGGGCGGCAAAGTGATCTTGCTCGCCCATTTCGGCCGGCCCAAGGGACGCGAGCCGAAGGAGTCGCTCAAGTCCGTCGCCGCCGCGCTCGCGCAGGTAATTCATCGACCGATAGCCTTTGCCGACGACTGCATCGGCGAGGTCGCGCAACGAGCGGTCGCGGCGATGAAGGACGGCGAGATTCTTTGCCTGGAGAACACCCGCTTCCACAAGGAAGAAGAGAGGAACGATCCGGCCTTCGCAGCGGAACTCGCCAAGCTCGGCGACATCTGGGTCAACGACGCCTTTTCGGCGGCGCATCGCGCGCACGCTTCGACCGAGGGCCTCGGAAGCCCCGACCAAGCCGGTGATCGCGATCGTCGGCGGCGCGAAAGTCTCCACCAAGATCGACCTGTTGGAAAACCTCGTCGCCAAGGTCGATGCGCTGGTGATCGGCGGCGGCATGGCCAACACCTTCCTGCACGCGCAAGGCGTCGGCATCGGCAAGTCGCTCGCGGAAAAGGACCTCGCGGTGACCGCGCTGCGCATCATCGACAAGGCCTATGCGGCCAATTGCGCCATCATCCTGCCCGTGGACGCCGTGGTCGCGTTTCATTTCGCGGCCAACGCGCCGTCTCACGCCTATGGCCTCGACGCGATTCCGCCCGACGGCATGATCCTCGACGTCGGCCCACAATCGATCGCGCGGATTAATGCGGCGATCGACGACGCCGCGACGCTGGTCTGGAACGGCCCGCTCGGCGCGTTCGAACTGCCGCCGTTCGACCGCGGCACCGTGCTGGCGGCGCGCCACGCGGCCGAGCGGACGCGCGCGAACGAGCTGGTCTCGGTCGCCGGCGGCGGCGACACGGTGGCGGCGCTCAATCAGGCCGGCGTGGCAGCTGACTTTACCTATGTTTCGACCGCGGGCGGGGCGTTTCTTGAATGGATGGAAGGGAAACCATTGCCGGGTGTCGAGGTTCTAAAGATACGTTAGATCAGGACGATATTTTAGGTTAGAGCATGATCCGGAAAGGTGGAAACCGGTTTTCCGAAAAGATCATGCTCAAACAAAGAGATGAGATCATGATGCGATTCCATTTAATCGCATCATGATCTCATGCCGGGCGTCGAAGACGCCATCAGTCAACGCGGAGAATGGACATGGCTCGGATCACGTTGCGTCAATTGCTCGACCACGCGGCGGAGCACGAATATGGCGTGCCGGCCTTCAACATCAACAATATGGAGCAGGCGCTCGCCATCATGGAGGCCGCCTCCAGCCTCGACGCCCCCGTCATCATTCAGGCCTCGCGCGGCGCGCGCTCCTACGCCAACGACGTGATGCTCAAACACATGATGGACGCGGTCACCGAAATCCATCCCGACATCCCGGTCTGCGTGCACCTCGATCACGGCAACGAACCCGCCACCTGCATGACCGCGATCCAGGCCGGCTTCACATCCGTCATGATGGACGGCTCACTGAAAGCCGACGGCAAGACCCCCGGCGATTGGAACTATAATGTTGGGGTCACCAGGAAGGTCACCGACATGGCGCATCTCGGCGGAATTTCGGTCGAGGGCGAACTTGGCGTGTTGGGTTCGCTCGAAACCGGCATGGGCGACAAGGAAGACGGCCACGGCGCCGAAGGCAAGCTCTCCCACGACCAGTTGCTGACCAATCCGGACGAGGCGGTCAAATTCGTGAAGGAAACCAAGGTCGACGCGCTCGCGATCGCGATGGGCACCTCGCACGGTGCCTACAAATTCACCCGCAAGCCGGACGGCGACATTCTCGCCATGAACGTGATCGAGGAAATTCACCGCAAGCTGCCGAACATGCATCTGGTGATGCACGGCTCATCCTCGGTGCCGCAGGACCTGCAGGACGTCATCAACGCCAATGGCGGCAAGATGAAGCCGACCTGGGGCGTTCCGGTCGCCGAGATTCAGCGCGGCATCAAGAACGGCGTGCGCAAGATCAACATCGACACCGACAACCGCATGGCGATGACCGGGCAAATCCGCAAGGTGCTCAAAGAGCACCCGGAAGAATTCGACCCGCGCAAATATCTCAAGCCCGCGATGGAAGCGATGACCAAGCTTTGCAAACAGCGGCTGCAGGAATTCAACACCGCAGGGCAAGCGAGCAAGATCAAGAAGGTGCTGACCACCGCCGAAATGGCCAAGCGCTACGTGAAGGGCGAACTCGATCCGAAAATCGCGTGACGTAAATCGCAAAACCTTGAGGCGGCGGGTTAAATCCCGCCCCTTTTTTGGCCGCAGTCCGGGGGCACCTAACCGACATCATGGCGACCAAACCCGCTCCGCCGCGACCCGTGCCGCGACTTTATCTCGCGACGCCTGAGGTCGACGATCCCGCAGCCCTAGTGGCAAGCCTTCCCGACCTGCTGGGCGAGACCGACGTCGCCGCCGTATTGGTGCGGCTCAAGCCGGTCGACCAGCGCACCATGATCTCGCGCGTCAAGGCGTTGGCCCCCGCGATTCAGAACCATGGTGCCGCGCTTTTGCTCGAGGGCCATGTCGAACTGGTCGCCCGCGCCGGCGCCGATGGCGCGCATCTCACCGGCATCGCGACCCTGGAAGAGGCGCTGCCGAGCCTGAAGCCCGACCGCATCGCCGGCGTCGGCGGGCTACCGACGCGGCACGACTCGATGATGGCCGGCGAACTCGGCGCGGATTACGTGCTGTTCGGCGAGCCCGATGCAAAGGGCCAACGCCCCTCGGCCGAAGCCATCGCCGAGCGGCTGCAATGGTGGGCCGAACTATTCGAGCCGCCATGCGTCGGCTTTGCGACGTCGCCCGAAGAGGCGCGCGAATTCGCCGCGGCGGGTGCGGATTTCGTGCTGGTCGGCGATTTCATCTGGGCCGACCCGCGCGGCGCGGCGGCGGCGCTGCGAGAGGCGGAGCGGACGATCCGGCAAGCCCACGCTACATCGTCCGGAAAAGCCAAGGCCGAGCAGGGATAACGCCGGAATGAAGACCCTGCGTCCCCTCCTCGTCCTCGCAAGCTGTCTGATGTCGACGGCAAGCGCCGTGGCGCAAGTCTCGCTCGTACCGCCGGCCGCGCAAACCCCGCCGGCTGCAAGCAAGCCAAGCACGCCACCCAAAGCAAAAGCACCGACGGCGACGAAAAAACCGGCCGCGACGCCGAAACCGGCGACACCACCCACAGCGGCAGCGCCCTTGCCCGACGACCCCAATGTCGATCTCGTCTTCGCCGCCTATCAGCGCGGCCAATACAAGACTGCGTTCGATCTCGCCACCAAACGCGCCCAAGAGAAAGGCGATCCGAAGGCGATGACGATGCTCGGCGAACTTTACGCCAACGCGCTCGGCGTCACGCGCGATTTTGCCAAGGCCGCCGAATGGTACAAGCGCGCCGCCGAGGGCGGCGACCGCGAGGGCATGTTCGCGCTGGCGATGCTTCGACTAAGCGGCCGCGGTTCTCCCGCCAACCGCGAGGAAGCGGTGAAATTGCTGGCCTCTTCGGCGAAGCTCGGCAACGCGAAAGCGGCCTATAATCTGGCGTTGCTCTATCTCGACGGACAGACGCTGCCGCAGGACATCAAACGCGCCGCGGAATTGTTTCGCCTCGCCGCCGACGCCGGCAATCCGGAAGCGCAATACGCGCTCGCGACCTTCTACAAGGAGGGCACCGGCGTCGAGAAGGACATCGAAAAGGCGGTGCGGCTGCTCGCGGCGGCTTCGCTTGCCGACAATGTCGATGCCGAGGTCGAATATGCCATCGCGCTCTTCAACGGCACCGGCACGCCGAAGAACGAGGCGGCGGCGGTGACGATGTTGTGGAAAGCCGCCAAGCACAACAGTGCGATCGCCCAAAACCGGCTCGCCCGTGTGCTGGTGAGCGGACAGGGCACGGCGGTGGACAAGGTCGAGGCCTTGAAATGGCACCTGGTGGCGAAAAGCGCCGGCAAGGGCGATCCCCTGCTCGACGAGGCTTTGGCTAGTCTGAACCCGGAGGATCTCGCCGCGGGAGAGGCCGCCGCGCGCAAATGTCTCGGCGCCAAATGATCCGCCTTGACGCCACCGCCCCCGCAGGGCACGCACATCTGATCGAATTTCGTTAGCCCTCACCCCAAGCCGAGATCATGCTGCATTCAGCCCTTATCAACGTCATGGTCAAAGCCGCGCGCCGCGCCGGCCGCAGCCTCAAGCGCGACCTCGGCGAGATCGAAAATCTTCAAGTGTCGCTGAAGGGCCCCGCCAATTTCGTCTCCATGGCCGACCGCCGCGCCGAGGAAATGCTCTATACGGACCTCTCCAAGGCGCGGCCGGGCTACGGCTTCATCGGCGAGGAAGGGGGAAAGCGCGAAGGCGCCGACAAGAGCCACACCTGGATCGTCGATCCGCTCGACGGCACCACCAACTTCCTGCACGGCATTCCGCAATTTGCGATTTCGATCGGCCTGCAACGCGAGGGCACGCTGATCGCCGGCGTGATCTATAATCCGGCCAACGACGAACTCTACACGGCCGAACGCGGCAAGGGCGCCTTCCTCAACGACCAACGCCTGCGCGTCGCCGGCCGGCGCAAGCTCAACGAATGCGTGATCGCCTGCGGCCTGCCGCATATCGGGCGCGGCGATCTCGATCTCTCACGCGCCGAGCTGACCGAGATTCAAGCCCGCGTCGCCGGCCTGCGCCGGTTCGGCGCGGCGTCGCTCGATTTGGCGTTCGTCGCGGCCGGCCGCCTCGACGGCTATTGGGAGCGCAATCTGCAACCCTGGGATTTGGCGGCGGGCCAGATCATCGTGCGCGAGGCCGGCGGCATCGTCAGCGGCATCGAAGGCCATGACGACCCGCTGAAAACCGGCGACGTGGTTTGCGGCAATGAATTCGTTCACGCCGAGCTGGTGAAGATTCTCAAGCCGCTGGGGAAGTGACGGCGCCCCCGTGTCCTGAACGCGGTGCAGCGCGCTTGCGCTGCGCCGCCGAGCCGGGACCTACTCGTAGATGACGTCGGATGGACCCCGGACCAGCAGCGCACCCCCATAGCGTGTCGAAGACGCGCGTGAACGCGCTGATGGCGCTGCGCAGCATCCGGGGAACGGTGACAACGCTCAAAGGGATCCGTCATGCGCGGGCTCGACCCGCGCATCCATCAGCCTTCACCAAACATTTTTTCGATAGATTGCCGGGTCAAGCCCGGCAATGACGAATTAGTCAATAGTCGGCACCACCATCGCCCGGCGCCCGCTTCCAGTTGGCCTTCACGCCGAAGTTCCCTATTTCCGCCCCGAACAAGCCGTAACCGGCCTTTTTTCTCAGGTCCGCTGTGTCATATTGGCGGTCATCGAAACGACTTCCTCGCAACGGATCATATCGGCAATGCCCACAAGTCCCTCTGCCCGCTCGGCGATGGAGATCGAGCTGAGCAAATTGTCCTCGCCGCGGATTTTCCTGATTCGGATGGTGGTTTTCCTGGTGTTGTGCGCGCTGGTGACGGTCGTGCTCTACCGGCAGATCATCGCGGCGTTCTTCGCCAATCCCGGCCTCAACGCGCTGATCGGCGCGGTGCTGTTGATCGGCATCCTGCTGTCGTTTCGCCAGGTGATCCGGCTCTATCCCGAAGTCGCCTGGGTCAACAGTTTCCGCATCGCCGATCCCGGCCTTGCGATCGACCGCCACCCCACGCTTTTGGCGCCGATGGCGGCAATTCTTGGGGGCGAGCGCTCGGGGCGAATGACGATCTCGCAGCAGACCATGCGGCATCTGCTGGATTCGATCGCGACCCGGCTCGACGAGGCGCGCGACATCTCGCGCTACATGACCGGCCTGCTGGTGTTTCTTGGGCTGCTCGGCACCTTCTGGGGCCTGATCGAGACCGTCGGCTCGGTCGGCAAGATAATCGAGGGATTGAAGGTCGGCGGCGATGCGGGGGCCTTGTTCGACACGCTGAAGGAAGGCCTGGCCGCGCCGCTTGCCGGCATGGGCATTTCGTTTTCATCGTCACTGTTTGGCCTCGCCGGCTCGCTGATCTTGGGCTTTCTCGATCTGCAATCGAGCCAGGCGCAGAACCGCTTCTACACTGATCTTGAAGACTGGCTCGCTTCCACCGTGCGCGAATATTCCCGCGAAGGCACCGGCGGCGAACTTCAGGCGGCGGTCGAACGGTTGCGCGCGTCGCTCGACGAGGGCGGTGCGAGCCGCGGCACCACGGCGGCGATGGCCAATCTTGCGGAGGCGATTCAGGGCCTGGTGGCGCATATGCGCGCCGAGCAGCAGATGATTCGCGAATGGGCCGACGGCCAGGGCGAGCAGAACCGCGAGATCAAGAAATTGCTCGAGCGGCTCGCCCGCCAGCCGGAGAAGAGTTAGGTGATGGCCTATGAATCTGGAATCAGTGGCGCTACGAATTTGGGCTTACCTCTCCCATAGGGAGAGGTCGGATCGCCTTGGCGATCCGGGTGAGGGGTTACCCCCTAACGATAGACCGTACCCCCTCACCCCGGCCCTCTCCCCATGGGAGAGGGAGAATCCTGCGCTCGTTGAAATGCTACCGTCCGGGACACGAAAGTAGCGGAGATTCTCACATGGCCCTTGCCCGTGCACGCCGCAACGAAACCGGCTTCAACTACTGGCCGGGTTTCGTCGACGCGCTGTCGACGCTCGTGCTTTCGATCGTGTTTCTGCTCTCGGTGTTCCTGGTGGTGCAGTTCTTCCTGTCGCAAGAAGTCACCGGCAAAGACAAGGCGCTCGAACAGCTCAACGCCAAGATCGCGCAGTTAAACGATCTGTTGTCGCTGGAAAAACTCGGCAAGCTCAACCTCGACAACCAGCTCTCGCAAGTGCGCGCCGGGCTTGCTTCCACGGAGGCCGAGCGCGATCGCGTCAAGGGCCTCTATGAAGGCCTCGCCGGCGCCGGCAACGACGCCGCCGGCCGCGCCAATGAACTGAACAAGGCGCTGGATTCCGAAAAACAAGTGTCCTCGCGCGCGTTGGCGCAGATCGAAGTGCTCAATCAGCAGATCAGCGCGCTGCGGCGTCAGCTTGCGGCGCTCGAAGAGGCGCTCGATGCTTCAGAGAAACGCGACAAGGAATCGCAGGGGCGGATTGCCGATCTCGGACAGCGTTTGAACGTCGCGCTGGCGCAGCGGGTGCAGGAATTGTCGCGCTACCGTTCGGAATTTTTTGGTCGGCTCCGCGCGATTCTCGGCAACCGGCCGGACATTCGAATCGTCGGCGACCGCTTCGTGTTCCAGTCGGAAGTCTTCTTCGACACCGGACAGGCGCAATTGCTACCCGAAGGCCGCGCCGAGCTTGACAAGCTGGCGAGCGCGCTGACCGAACTGGACAAGCAAATTCCGAACGAAATCGCCTGGGTGCTTCGGGTCGACGGCCACACCGACGTGCGGCCGATCAACGGCCCGTTGTTCAAGTCGAACTGGGAATTGTCCGCAGGCCGCGCGATCTCGGTGGTGCAATATTTGATCTCGCTCGGCGTGCCGGCGCAACGGCTTGTCGCGGCCGGCTTCGCGGAATTCCAGCCGCTCGACACCGCCGCAACCGAAGACGCCTACAAACGCAATCGCCGCATCGAGTTGAAGCTGACGGAACGATAAGAGTGACAGCCTCGTTTCAGCTTCGTCCCTACCGCCGCGAGGACGAAGACGCCGCGATCGCGCTGTGGCAACACACGTGGCAAAAAACCTATCCGGAAATCGATTTCGCCGCACGCGCGGCATGGTGGCGCGAGCGCTGGCGCAAGGAGCTGGTGCCGAATGCGGCAATCATGGTCGCGGAAGAGGCCGGCGAAGTGATCGGGTTCGTGACGATCGATTCAAAAGGCTATCTCGATCAACTGGTCGTCGCGCCCGAGCACTGGGGTACGAGCCGCGCCAATGCGTTGGTCGATGAGGTGAAACGTCTGTCACCCGGCGGCATCACGCTCCTCGTCAACACCGACAATACCCGCGCCATTCGCTTCTACGAACGCAACGGATTTGTTCCCGCGGGAGAGGATGTGAATCCGACGTCGGGGAGGCCGGTGTTACGGATGGCGTGGAGAGAATGAGGCCGTTTCGTCCCTTCTCCCCTTGTGGGAAAAGGGAAGAA
>WNFQ01002596.1_pt1 | contig 13049 bp, 11 predicted proteins | sample 5400171 | NCBI WGS metagenome assembly WNFQ01 (sample SAMN13153356, study PRJNA577476) | soil metagenome | isolation source: 20 cm soil under Madrone tree | place: USA:California | collected 2016-06-14
TAGAAATCCCAGTTAGCAAACTCTACGATATGATGGGTATTAACTAACCGTGTGAGCGTCCATAACCCCGACAACCTTCCAGCCAACGTCGTGGTTCCAGACCTTCGCAATTGTATATCGTTGCCGTCTTTACATAAGGGATGCCTCCGAGATCGCACCCGAAATACAGTACAAAACACAAGGGAGCATTAGCGTCATTGCGTGCGTGTCAATCACAGTGCTTTCTTCCTCTCTTTTCTCTTTTTCGTGCGTTCTCGTCGTCTCCCTCGTCGTCTCGGCACTCGCGTCTGTGGAACCGACGCCCACTAGGCACCTTCTCGTCTTCTCATCTCCCACTCTCTCTGTGTCTCACATTTTCCCCGTCACTCTTTTCCCTGAATGACATCCCCTCTCGCAGCCGCTATCTTAGCAACACATACATTCGATAGGTGTCTCCTGGCACTATCCAATGAGGTATAACCTTTTATCATTTTGTTGCCAATCTTCCGGACCAATAGTAAACCTCTCTCCCGTGTGTTTGGTTTACTTGGTCCGATCTGAGTGACGACTTTGTCTCTTGAAGAATGATTTATCACAAAGGACGTATTGACGATACGATGCAGACAGTAGAGGAATTGCCTAGCAGCCGTCACCGAGATCCATGTCCTTATCCTGGAATCAACTTTTGCCTCTCTCAGGTTGGTGAGCATGGCACGAGGGCAATGTGGGTTCTATAATCACAGACATCAAAGAATCTCGTTTGTTGACAAAATTTGAGCCGCAGGCATGGTATGGAATTTCGGACTGCACGCTGTCATCCAAATAATTTTGAGTCAGTCGCTGGCAGAAGCTGTCAGCGCTGACAGCTCGCAAACCGTCTGAAATGCTGTCCGTCAGGGACTCGGTTCCATTGATGTTTCACTGATCCTTTTCCTCGGGGACTGGCCTAGGCTGTTTCAATCCGTTGAACTGGGGCAATCTCTCCACTAACATCGAGCGGTAGCAATGACGAACAGCTTCAGTTTGCTGCGGATGCCAATTGCTGTTCGTACTCGGGAACGCTATGATAACCGCAGGACCTCGCTGGCAATGCCGACTTCGACAGGTCAGATCATGGGAACCGCGGGTTACCCGGCGCTACGTTGATCCAGATTACTCGCCAGTTCCTTTGCTTTGATGTTCCACCTCAGAATTCAGATGTTGATGTATTCTCCGAGGCACTCCGAATTTGGCATGCAGAATACTCATCCCTGGACTACAGTATGAACTCTGTTCGTTATAGAATGAACTAGTTACAAAACATTGGGTGACAACACCACTTTCATGGAAGGGATTTATCATCTTTATGCAGTTATACAGTACATCGAGGCGCAAATCCCCCTTAGTCTGTATCTATTGTGTTGCATTGAAGCGCTTCGCCCAGACTCAATTTCTCACGTTCAAACCCCTACGGCCATTCCTCCATAATTTGACTGGGCACCACGATCAATCAGCGTGTCCGCCCAGTACGATGGCTGTGCACTGAGTCCCTATTTCATGTTTGGTTAAAGCTGGACGCCTATTATACACCAAGTTCAAGTAATACTGTACTTCACTGCAGCCTTTGCATGTGATAGAGAAACAGCCGTCTTGCATGGTCACCGGTCAGCCTTAATGGCTACATGTGATATCAATAAAGATCACTAATCAGCGGGTAACGGTTTGAGATGTTGACTAACCGTGATTCCATGACCGGGTTATCGCCGACGCAAGCACGCTGGGTCTTGACTCGGACACATCGTACTCTTCTTGAGATGAGCTACTTCCACATTTCTGTTTCCGACCTCAGACTTCACTGCGACTGCAACCGTTATTCATTTTCTATGCACGCTTGCTAGGTTTGCCATTTACCAAGCTATACCATAGCTACCAAATACTTCGCGCTCAACCGAGGTAGGAATGGAATCAGTAGTGAACTAGTGAACAATGATCGGGGGTAGTTTGGAAACATGATTCGAAATCTGATGTCATACAAACAGTGTGACGAAAATGGAAATCTTAAGCGGACTCTCCATAGAATTTCAGCGCCTAAGACCAGAGAGGGTTGATAATGAGCGTGTATGATAGAAAGAGACAAGTAAGGGGAGCTTCGTTTGGTAATCTCCATGGTGGAGTATCCGTGCTATCACGAGAGGATAGATAAGGAGGGCAATTAGAGAGAACACTTGTCACAGAGGAACTATTTCTGAGGCCAACCCGGCTCAGTTCAACATCCCAACTCTGACTTACACACACGTAATTATCTGGCGTGATGCACGATTGTATCCTTTTCTAGAGTACGTTGGGTGTACGCATTATGGGCATCCGCATTGACGCGGCTTGGACCGTGGGGGTCGTCAGACCAAGAGTTAGCACGGCGTCGCCTTTGCATAGTCACCGATAAAAGAATGTTTCCGTAAGCAGCCTCCGATAGTAGTTGATGAGAAAACGACACTGTGACGCAGGGTCTCCAACTTTGAAGGTCCCTCGGATCGGAAGGAGCGGCCTTCGGAAGTTGCCGGCGTTTCCCAGGCTTGTCGAGGTTATTTTATGTTAAGTTACCAGGGCCGGTCTTCGTTTCCTCCAGATCCCAACCAAAAACTCGGCTCTAGAAACCACCCCTACGAAGAAATGCACGTAACTCACTGCACTCGTGAGTTATCGGATCGTGTGGATTATCCCGGGACCGAACTTATGCTTCTATTGACAGCTCCGTGCTTTGATGGAATGAAAGCAGTTAAAATAATTGGCGATCATCTGAGCGAACTCTATCGAGGCTGCCAGCCTCACAATTGTCCTGGAAACTTCTCTTTTCCTTCAGAACTCTGGGAATGAGACTCGTAATAGCACAAGACTAAATGTCATTCCAATTGTATATAAGGCCTGATGGGACTCCGACAAATTCACTAAACCCTTACTAAAACCCACTGGCACGACGCGACATATTCAGAATGCCTTGTAAAAGGAGGACTCGGAAACATCGCCGAATCAATGTTGACTATCTCCCATGTATGTTAGACGTCACTCGGCTTGTCAACATTACTCATGTGTGTTAGATGGCCCCCAGAATGAACTCTGTGACAGCTCAGGGCCTCTCTTCTCTCTTTATTCAAAGATAGTAGAGGGAGGTGACAACAAGAGTGCTAAATGCCACCAAAAGGACGCCGAGGGGATTGTGCTTTTCGTGAGTCCTATTCTTGTTTACGCATCCCTAAGCACGTCAACTAAAAATAAACGCTAGACCGGCTTATTCTCAGCCGCTCTCGCCACGTTGATTACAGTGTCGATCCAAGACCTCAGGCCAGGCCCAAATGACGACTCCTCATTCTCTCCACCTAGATATGCCATCTGGGTGAACTCACTCTGGATCTCGAGCTTAGCCATCAGTATCACAAGTGCTTTACTGGAAACCCTGTTACAGCAGTGGACACGTCGATACATCAGGGTCACCCAGGCACTGGGCAGCGCACACAAGCGGGCACGGATCCGTCAATTCTTCTTCAGTGGCGTTGGCAACTTGCACTTTCTGTTGGGCCTTGATGCGGTGCCCACCCTACTACACCTTTCCGTCTTCCTTTTCTTCGCCGGCCTCCTTGTTCTGCTGCGGCACATTAACCATACCGTCTTCAATGCCGTGGTTGTGTGGGTCGTGTTCTGCGTTATGGTTTACACATACATCACATATCTGCCAATTTTCCGGCCCACCAGCCCACACTATGCGCCGCTTTCTTCACTAGCATGGCAACTCTATGCTGGTGTACTATATTCCGTGTTCAAATCCCTCTTTCTCATCAAGAAAAGAAATCATAACATGGATGTCCGTCGCCCAGCGGCACGCCTCATAAACCGCCTAGAGGAAAAGGCCGAGGAAATCATTTGGGAGAAAGCACCAAAGCTTGACGCCGATATCTTGGAGTCATTACTCATCATTCTGGGCGAAGATGGCGCACGAGAAAGGTTCTTTGAGGCCATTCCTGGCTTCTATGACTCCAAGGTGGTACATGTTCAAGACATCAAAGAAAATCTCTCTCCAATGTTTTTTACCAATTTCCGGTACTCAGTAGATCAATTCCTGGACGAGACACTTTCATCCGATTCGATCTCTGAATCGGTCAGAAGCCGCCGGCTCATCACTTGCTTGAATGCCACCCACAGAGTACTCGGTGTCCAAGCGGGTACGGGTATTGCTGATCATATCATCCGCAGCGGGAACCGGAATGTGATGTCTCCTTCTCCTGAAATAGGGCATATTCTGAGACGCTGGTGCAATAGCACCGACCCATCGATCGCCCGCATCGGAAGCTGCATAATCGCCCGAATCATCGCAAGCGTGGAGAGGCACGACAAGACTTGGATGGCGCTCGCTAGGTCCCAACTAGGCGTGACAGAAAAGGTCCTCGAGGGTTATCTGAAACACGGAGATAGCGTGTTACTGGCCAACTTAACCCAAACAACGCGCTTGTTCTTCGAAAAGGGACTCCAGTTCCAAGACATCCTGCGATCTATCTCTGGATTCAACGTCAAGGATACTCTTCCTGAACTCCAGTACAGCTTCTGTGCCCTTTGGGACGAGATCGTTCAGAAGAGCAAGTCTTCCAGCGATTGTATCTTCATTCTAGATGAAATTCGTCATGTTTACGACGCCTTGCACCCCACGGCCACGGCCGTTGCCATAAATAACGACAATCTGCGCATTGGGCCCTATGCATTTTGCGCGGACCCACAATCCCACCACCTTCCCGATGCAGCGCGTCAAATCACCCCTGTCGCTACATCGTCGTCTTCGTCTCCTCTCGGGGTCTACCCCGTTTTACCTCTTCTGCAACGCGATGAGACAAACATTGCCCCTCATCTCGTATTGGATACCCCGTCACTGGTCGACCCTTTATCTCCCCCTTGCGAGCTCCCAGTGGAGACCCATCATTATATGCCTTCTGCGCCGGGACATTCGTACTCCACAACCATCTCCCACACACTCGCTACTCCGCGAGATGCCTCTGTTTCTGACCCTAACGTTATCGTGGCCACCGGTGAACGTGATGATTAGGACCTGAATGCCCATCGCCCACGCCAATCAGGTCCTCCAGCCCGTACTATTTCTATGGGCACTTCTCAAGAAGGGAAGGTCCTCGTCTAGCTCCTCATTCCCAAAACAAATTGCGGTCGTGGTTGGCAGGCTATTGCTACCTTTTTACTTTCTTTTTTCTCTGTGAATGGTTTAGTTCCACCGGCAGCGAGCGGTGCCAGCAGAAGGGCCAGTGTTTGAACTTGAAAGTTGAAATGGGTTTGTGTCACTTTACAAACATCTCCCTGTCTGGTGTCCCTAGCACTCACAGTCCTAACGTCGACTCCTTGTGTTACATGTTGTACTTTATAGTACCGATTGATATATATTATGACCAGGACCAGACCTCAGCGAAACCATGGCCTCAACGATCAAATGGCAGCAACGGTCCGAATTGCCGTACCGGAATGCACGTGGTCCAATATCACGTGACCTGTTTGAGATATTGGACTCTCGGCCGGTGCCATGTAACTTATGGGGGATTGTCCTCGAGACTGTGCCATTTTAGACCAAACCAAGTCTATTCAAGCTTGCAACTTTCCGGCAATGGATAGTGGTCTTTCAGATCTGAACTGATTAACAAATTGACAAAGGCACCAGAAAATACCTTGTCTGTACGCGGGATTCTCTACAGTATTTCAGGTTTGATCAAGGCTGGACGCCCATGTTACCGTGAAAGTATACTTCACTGCATTCTTTGAGAATTAGTTGCCTTGCTCTGTCATCCGGTATGACGGTGTGTAATGTCAATAAAAACCTTAATCAACAGATACGTTTTTTGAGCCATTGACTTTCCATGATCGAATTGTCGCCATGCAAGCACGCCGAGTCCTGACGCTAGTACTTCGTGTATTCTCTTTGAGACGAACTACTTCTACATTGTCGTTTCCGACCTCCGACCTCACCGCGACTGCAACCGTTGTTCAAAGAGAAGGAGATGAGACTGGATAGGGTAACTTCCTACCATTGAACATCAAATACTACTTCAGTGGGATCGGGACACACGAGCGAGTCTGTGTGGAGAGAGGTTAAGGAGAGCTGAAAGGAGGTTTGTTGGCACTCGACAGAGAAGCCTGAGAGGGGTCAAACTAGAAGAGTAAGCCAGAGAAAGGAAGGGTACCTATCGCTGCAACCCACTAGAACGAGTCCGGCGATCCAGGGCGAGGGACAATCGATACGTCGGAGGGACAATCGAAGCTAAAGTGACCCAGACGGCTCAGATTGTGTGAGTAGGGCGTCAGAGCGGTCTGCACGAGCGTACCCGTGTGCTGCCGGCCTTACACTGCGCGCGCGACCGAGGTAGGAATGGAATCGGTTATGTGAACAATAATCCGGGGTAGTTGGAAGCATGAGTTGAAACTTGAGGTCATCTGTCTGATATCGTACAAACGGAGATTTCATAGAGCCGGAGTGACGAAGGCGAGAAACATAAGCGCTCTCTCCGTGGATTACTGCGCCTTGGACCACTGGCGGCGAGAGCTGATGAATGAGAAGGGCGCGATTAAGGCGACCAAATGTGATAAAATATAAGTCAAAGAAGCTTCGTTCAGGTTTGGGTAATCTTCCCGGTGGAGTATCCGTGCACAACACAAGAGAAGGATAAATAAGGAGGGCGTAACTTAGGAGAAACTTTGTCACCGAGGGAATGTTCGTGAGAGCAAACCCCGGGCCATCTGACCAGAGACCCAATCGAGCTACCCGAAAAAGACCTACAAACGTAAATCTCTGGCGTGATGCGTGATTGTATCCTTGTTCTAGAGCACGTTAGATGTACGCGTTGTTGCGGGGTAGCATGTGCTGAAGTCCATCCGCAATTAGGCTGTTTAGGGTAGGGGTCATCAGACCAGAACTTTGCACGGCGACGCCTTTGCGCAGTCGCCAGTTTAAGGGTAAGTATTTCGGTAAGCAGAGAACGATGCGAAGAGGTTCCAGAGGGGCCCGTCGTGAGGAAGTTTTCTAGTGGATCACTTATAACAGTGCAGGGTAGAGTCCTGCCACATACATACTGTACGATGGGCATTTCACGATGGTGGGTACTTGAGTGTAGCCCTCGGAGCGGAAGTCGGACGGAATGTCACCCGGGCCAGCGTGGGAGGTTGCGCCGTGGCGCGTTCATTCCGGCATTCCGGAGTCATTCCGAGCCCGGACCTGTGTTTCATCTGAAGCTCTGGGCGTAGTTGGCGCGAAATTATCATCATCGTCTGTGATTTTATTGCATGTCTCCTTCGACCACCCTGCTTTATCGAATCTTAGACAGTGCTACCTCTACTCTCATCTCAAGGTCAAGCATACAGTGGTAAAGTGACTTGCAACCATCTGCCACGATGCCAGTGCTTCCAGCGCCGCAGCAGACAGCAGCGACACACAAGAAGGCGTCTTCTCCAGCGCTAACCCTCTTATCGTAGCCGCCCAGCCTCACAACAATCCAGTCCAGGGAACCCTTTTCTTTTCCTTCCGAACGCCGGAAATGGGACTCGTGATAGCCCAATACGAAAGGTTTTCTGATTATATATAAGGCCTGATGAGGGCTTCCGGAAGACATACTAACCTCTAAAATCCCACGACACAACGCCTTCATAATGCCAGGGAAAGATGGGTGCGAGAACCGAATCAATATGCCCTGTCCATCAGGTATGTTATCGTCATTCGGCTCGTCAACCTTGCTCATACTCGTAATAGCGGATGAGTTTTGTGACACCTCAGGGCCTCTCTTCTCTCTTTATTCACAGATGGTAGATGAGTACGACAACAACTGGGCCAAACGCCATCAAAAGGATGCAGAGGGGATTGTACTTTTCGTGTGTCCTTGTTTCTGTTTACACACCCCTCAGCAACAACTAAAGAAACACTATAGACTGGCTTATTCTCAGCCGCTCTCGCCGCATTGATTACAGTGTCGATCCAAGACCTCAGGCCAGGCCCAAATGACGACTCCACATTCTCTCCACCTAGATATGCCATCTGGGTGAACTCACTCTGGATCTCGAGCTTAGCCATCAGTATCACAAGTGCTTTGCTGGCAACCCTGTTACAGCAGTGGACACGTCGGTACACCAGGGTCACCCAGCCACCAGGCTGCCCACACAAGCGGGCACGGGTCCGTCAATTCTTTTTCAAAGGCGTTGGCTACTGGCACTTTCTGTTGGCCCTTGATGCGGTGCCCACCTTACTACACCTTTCCGTCTTCCTTTTCTTCGCCGGTCTCCTTGTTCTGCTGCGGCACATCAGCCATACCGTCTTCAATGCCGTGGTTGTGTGGGTCTTGTTTTGCGTTGTGATTTACGCATGCATCATATTTCTGCCTTATTTCGTGCCCACCAGCCCACACTATGCGCCGCTTTCTTCATTAATATGGCAACTTTATACCGGTGTACTATATCCTTTCTTCAAATATCTCACCGCCAGATGGAAAGGAATTCAAGTGGATGTCCGTCACCCCGTGGAACGCCTCGTAGACCGCCTGCAGGGGAAGGCCGAGGAATATGTCTCGAAAAGGTCAGCAGAGTTTGACTCCGGTATCCTGGAGTTATTGCTTGTCACTCTGGGTGAAGATGGCGTACAAGAACAGTTCTTTGAAGCTATTCCTGGCTTCTATGACTCTAAAGTGGTACAGGTACAGGACGTCAATGCATATCTCAACAAGTCTCGGATTTCTTTTTTTACCAAATTCCGGCGCTCAGTAGATCAATTCTTGAACGAGACACTTTCATCCGATTCGATCTCTGAATCGGTCAGAAGCCGCCGGCTCCTCACTTGCTTGAATGCCACCCACAGAGTACTCGGTGTCGGTGACAGTGCGGGTACGAACATCATCGATCGAATCATCCGCGATCGGAACTGGAATGAGATGCCCCCTTCCCCTGAAGTAGGGGATATTCTCATACGTTGGCGGAATAGCACCGACCCATCGATCTCCCGCACCGGAAGTTGCATTATCGCCCGAATCATCGCAAGCGTGGAGAAGCACGACGACACTTGGATGGCGCTCGCTAGGTCTCAACTAGGAGTGACGGAGAAGGCCCTTGAGAACTACTTGGTACACGGAGATAGCGTGTTACTGGCCAACTTAATCCAAACTACGCGCCTGTTCTCTGAAAAGGGACTCCAGTTCCAAGACATCCTGCGATCTATCTCTGGATTCAACGTCAAGGATACTCTTCCTGAACTCCAGCACAGCTTCTGTGCCCTCTGGGACGAGGTCGTTCAGAAGAGCAAGTCTTCCAGCGATTGTATCTTCATTCTAGCTGAAACTCGTCATGTTTACGACGCCTTGCACCCCACGGCCACGTCCGTTGCTCCACTCTCCACAAATAACGACAGTCTGCGCATTGGGTCCTATCCATTTTGCGCAGACCCACAATCCCACAATCCTCCCGATGTATTACCACAGATCTCCCCTGTCGTTACGTCGTCATCATCGTCTCTCAGGGACCACCCCCTTTTACCCCCTCCGCAGCGCGACGAGACAAACAATACGCCTCATCTCGTATTGGACACCCCATCATCGCTCGACCTTCCATCCCCCCTTCCGAATCGCTGGTTTCCCGTGGAAGTAGTCCATAGTCATATTCCTCCTGCGCTGCGATTTTCAGACTCCACAACAACTTCTCACACACTCGCTACTCCGCGAGATGCCTCTGTTTCGGACCCTCAGGCTGGTGTTATCGTGGTCGCCGCTGAACGTGATGTCCAGGACCTGAACGGCCTGGACGTCCATCATCCACACCAATTTGATGCTCCAGCCGATGATATTTCCGTTAGCGCTTCTCGACCAGCGAAGAGCCTCTTCTAGCCCGATTCCCAAAACAATTGGGTCGTGACTTGTCAACAGGCTGTGCAGTTGACGGCTATTGCGACCTTTTTTACTTATTTTCTTCCAGCTTTCTCTATGAATAGTTTGGTCTCACTCGCAACGAGCGGTGGAAAGGTCGGTGTAAGAAACGGGTTTCGGTCACTTTACGATGTCTCCCGCCCTATGTCCTTCGAATTTGCAGAGCCCCACCTCGAGTAATTATGTTGCGTGTTCCACTTCATAGTACCGATTGTTATGTATGGACAGAACAACAAGGACAAGAACTTGTTATTACACCGCGTGGCACAACTTAGAACGCGCGCGTTCTAAGTTGTACGTATATACATGCAATACAGACTCCTTTTCGAAAAAAAAGGTTAAATAAGTGTTAAACTATTCCCAGCACGTGACCCATTAGAGATCTGATTGGTTGTTGTGGGTCACGTAATAGGTCACGTGCTGTCACGTACCGGAATAAGTTTAACACTTACCACCTTCTGACCCATCCGAATTTATTCCATACTACTGTGTGATTCATCTTTTAACTCTTCTTGATTTGTGTTTCGCTTTGCGAAATTGTAGGCTTCTCGGACTCGACTCAGATCTCGTGCGGAAGGGAGGAAAGTCCTTTATATATGTACCCTCCCCCCTCAAATGACTCGGACTACTGCCAGCCGTAACTCGTGCACGCCCAAGCTCTAGAATAGGGGGCGCTCGGCCGCCTGAGAGGCGAAAATAAAATAATTGTTGCACGGTGCAGGACGCGGATGTGAAAGGAAGAGTTGTCGAGGGACTCGCTGGCTGGCCAGTGAGTCGTGTAGAAATCGCGATTAATTGTTCTGTCAGACATCTTCTCACTTTGATCCTCACCCAAGGCCCCTATTTAAATACATCACTTTTCACTCCCCGTTGTCTTGTCTTTTCTCCCCAAAGACTGAGCCCCGCTCATTTCAATGTCTGGAAGTGCTCCTCAAGGCCGCAAGGGTAGGAACTAGCCTCTTAAATTTGATCTATCCTCGTTGATTTCGCAAATCTTTACGGTAGACGGCCACCGCGGTCGCGGCCACCCCTTATCAACATCGTCGAAACAGCCTTCGCGAGACGAAGACGAAACCTATTCAGGTGATACAGTAGCTCAGGCGCTCAGGGCCGCTCTTCTCCATATGCTGACTTCTATGGCTGACTTGCAGAGGATGAAGAACGCGCTCGCGAGATGTCCAAACGCTTGTTAGAGGATATTGAAGGGATCACGGCCTTCGTGAGTCCCACAGTGTACTGGTATTGCGCATTTATATATCTTTGCGCTTAAACTGGGGACACCACAGCAAGGTTTGTTCGTTGCAGTACTCTCCGTTTCCCTTCGCATGTCTGTCCCGTACCTGAGGCCAGACAGTGCCAACCCGAACGTAACACACACACCCACTCCCTCAGGCCCCCGGGCCCCTATCGCTGAACCATCCCCACTCTCTCTTCCGACATATGCCCGGCTGATCCAGCACCGTCTCTTCTCCTTGGTAATGACCCTCATCAGCGCTCTGTTCGTCGGACTTTCGCTTCGATGGAAGTTGGAACGTCCCACTCGGCCTGTACGACCCGATGCGTGGTATCAAGTCACCCTGTGTCTCTACTTCGTTGCATTGGTCAAACTTCTATTCGATGTCGACTTTGGATTTTTGATCTATGTGGTCTGGTGGGTCGGGTTTCTACCAGTCACCTGGCATCATTTGGAACGAAGCCGCGCGATAGCCCGAACTGTGCGGCAGCTCCTCCTCCTATACTAGCCTCCGAGTCGTTCCTGTATCCCAGCATACAATATGTAGCATTTTCGCCTTCATTTCTTTCGGTAGCTGCGTGTGCTATAGTAAGACCCCAGACGCATGCCATCGATTCTCGCGGGTCGCTATCAGGTATGTCTTGAAGATGAAGTCATGTTCTGATGACGATCTCCGCTCCCATTGATCAAGCGCCAGTACACGTCGGTATTTGCAATACCCGTTGAGAGGGCATGGTCACAAGCTATGGAACGAAGCTGCAGACCAGCATTTAGTCTAGCTTTCATTTACTTTCAATTACTGCCGCTCGGTCCTTAGTTTTCGGCTTGCTCTGGCCCACCACCTTGACACCTTTCTATACCTATTGATATCATAGCACGACAGGTCTGTGATTGCCGGACGCGCGATTGCGGTGCGCGGGCGACTCAGCGTGCGTTTCATTAGCATATTTTCGCGTCACGTGGCACGTGATGCGAAAAACGGTCTACAGAGTCGCTTTTGATTCCCCTCGCTCGCGCGGGACTACAGTAGTAGAGCAGCCGAGCCCTCATGTTATTTAAGACGACTCCCTATCGATCTCAAGAAGATAGTCCCCTTTTAGTCTCGCTTTTTGTGTGTGTGCCAGCGGTCCCAGTATGATCTCTTTTTCTCCTCTTCCTTTCTCTGCCAGCCCACGAGGAACGATGTGTATTGAGCCGAGGAGCCATCGTACGTTGACCCCATTGACGACCCCTCTCTTTTAGTTCCATTTATCTCTATCCTATCGAACTCACTTGCGCGACCTGACAGTTTCTTCTCTTGCGTACTCTTCGGATACGGTTGAGTGAATCAGAATGATTGAAGCTTGGCGAGGCGTAATTTGAGATGTGAAAGGAGCGATGCATATGGTATCAAAGGCAACCATTCTATGGGTCTACAGATAGCATAGATTTTGTCCATACATTTAGGTACGGGGTTTGTTGTGAAGCATTCAGAGCACAGGAAAACTAGAGGAGCACTTGAGGATCGCAAAGCAATATATAGGGAGCGTAAATAAGGAGCGATTAGCCACCTGCGGTCTGCCTTCCATGAGATATCAGTGTTATCAGATATAAACGTGTTAGACATAGTGCGTGTCGCGTCCATGGTAGCTCGTAACTGTGTAGTGTCATCTATTAGCATCATTAGTACTGAGAGAGGGGGATGTACTGTACTAACAACGCAAGATTGCCCGTCTTCCACAGCAAAGAAATCTTTACCCGATGCCATCCACGATGGCTCCCACATTGGGTGGTAGCAAGGACGAAGTGCATACCCACGGTTATAGTACTGATCCCACCACCGCTCTTCATTTCTGACTAGCGTGCCTATCGTTCTATTGGCCTGTCCTGCGTGGATACGGGGTGTTGATACGCCGGCCTTCTACTTTGACAGCGAAGTTGGC
>WNFQ01002597.1_pt1 | contig 13048 bp, 8 predicted proteins | sample 5400171 | NCBI WGS metagenome assembly WNFQ01 (sample SAMN13153356, study PRJNA577476) | soil metagenome | isolation source: 20 cm soil under Madrone tree | place: USA:California | collected 2016-06-14
CTCGCGGCGCTGAGCTCGTCGGCGATGGAGCGCATCAGTCCGGGCGCCTGGAGCCGTAGCTCGGCGTCCGAGAGCTTGCCCAGATTCGTGCACACCCTGGTCAGCCGGTCGGTTCCCATGCTGGCCGAAGAGCCCTTCATCGCGTGCAGGAGGGACTTGAACTCGTGGTAATTGCGTGCTGCGACCGCTTGCTCCATGCGGGCCACGAGCGCGGTGTTGTCGGCGATAAACACGCCGATCAGCTTTTCCAGGAAGCCCGGCGACGAGCCGAGCGCGTCCAGATCGGCGAGCGTTTCGGCGTTGATGGCTGTCGGCGCGGGGGCCACGGTGCGGCTGGCTGGGCGCGAAACGGTCGCAGGCTCCGGGCGCCGCGCCTCCTCCGGTTTCGCGGCGCAAAGCTTCTGCAGTTCGTCCAGCAGCCGCGCCGCCTCGATCGGCTTCGCCAGGAACGCATCGGCGCCAGCTTCGAGACATTCGCGTCGGGCTTCGGCCGTCGCGTCCGCGGACAGGATCGCAACCGGCAGCCTTTCCCGGCCGCGAGTCATGAGGCGCAGCGCACGCAGCGCCTCGATTCCCCCGAGCTCCGGCATGTTGCGGTCCAAGAGCACGATGTCATACCGCTCTTTCTCGAACGCGTCGAGCGCCTGCTCGCCATCGTTGACTACGGTGGCACTATGGCCGCCGCGATCCAGAATGCGGCCGATCACCTCGCGGTTGGTCGCGTTGTCGTCGGCGACCAGCACACGCAGTTTCCTCGCTTCGACGCCGCGACGCGCATAGTCCTGCAGCCGGATAACGCCTTCGCGCACCTCATCAGCCGCCGACACCGAGTGCAGCACATTGAAAAGCTGCCGCTTGTCGAAGGGCAGCTCGAGTACCGCCGCGAATCCGGAGGACAGCGCATCAAACCTCTGAACATCGGCGTCGCGAGGGACCGCAAGTACGGTGGGGGGCGCAAGGTCCGGAGCCGCACGGCGAAAGCGCTGCGCGAGCTTCGGATCTTCGCCCGAGCCGTAGAGCACCGCGCTGTGATAGGGCTTCGCCAGGCTGATTTCGGCGACGAGCCGCGCCACGCCTGCCTCGACGTCAGCGACCGCGACCGGTGTGGCTCCCCAGCCCGCGAGCACACGGTCGAGCGGCTCTCGCTCGGCCTCCGGGAAACCGACGAGGAGGATCCTGGCGCCGGCGAGCTCGCCGGTGCCGGCGCCCACACGCTCAGGCTGCTTCTCCAGCTGCAGCTCGACCCAGAAGGTGCTGCCGAGGCCGACCGCGCTTTCCAGCCCGATCTTGCCCCCCATCAGGCCGACGAGCTGCTTCGCGATGGTAGTGCCGAGGCCTGTGCCGCCGAAGCGGCGGGTGGTGGACTGGTCCGCCTGCGCAAAGCTTTCGAAGATGCTCGCCTGCGCCTCCGGCGGAATACCGATCCCGGTGTCGCGGACGGAGAACTTGAGGCGCACGCTGGATTCGGTTTCGCTTTGCGCGGACACATGCACCGTCACGCTACCGCGCTCGGTGAACTTCACCGCGTTGCCAGCCAGGTTGATCAGGACCTGCCGCAGGTAATGGGGGTCGCCGCGCACCGCGGGCGGCACCTCCGGCATGAGGGACACCACGAACTCCACGCCCTTGGCTGCAGCCTGGGCAGCCAGAATGCGGCAGGTGCTGTTAAGGAGCGCATGCAGGTCGAAATCAGCCTTCTCCAGCGTAACCTTGCCGGCCTCGATCTTCGAGAAGTCGAGCACGTCTTCGACGAGGCCCAGCATCACGCGCGATGAGCTGCGCAGGGTCTGCAGCATGTCGGCCTGCTCGCGGTTGAGCGGGGTGTCGCGCATCAGATCGGACATGCCGATAATGGCGTTCAGCGGCGTTCTCATCTCGTGACTCACCACTGAAATGAAGCGGCGCTTCGCCTGGTTGGCGGCCTCTGCGCGCGCGAGCGCATCGAACAGCTTCGTGACCAGCGAACGCACGTATACGGCAAGCGCGACCATGCCGATCATCAAACCGATCCCTTCGAGGCGGTACTCCTGCCAGAAGTCATTGACGACGAGCACCAGGGCAAATCCCAGCACACTGGCCGCCAGGCAGAACAGCAGGTATCTCGCGCCGAATCGGAAGCCGTTGGCCAGCGGCACCCAAACGTAGATCAGCAGCATCGGTACCCCATGGCTGCCGGATTGCGACATGAAGAAGGTTACGGTGCCGATGTCCAGCACTGCTGCCAGCAAACGTCTCGACACAGACACGCCGGGCGAGACGAGAATATCGGCGAAAATCAGCGCCGCGCATACCAGATACACCACCATCACCGCGAAATAGCTGGGGTCCGGATCGCCCGCGACGCCTAAATGGGTGATCGCTCGAGGAAGCAGGTAAAGGAAGAGCACCGCGCCAACCAGCAGGCGCACCAGCGCCTGCTCGTGCTCGGTGTCCGGGCGTCCGGACAGCCTGGCGCGCAGCTTCGCGAGGAGCTCGCCGGCTGTCGCCATCAACGCTCCGGCGGCGGGTCCTGCCACTCGCGCTGGATCTGCGCCACCTCGGGCTTCATGCCGAGAAAGGCATCGACCATGCGCGGATCGAAATGCCGCCCGGCCTGTGAAGTGATGTATTCGAAGGCGCGCTCCTCGGGCCAGGCGGTCTTGTAGGGCCGCACCGACGTCAGCGCGTCGTAGACGTCCGCCACCGCGACGATGCGGGCGCAGAGCGGAATGTGGTCGCCGACCAGCCCGTTCGGATAGCCGGAGCCCTCGTACTTCTCGTGGTGGCCGAGCGCGATGAGGGCTCCCATGCGCACGTACTTCGAGGCGCTGCCCTTCAGGATCTCGTGGCCGATGACCGGGTGGCGCCGCATCACCTGCCACTCGGCGTCGTCGAGCTTGCCCTGCTTCAGCAGGATATGGTCGGGAATGCCGATCTTGCCGATGTCGTGCAGCGGCGCGGAGAGCTCGATAGTCTCCATCTCGTCGTGGTCGAGCCCGAGCGCCCCGGCGATCAGGCGCGAGTAGCGAGACATGCGGATCAGGTGATAGCCGGTCTCCTCATCGCGGAATTCGCCCGCCCGCGCAAGCCGCAGCAGCGTTTCCTTTTCGCGCTCGCGCACGTCCTTGGTCGCGTCCTCGACCATGTGCTCGAGCAGGCGCCGCCGGTCCTCGAGCGCGAGCTGCTGGCGGCGCAGCGTTAGCAGGTTCCTGCAGCGCGCCAGGCATTCGCGCGCGTCGACCGGCTTGGTCAGGAAGTCGGTGATCCCGGCATCGAGCGCCGCGTAACGCACCTTGCGGTCGTCGTGCACCGTCACCATCACGATCGGCACGTGCTCGTAGCCGGGGAGCGCGCGCAGGCGCTTCACGAACTCGATGCCGTCCATGTCCGGCATCATGTAATCGACGAGCACCAGGTCGGAAACGTGCCGTGTCGCCCAGACCACGGCGTCCACCGGACGCGCGAAACCTTCCACGCCGACGCGCTCGTCTATGCTGCGAACCACCTGCTCCAGGATCGCGCGGCCGGTCGACTGGTCGTCGACGACCATGACCGTATTGCGCGCCGAAGGCAGCACCCTCACCTGCGCCTTGGCCATGACCCCCCCTTGGGGACGATTCAGCCCGACGAGCCTACCCCCCCGTGCCCCCGGGTGTCCAGCAAAAAGGCCCCGTTTTCACTGTTTTTTTCCCAGGGTGCCGGAAGAGAGACTCGAACTCTCATGGTGTCGCCACCGGCGGATTTTGAGTCCGCTGCGTCTACCGGTTCCGCCATTCCGGCCGCGGGCGAAAATTATAATCCCCCGCATGCTCGTCTCCGAGTTCGACTATGAGCTGCCCGAGGAGCTGATCGCGCAGCGCCCGGCGGCCGAGCGCACCGCAAGCCGGCTGCTGCATCTCGATGCGCGCAGCGGCGAGATCGAGGATCTCGCCTTCGCCGAGCTGCCGGCGCAGGTCGGCGGCGGCGACACCGTGGTGCTGAACGACACCCGGGTGATCAAGGCGCGGCTCCCGGGCCGCAAGCGGACCGGCGGCAGGATCGAGGTGTTCATCGAGCGCGCGCTCGGCGCCAACGACGCGCTGGCGCTCGTTCGGGCCAGTCATGCGCCGCCCGAGGGAAGCGAGCTGCTGGTGGGAGACGGCGTTCGAGTGGTCGTGGCGGGGCGCGAAGCCGACCTCTACCGGCTGCACTTCCTCGAGCCGGTCGATGCCGTGCTGGAACGCTTCGGCGCCGTACCGCTGCCTCCTTACATCACGCACGCGCCCCAGGCGGAGGATGCCGAGCGCTACCAGACGGTGTACGCGGCGGTTCCAGGAGCGGTTGCGGCGCCGACCGCCGGGCTGCATTTCGACGCAGCCATGCTCGAAGGCCTGGGGGCACGCGGCGCGCGCGTGGCGAAGCTGACCCTGCATGTCGGGGTCGGCACGTTTCGGCCGGTGCGCAGCGAGCGGATCGAGGACCACCGCATGCATCTCGAGCGCTATACCATCCCGCGGGAGACCATGGACGCACTCCGCGACCGCCGCGTGCTCGCCGTGGGCACGACTTCACTGCGCGCGCTCGAAACCGCCGCGCAGACCGGCGAACTGAGCGGCGAGACCGGGCTATTCGTCTATCCGGGATTCCGCTTCCGGGTCGTCAACCGGCTGCTGACCAACTTCCACCTGCCGCGCTCCACGCTGCTGATGCTGGTCAGCGCCTTCGCCGGCAAGGACCGCATTTTGCGCGCGTACCGCCACGCCATCGAAAAGCGCTACCGGTTCTTCTCCTTCGGCGACGCGATGCTCATCGAAAGATGAACTTCAAGCTGACTCACCGCGACGGGCAGGCCCGCCGCGGCGTGCTCGAGCTGGCGCGCGGCCGCGTCGACACCCCGGCGTTCATGCCGGTGGGCACCTATGGTTCCGTGAAAGCGATGTCGCCCGAGGAGGTGGCCTCGACCGGCGCCCAGATCGTGCTCGGCAACACTTTCCACCTGTGGCTGCGTCCGGGGGTCGAGGTGATCGAGAAGCACCGCGGCCTGCACCGCTTCATGGGCTGGAATGCGCCGCTGCTGACCGATTCGGGCGGCTTCCAGGTGTTCAGCCTCGGTCGGCTGCGCAAGCTCACCGAGGAGGGCGTGCACTTCGCCTCGCCGATCAACGGCGATCGCCTTCTCCTGACGCCGGAAGAAGCGATGCGCATCCAGCGGGCGCTCGACGCCGACATCGCGATGGTGTTCGACGAATGCACGCCCTACCCGGCCGACGCGGACCAGGCGGCCCGCTCGATGCGGCTGTCGATGCGCTGGGCGGAGCGCTCGAAAAGAGCGTTCGACGGCCCCAATCTTCTGTTCGGCATCGTGCAAGGCGGCATGCACGAGGATCTGCGCGACGAATCCCTGATGAGGCTGGTCGACCTGGGATTCGACGGCTACGCCATCGGCGGGCTGTCGGTGGGCGAGCCGAAGGAGGAGCGCTCCCGCATCCTCGGCCACGTCGCGCCGAAGATGCCTTCCGATCGGCCCCGGTACCTGATGGGGATGGGCACGCCCGAGGACATCATCGGGGCGGTCGGCGCGGGCATCGACATGTTCGACTGCGTGCTGCCGACGCGCAACGCGCGCAACGGCTGGCTGTTCACGCGCGGCGGCGACGTCAAGATCCGCAACGCGCGCTACCGCGACGACACCGCCCCCCTGGACGAGCGCTGCACCTGCTACACCTGCCGGCATTTCACGCGCGCCTACCTCTATCACCTGCAGAAGGCGAACGAGATTCTCGGCGCCAGGCTCAACACGCTTCACAACCTCCACTACTACCAGCAGCTGATGCGCGAGCTGCGCGCGGCGATCGAGCAGGGAAGTTTCTCGATGACCTCGCAGGCCCTGCTGGAGGAGCGCGGGCGACTGTTATAATTTCGCGTTCCCCTTTCGGAGTTCCGCAGTGATCATTTCCCCCGCCTTTGCCCAGTCCGCCGGCGGCGGCGACCCGGGATTCATCGGCTTCCTGCCGATCATCCTGATGTTCGTGCTGCTGTACTTCCTCATGATTCGCCCGCAGATGAAGCGCTCCAAGGAGCAGAAGCAGATGGTCGAGGCGCTGCAGAAGGGGGACGAAGTGATCGCCGCGGGCGGCGTGCTCGGCCGCATCACCAGGATCAGCGATGCCTACGTCAGCCTGGAGGTGGCGCCGGACACCGAGATCAGCGTCCAGAGAGCCGCCGTCCAGATGCTGCTCCCCAAGGGGACGCTCAAAAGCATTCAGTAGGTGAACCGCTTTCCTCCCTGGAAGTATGCGCTGATCGCCCTCGCGATCGCCGCCGCCTTCCTCTACACGCTGCCGAACTTCTTCGGCGAATCGCCGGCGGTGCAGGTGTCGAGCGTCAAGGCCACGGTGAAGGTCGATGCCGCGCTGATGGCGCGGGTGGAAGACACTCTCAAGGCGGCGAGCATCCCGTACACCGGCGTGCTGCTCGAGCAGACCAGCGTGCGCGTGCGCTTCAGCGACACCGACACGCAGCTCAAGGCCAAGGACACGATCGACCACGCGCTCAATCCCGACCCGTCGAATCCGACCTACGTGGTGGCGCTCAACCTGCTTCCCGCCTCGCCGCAGTGGCTGACGGCGATCCATGCGCTGCCGATGTACCTCGGCCTCGACCTGCGCGGCGGCGTGCACTTCCTCCTGCAGGTCGACATGCAGGCGGCGATCACCAAGCGCCTGGAGAGCCTCGGCGGCGACCTGCGCTCGCAATTGCGGGATAAGGGTATCCGCCATGGCGGGGTAACACGGGAAGGGCAGACACTTCGCATTCGCTTTCGTGATGCAGCGACGCGCGATAAGGCGAGGTCGGCGATTCTCGATAGCCTTACGGAACTTGCCCTTGCCGAGCGCGAGGACGGCCAGGACCTGCTGCTCGTCGCGACGCTGAAGCCCGAGGCGATCAAGCGCACGCAGGAGTACGCGCTGAAGCAGAACATCACCACCCTTCACAACCGCATCAACGAGCTGGGCGTCGCCGAGCCGGTGATCCAGCAGCAGGGCGCCGACCGCGTCCTGGTGCAGCTGCCGGGCGTGCAGGACACGGCGAAAGCGAAGGACATCCTCGGCCGCACCGCGAGCCTCGAGATCCGCATGGTGGACGAGGAAAGGATGAACCCCGAAGCCCTCGCCGCGGCCGCCAAGGGCCAGGTGCCCTTCGGCGACGAATACTACGTCGAGCGCAACGGCCAGCCGCTGCTCGTCAAGAAGCAGGTCGTGCTGACGGGTGACCGGCTCACGGACGCGCAGCCGGGATTCGATCAGCAGACCAACGAGCCGGCGGTGCACCTGCGCCTGGACGGCCAGGGCGCGCGCATCTTCCAGGAGGTGACGCGCGAGAGCGTCGGCAAGCGGATGGCGATCCTGCTGATCGAGAAGGGCAAGGGCGAAGTGATCACCGCGCCGGTGATCCGCAGCGAGATCCCCGGCGGGCGCGTGCAGATCTCGGGCCGCATGAGCACCACCGAGGCCGCCGACGTGGCGCTGCTGCTGCGCGCCGGCGCGCTGGCGGCGCCGATGGAGATCATCGAGGAGCGCACCGTCGGCCCGAGCCTGGGCAAGGACAACATCGAGAAGGGCTTCAACGCCACGCGCTGGGGCTTCGTCGCGATCGTCGTGTTCATGTCGGTCTACTATGTTCTGTTCGGCCTGATCTCGTCGGTCGCGCTCGGCGTGAACCTGCTGTTCCTGGTCGCCCTGCTCTCGCTGCTGCAGGCGACGCTCACGCTGCCCGGCATCGCGGCGATCGCGCTCACCCTCGGCATGGCGATCGACGCCAACGTCCTGATCAACGAGCGGATACGGGAAGAATTGCGCGGCGGGGCCACTCCCCAGGCCGCCATCGCGGCAGGCTACGAGCGCGCCTGGGCCACCATCCTCGACTCGAACGTGACCACCCTGGTGGTCGGCCTGTCGCTGCTGATGGTGCCCGGCGCCGTGCGCGGCTTCGCGGTGGTGCATTGCCTCGGGATCGGCACCTCGATGTTCTCGGCGGTGGTGGTGTCGCGCGCCATCGTGAACCTCGTCTACGGTCATCGCAGGCGCGTTGCGCACCTGTCGATCGGCGACACCGCATGGACGTGAGCTGAATGGAATTCTTCAAGATCCGGCGCACCATCCCGTTCATGCGGCATGCGTTGCTCTTCAACGTCATCTCCGCCATTACGTTCCTCGCCGCGGTGTTCTTCCTGGCGTACCGGGGCCTCAACTTCTCGGTCGAGTTCACCGGCGGCACGCTGATCGAGGTCGGCTACCAGCGCTCGGCCGACGTCGAGAGCATCCGCAAGGCGCTCGACGGCGCCGGCTTCAAGGCCGAGGTGCAGAACTTCGGCTCCTCGCGCGAGGTGCTGATCCGCATGCACCTGGAGAAGAACCAGTCGAGCGCCGACCTTTCGCAGAAGGTCATCGAGATCCTGAAGAGGGAAGACAGCGCCGCCGAGCTGAGGCGGGTGGAATTCGTCGGGCCGCAGGTCGGCTCCGAGCTCGCCAACCTCGGCTCCGTCGCCCTGCTGGTGACCGCGGTGCTGATCGTGCTCTACCTGTGGATGCGCTTCGAGTGGCGCTTCGGCCTGTCGGCCATCGTCGCCAACCTGCACGACGTGGTGATCATCCTGGGCTGCTTCGCCTTCTTCCAGTGGGAGTTCTCGCTGCCGGTGCTCGCCGCGGTGCTGGCGGTGCTCGGCTACTCGGTGAACGAGTCGGTGGTGGTGTTCGACCGGGTGCGGGAAAACTTCCGCAAGATGCGCAAGGCCTCCACCGTCGAGGTGATCGACAGCGCGATCACCGGGGTGATCTCGCGCACCATCATCACGCACCTTTGCACGCAGATGATGGCCACCACGATGCTCCTCTTCGGCGGCCCGGCGCTGCACTACTTTGCGCTCGCCCTCACCATCGGCATCTGCTTCGGCATCTACTCCTCGGTGCTCGTCGCGAGCCCGCTGGTCATGTGGCTCGGCGCCAAGCGCGACCAGTTCGTGAAGCCGCTCAAGCGCGGCGGCGCGCGCGACGAGCACGAGGGCGCCGTCGTCTAGTCACTTGAGGGTCTAGAAAATCGGGGTCAGAGCCCGATTTTCACTTCAGGATCTGGATCAGGTTGCTGTAGTCGTCGGTCCAGGTCCGCCAGTCCGGCCGGTCCTCGGCCGGCTCTGCTCCCGCATCCACGATCGCCTGCGCCTGCAAAACCGCGGCGTCGCGCGACACGAGCACCCAGTCGCTCTTCGATCTGAGGCTGTCGTCATCGTCGTCGGGGTCGTCGCGCACCACCACTGCATGGACCCCGTGCTCGCGCGCGATCCTGGCCACCACGGGGACCAGGTCGAGGAAACGGTTCGAGACATGGAAGGCGACGAGGCCGTGCGGCGTGACATGGCGCAGGTACACGCCGAGCGCCTCGCGCGTGATGAGGTGCACCGGGATCGCGTCGCTCGAGAAGGCATCGACCGCCAGCACGTCGAAGCGCTGCGGCGGCTCGCGCTCCATGGCGAGGCGGGCGTCGCCCACAGAAATCTCGATGCGCGCCGCGCTGTCGGCGAGAAAGCTGAACTCGCTCTTCGCCAGCGCGACCACGTGCGGATCGATGTCGTAGAACCGGTAGACGTCCCCCGCGCGGCCGTACGCCGCGATGGTCCCGGTGCCCAGGCCGATCACGCCGACGCGGATCGGCCGGTCCTGCGCGGACAGGATCGCGGCGCCGATTCCGGAGCTCGGCTGGTAGTAGGTGGTGATCAGCCTGCGCCGCCCGTCGTACTGGTATTGCTCGCCGTGCATGATCGCGCCGTGCACCAGGCGACGAAGGTAGCTTTCCTCGCCCGGAGAGCCGTACTCCTTCACCCGGAGCACCCCGTAGAAGCTGCGGGTGGAGACGCGCACGTCGCGCTGGAAGCGCAAGCTGTCGTAGGCCGCGCAGCCCGTGACGCCGAGCAGCACGGCGAGGCTCGCAACCCGCGCCGGACGATTGACGCCGGCGAAGCGCACGGCGGCGAGCAGCGCGAGAACCACCAGTCCCAGGCCGAGCTCGTAGTAGCCGTTGAAGGCGAGGGGCGCGATCACCGCGACCAGCAGGCCGCCCAGCGCGCCGCCCGCGGAAACCGTGAGGTAGAACGCCGTCAGATGCCGCGGCGCCGGCCGCAGGCGGTACAGCTCGCCGTGACAGAACAGGCAGCCCAGGAACAGCCCGGGCAAGTAGATGCCGAGCTGCACCGGCAGGTCGAAGTGAAAGTCGGAATCGACCAGCAGCCAGGCCATGGCGCAGAGCCAGAGCAGCAGCAGCCACCACAGCCGCTCCGGCCGGTACCAGCCGCGTCCTTCGAAGGTGAGGATGAAGCTCAGCAGGTAGAGCGTAAGCGGCGCCAGCCACAGCAGCGGCACCGACGCGACGTTTTGCGTCAGGTGGTTGGTGACCGCGAGCAGCAGCACCGACCCGGTCGCCGCGAGCGACAGCCACAGAGGGTACGGTTGTCTCGCCGCAGCGCTTTCCTCGATCTCCCTGTCGCCCTCTGAAGGCGGCGTGAGCCAGGCGAGCGCCGCGCAGGTCGCGGCAAAGCCGGTGAAAAGCCACGACCAGAAAACGACCTGCTCATGCGCGGCGAAGTACGGCTCGACGACGAACGGGTAGCCGACCAGCGCGGCGAGCGAGGCGAGGTTGGAGATCGCAAACAGCCGATAAGGATCGCCTAGCGGCTTCGCGCGCACGTACCAGGCCTGGAGAAGCGGGCTCGTCGCGGCGAGCAGGAAGTAGGGCAGGCCCACCGTCGCGCCGAGCAGCAGCAGGATGCGGCTGATGGGCTCTTCGCCCCCGGCCGGCTTCCAGCTCTCGGCCGGTGCGATCGGCAGGCAGGCCACCGCGACGGCCAGCAGGATCGTATGCACGATCGCCTGGCCCCGTTCCCGCAGCTTCGCGTTGAGCGCGTGCGCATAGGCGTAGCCGCCGAGCAGCAGCACCTGGAAGAACAGCATGCAGGTCGTCCACACCGCCGCGCTGCCGCCGAACCACGGCAGGATCAGCCGCGCGATGAGCGGCTGCACCAGGAACAGCAGGAAGGACGACAGGAAGATCGTCGCGGCGTACGGCATCAGCCGCCTATTCGATCTCTTTCGCGAACCGCTTCTCCAGCATCCAGCCGGCGATCGCATCCACGGTTTCGGCCTCCTTGCCGAAATAGCCGTGCGCGGCGAGCGGTTCGCAGGGACCCGACTCGGGCGGCTTGCCGCCCACCACGGACACGAGGGTATACCGGCCGCCCAGACTTGCCGCCGAGGAGTACGGCGTAAACTCGCAGCCGTCTTCCCGGTGATGCACGAACAGCAGCCGCGTCTTGATGGCGGCGAAGTCGAAGCCGCGCAGAGATGTCGACTGGCGGCGCAGATTGGCGCTGCCGAAGAGCGATGAGGTCAGCACCACGCCGGCCGCCTCGCCGCCCAGGGCGCCGCCGAGATAAGCCGCCGAGATCGTGCCGCGGCTGGTTCCCACGAGATAGACCGGCAGCCCGGGGAAACGCCTTTTCAGCTCGGCGATCACCGCGCGCGCGTCGGCGGCCTGGGCCTCGCCCATGCGGTAGCCGTCGGTCAGCTGGCCTTGGTCCGACGGCGCGTCCATCACCACCGGCAGGATGCCGTTGCGAATGAACTCGCCGCGCGAACGCGGGAGGAAGTTGCGCTCGGCGAATTTCACCCTGCCGTCCTCCATGCGCAGACGGATGTTGCCGCCGCCGCCCACGTACAGCAGCGCCAGCGCTTCGGGCTTGCGCCCGTGCGTTCCTTCGATGAAAAACGACTGCGTCACGCCGGGGCGCGTCGCAATGGTGGCCATCTCCTGCGCCCCGGCGAGCGTCGCGGCCAACAGCGAGACCGCCGGGAGAAACAACCCTCGCTTCATACCCGCTTGGCGAGCTGCGCCGCGAGGCCGGTGTACTTCGCCGGCGTGAGCGCGAGCAGGCGCTTCTTCGCGGCTGCCGGGATGGGCAGCTTCCTCACGAAAGCGGCGAGCTGCCCCCGGTCGAGGCGCTTGCCCCGGCTGATCGCCTTCAGGCGCTCGTAGGCGTCGGGAACGCCGTGGCGGCGCATCACCTGCTGCACCGCCTCCGCCAGCACTTCCCAGTTCGATTCCAGGTCGGCGGCGAGGCGCCGCGGGTCCGCCTCGAGCTTGCCCAGGCCGCGCAGGCAGGCCGCATAGGCGAGCAGCGTATGGCCGAGCGCGGTGCCGACGTTGCGCTGCGCCGTCGAGTCCGAGAGGTCGCGCTGCCAGCGCGACACCGGCAGCTTGTCGGCAAGGTGGCGCAGCAGCGCGTTGGCGAGGCCGACATTGCCTTCCGAATTCTCGAAGTCGATCGGGTTCACCTTGTGCGGCATGGTCGAGGAGCCGATCTCGCCCTTCTTCAGCTTCTGGGTGAAGTAGCCGAGCGAGATATAGCCCCAGAGGTCACGGTCGAGATCGAGCAGCACGCTGTTGGCGCGCGCGTAGGCATCGAGCAGCTCCGCCAGCCAGTCGTGCGGCTCGATTTGAGTCGTGTAGGCATTGAACTCGAGGCCCAGGCGCTCGACGAAGCGCCGGCAGAAGCGCTCCCAGTCGAAGCCGGGATACGCGGCGAGATGCGCATTGTAGTTGCCGACCGCGCCGTTGATCTTTCCGAGGACCGCCACTGCGGCAATGCGCTCGCGCGCGCGGCGCAGGCGATGCGCGAAATTGGCCACCTCCTTGCCGACGGTCGTGGGCGTGGCCGCCTGCCCGTGGGTGCGCGACAGCATCGGCTGCGCGGCATGCCGGCGGGCAAGCTCGCGCAGCGCGGAGATGACCCGGTCGAGCGCCGGCAGCATCACCTTGTCGCGCGATTCGGCAATCATCAGGGCGTAGGCAAGATTGTTAACGTCCTCCGACGTGCAGGCGAAGTGCACGAACTCGATCGATTTCTGCACTTCGCGGTTGGTGGCGAGCTTGGACTTCAGCCAGTACTCGATCGCCTTGACGTCGTGGTTGGTCTCGGCCTCGATGTTCTTGATGTGCTCGGCGTCGCGCTCCGAGAAATCCTTCACCAGCCGGCCGAAGGCGG
>WNFQ01023289.1_pt1 | contig 13048 bp, 13 predicted proteins | sample 5400171 | NCBI WGS metagenome assembly WNFQ01 (sample SAMN13153356, study PRJNA577476) | soil metagenome | isolation source: 20 cm soil under Madrone tree | place: USA:California | collected 2016-06-14
CGGGTCAAGGAGGTTTCCGATCGGCCGATCAGTGCCGCCAATGCCATCCATGCGACCCGCGTCGACCTGCGCGGTCGCACACTGATGCCGGGATTGATCGATGCCCATATTCACATCTTTCTCGCCGAGGTCAATCTCGCGCTCCTCGAGGGCATGCCGCTGACGCTGCTGACCACCAAGGCGGTAGTCAACGCGCGCAACATGCTCATGCGCGGCTTCACCACGGTACGCGACACCGGCGGTTGCGATCAGGGCACCAAGGTCGCCGCCGAGAGCGGGATCATGGACTCGCCCCGACTTTTCATCTCCGGCATGCCGATCAGTCAGACCGGGGGACACGCGGATTTCCGTCGCCGCAATCAAACCACGATCGAATGCTCGTGCTGCTCGGGACTGTCCTACATGAGCCGCATCGCCGACGGCGTGCCGGAGATGATCAAGGCGGTACGCGACGAGCTTCGCAAAGGCGCAGACCAGATCAAGATCATGGTCTCGGGTGGGGTCGCCTCGCAGACCGACCCGCTCGAAAGCATTCAATTCCGTCTCGACGAGATCGAGGCGGCAGTCGAAGAAGCCACCCACTGGCGCTCTTACGTCCTGGCGCACGCCTATTCTGCGGAGGCGATCCTGCGTGCGGTCAGCTCTGGCGTGCGCACCATCGAGCACGGCAACCTGATCGACGATGCCGGCGCCAAGCTCATCGCTGAGCGTGGTGCGTACATCGTGCCCACCCTGGTCGCCTACGATTGCCTGAAGCGGCGTGGTCCCGGCTACGGACTGTCTGCCTACAGCATGGAGAAGAACGAGATCGTGCTCGAAGCGGGATTGCGCTCGCTCGAGCTTTGCCGTGCGGCCGGCGTGAAGATTGGCTTCGGGAGCGACCTGCTCGGCCAGATGCAGGATGACCAGTGCCGCGAGTTCCTGATCCGCGCCGAGGTGATGAAGCCGCACGAAATCATCCATTCTGCGACCGTCGTCAACGCCGAGATCGTCCAGCGTCCGGGACAGCTCGGCGAGATCGTGCCAGGCGCCTACGCGGATCTATTGGTCGTCGACGGCGATCCCTATAAGGACCTCGGCCTCTTCCAGGACCAGGGCGCGCATATCCCGGCGATCATCAAGGGCGGGCATTTCTACAAGAACGAGTTGCAGCACTAAACGGACGCGGAGCCATGGTTCGCGGCACGCGATTCTGGGAGCGGCTCGGACGTATCACGTTTGAGGTCGCGGTCGCCAGCGCTTTCGTATTCATGGTTTTACCGATCGCGCTGGTGCTCTGGCTGTCGTTCTTCAGGAACGAAATCCTGTCGCTGCCGCCGGAAGGCTATTCGTTGCGTTGGTATTCTGAAATGTTCGCGCAGCGGCAATTCATCAGCGGGTTCTGGACCAGCCTCAAGGTCGCGCTGCTGGCCACGGCGTGCGGTCTGCTGGTGACGACACCGGCGAGTTTCGCGCTCACCCGCTCGCAGTTTCGCGGCCGCGAAGCTTTTCTTCAGCTCCTGATGTCGCCGCTGATCGTACCTGCGATCGTGATTGGCGCGAGCCTTTATATGTCGTTCGTCGAGTTCGAGGTCCTGACCGGACTTCCTGTCGTCGGTTCGGTGTGGGGATTGGCCGTCGGGCACATCCTGATCACCATTCCCTGGAGCATGCGCTTGATCACTGCCAACCTGATCGGCGTCGACCGCTCGGTGGAGGAGGCCGCGCTAAGCCTCGGCGCATCGCCGCTGGTGGCAGCGCTCAAGGTAACGCTGCCGCTGATTTGGCCGGGAATGGTCGCCGCGGCGCTCTTCAGCTTCGTGGTCAGCTTCGGCAATCTCGAGATTTCGCTGCTGCTGGTGACGCCCGGCCAGACGACGCTGCCGATCGCGATCCTGCAGTACCTGCAATGGAAAATCGATCCGACCATCGCCGCGGTCTCCGCGATTCAAATCGCCGTCATTGGCACCGGCCTCTTGATCACCGATCGATTCGTGAATCTCGCCAAGGTAGTGCAACGGTAATGGCCACCGTCACGCTCGATCGCGTCAGCAAGCGCTTCGGCCGGCTGCGGGAAGACGACGACGCTGCGCATGATCGCCGGATTCACCGACGCTAGTGCCGGCGCGGTGCGGATCCGCGAGCGCGACGTCACGCAGGAGCCGCCGTACCGGCGCAACATCGGCGTCGTGTTTCAGAATTACGCGCTGTTCCCGCACCTGACCGTGTTCGAGAATGTCGCCTTCGGCCTTCGCCGCCGCCGCGCCTCCGAGCCCGAAATCGCGGAGCGCGTCGACCGCGCACTTTCGCTGGTCAAGCTCGACCCATTGGCGCAGCGCCTGCCCCGGCAACTGTCGGGCGGACAGCAGCAACGAGTCGCGGTGGCGCGCGCACTGGTCATCGAGCCCGACGTGCTGCTCCTCGACGAACCGCTGTCGAACCTCGACGCGAAGCTGCGTCACGACGTGCGTCAGGAGATGCGGCGGTTGCAACAACTGCTCAAGATCACCACCATCCTTGTCACGCACGACCAGGACGAGGCGATGAGCATGGGTGACCGTCTTGTCGTGATCAACAGCGGCCGCATCCAGCAGATCGGCTCGCCGCAGGAGCTGTACCGGAGTCCGCGCAACCCTTTCGTCGCGTCGTTCATCGGCCAGGCGAATTGCTCGATGCGCCGGCGGCGGGCGCGAACGTCGTTCCAGCCACCGTCGAAGTGGTAACCTATCTGGGCTCGACCTCGGAATTGATCCTGCGTTTGACGGACAGCCAGACCGTGATCGTGACCAAGCCCGCGAGTGCCGTGGCGCCGCGCCACTGGATGCCGGGCCAGCGTGTTTTTGTCCGCGTCGATCCGGCGTCAGCGGTCGGCATTGCACCGATGTAAGGCGACACCACCAGAGGAGCTCAAGCCATGGTTCAGAAATTGACGCGTCGTCAGTTCAATACCGCGCTCGCCGCCAGCGCTGCCCTAGGTCTGGGCTGGCCGCGCGCACATGCGGCCACCGGGCCGGTAATCGTCGGCACCTGGGGAGGCGACTACCAAAACCTTTTGCAGAAATACATTGCCGAGCCGCTCCTCGCGCCCAAGGGCGTTGAGGTCGTCTACGACACTGCCAACGACACCGTGCGCAAGACCAAGCTGATGGCCGAAAAGCGGCTGCCGCGCGGTTCGATGGATATCGTCGCGCTGACTGCGTCGGGCGCGTACGAGATGTGGAAGAACGGCACCCTCGAGGAAATCGACGACAGCAAGATCCCCAACATCAAATACGTGCTGCCGAAGCTCAAGACCAAATACTCGGTTCCGCACATCTACACCGGCAGGGTGATTCTCTACAACCCCGCGAAGATCAAGACCAAGCCCACCTCCTACGCCGACCTCTGGAACCCCGAGCTTGCCGCCGCGGGGCGTATCGGCGTCATCGACATTCAGTACCAGACGACCATCGAGTCGGCGGCGATGATCAATGGCGGTAGCTTGAACAACTACGAGCCCGGCAAGGCGAAGCTGCTCGAGCTCAAGAAAATGGGCGTCAAGATCTACCCCACCAACGAAGCGATGGCGCAGGCGCTCAAGACCGAGGAGTGCTGGATGTGCATCATGTGGAAAGCGCGCGGCGTGATGTGGCAGAACGCCGGCATTCCGGTCGAGATCGCGAATCCGAAGGAAGGCATCGTCCTCTACGTGTCCGAGCTGGCCATTGCAAAGAACGCCAAGAACAAGGACGCCGCCTACGCGTATCTGAACGCCATGCTCGAGCCGCAGCCACAGCAGGAATTCGCCAAGAACATGGGTTACAACCCGACGGCCAGCAATTCCGGGCTGCCGGCCGACATGGCCGCGCGCATCGGATTTGACAAGGCGATCGAGGAGCGATTCATGGTCCAGGATCAGGAATACCTGGCCCAGAATGACCCTCAGCTTCAGGAGTGGTGGAACAAGGTCTTCAAGGCCTGAAGGTGGTCCCACGCGTAGCTTTACACTAATGCGCTACGTCACATCGATCCCATTTCGTCATTCCCGCGAAAGCGGGAATCCAGTGTCTTGTTCGGCTGCGTTCTCCCGAAGTTCAACGCCACTGGGTCCCCGCTTTCGCGGGGACGACGAGATTTTGTCAATCATGTTTGCAAATATCAGTAGATGATCGCTCGGCGGCACACGGCGCTTGCGTTGATGATGCCGGCATCGATTCTGGTGCTGGCATTTCTGGCTGTGCCGCTCCTGCTGCTGTTGCGCTACAGCCTGAATCGTTTCGTCCCGGGTCAGTTCATGGTCGAAGCGCTGACGCTCGACAACTACGTCAAGTGCATCACCGATCCGTATTATTTCGCCGTGCTCAAGACGACGCTGCTGATGGCGATCGGCGTCACGCTTGCGTGCCTGGTGGCGGGATTCCCGCCAGCGCTCTTTCTCGCCCGCACGACCTCCCGCTTCAAGGCGGTACTCATTCTGGCGTTGATCCTGCCGCTGTTCGTGGGCAATGCCGTGCGAGCCGCCGGCTGGATGGTCGCGTTCGGTCAGAAGGGCGTCTTCAACTACCTGCTCGAGCTCGTCGTTCCGGCGTGGGCGCCGTTGACGATCATGTATACGCCGGGCGCGGTCTTCGTCGGCATCATCGCCGTCAACCTGCCGTTTGTGGTGCTGACGCTGCAAAGCGTTCTGGAAGGCATCGACCGCTCCGCGGAGGAAGCGGCGCTGAGCCTCGGCGCGACGCCGTACGCAGCCTGGCGCCTGGTCACCCTGCCGCTGGCGATCCCCGGGGTGCTCGCTGCAGCAGTGCTGTGTTTCATCCTCACCATGAACGCCTATGCGACGCCGGTCCTGCTAGGCGGTCCGCGCTTCCAGATGATGGCGCCGGTCGTCGCCAACGAAGTGCTGAATCAGAACAACTGGCCGTTCGGCGCCGCGCTATCCTTCATGTTGATGATCGTAACCCTGCTGCTCACCGTGATCGCCAACGTGGTGGTGGCGCGTCGCTATTCGCATTGAAGCGCCCGCGGGTCGCTTCGCGAACGTGGGCCGCGCCGACTCGGTCGCCGCGACAATGGAGGCACCTTCCCCCTACCGTCTTCCGCGAGGCAGGGTTTCGCCGCCCTTGGTGTAGGCAGGCGGCACGTAAAAATTGAGCGTGCGCAGCGGCGCGGATCCGTTGTTGCGAATCTCGTGTTTATCTCCATGCTCGATCAGCAGCAGTGCGCGCTCGCGCAGACGATATCGCTTGCGGTTGACCGTCGCGATGCCGGTTCCGGAAACGACATATAGCCATTGATCCGAGCCGCGATGGCGATTACATCGGTCGCCTTCCGCATCACCGGGCCCGATGACCATTTCCGCAGCTTCGGAACGGCGATTGCCGATGGCGACCCGAAACCCCATTCCGAATCTAAGCGTTTTCCTTTTCACCGATCGACTCCTTTCGACGAAAAAGCGTGGACTGTCGATACCGCAAGTGAGCTGCCTTCCATCTCCCGCGCGACAAAGGACATGCGTGCCGAGCGAACTGGTGGAATACACTAAGCGCTCGTCCGCGCGCTGCACGCCGCGTGGGCCATAATAGCGCTGTCCTAAGGATACGCGACGACAGGGAGCGCCGCCAATCGCGCATCTCGAGCCCAAAGCACACGGAGCACACTATGAAAATAAGGCCGTCGAGGCAATGGCTGATAACTGTTCTGCTGACGTTGGCGAGCGCAAGCGCGCTCGCGGCGGATACGCTCAAGCTTGCGATCGGCCAGCGCGGCAATTGGGAAAACGCGGCGCCGGAGCTCGGTCAAAAAGCGGGCTTTTTTGCTAAGCAAGGGCTGACGCTGGAGCTCCTCTACACGCAGGGCGCGGGCGAGACGCTGCAGGCGGTTATCTCAGGCAGCGTCGACTTGGGTCTCGGTGTCGGCACCGCAGGCGTGCTTGGCGCCTTCGCCAAGGGCGCGCCCGTGCGCGCGATCGCCAACTCGATGACGGGAGCCGACGATCTGTTCTGGTATGTACCGACGGCATCGCCCATCAAGACGCTCAAGGATGCTGCAGGGAAAACGATTGCCTATTCCACCAACGGTTCATCGAGCAACTGGGCGGTCCTTGCCTTCATAAGGGAATTCGGCATTCAGATGAAACCGGTGGCTACCGGCAGTCCATCGTCGACGTTCACGCAGACGATGTCGGGTCAGGTCGATATCGGCTGGTCGTCGCCTCCGTTCGGTGTCGAAGCGCTGCAGCAGGGTCGCATCCGGATCGTCGCCCGCGAAAGCGACGTACCGGCTTTTCGCAATCAGACCGTCCGGCTCATGATTACCAACGCCACGACCGCCGAGAAGCGGCGCGAAGTCATCGAGCGCTACCTTCAGGCCTATCGCGAAACGCTGGACTGGATGTATTCCGATCCCGCCGCCCTGAAGGCCTACGCCGAATGGGTCGGCATTTCCGAAGCCCTTGCGAAACAGGTTCGCGACCAGTTCTTTCCCAAGGATAATCTTCGGCTCGAGCGGCTCTCTGGGCTCGACGAGGCGATGGCGGATTCGGTCAGTCTGAAATTTCTGCCGGCGCCGCTAACCAAGCCGCAGCAGGACGAGTTGTTCAAGTACTACACGCGCGCGAAATAGGTTTCGGTCCTATTCGATAGTGCCGATTTCCCGCAGCCATAGCTCCCACGTGCGTGCCAACTGGGTATCGTTGATCGCCGCAGCCTTGGCCGCCTCCCGTTCGTTGAGATAGGTCACCTCGCCCAGCGTCATCGCCTGTAGCTGCAGCTTGGCATTCACCTCGGCATAGATCGCGCGGTACACGGCCTGCTCGATCGACGCGCCGACGACGGTCGACCCGTGCCCGCGCATCAGCACCGTCGAGCGCGCGCCGAGCGCCGCCGCGAGCGCCTTCCCGAGCCGTCGATCGCTGATCAGCATGTCGGTATCTCCGGCGACTTCGCGTATCTCGAACAGCGCCGCGCCTTCTGCCAGAAATCCGCTCATGTGGAAGATCGGCCGCAGCGTCTGCGCGGTGACACCGAAAGGAATGACGCTCGGCGAATGGCTGTGGACGATCGCCCGAACGTCGGGACGCGCGCGATAGATCTCGGCGTGAATGCACGAGAGCCGGCGCCATATTGCGCGCGAGCAGGAAGCGGCCGAGCGACTTGTCGTGCCGCGTGCTGACATGACCGAAGCCGTCGACGACGCCTTGCCGGTACAGAATGCGATTGGCGACGACCAGCTTGTCGACAAGCTCGGAATCGGGCACAAGTTGCGTCAAGGGTTCAACCTCCTTCGGTTCCAGAAGAATCGGATGCGACACGCGATCCGAGCGCGCGCGTGAGAATTGCGTGCAGGAGCACGTTCGCCCCCGCCTCGAGATGCTCCGGACGCGCATCCTCAATCTCGTTGTGACTGATGCCGTCCTTGCACGGTACGAATATCATTGAAGTCGGGGCGACACGCGCAATGTAAATCGCATCATGGCCCGCGCCGCTCACCATTTCACGGTGCGGAAGCCCAAGCGCGCGCGTTGCCGCGCGCACCGCTGCGACGCAGCTCGAATCGAAACGCGACGCCGGGAAGTGGTCGACTTGTTGCAGATCGCATTCAAGGCGAAGGTCGCGGGCAATGACGGCGGCCGCGTCGCGAAGCTCGCAATCCATCGTCGCGAGATGCTCGTCGCTGGGATGCCGCATGTCGATGGTCATCTTGACGAGGCCGGGGACGACGTTGCGCGAATTGGGGCTGACCTGCATGAACCCAACCGTGGCCCGGCCGTCTGGCAGGTGGCGCATCGCCAGCGCGTGGGTCGCCTCGACCATCCGCGAAGCGCCGCGCAATGCATCGCGGCGCGCTTCCATGGGTGTCGGCCCGGCATGTGCGTCCTGCCCGGTCCAGATGCAGTCGTACCAGCAGAGCCCCAGCGCTCCCGTCACCACGCCCACGATCTTGTCTTCGCGCTCGAGAATGGGCCCCTGCTCGATGTGCGCCTCGAAATAAGCGTCGAGCGCGCGTCCGCCGACGGGCGCATCTCCGGCATAGCCGATATCCTTTAGGGCGTCGCCAAACGCGATGCCATCGACGTCGCGCTGCTGCAGCAAATGCTCGAGCGTATGCACACCGGCGAACGCACCGGAGCCGCCCATCACCGGCACGAAGCGACTGCCCTCCTCGTTGGTCCATATGGCGACGGCAACCGGGTGCTCCGTGGCGATGCCAGCGTCGTTGAGGGTTCGCAGAACCTCCAATCCCGCGAGCACACCGTAGTTGCCGTCGAATTTGCCGCCAGAAGGTTGCGTATCGATGTGGCTTCCGGTCAGCACAACACGCGCCGCGGGATCGCGTCCGGGGCGCGTCGCAAAAATATTGCCAGCACCGTCGATTTCGACGCGGCTGCCGGTTTCCTTGAGCCACCCGACAACGAGATCGCGACCCTGCCCATCGAGGCAGGTGAGTGCGAGCCGCCGCACGCCCCCTTTAAGCGTGGCGCCGATCTGCGCCAGCTCCATCAGCGATCTCCAAAGGCGCCCGCCATTCACGCGAAGCGAGCCTGTAGCGCTCTTGGGGGAATGAAGCACAGCGGATGGTGTCGTCATCCTCAGCCCTCTTCATCCATGCGCCGCGCATGTATCCATTCCGCGGCCCGCAGCGTTGCACGATCGGCACCGACGGCGCCCACAACCGTGACCCCGACAGGCAATGCATGCGACCCGCGGGCGACAGGCACATGGATGACGGGAACGTGCAACAAGGTCCATATCCGGTTGAACAGCGGATCGCCGGTGGCGGCGATCCCCGACGGCGCGTAACCCATGGCGCTGGGCGCCACGAGCACGTCGAGGCCGTTGAAGATATCCGGAAGCCTCGCGCGGCAGCTGCGGGTCAGGGACCGCGCCGCGTCGTATTGCTGGGGCGAGACCGCGAGGCCCGCGCCGATCATCTTGGTCATGTCCGCGCTCAACTCTTTGCGGCGCACGAGGTTTTCGTGCGACAAGGATTTCGCGACTTCGGACACCATGATCGCCGTCTGCGCCTCAGCCAGGCCCCCGAAGGGAGGCGGCAGCGTCACCTCGCGAACGTTTGCACCGCTGGCACGCAGCCGTCGGCCCGCATCTTCGAGCACCGCCACTGTGGCGAGCACCCCGATCGTATCCAGCGGATCGGCAATCATCTTGACTCCAACGCGGATTACCATGCCGAAGGTCGGCTTGTATCCCACCACGCCGCAAAATGCTGCCGGGCGCACGATCGAACCCGCTGTCTGCGAGCCGAACGCAAGCGGAACCATCCAGTCCGCCACCGCCGCCGCCGAGCCTGACGAGGATCCGCCCGGCGTGTGTTCCAGATTATGGGGATTGCGCGTCGGCCCGGGATAGAAGGTCGCGAACTCGGTAGTGACTGTCTTGCCGACGACGATGGCACCTGCCGCCCGCGCGAGCGCAACGCATGCAGCGTCGGTGGCGGGTCGATGGTCGGCATAGATCGGTGAACCGTAGCTGGTCGGCATGTCGAAGGTGTCGAACAGGTCCTTGACCCCAATCGGAATCCCGTGCAGCAATCCTGTCGAAGGTTGTGCATCAAGCGCGCGAGCGCGCTGCATCGCCGCGTCGGTGTCGAGGAAAGTCCATGCGCGCACAGCGCTTTCGCGTTCGGAGATGCGCTCGAGGCAGTCTCCGAGAAGCGACACCGCCGTGATCTCGCGCGCAGCCAGCTTGCGCGCCGCGACGGTCGCGCTTAAACGGTTAAGGCTGCCCAACTTATTGGCTCCTTTGTGCGCATCCTTCAGTGATGCGCAATGCCTGCGGTTGCGATGGGAACCTCGCGCAGGTGACATGCAACCAAGTGCTCCGGTAACGCGCACTTGAGCACTGGTTCTTCGACCTTGCAGCGATCGAACGCGTACGGACAACGGGTGTGGAAGCGGCACCCGGTGGGTATCTCTATGGGACTGGGCACATCACCGGCGAGGATGAGGCGTTTTCGACGGGCGGTGGGATCGGGAACCGGCACCGCCGACAAAAGCGCTTCGGTATAAGGATGCAACGGATTTTCGAACAAAGCGCGGGTTGACGCAACCTCCACGATTCTGCCGAGATACATGACCGCGACGCGGTGACTGATGTGCTCGACCACCGCCAGATCGTGGGCGACGAAAAGATAGGACAGGCCAAATTCGCGCTGAAGGTCGACCAGCAGGTTGATGACCTGCGCCTGGACCGAAACGTCGAGCGCTGAAACCGGCTCATCGCAAACGATCAATCGGGGTTGCGGCGCGAGGGCGCGCGCGATGCCGAGCCGCTGCCGCTGTCCACCCGAGAATTCGTAGGGATATTTGGCCATCTGGTCGGCTCGCAAGCCAACTTTCCCGAAAAGCGAAAGCACCCGCTTTTCGATCTGCGCTGCCGTTGCCTGCTCGAAATTGCGAATGGGCTCCGCCACGATATCCGTCGCCCGCATGCGCGGGTTGAGCGACGCATAAGGATCCTGAAACACCGCCTGCAGCTCGCGCCGGTAGGGACGCATCGCGGCGCCCTTGAGTTGATCGATTCGCTGTCCTCGCCAGTGGATCATGCCCGCGGTCGGCTCGACCAGCCCGAGCACGGTCTTGCCGAGCGTGGTCTTGCCGCAGCCGCTTTCGCCAACCAGACCCAGCGTCTCTCCTTCGGCGATCGCGAAGCTGACGTCATCGACCGCGTGCACCTCGCCCCGTGCGCGACCGAATACGCCGCCGCGAACGGCGTAATGTTTGGTCAAATGCGTCACCTCGAGCAGCCGCGCCGCCTTGGTCGTTGCAACTGCCTTCGGCTGCCCCTCTCCCATCATACGATTGCATCCGCGAGTAGACGCTCCGACTCCCAGCACGCGGCGCCATGTCCGGGTGCTTTTTCCTCGAACGGAGGATATTCGTTCAGGCAGCGCACGGTGGCGTAAGCGCAACGCGGTGCGAAAGCACAGCCGACGATCGCTTCGGACAACGACGGCACGGTGCCGGCAATTTCGCTCAAACGCGTACGCGCGCCACGGCTGACCATAGACGCGCCGAGCTTCGGAATGGAATCGAGCAGTCCGCGAGTGTAGGGATGGCGAGGATTGGCAAACAGCGCTTCGACGGACCCTTCCTCGACCTTGCGTCCCGCGTACATCACCACCACGCGCTGCGCCATTTCCGCCACCACTCCGAGATCGTGGGTGATGAGCATAATGGCAGCACCCGTCCTGGCTTTGAGCTCCCGCATCAGGTCGAGGATCTGCGCTTGTATCGTGACGTCGAGCGCCGTCGTCGGCTCGTCGGCGATCAACAGCCGCGGCTCGCAGGCAAGTGCCATCGCGATCATGACCCGCTGCCGCATGCCTCCCGAAAGCTGATGCGGATACTCCGCCACGCGGCGCTCCGGTTCCGGGATCCTGACCAGTCTCAGCATCTCGATCGCGCTTAGCATGGCGTCTTCGCGCGCGAGGCCGCGGTGCAGCATAAGCACTTCAGCGATCTGCCGGCCGACGGTCAGCACGGGATTGAGCGAAGTCATCGGCTCCTGGAAAACCATGGAAATGGCATCGCCGCGAACCTTCCGCATCTCCGCTTCCGACAACTCGAGCAGATCGCGCCCTTCGAACACAACGCTCCCCTCGACGGTTCGTCCGGGTGGCGATGCGATCAGGCGCAGAATCGAAAGCGAGGTGACGCTTTTGCCGCAACCGGACTCGCCGACGATGGCAAGCGTCTCCCCGCGCGCAACCGAAAAGGAAATGCCGTCGACAGCGCGCACCACGCCATCGCGGGTGAAAAAATAGGTCTTCAATCCCTTGACATCGAGCAGCGCGGAAGTCGGTATGTACGCCGTTTGCATCGCTTCACATGCGCCGAGCCAGCCGCGGGTCGAGCGCATCGCGCATGCCGTCGCCGAGCAGGTTCACCGCGAGCACCGTCAGGGACAAGCAGATGCCGGGAAACAGGATGAGGTAGCCCGCGATCTGAATCAGGCTTCTGCCTTCGGCCATGATGTTGCCCCAGCTCGGAATATTCGGCGGCGTACCAGCGCCGATAAACGAAAGTATCGCTTCGGTGATCATCGCCGACCCACAGACATAGGTGCCCTGGACGAGCAATGGTGCGACGATGTTGGGCAGGATGTGGCGCATCAGAATGCGGGGCAAGGTCGTGCCAGCCGCAATGGCGGCTTCGACGTAGGGCTGCTCGCGCAGCGTCAACACGAGGCTGCGGACGAGCCGCACGACGCGTGGCACTTCCGCGAGCGTAATGGCCGCAATGACATTGCCCACGCTTGCTTTGGTAAGCGCCATCAAAGCGATGGCGAGCAGCACCGAGGGGATCGACATCAGTCCGTCCATCACCCGCATCACGACCGCGTCCAGGACGCGGACATAGCCGGTCACCAGTCCGATCGCTATTCCAAGAACGGTCGAGAACATCGCGACCGCAAGGCCGACGATCAGCGACACCCGCGCCCCATACACGACGCGGCTGTAGACGTCGCGGCCGAGCATGTCGGTACCAAACCAGAAGTCAGCCGACGGTGGCTTCAGGCGCTTGATCGGCGCGACAGCCTGCGGGTCGATGGTCCCGAGCCACGGGGCGAAGATCGCGATGGCGACCATGCAGATCAGGATCACGCCGCCGATGAGCGCCGTCGGGTGGCGCCTGAAAGCGTCGCGGAAGCGGCGCCAGGTCGGCGACACCGACTTGGGCGCGGCGGTCGATGCGGCGACGAAAGTCGTTGCGCTCATTTCAATAACGTATGCGCGGATCGAAAAAAACGTAGTCACGATCGCGCCGCTGATCAAGAGCGCGATACCCATGCCGATGATCGTCATGATGGGGATCGCCGCGTTCTTGAGCGCGTGGCCGATCAGTACCTGGTCGGGTGCCAGTCCCTTCGCCGCCGCCGTGCGGATGTAGTCCTGCGAGAGCACGTCGAGCATGCTGGCGCGCGTCATGCGGGCAATCAAGGCGACGTAAACGGTCCCCAGCGCAATGCTCGGCAGAATCAGGTGACGCAGCCACTCCCACACTCCGTCGCGGAGACTGCGATAACCCTGCACCGGCAGCCAGTCGAGCTGCACGGAAAAAGTAAGAATCAGA